>Ga0307379_10013593_pt1 | contig 10538 bp, 9 predicted proteins | sample UN2MG_FD_202237 | JGI IMG/M metagenome (GOLD analysis project Ga0307379, IMG submission 202237) | Soil microbial communities from Risofladan, Vaasa, Finland - UN-2 | ecosystem: Environmental > Terrestrial > Soil > Coastal area > Acid sulfate soil | place: Finland: Risofladan, Vaasa | collected... | reverse complement strand
CAGTGGCCAGCGCTGACTGATTCCGGGAGCGCATTCGCCCGAGGGCCGCCTTGAATATCTTTTTACTTGACAGGTCCGGAAAAACAAGATCAGTAAACACCCTGGCTTTGCCTCCGCAGAGCAGGCCGTCCCGGCTGAGCTCCTCAGAGCCGAAATCGAAGCTCGAGACTACCGGGCGCTCCTCCCGTAGAGCCTTTCTCGATACCTGGCAGACCTCGGCCTCGAGACTTCCTCCCCCTATCGTGCCCCAGCTCGTTCCGTCCCCGCTCACCAGGAGCTTGGAATTCGCAGGCGCCGGGATCGAACCCGAGCGGCTGATCACTGTTGAAAGTGCGGCTTTTTCTCCTCTATCCAGCAGAACAACGAGCTGTTCGAAAATACTTTCCATAGCAGTCCAGGACTATTATGATGGCTGAGATTAAAAAAGCAGGGTCCGGGACATTCTTCCCCGGACCCGCTGGAGTTGTATCCGGTCCAGTCAGCCCCAGAGGCGATCATTCCGGTATCTGGGACTTGAAACAGGATCTTGTCGGGGTGCATTCCGCTGCGGAGACAAATTTGTCATCCGGTCCTACAGGTCCCTGGGTCAAGAGACACCAGTTATTGCCCGACTGCTCGGGCAGGTACATTTCACCTTTTTGATTGCTGACATAATATTCCTTGGACCTGTGGTACTTGCACACGCTTTTCAAAAGATCAAGCATTGAATCCGCCATTTTTTTCTCCTCAGGCAAGGGCTTAAATCTTTACTCCGGCAGCCCGAAGAACCGCCCGCTTAAGTATGGTCTTGGTTATCCGGAGCTTATATTTGTTCTCCTCCAAAGGCTCTGCAGTCGAGACAGCATCCTCCGCGGCTTTCTCTACCGCGCTCAAAGTCAGCTCCCTGCCGCTCAGGGCCTGCTCTGCTTTCTTTGCCCGGTGCGGCGCCGGGGAAACGCCCCCCAGCACCAGGGAAGCCTTCCTGCAGGTTTTGCCGTCCATCTCCAGCACTACAGCAGCGCTCGCCAGAGCGAAATCCCGGCTCTCCCGCTCCTTGAATTTCAGATAGCAGCTTTTCGCATTCGCCGGGGGGGGCGGTACCGTGATCTGGGTGATAAGCTCCCCTTTTTTCAGGATATTTTCCCTGGTCGGATCATCGGCAGGCAGAACAAAAAATTGGTCCATGGGCACCACCCTGGCGTTTTTACTGTCGCGGATCGTGAGACTTGCGCCGAAAGCCATGAGCATGGGCGCCAGGTCGCTCGGATGGACAATGAAACACGGCCCTCCGTCAATTACAGCGTGGTATTTGTTGCGGCCGGAAACCGCGTAGCAGGTATCGCCGAATTTTCTCAGACAGGGGTACTCCACGCCCCTGTAATACCAGCAGCGTGGCCGCTGGCAGATATTGCCGCCCACAGTGCCCATGTTCCTGAGCTGGGGTGTGCCCACAGAGAGAGCAGCCTCGGCAAGGCCAGGGTAACGCGAGCTGACTGTCTTGTTTTCGGCGAGCTCGGTTAGGGTCGCCAGGGGGCCGATTTTCAGACCTTCCCTGTCCGTGAAACTTATCCCTTCCAGGCCGCGGATTGCTTTGAGATTGACCAGGCAATCGGGTGCCAGATAACGGTTCTTGATTTCTCCGATCAGATCGGTCCCTCCGGCCAAAGCGCGGCTGTCCCTCTCTTCTTTACCAAGGACCGCAACCGCATTCTCGATGCTTGTCGGGTTATAATATGAAAAGGCCTTCATTTTAAGCGCCTCCTTTATTTGCTAAAGCCTCCAGCACTACATCCGGAGTCATGGGGATCCGGCATACTCTTGCGCCGATTGCGTTGTACACCGCATTGGCCAGTGCGCCTGCGGTGGGTATCCGGGGAGGTTCCCCGAGTCCGATAACTCCCCGCTCGGGCATATTATCGATCACCACATCTATTTCGGGTATCTCCAGAGAACCGGCAAGCTTGTAATTCTCCATGTTGGGATTGACCATATTCCCGGTATTCGGGTCCATTGTCCGGTCCTCGGCGAGAGCCCAGCTTAGACCCATAGTGATACCGCCTGCAATCTGGCTTCTTGCGGTCAGCATGTTCACTACCAGGCCGAAATCCTGCACGGCGACCACCTTGACAGGCTTAATTCTGCCGGTTTCCATATCTACCTCCACCTCGATAAACTGGCAGCCGGCGACCCCGGAACTGGAAAGGCCTTCCACCCAGCCCTCGGTCACGCTGAGCACCTTGCTTCCCAGGAGCGCGGCTGCGTCTTTCCACTTGATCGACTTGGTACGGTCCCTGGTGGAATGGATTACCCCATCCTCGCAGACCAGCTCATCTGCGCTCACGCCAAGGGCCGGGGCCGCTGTTTCCAACATCCTGGCCAGGGCGGTGTCACCGGTGTTTTTCACTGCAGGCACAACTGAACCGGTGGTGATACTCCCTCCTGAGGCAGTGGAAAAAGGCAGAGTGCTCCTGCCGATATCCGGGGTAATGTATTCCATGGGAACACCAAGCGCCTCTGCGGCGGTTTGATGGACCAGGGTGCGGATACCAGTGCCCAGGTCCTGTGTTCCTGTGGCCACCTTGACCTTGCCGTCCGGGTAAATGTCTATCTGGACCTTGGTGGATTTGGCACCGCCACCGCCCCAGGTTCCGCTCCCCACCCCGATTCCCCGCTTGACAGGCCCGGCGCTTGAGCCTGGAACTTTGTTCCGGCGCTCGGACCAGCCGATTCTCTCGGCTCCGATCTTGTACTGTCTCTGGCGCTTTTCATCGGGATCGTTTATCATCCGGAACTCGAGCGGATCCATGCCGGCTTTTTCGGCCAATTCGTCCATGATTATTTCCATGCCGAACTGACTCTGGGGATGACCCGGCGCCCTTTGCGGCCTGGCTGCACCGGCGTTTATCCGCACATCGCTATGTTTCCTGTAAATAGCCCCATTAGGCACCTTATAGATATAAGGAGAAGGAAAACCGGAGTCCTCGGAAATACCTCCGGTACCATAAGATTCCAGCCAGAAGGCTGACAGCTTGCCGCTTTTGTCGCAGCCGAGCTTGAATTTCTGGATCGAGGATGGCCGGTTACCCATTGCCAGGTATTCCTCCTTGCGGCTCAGCATTACCTTGACCGGTTTTCCGGTCATCCTGGCCAGCCGCCCGGCCACTATTCCCTCGACACCGATCGGGAACTTGCTGCCGAAACCACCGCCCATGTATTCACAAATGGCCTCCACCTTATCCTGGTCAAGCTCGAAAAGCTTCGCGAAATCATCCCTGGCTCCGTGAACGCCCTGGGTCGAGATCCAGACTTTCAGCTTGCCGTCCTCCCAATGGCATACAACACTGTGGGTTTCAAAAGTATTATGGACCTGGACCTGGGTGCGGATAGTATCCTCTGCCACATGGGCCGAGGCCTTGAGCAGCTCTTCAACTTTTCCCTTATCCCCCCTCGCGCTCGAGGAAACATTGCCCTCCTCGTGAATGCGCGGAGCGTCCGGCGCCATTGCATCTTCCTCTGTCACCACATAGGGCAGCTGCTGGTATACGACCCTGATCAAATCCAGGGCTTCCTCTGCTGCATCGGGACTGGTTGCGGCAACCGCGGCAATTTCCTCACCGAAATAACGCACCGTGTATTTATCGAGCAGTATAACTGCTTTAACCTCTGAATGAGCCTCGGCGCGGGAGGTGTCGATATTTTTGAGATAGGCATGGGCGTGGGGACTGCGCAGAATTTTACCGTAAAGCATACCCGGCAGGATAATATCCTGGGTGAATTTGGCGGAACCGCTCACCTTGGCTGGGCCATCGGTGCGCGGAATCGCTCTGCCCACGTATTTCATCTGGTCAAAAGGTTTCCACTTGGCCATGATCACTTCCCTCCCTTTCCGCCGGCAAGCTCAAGAGCAGCGTTGAAGATATGGGAATATGCGCCGCAGCGGCAGAGGTTGCCGGAAAGGCCTTCCTTTATCTGGTCCAGGCTGGCTTTGGGGTTCTTATCCAGCAGGTCTTTCAGCGCTATCTCGAAGCCGGGGGTACAGAACCCGCATTGATAGGCGTCATGCTTGATAAACGCCTCCTGAACCGGATGGAGCTTTCCTCCAGCGGACAAGCCCTCAATGGTGGTGATCCTGGCTCCGTGCGCCTGGACAGCCAGCATCATGCACGAATAAACGGTCTTGCCGTTGAGTATAACCGTGCAGGCTCCGCATTCCCCTCTCTCGCAGACCGCTTTGGTTCCGGTCAGACCCAGTTTTTCGCGGATCAGGTACAGCAGGGTCTCCCTGGGCTCGACCTCAGCAGTGTATGGCTTGCCGTTAATTGTCAAGCTGACAACCGCTTTGGTGATCTCCCGGGAGGCGGCAGTTGCAAGGGGAGTCTTATCCTCTTTCTCTTTTGCGAGAAGTCCCTGGGTCAGAGTGGCAGTTCCCACCAGGCCAGTACCCATCCCTTTGAGGAACTTTCTTCTGCTCAGGCCTTTTTCCGGAGGCGAATTGTTTTTACCGCCGTTACGCATGGGCCATCTCCTTTGATAGTGTTCTTACAGGCTCGAGATTTTTTAAGGAATTTAAATTTTATATTCAAACTCAGCAAAGCCTGATCTGCCAGGCAAAAAAGAGGTTTGGATAATAAATCTTCTACCAAAGACAGATTATCGACGACCACTCCCGGACCAGGAGCCCCGCGCAGAATGGATGACAAGCTATTAAATCATAAAAACCTTTAACAGGGGACTGCCTTAGATAGCGAAGGGCATAAAACATTGACAGAAGAAATTATTAGAAATTTCGCCGGTTAAAGACCACCCGGAAAAACCAATCTTACCTGTGCTTTTGGGAATAATAGTTAACCTATACTAAAAAACTACTAGATTCAAAAACGGTTGTCAAGAACAGAAGTTACATGCCTTTTTCTTTATTGACTGTGATTGAAGGGTTTACAATATTTATAACTTATCCGAACTGTAAGTGTTTCAAGACTTACCAACAGGACCACAAAAAAAATCAAAGCCGTGCCTGTGAAATCTACTACGCTTGAAATTTTGTTTTTAAAAACCCTTTTTGCGTTTCTTGCCTTCTCGGCTCTTTTCTGGGCTTGCGGCAAGGGCGGCACTGATAAAAATCTTCTCACTGTATATGCAGCAGCCAGTCTGAGCGATGTGCTCCAGGAGATATCCCCTGTCTTCGAGCGGGAAAGCGGTCTGGAAGCAGCTTTTGATTTCGCCTCATCAGGGTCCCTGGCGAAAAAAATCGCCGCCGGCGCCCCGGCAGATATCTTCCTTTCGGCGGATATCAAGTGGATAGACTTTCTCGAGGAGGGCGGTTATTTGGAAGCCGCAAGCAAAAGGCTGATCGCACGGAACCGGCTTGTCTGTGTCGTGCCAGCAGGTGCAATCTACCGCATCTCGGAACCTGGAGACCTCAGGAGCTTGCGTTTGATCGGTATCGGCGATCCGGACCATGTCCCGGCAGGCCGGTACGCCAAGGAAGCCCTGGAATCTTGCGGGCTGTGGGATACCCTGAGAGGTGAGAACAGGCTGGTTTTCGCCTGGAATGTGCGCGCCGTGCTTTCTTATGTGGAGGAAGCGAACGCAGAGGCCGGGATTGTCTACCTGACTGACGCCGTGCTTTCAGACAAGGTCGAGATAGCATTCAGTTTTCCCCGGAGGTCCCACGCTCCGATAGGCTACTATGCCGCTGCAGTCTCCAACAGCGGAAAATCCAAAGGGGTGGAATCTTTTCTCGCGCTTTTGAGCTCGGAGAGGTTCCAGCAAATTCTGACCCGGAACGGGTTCCTTCTTCCCATGGACCAGCAATGAGCCAGGCTGAATTATCCGCAGTTACCTTATCGCTTTTTATGGGCTTTTGCGCAGTAAGCCTCTGTATCGTGCCGGGTGTGTTAATGGCCCTGATCCTCGCCCGGCGGAGTTTTCCGGGCAAAATCCTCGTGGAGACAGTCGTTTTTCTCCCGCTCGTGATTCCACCGGTAGCCACCGGTTATTTCCTGCTGCGGCTTTTCGGCCAGAAAAGCCTGCTCGGCGGTCTTCTGGCCGGCCTGGGAGTGAGAGTGGTCTTCTCATGGAGCGGAATGGCTTTGGCTGCGGCCTTGATGGGCTTTCCGCTCCTGGTGCGCACTGTTCGAGCCTGGCTGGAAAATGTGGATCCCCAGCTTGAATCCGCAGCGCGCACCCTGGGCTGTTCCCGGATCCAGACCTTTTTCTCTGTCACGCTCCCGCTCTCCTGGCCCGGGATCGTAGCCGGCTCTGTTCTTTGCTTTGCCCGGGCCCTGGGTGAATTCGGTGCCACGGCAATGGTGTCCGCAGGCACCCCGGACCAGCGGACTATTCCCCTGGAAATCTTCCGCCACTACCAGACCCCCGGACATGAGGAGGCCGTGCTGAGACTGGTTTTGATTTCAATCGCCCTGAGCGCGGCTGCCCTGGCCATGAGCGAGGTGCTTATCAGAAAGACAGCCCCCGCGCGAGCTTTGAGCAGTCAGCCTGGAGAGGCTCGATGATTGAGCTCGATTTACACCTTCAGCGTGGAGATTTCAGCCTCCAGGCCCAGCTTTCCAGCAGCTCCCAGGTCACCGGCCTGATGGGCCCTTCCGGCAGCGGAAAGACATCGCTTGTTCTGGCCCTGGCAGGCGTGATCAATCCCGTAAAAGGATGGATCAGGGTCAGGGGCAAGGATTTTTACAACTCAGAGAGAGGCATCAACCTCCAGCCTGAGAAGCGGAAGCTCGGAGTCATTTTTCAGCACGACCTGCTTTTCCCCCACCTCAGCGTGCGGGACAACCTTCTTTTCGGCTACAGGCACACCCCTCAAGCTCTGAGAAAGCTCAATCCGGATGAGATTTTCGAGCTGCTCGATCTGGGCTTGCTTCTCGAAAGAGCGACAGACCGGCTTTCAGGGGGCGAAGCCCGAAGGGTGGCTGTAGGCCGGGCCCTGCTCACCTCGCCCTGCCTTCTGCTTCTGGATGAGCCTCTCACCGGGCTTGACCTTAACATGCGCGACAGACTGCTGGCTTACCTCTTGCGCCTTAAAAAAGAACTCTCTGTTCCCATGATTTATGTCACCCATGACTTTTCAAGCCTTGCCGCCCTGGCCGACCAGACCGCCCTGCTGACTGTAAAACCTGTGGAAAAAAACAGGAGATCCGCCCGGGTGGCCGCTTTCGGCCAACCGTTCCAGGTTATGGCTGGCCTGGAAAATGACGTCTTCGCTGGCGGGATCGAAAATATAGTTCGCGGAGAGGTAATCGAGGTGGACCCCCAGCGGGGCTACGCAGTTATCAGGAGCGAAGGTCTCAGCCTGCGCACTCCCTTGAACAACAACTACCCGGGCGCCGAAAGCTATATTACAATCCGGGCGGATGACATTATTCTTTCTGTGGGCAGCCTGCCCAAAATGAGCGCCAGGAATATCTGGAAAGGTAAAATCGAGGAAATTCAAAATTTCCCCTCCACAGCGCTCGTAACTGTCAATATCGGCCCGAGAATCAGGGCTGAGCTTACTCCGGAGGCGGTCAGCGAGCTGGGATTAAAACCCGGAACCACAGTGCACGCGCTGGTGAAAGTCAAATCTCTGCGCAGCGTGGTGCTTGCTGCGAAGTGAGTGAAAATTCTCAAAATGGTTAAGGCGGTCATAAACATCCGTGACAAAAAAAGGGCCCTGCTTTATATTAGATGAATCAGCAGGCTGAATCCTCTGCAAATGTCATTGAAGCAGCTTGGCTGAGCTTGCAATTTGAGCTCCAGAAGCGTGTTGATATTAACCATTCACTTTGGAATGAAATGAAAAGACGCCTGAGGGTCATTGTTAACTCCTGATATTTAAATAAAATACATGGGCGGTTCGCGAACCGCCCCTACGATCTGAGTATCTTCGATCATTTGAAATCATTTTTCCACACAGATCTAGATTTTACAAATAACCTTACCCTGTAAGAGGAGGGCAGAATGAATCCCATGGATCGTCGCAAGTTCTTACGTAAAGCCGGGGCCGGAGCAGCGGGTCTTGCATTGGCAGGGCCGATGATCAAGAGCGGCCTGTCTAAAAACAGTCCCAACGAAACGATCAATGTCGCGGTGATGGGTATCCACAACCGGGGCGCCCAGCATGCTGAAAGCTTCTCTAAAATCCCCAATGTAAATGTTACTGTGCTTTGCGATATAGATGAGCGCCTGTTTCCCAAGGCAGTGGCCGATCTGGAAAAAGTATCCGGCAAGAAAGCCCGAACAGAGGTGGACATCCGGCGGGTGGTCGAGGACAAGGATGTCGATGTAATCTCGATTGCCAGCACCAACCAGTGGCATTCGCTCGCCACTATCTGGGCCTGCCAGGCAGGCAAGGATGTCTACGTGGAAAAGCCGGTTTCCCACAACATCTGGGAAGGCCGCAAAGCGGTGGAGGCAGCGCGCAAGTACAACCGTATCGTGCAAACCGGGAGTCAGTACCGCAGCTCGACGGTTGCCCGCCAGTCGATGGATTTCATCCATAGCGGAAAGCTGGGCGAGATCTATATGGTTAAGCTAGTGATTTTTAATCCCCGGGGCAGCTTTGGCCGCGGCAAGATTGTTCCTGTTCCGGAAGGCGTGCATTACGACCTCTGGCTGGGACCGGCGCCCTGGCATCCATTCATTGATAACCGTATGCACTACAACTGGCACTGGTTCTGGGAAATGGGAAGCGGTGAAACAGGGAACAACGGCCCCCACTATACCGATAAGGCGCGCTGGGCCCTGCAGAAATACGAGCATCCGCGCAGGATTCAGAGCATGGGGGGCTATTTCGGCATAACGGACTGCGACCAGGAGACACCGAACACACAAATATCGGTTATGGAATACGCAGATGGCAAGATCGTTCAGCTCGAGGTGCGGGGCCTGTATACCAACATGGAAGCCGAGGAAAATATGGGTGTGCTCTATTTCGGTACCGAGGGCTGGATGAAAGAGGCCCGCGGCACCTGGTCAACTTATTACGGCCGCAAGAACGAACCCGGGCCATCGAGCGCCAATGCCGGAGACCTGAAAGAATATAAGCCGCATAATATCCGCGGCAGCGACGATGAAGGCCCGCACTTCGAGAATTTTATCAATGCTGTACGCTCAAGGAAACGGGAGGAGCTGACCGCAGATATTCTCGAAGGCCACCTCGCGGCTTCCATGTGCCACCTTTGCAACATTGCCTATCGCACCGGGCGGACAGTGGTTTTCGACTCCGAAAGCGAGAGCTTCCCTGACGATGACGAGGCACAGAGCTTTGTCAGCCGTGAATACCGCTATCCTTATATCGTGCCCAAAGAGGTCTAGGCAGGTTTCTATACAGGAGAATTCACTAAAGAATGTTGATCCGGCATTCAGGGTTAAAACTTGATTTTTATCGGCTTTTTCTTTATTTTTAGCTTGACGATAGAGAAAAACATGCGCCCGTAGTTCAATTGGATAGAGCGTCTGACTACGGATCAGAAGGTTGGGGGTTCGATTCCCTCCGGGCGTACCATTAATGACAAGGGTTTGGCCAGTTTTGGCTGAACCCTTGTTTTTTTAATAGGCCGATTTGTCCCACATCTGTCCCACGTTTTTAATTTTCAATGGCTGTTTTTTGGATAAGAAAGGTGGTTCGGTGGAAATAAAAAAGGTGGGTGTGGATAACCAAAATCACTCCCGCTGACAAAGTATTCTCCAATATTGCAACCCAAAAGCTTATGAATTCTGCATTCCACCTCTTTAAAGCAAGAGGCATAAATTCAGATTGCTGCTATGTATTTTTATAAGTTTTGGCTACCTTTTTAAATCATAACATCATTTGTATCAATCCATTGGGATTCAAAGATTTCAAATAAGCCTGACAATTTGCAGCTAAATTTTCTACAACTTGTCCATCAGACTTGATAATTGAGCACATTGTTGCTATACTAATAGTTAGAATACGAATGATTATGGTAGATATGTTTTGAAAACGATGATTATATGTTTGTGGAGGTAGAAGTCATGGCAGGTAATACCGAGGGAAAAGGATTACAAGCATCCGGGGTTACATCGGAAGTTCCGTCTGAGCGTTATGACATAAGGATCTTGCAATCTTTACGCAGAATAATCCACGCAGTTGATGTTCAATCACGGCGGGTGGCTGCCAACTATGGAGTTACTATTCCACAGATCCTTTGTCTTCTAAAAGTAGTGGAAAATGGCCCATTGACTACAAATGCCCTGAGTAAGGAAATCTTTTTAGCTTCGAGCACGGTTATCGGCATACTCGACAGGCTTGAAGAAAAAGGTTATGTCGTGAGAACCAGGGACACCAAAGACCGTCGACAGGTGTTTGTCAACTCCACTGCTGAGGGGCAGGAACTAGTTAAAAACACTTCAAGTCTAATACATGAAACGTTGTGCAACGCCTTTACTGATCTTTCGGACCTGGAGCTGTCGATAATCGCCCTTTCACTCGAAAAAATTATCGAGTTGATGGAAGCCGAAAAAATAAAAGCGCCTACCATTCTGGTTTCTGAACAACTATCCTCTCAGTAGCTTTAATTAATAACAAGCAGAAAGGT
>Ga0307379_10013592_pt1 | contig 10539 bp, 10 predicted proteins | sample UN2MG_FD_202237 | JGI IMG/M metagenome (GOLD analysis project Ga0307379, IMG submission 202237) | Soil microbial communities from Risofladan, Vaasa, Finland - UN-2 | ecosystem: Environmental > Terrestrial > Soil > Coastal area > Acid sulfate soil | place: Finland: Risofladan, Vaasa | collected... | reverse complement strand
AATGGGACCTGCGCCGTGTTCGAGCTCTGTCAGCCAGTTGACGAAGCGCAGGTAGCGCATGCCGCCGCCGTCATACCGCGCCGGGCGGAACGACACGGTGCCGCTGGTGATCAGGCCATCGGGCGCCTGTAGTGCCCAGCCGGTGGTGGTGCCCAGGTCGAGGGCGAGAACCGCCGTCAGCGATGGTCGCGCATCGGGCAAGGAAAGGCTTGCCTTTGCTTCAGGCAAGGTCAGAGTCATCGGAGCCATGGAAGGTCCTCCTGCTTCAGGTGGGTGTTTCGTGGTGGAGGACGGCGACGGTCGGGTAGCTTGCAGGCACTGGCCGTCGTCGTCCGGTTGTTTTGGGGCTTGGGTCAGAACGGCATCGGATCACCCTCCGTCCAGTCGATCGGGGGCTTGGCGCGAAGTCCGATGATGCTGGCGCCAGGAAACCGGTCCTTGACCTGCAGCACGCTGTGCCCAAGCGCCTCGATCAGCAGCGCCACCTCGGTGAGCGTGAACACCCGGCAGTCTCGCGCCACATGGTGAGCGTCCGCCCGGGTGCGTACCAGCGATACGATCTCACCGGTCTCCGGCAGAACGCATTCCCAGACCTCCGGTGACAAAGGCAACGCACCTGCCTCACGAGCCGACCGGTCGAGCGTCGCCCAGGCCCGCTTCATGCCTTCGACCTGCAGCGCGACGAGATGTTCGTCATCGCGGGCAAGGGCTGCGTCGAGCCGGTCCTTCTGCTCGTCGAACTTCGCCCGAAGAAAATCCGACACCGCGAGCCTGAGCCGATCGACCCCCCAGGTGCGTTCCATGGCGTGGGCGATCTCATCGAGCCCGTCGACCATGGCCTGGATGCGATAAGCCGACGGTGCCATCGGGTCGTTGACAGGATCGGTGACAGGGTCGCTGGCAGCATCTGGGGTCGTGTCGATCTGCCGTCTCATGACACCCTCCAGACCAGAGCGCCTCGCGCGCCCATGCGCGCGCGTAGCGCATAGGGGGTATGGGGGACTTTCGCATCGCAAACCTTCGCAAGCAAAATCAATGACTTAGGTGGTAACCTTCGCAACCTTCGCACAACTCCTTCGCATAATGATTTCAATGACTTAGCAATCAACTTTCGCAACCTTCGCAGACCTGGATCGCCTGTTTTGTGTCCCATCAGATGTCTCCTCCTGCTCGTTCATCCATGCGTTTTATCGGCTTCAGACCCCGCAGGTTGCCATGCCGATCACGCAGCTCGGTTCGGATCAGACCTGTATCCAGAAGAGCCAGATAGGCGCGTTCGACCTGTGGTTTGGGGAGGTCAAGCCGTTGTGGCAGACGGGCCAGGATGAAGCGGCTTCGGGCCTGGGGGGCATCGCTGTAAGGCTGGCCGTCATCCCAGGCGCGAGCAATCTCGTGGAATACCTGCGCGCGGATATCACTGTCGTCGTGAGGTGTGGGTTCGCGCTCTGGCACCATGACGCCGTCCAGCCAGCGTAGCGTCATGCTCTCGCCTGAGCGGGCGTAGTTGGCCTTCTTGCGTGACAGGATCCTCAGGTCCGGGTCGGCTTCTTCACCATCGGTATCGGCGGCCCGTGTCAGGTAGAGGCGAGAGCGCACGGTATTGTTCCAGGCGGTCGAGCCGCTGGATCCGCTGCCGCTTGCCATGCCGCTCACCGAAGGGTGCGCGCACAGCACAACTGCACCGTCGATCTCGCGGGCAAGGCGGCCATGTACCGCACTCCGACCCGACCAAGCTCCTTTCTAGCTTTTCTCCAAAACACCGCAACTTTGGCACATCGCGATGCCGATGGAGGAGCCGTCCACAGAATCATTTCCGGACATTTGCTCATGATAAGTGTGTAGTCTATTCTTGCGTCGCAAAACGGGATGCGGTGATGAAATCAAACACAAAATGGCAACTATCTGGCACCTCAGCAGCGCTTTATGAGAACTATTTAGTGCCAACAATTTTTGTGCCGTGGGCTAAGCAACTTTTAGATCGGGCTCTTCCTCAAATAGGTGAAAGCGTTCTCGACGTTGCCTGCGGAACCGGCATTGTCGCAAGAATGGTGAAAGGCAAAGTAGGTAAAAAAGGACGTGTTGTCGGTGTGGATTTGAACGGCGGCATGTTGGAGATTGCCCGCGCAATTTCCTCGGCTTCCAACAATGATATCGAATGGATTGAAGCGGACGTTGGAAATGTACCGATTGCAGACGACAGTTTTGACATCGCATTTTGTCAGCAAGGCCTACAGTTTTTTCCAGACAAGGTTGGCGCATTAAAGGAAATCCGTCGCCTACTCCGGCCGGACGGCCGTTGCGTAATTTGCGTCGCTCAGGAATTGGAAAAAAATCCTCTAATGCAAAGCCAAGTGACAGCCATATCAAAACACATTGGCGAAGAAGCTTCCGGTGCGATCAGAGCGGTTTGCGGACTCTCTGATGGCGAGGCAATCAAGAACCTGTTTTTGAAAGCCGGCTTTCAAGACGTGGAATGGGAAACGGTCAGTCTGACCCTATCCCATGACAATGGATTGGAATTTATCACCAATGGAATAGCGTCTACGCCCGTTGCCGGATTGATAGCCGAGTGGAGTGATGAAGCCCGCAACGCACTAATAGAAGATGTTCTCAAAGGTTTTGGAGACTATTACGATGAGAATGCGCTTCGCTTCCCACACTTATCCAGTGTTGTCATTGCAAGAAACGTTTGATTTATTTTGCAGGGCCGTTTTGACCCCGAAAGTTACCGTGACTTTACGCCTGCTGGAACGGTCAAAATGCGCCATTTTCGGAAGTCGGCCGAGTTCGCAAAAAATAGCAGTAGCCCCTAGCTGCCTAGCTACATTCCCTTTACAACGTTGTTCGGTAAGATGACCGGACGGCGAATAGCAAGTAGCCGTCGTGCTTCCTCGGCTCGCCCCTGTTTAAGAAGTGTTGCGGCCATGGCGAATTCGATCAAATCGCGCTGAGCTTTGCTTCCTCCGATACGGGCGTGGTCGGACATGGCTTTAGTCAAATGCATGGCAGCTTCGGTCCAATTCTGTTGGGCAATTGCACCAAACGCCTCAGCCAAATCGCGCACCACGTCACCGGCGGGTCCTTTTGCATTTGAAATAATTCTGCCGAGCGCCACACCATCTCCGGCCATCGCAAATGCAATTGCGGCGTGAACGTCACCAAAGGCGACGCCTGTGTTCGGAAAGTACTTGGAGGCATACTCACACACGGTCTGCCAGCGTTCCGAAGGAATGGTTACCCCCATAAGACTGGCCCGATAAAGCGCCGCTGCGGTATCACACAGCACGACCAAAGGCGGTCCAATGGCGGCGCCGGGGGAAATATCGGTGTCGATTATCCGCCACATTTCTTGGAGTTCGCCCCGTTCCAACGCCCATAACGCCACATGCCAAGATATATGGCAATGCAGCAATCCTGTCCTGTCGTAGTCGCGCCTCCAACCGGACAGATATCTGTAGCCCGCTTCTTGCTCGCCGTTTTCATAGTAGATGTGTGAACGAACATGAGCACCTTGTGCACTACGAGGATTTCCTTCCAGCGAGCGCTCGATATTCGCCTCAGCCGGTCCGATCTGTCCGACCTCAACTTGAGAAAACGCATGCTGGGACAAGAACCACCAATCATCGCCGTAGTGTGGCGCCAACTCCGTTGTAAAGGCGAGTTGTTCCGCCTCGCGGCCCGGCTGACCGCTAAATCCGATCAGGCCAAACACGGTGGTACAGGTTTGCGTCGCCATTGCGTCCAGGGGATGGTCTAGAAGATGAGCGCGAATTGCCTTGTATGCCTCAGCAGCATTGCCCTTGATCAGCAAGCCAAGGGCGTTGATCTGACCGGCCTCCCGATCTGTGACGCCGCCAACCAGCTTGCTAGCCGCTCCTAGTGCGCCCTTGGCCTCTGCTGGATTTCCCTGCGCATGGCGATAACGGGCGAGCCCCAAATGAGCCAAGGCGAACCCGTCATCTGCGGCAATCGCTCTATCGAATGCGGTATCGACGCCCCCATCAGATGCAAGAAACCGATCAACACCGTCAATATAAGCATCTCGCGCTGCGACCGAACTGGTGGTTAGTTCATTTCCATATCGATCTTCGAGCATATCTGTGTCCCTAACAGCTGAGGTGACAATAGCACGTTGTATAAGCGCTGCCCCCTGTTCAGCGTTCGCTTCGAAATTCTATGCTCATTAGTGGCACTAGTCCATCAAGGTTGATTGTGTCAGTTGGGTCATTTCGCGACTCTTTGAGCCGGAGCCAAGAACGTCCGAAGCATCCCCAACTACGGACTTCATTATCAAAATCGTCTGGAGTACCCCTGACAACGGACTCTTTTCGCCACCGACCTATACGGCGAAAATGTGCCATGTACAGCCATTAGGTGTCTGATTCAATCCGGTGGATTCTTCAGCCGTTGATCGATAGTCTCTCCAGTGTGGAGGAATGGACATGGAACGCAGGCTGGCGGCCATACTTTCTGCAGACGTGGTTGGTTACACTCGCCTGATGGGTGTTGACGAAGCGGGAACGCTTCGCCGCCTTACAGACCTGCGCGAGAAAATCCTCGAACCTCTGATCGCCGAGCATCATGGACGCGTCGTCAAACTCATGGGCGACGGATTGCTTGTGGAATTTGGCAGTGCGGTTGATTCTGTCGCCTGTGCTATTGCCTGGCAAGATAGTGTGGCTTTGCATGGAGCAAATCGCGACGCCAGCACATTTTTGCAGTTTCGCATTGGCATCAATCTGGGAGACATCATTGTAGAAGGCGATGATATCCACGGTGACGGAGTGAATATCGCGGCCCGCCTGGAGGGCTTGGCGGAGCCGGGCGGCATATGTCTATCTGACGATATTTATCGTCACGCCAAAGGCAAGATAGAGACTCAATTCGAGGATATGGGCGAACAAGATCTCAAGAACGTCGCCGATCCAATTCGGGTCTACAGTGTCGCAGTTGAACAATCTAGCGCAACGGCCCCTGTTTCGGCGATTGAACCTTTGCCTCTTCCCGAAAAGCCGTCAATCGCAGTGCTCCCATTCGACAATATGTCCGGCGACCCAGAGCAAGAATACTTCTCAGATGGGATCACTGAGGATCTCATTACTGAACTTTCCCGGTTTAAGGAATTGGCGGTTCTGTCTCGAAACTCTTCCTTCTTTTTCAAGGGCAAGAATGAAGATCTCAAAGAAGTCGGCCGCAAGCTCAATGCACGTTATATTCTGGAAGGCAGCGTTCGCAAGGCTGGAAAAAGGGTCCGCGTTACTGCTCAGCTGATTGATACCGCAAAGGATCAGCACATATGGGCAGAGCGATACGACCGAGGGCTGGAGGACATCTTCGAGGTTCAAGATGATCTCGTTCGGCATATCACCAGCATATTGGTTGGACGGTTGGAAGCTCGACGGCTCACCACGGTTAGGCAACAATCTATAGATCAGTTGAAGGCGTACGATCTCTTTCTGCGGGCCAGGGAGCATTTTTTTGGCTGGTCGCTCGAGAATAACAACAAAGCGAGAAAGTATCTGTGTGCTGCACTTGAACTGGAGCCCAATAATGCTGCAGCACTGGCTCTGCTGTCCGAAGTTTTGCTGCGAATGTGGCTCAACGGTTGGAGCAACGATCCAGATCAGGATCTGAAACAGGCTTTCAATCTTGCTACGAGGGCGGTTGAGATTGACGATAGCGACAGCCGAACACTAACTGCATTGGGCATGGCGTGTCTCTTCAACGGGTATCTGGACAGGGCCAGAGCCCATTTCGATGGCGCTCTGCGGGTCAATCCCAACGATATGCGGGTTATTGTTTATTATTCTCGCCACGCCGTTTTTGAGGGCGATGTTGAAAAGGCCGTTGACCTTTGCCGTCAAGCACAGGAACTCAATCCTTACGGCAAATACAATTGGAACTTGGGGCTGGCATCTTTTGTAGCCCGAAACTATGGGGAAGTGGTATCATTGTTAAGCAGTATACAAAACCCTCCCGCGACCGTACTGGCGTTGCTTGCCGCGAGCTATGCAATGTTGGGAGATGAGGACAAAGCCGCCAGTGCATATAGGCGGTTTACCAGTGCGATTGGCGAGGCACCGATGATGAAAGATTTCACAGAGCCGAATCAATGGCGAAACTACTATGCACAGCGATGGCCATTTCGTAATCCAAATCACTTTGAACACCTAACCGATGCACTACGTAAGGCCGGTATGCCAATCTGAATAATGGTAGCCCGGCACGAAACAGCACGACACTTCTAGAACAATCCATATGGAAAAAGACGTCCGAGTTTGGCTCAGAGCAGGCATTCGCTGCACTGCACCCGGATGTCCGTTGCGGGTCAACTTCGGCCAGTTTCGGATTTCGTGGGGAATGTCCGTTGCGCGCACGAAAACGGACCCTACTGGCAGTAGGGCGCAGAGTCCGCGATGTGCCATTGGCGTTCGTTGCGAGCTGAGGTCAGCGTAGTCGCTCTGCAAGCCAATTGAGTGTGCGTTGGATCGCCTTTTCACGGGCTATCTTGTTTGTTCCGAAGTGTATTCTGTTCATACTCGACTCGTCGGAGCCTCCTACAGCCATGAATTCACGAAGCGGGGTATTGGGAGCGTCAAAGAGATGAAAAGCGCCGTTATAAATATCAATCATCATATCACCGCCACGGGACCGGGTTTCGGATACCAATAACTGACATGGTTCGGGTAACGTCCAGTCATCCTTGTCGCCGATTTGAAGAAGAACCGGTATTCGCGGCCGATAATCGGGAAGCTGGGTTTGAATATCGTTACAATATGGGTAAAAGCCAACGGCTGTGCGGAAATCTGGCCCATCCAGCGCGGTGGCGGCGCTGGCGCCGTTTCGGACGGTCCACAACAGGCTGATAGCACCGTTCGACCAGCCCATCAGGGCGATACGATCGGCTTTCACGTCTGATCGTTCTTGCAGGAACTGAAGCGCACCTATTGCGTCCCACGGTCGCTCAGCACGGGCCAAGACCGGGCGATCCCTGACCTGACACAAGGAACCCTGACCACGAGGCGTGTAACTATCGGCAACCAGAACAACGTAGCCGGCCTTAGTCAAAATATCTACCCAAGCGGCATCGTGCGTAGCCAGTTCATCTGACTTTGTTACAGGTCCGAAGCAACTATGCATCATCACCACGCCCGGATGAGGTCCCTTCCATGGAGGCGTTGCCAACCACCCACGGATGACAGTTCCTTCGGCAGACATGAAATCCACCCAAGCGCCCCCTGCCATTGCGGGCGGAGCAAAGAACAACATAACCAGGAACACAAACAAGCGCATAGGAGTAAGGCTAGACAAATCCCAGAAAGCTGACAACCATGTTAACGCTTTCATCTTCGATCCGGATGCTTTGCCGGCCGCCACAAGAATTGGTCCGGCAAGACCTGATAGCTTCGTAATGCCACGTTGGTTGAAGTCCGTTCCGGGTCAAAAGCAGTCATCACAGCTATGCTCCGCGCACGTCCGTTTTATCCCCGAAAGCGGACTCATTTTGTGGCACAGCGATGAGTCTGCTTTGTGCCAATTTCAGTCATTAGAACGCGAGCCTGTTGGGGCATGCTCGCGGGGAGGTCAGTCAGAGCATCAATCCTGGAGTCGTGGTCATTGCTTGAGCCGAAACTCCAGCAGTGTTTCGTCCGTTTCGTCCATGACCCACAGGGTGCCGGTCTTGATGTCGAAGTCATACTTCGCTGCCCGTTCAAGTGCAGAGAACAGCTTCGTCTCTTGGTCGCTCACGTCGTTCTCCGGGCACAATTTCCTCGTGGCGCCGATGGGAGAAGTCAGCTTGAATGCCCCTGCGCCAAAGCTTCCCGAAGCGAAGAAATTGTTACAGCCGGCGTTTCCGTTGATGTCTCCACTCGGCAGGATGCGTAGCCAGGCGTTTCCCACAGCTTCGCCTGCAGGCGAACCTGCCAAGATCCATTCTGTCCCCCGCACTTCCGGTTGTGATGCAGCGGTCTGTGGGGTTGATTTTTCCTCGCTGCCTGATCCCTCTGCCAGGAACCGACCCGCTGCCCAGCCCTCCAGCGCCCCGACACTTACGCGGCACCAACGTTGTCGAAGAGCCACCGCTCGTTCGGCCAGGCTGGCAGACTGCCAGTCTGCCAAGTTCAGCCCACCCTCGCAGCCGAGGTTCCTGATGCCATCTGTTCCAGATGAAATTCGTCCAATCACCGGGTGGTTGATGCCTGGGCCAGCGCGCAGGTTGAGTGCCTTGCTTGGTGCAATGCCTGTTACCTTGAAGAAATCTGGTCCATCAGCCTCTGCATGGGAGGCCGCGGTCATCATGACCAATCCGATCACGGAGAGAGCGGTGATTCTGAAACGTTTCACTTGCATTCCGTTCTATAGCTCGGGGTGTATTGCTAACTGATGCGAGGCAAAGATTATTGAACCGATATTCCCCATTTGAACTTCACAATTGGTGTGATTCTGCATAAATTGCACCGTCTTGCAAAGATATGTTTTCTCCAAACGCCTGACACCTCAGATTTTGACGAATTAGCGACGTTCTGAATGTCAATTTTGGATAATTCCCGCCATCCAGACGCACCTTTCCTGTCTGTTTCACCTTGTCATCAATTCTCCCGGCCTACGCCGGTACGGGTCTTCGTCGCAAATCGTCGATCAAGCCCAGGATTTCCCGGAACAGGTTTCCCGGTACGGCTACCTCGGCCAGTTGGAACGTGACATATCGGCCAAGCGCCCCAAGTGCTCTTCCCGATCTTCGCCACGCTACCTTTGTTTTCTAACGGCTTCGCCAAGCGTCTGAATCTGCTTCTGTTCGCCTGAGTTCGCACCTACCGTTCGCTCATCAACCCACATAGCGAACGGTCTCAATGGAAAGCGCAAGGTCAGGTCCCAATCCCCTGTCTCCGAACGAGATGAGCACCCGTCAGCGCCTGGTTGAGGTGGGTCGCCTTCTGGCTGGTGGTTACATCCGCATGCAAGCGCAGAAGTCCAGTTCTTTATCTGCAGATGTCGGAGACAGTTCGCTCGACATTCTCGCCCTGAAGAGCGGTCGTGGTCGCAGATCACGCAACCGAACCGGAGGGCAATGATGATGCAGACACGAACAAGGAACCTGGACACGAGGCCGCCACGGCCGGGCGAAGATCCGGCAATCGATACACCGGTGCTGGCACGGCTCGCAGGCCTCAAGGCCATGAGCGTCAATGAGCTCAAGGCACAATGGGAAAGCCTCTTTGATACGCCTGCACCCAACAACAGCCGGACCTACCTGGAGTTGCGGATAGCCCATCGCATCCAGGAACTGACCTATGGCGGGGTTGCGCGGGAGACCCGGCGAACGTTGGATATGCTCGCCGATGAGGTCGAAGGCAAGGTCGGCCGCTGCGCAATCATCTCGGATCCGCGCAACCCGGTGGTCGGCACCAGGCTGCTGCGGGAGTGGGATGGTGTCGAGCACACCGTTACGGTGCTGAAGGACGGCTTTGACTGGCAGGGACGCAAGTACAAGTCACTGTCGGCTGCAGCGCGCGCCATCACCGGCACCCAGTGGAACGGTTATCGCTTCTTCGGTCTTCGCGATGCGCGGGGGACACGGTCATGAGCCAAGCAATCCAATCTGTTCAGCCCATACCCCGCCGGCTGCGGTGTGCCATCTATACCCGCAAGTCCTCCGAAGAGGGGCTGGACATGGAGTTCAACAGCCTCGATGCGCAGCGTGAGGCGTGCGAGGCGTATATCGCAAGTCAACGTTGCGAGGGCTGGGCCACCATCCGGGAGCGCTATGACGATGGCGGGTTCTCCGGCGGAACGCTGGAGCGGCCCGGGTTGAAGCAGCTGCTAACGGATATCGAGGACGGGCTCATCGATGTCATCGTGGTCTACAAGATCGATCGCCTCAGTCGCTCGCTGATGGACTTTGCCAGGCTGGTCGAGATCTTCGACCGGCACAGTGTCACGTTCGTCAGCGTCACCCAGTCGTTCAACACCACGACGTCCATGGGCCGGCTGACCCTGAACATCCTGCTGAGCTTTGCCCAGTTCGAACGCGAGGTGATCGGTGAGCGCATTCGCGACAAGGTCGCAGCCTCGCGCAAGCGCGGCATGTGGATGGGCGGATGGGCGCCAATGGGCTACGACGTCAAGGACCGAAAGCTGGTCATCAACCAGGCCGAGGCAGCCACCGTACGCCAGATCTTCGAGCGGTTTGTCGAACTGGGCTCGGCAACGGTGCTGGCCACAGAGTTGGCTGACAAGGGGGTGCGCAACAAGCGCGGCCGGCCCATCGACAAGGGCTTTCTCTACAAGCTGCTCAACAACCGGGTTTACATCGGCGAGGCAGTTCACAAGGGCACGGGCTTTCCCGGTGAGCACAAGGCCATCATCGACCAGGGTCTCTGGGACAGGGTGCATGGCATATTGAAGGAAAGTCCCCGCAAGCGTGCCGCCAATACCAGGGCCCAGACACCGGCGCTGCTTAAAGGTCTCATCTTCAATGAGGCCGGGATTGCCATGACACCGACGGCGACGAAGAAGGGCTCAAGGCTCTACCGGTAC
>Ga0307379_10013587_pt1 | contig 10541 bp, 7 predicted proteins | sample UN2MG_FD_202237 | JGI IMG/M metagenome (GOLD analysis project Ga0307379, IMG submission 202237) | Soil microbial communities from Risofladan, Vaasa, Finland - UN-2 | ecosystem: Environmental > Terrestrial > Soil > Coastal area > Acid sulfate soil | place: Finland: Risofladan, Vaasa | collected... | reverse complement strand
TCCTTTGCTATTCACCCAACTCTGAGGTGAACTTGGTCTAGATTTAGACCAGGTACTCCTCCTTGACCAGGCAGGCAATCTCGTCGATCAAACACTTGTCAAGCCCATAGGGTGGCTATCTGCCCCGGCTCCCGCGAGCCAGCGCGTATGCCGATAACCTGTTAGCAACCCGCCAGTTTACCACAGTATCTACCCTGCTTTCCTCATGGGATTATTGTCCGATCATATTTCCATCCAAGACCCAATGCAGCACATTTTATCGTTTTGTTCTTTCTTGTTCAATGTCACCTTTTTGTTCATAATGTGACATTTGATCTGAACCCGATATCGTGGACACCAAAATAAGGTGGTATCCTAAACCAAGTGAGGTGTTCGATGACCAGAAAGCAGTACACTAAGGAATTCAAGATAGAAGCAGTCCGTCTTTCAGAGGAGAGTGACGTATCGGTATATGCTGTGGCTATAGAGCTTGGGATCCACCCAAATTCGCTATACAAATGGCGCCAACAGTATTTGTCCGAAGGCAAAGAAGCCTTTCCTGGGCACGGCAAGATGAAAGCAAGTGACGAAGAAGTGCGTCGGCTACGACGCGAGTTGGCGCGAACTCGCGAGGAACGAGACATCTTAAAAAAAGCCATCGCCTTCTTCGCCAGGGAAGGCCAATGAAATACCGATTCATTCAGGAACATGCGGGGCGTTGTCGGGTCAAGCTGATGTGCGCTATCCTCGGTGTTTCTCGTTCCGGTTACTACGCATGGCGCAATCGACAACCGAGCGCCCGCGAACTGGCGAACCGGCAACTGCTGACGGCAATCCGGACGGCCTACGAGGCTAGCCGGCAAGTGTATGGTTATCGCAGGGTCTATAGAGCCCTGGTTGCTAAGCAGGTGACCTGCAGTCGCAACCGGGTTGCAAGGCTGATGCGCCAGGCGGGTTTGCGGGCCAGAAGATACCGTCGTTACCATGTCACAACGCAATCGCGACACCGGCGCCCCGTTGCCCCCAACCATTTGGCCCGGCGCTTTACCGCCCCAGCGCCAAACCGAAAGTGGGTATCGGACATCACTTATGTTCGGACGTTCCAAGGATGGCTCTATTTGGCCGTGGTGTTGGACCTCTTCTCTCGTCATGTGGTCGGCTGGGCCATGGAACCTTATTTGAATGACCAGCTGACCCTCAAAGCTTTGCAGATGGCCTTCTCCCGACGCAATCCACCTGCGGGGTTGCTTCATCACTCCGACCGTGGCGGCCAGTACGCCAGTCGTGACTACCGAGTGCTTTTGCATGACCATCAAGCGCTGGTTAGCATGAGCCGGAGTGGTAACGTCTACGATAATGCGCCGATGGAGAGTTTCTTCGCCACCCTGAAGACAGAGCTGATCTATCGGCGAACTTATCCAAGTCGCCAGCAAGCGAAGGCAGATATCTTCGAATACATTGAAGTCTTTTACAATCGTCAGCGTCTTCACTCATCGCTGAACTACCAGTCACCTGTAGAGTATGAGTTGTTATATGTTTCACCTTAACTATGTGTCCATTTTTTCGGGGTCATTCCACATTTTCACTGAACAGTTAGATAGTGACACTTTCATTGAACAATAACATTATCTGGCTCAATGGTTGACACAGTTGCTGGGGCTGCCTATACTAGATGTTAATATCATAATACGAGAACGACATTGAAGGAGCCAAGTAAGGTCAGTTGGACTATCAGAAAATTGGCGGTAGATGCAAGCCATTAGTCCGATAACCTGAAATCCACTCTGGAGTTGCTGCTGAAAAAAGGTAAGCCGGGTACGCCCGTTATAGCGTTTCTGAGATAATAAGGTCAGCATCTAGTTTATGATGTTGGCAAATCCAGGTGGCACCACGAGCCCCCTTCGTCCTGGAACGAGGGGGCTTTTTGTATTATTAGGAGAGACTAGCATGTTGGATATTGATTTGATTAGAAAGAAACCTGAGTGGGTGACCGAACAGATAGAAAAACTCAATGACACAGCACCGATTCAAGAAATTCTTGAAGCCGATAGCCGGAGACGAGAACTAATCATAGAGGAAGAGGCATTGCGTCAACAACGTAATATGGCGTCTAAAGAAATTGGCCTACTAATGCGAGAGTTGGGGCAATTGGAGAAAGAAATCAAGCTCGCCGAGAATGGTGAAGGCGGTACTGAAACCCTTGATGAACTGAAGGGAGAGTATAACGAATTGTTAATCGCGGTTGATCGGGCAAAGGAAACACCCAGGGAAATCGGGGATCGCATTGGTCAACTTGATGAGGAGTTAAAGCAGGTGGAGGAAGCGCTTCATCGACATATGCTCTGGGTGCCCAATATTCCCCATGCCACTGTACCTGAGGGACCAGATGACTCGTTTAACATCGTACATCAAGTGGAAGGTGCTGCTCTGCCAATTCATGAATTTGAGCTGAAGGCCCACTGGGACTTGGGGCCAGAACTTGATATCATCGATTTTGAACGGGGCGTCAAACTAAGCGGCACGCGATTCTATATTTTGAAAGGGTGGGGGGCAAGATTACAACGAGCACTCATACAATTCATGCTGGACTGCCATGTTGAAGATCATGGATATACCGAGGTCTACCCGCCATATATGGTGCGATCGGATATGTTTGTCGGCGCCGCCCAACTGCCAAAATTTAGCGATAATATCTACCGTGATGCAGAAGAGGATTTCATGTGGATCGGGACCGCCGAGATCGCGGTAACAAACATGCACCGCGATGAGATTCTTGAAGAAGTCGATCTACCTCGCAACTATGTCGCCTACACGGCATGCTTTCGCCGAGAAAAAATGAGCGCCGGTCGCGATGTTCGCGGGATTAAAAGAGGTCACCAATTCGATAAAGTCGAGATGTATAAGTTCACGACACCAGAAGACAGTTATTTGGCGTTTGACCAACTTATTAAGGACGCCAGCGATATATGTGAGGCTCTGGGTTTACCTTATCGCCTGGTGGAAATGGCCACTGGCGATTTGGGATTCGCCGCGGCTAAGAAATATGACATAGAAATCTGGGCAGCAGGCTGCGAAGAATGGCTGGAGGTTAGTTCGATCAGCAATTGTGAGGCGTTCCAAGCACGTCGAGCCAACGTGCGCTATCGGCCCGAAGGTGGTGGCCGACCTAATTTCGTCCATACTCTTAACGGAAGCGGTCTTGCCTTACCCAGGACGATGATCGCGATAATCGAGAATTACCAGCAAGCTGACGGTTCCATCGCTATTCCGGAAGTTCTGCGACCCTATATGGGAGGCGCGACCGAAATCAGATAATTTATCTTCGAAAAATCTTCTCGAGCGATATTCTACAAACAGTTAAGCTTCTTGGAGAACATCTTGATAGACATTTAGCATACGTTCGACGATCAGTGCCCAATCATACTTTTTGGCTATCAATGCAGCTTGTTGGCCAAGTTGGCGTTGGCAATTCTCGTCGTTAAGCAAAGTAAATATTCGTTCTGCCAGGGCTTCGGGATCTCTTGATGGCACGAGAAAACCATTAACCCCATCCTGAATCAAAAATGCCAGGCCTCCGACCTCCGAGGCAACCACCGGGGTGCCCATGGCCATGGCTTCGAGGGCAACCATGCCAAAACTTTCATAGTGCGATGGCATAACGACCATTTCGGCCGCTGCATAATATTCAGGCAATTCTTCTTGAGCCTTGGCAGCCATAAAAGTTACGATGTCAATAACCCCTAATTCAGTTCGAATCTCCTGGAGCCTGGCCATTTCTTGATCGGGTCGTTCTCCCCAAGAGTCGCCGCCTATAATGGTAACGCTGACATCTTCTATGATCTCCGGGGCTAAGCCTTGGATGAGGGCAATTGCCCGCAATAGTGTTTCAATCCCCTTGAGAGGTTCAATCCGTCCGGCAAAGAGAATGTTCTTGTGACGATCTTCCAGTCCAACTTGCTCCTTGGCTACCGCTCGGGGGATGGGGGAGAAGCGGTCAAGAGCTACTCCAGGAGGAATGGTGACAACCTTATTCATATCTGCCCCATACAACCAATGAAGTTGGGCGTATTCGGCTGGTGTCGCGGCAATTATCTTGTTGGCGATCGTCATGACATGGGATTCTCCCAGCAGCCGTTCAGGTGGGACCCTTTCTGCCGGTGCTAGGGCGACACGATTCTTCATATGTCCAAGCGTATGAAACATCTGGATTATTGGAATATTGCCCCAAGAGTTTGTCAACTCCTCAGCCACGAGCCCTGACATCCAATAGTGACTATGGATCAGATCGTAGGTGACATCCTCTTCAGCCGCGAAATCTAACACACCCGCGACAAAATCATCAAGATAATCGGCAATCTCAATGAGTGGAATCGGCTGTTCCGGGCCAGCTTTTACATGAATAACCCGGGCGCCATAACCAAGGTCGTGCCTGATCGTAGGCTGGCAATCATCTTCTGATCGGGTAAACACGTCTACGGCAATACCCCTGCGAGCCAGCTCCCGGCTAATGTCCTGAACGTACACGTTCATGCCACCAGTTTTCTTGCCACCCATGGTAGCCAGCGGACAGGTGTGGACGCTCAACATGCATATACGTTTAGGGTATTCCATATCATTTATCATCTAGTGCAGAGTTGCCAGAAGTCAATATTCAAAACCAGGAAAATATCTGCCAGGGTGTATAGCGATTCTATTCCTCAAGCAGTCGAAAATCGCCTTCTCTTCGGGTAATACCTTCGTCGTCAAGGTATTCCAAAATGGCTATCGCATATTTTCGGCTAGTCCCTAACAAATCGCGTATTTGGCCAGCATTCGCTCTGCCGTGCTCTCTTAAAAACTCTTCTATATTACTGACGAAGTCTGTATAGTCAGTTGCTTGATAAACAACTTCTTCATTTATCTGTACGATCTGTTCAAGATCAAGAAGCGCTGCATAGACCTCTGGACCTAATATCACTTTTACGTCCTTAACACTAGGCGAGTTAATGCCTGAACGATTGAAAAGCGTTACAAGATCGTCGATAGTCTGTTGTTGTGCCGGTGTAAAGCTTATAGAATGCTCAGGCAGCTTAAGAATTGTTGTGATTTCATCAAGATTACCCTGTAATTCACCCTGATCGACAAGAGCGCCGAATAGGGCGTTCGGAATACGGAGTCGGCTACGCATCTCCTCGCGATGCATGCCCAATCTCAAAGGATTGTTTGCATGGTACTGACTGAGAAGTGCCAGAAGCTTTGTCAACAGATTCTCCCAACCCGTCTTTGATAGCGCATAACCACTTATGGCCAGCGCAATCCCATCAGTCGTGAGCTGCTGCCATGCATTCTCGGCGATATCAAGATCCATATCCCCTGTCTCTAGCAGCTGAGTTACCAGGATGGGTTCGCTCTGTTTCAGTAAATCAAAAATCAAATCATGTGGTGAGCCATGGGCTAATGACTCGAGCCTGTTGACGATCTCCGGCCGGAAGCGACGATGTTTCCGGCCGGGGTGGGGATCAATAATTTGGCCGCCACCTAGAGTCTCCGAAGGTGACGGGCGGCGAAGAATAAATCTATCGCCTCGGGAAAGGGCGACGGATTCGCGCAGCGCCAGTTGTAACCAACCTTGTTCACCAGCCTGGATCTGTTTTTCCCCCAGTATGCGCACCCGGGCTATCACTTCCGCAGCACCCACAAAAAACTTCACCTCTTCATTGTGCTGGAGGGGAAGGCGGACATCCGGCAAATGTCTATAGCGAACATCGCATAAAACCGTACTCCGGATAGATCCGGGCTGAGCCAACACGTCACCACGCCTGAGTTCATCTGTTGACAGTCCGCTAATGTTAACGGCAACACGACTCCCAGGGCGGGCTTCTTGCAATTTAGTCTGATGCGTTTGCAAACCTCTAATCCGGCCCCGATTTCCAGCTGGTTGAATCTCGACCGCTTCACCTACTTCTAGATTTCCGCCGACGAGCGTGCCGGTCACGATTGAGCCAAATCCAGGTAAACTGAATACGCGATCAATTGGCAGGCGCGGCCGGCCTTCGTCGTATCTCGGAGGCAATTCGTTTAATTGGGCAATGAGGGCCCGCCGCAGTTCATCAATGCCCTGGCCGTTGATAGCTGACACTTGAAATACGGGGGCATCGGCCAGAGCTGTCGATTGCAAGGCTTCGAAAACTTCTAGAGTGACCAATTCAAGCCAATCAGGATCGTCGATAAGATCGACTTTGGTAACTACGATAATACCTGATTGTATTTCCAACAGATCAAGAATCGCTAAATGCTCTTTTGTTTGGGGCATAACCCCTTCATCGGCGGCGATGACTATGAGAGCAAGATCAATACCGCCAACACCAGCCAGCATATTCTCAATGAAATCTCTGTGGCCAGGTACATCAATTATGCCTATTTCATCGTATCCATCTCCAGGTTTCAGCCAGGCGAAACCCAGATCGATAGTCATCTCACGATCCTTTTCTTCTTTAAGTCTATCCGGATCAATGCCTGTCAGGGCTTCAACGAGGGTGGATTTACCATGATCTACATGGCCAGCCGTTCCGACAACGTGCATTACTCTTCTCTAACTGGAACAAGCGCCGGCTGTCTTCGACTATTCGGATTGAGGGCTCGGGCTTTTTCAACCTCTTCCTTCCAAATTCGAGGTAACGATTTCATCGCATCTGCCTGGGCTTCTTGTACTCGCCAAAGAGCATCTTTCTCCTCTTGGATTTCAGCCAACAACTTGCTCAAATCGTTTAGCTGCTCCAAAGTGCTTTTCTCTTTTCTTTCGAGCCTTGACCATCGTTGCTCGCGATCCAATTCATAATTCTTCCACCGCTTTTCATTTTCAGCCTGATAACTATCCCAGCGAGCAAGCAGTTGGCTCGCTCCAATTCGGGACATTTCAGCCATCTCCTGTTGCCGAGATTCTATCCGTGATTGCCACTCGACAAGCGTCTGGACCGCCATCTTCGATTCTTTATACTGCGAATCGTACTTCACCCACTCAGTCACATAACCATTCATCTGTTCCTGAAAACTATCTAGGGTTGCTTGCCAGTCATCCAGGCGCTTGTTTCGCTGGTGCTCGCCAATCTGAACCTGGTCGGCCAAAGTTGTTGTTTGTTGGCGAAGCTTGGCCAGCGAATCGGCAAGCTCTTGAATAGATGTTTGAGCTTTCATTTGATTATGGTTGACGACCTCAAGTCGTGGTTCCATGCCCTCGAGTTTTCTTAAGTTCTCTACATACTCATTATGCAAATCGGCAATGGATTTCGCATTCGTTCGTTCAGCATCACCAACAAACGATAACTGTTGTTGCCAGCTAGCGACCTCACTCGTTAATCCTGCCAACATCGACTTCTGACTGCCCAATAGTCCGGAGAGTCGTTGTTCTTCTGATGACCTCATTTCGATTTCAGTCTCAAGCCGGCCAATTGGCTTGAGCTCCTTCCTAATAGCGGCTATCTCCCGTTGGTATGTTTCGTGTTCAACTCGTCGCAATTTTTCAATTTCTGCCTGACCATCGATTCTTCTTTTGTCATTCAGTTCAATCAGGCTCAGCATCTCGTCCTTGAATAGCTTCAGTGTAGAATCTATTTGGGTAGCCCGGGTAATCTGGATAGTAACTGCGGCAAGCTTTGCTTCGAGTTCTTTAATCCGCAGGTCTCTTGTTTCCAGTTCACGCTCGAACATAGTCTGGCGTTGTTCCAGGGTTGTCGCTTGCCTAGATGCTTTTAGACGCTCCTTATCCAACCATTCAAGTCGATTCTGAAGTTCCTCAATTTCATCTGCTACTTTATTATTGGCTGCTGCCATCGGATATTCTCCTGAATCTGAATGTGAAGATTGGCCACAGTTTTTCGATGTTGCCCTGGGATGATCAATGATCTTTGTATTTGTTCTCGTGGTAATCTGAAGTCATGGACAGTTCGCCGGAATGGCACCGCCACTAAAAACAACAAGATCAAAGCATTATAACTTGCATATAATCTATGGGCGAGTACGGTGGATGAGATTTCATTAATCTTCAATTGACTATGGGGTTTCAAAATAACCACCTATAATCTGGCCAATGATTACCGGTTTAGATTTCGATTTTCGAATCTTTCAGGCAGATCACTTGGTTACGACAGTTATGAACGAGACATTTCTCCAAAGAGATATCTTATCCGTTGGCGCTATTTATATTTAACAAGCCAGAGTCACGTTTTAAGGTCTAAGATAGTCAACGACCATGGCTAAAATCTTACTATTGACACCACAAATACCCTATCCACCGCACCAGGGGACAAGCCTGAGAAATTACAACATTCTACAAGGTCTGGTGATCAATCATGAAGTGGACCTACTGACCTATGGCCCGGTCGACGGCCCAGACCTGGCGCAGTCTCAGTTAGCAGGATGCAACGAAATATATATCGCACCCTTACCAACGCGCACCTCGGGTGACCGATTACGACGCTTGGTAACTGATCCGCGCCCCGATATAGCCCACCGACTCGTAAGTTCAGTCTTTGATATGGAGCTGAGTAGGCTGCTTAGAACTCGTTCGCCAGGCATCCAGGCACCCTATGACATCGTCCAGGTTGAGGGCTTAGAGCTGGCCAATGCAATTCCAATGATTCGTCAGTTGAGTCCCACCAGCCGTATCGTATTCGACAGCCATAATGCCGAAAGTGAATTACAACGGCGTTCTTTCAAGGCTGATCTGTCAAACACCAGGAGGTGGGCAGCTGCCGCATACTCATTTATCCAGCAAGGAAGATTACGAAAATATGAAGCCTGGGCATGCGCTGCCTCCGACTGGGTGACAGCTGTTAGCGAGCAAGACCGCGCTCAGTTGCTTAAATTAGCACCCCATAGCAACATTACGGTCATACCGAACTGCATCGATGTTGCCGCTTACGCACCAAAACCTGAGACCAGGTCGATCGATCTGAGCCTTGTTTTCACCGGGAAAATGGACTATCGGCCGAATGTTGACGCGGTGATTTGGTTTGCCGATGAAATCTGGCCAATAATCGAAGACCATTTACCGGGAGTTACCTGGGCTGTAGTGGGGCAGCAACCACATCCAAGACTTCATTCGTTGGGATCACATTCTGGAATCACCATCACCGGATGGGTGGAGGAAGTATTACCTTATATTGCGGCCGCTTCAGTTTTCATTATGCCATTCCGCGTCGGTAGCGGCACCCGCCTTAAACTCATCGAAGCTATGGCAGCCGGTAAAGCCATAGTCAGCACCCAAGTTGGTGTTGAAGGTTTTGATGTACATCACAACGAGCAACTCTTTATAGCCGACAAGCCGGCTGCTTTCGCCGGTGCTGTCATCTATTTGCTTACCAGTGATTTAGAACGACGGCGTCTTGGTGAAGCGGCGAGAAAATATGCCCAGCAATATGATTGGCGTCGAATAGTGCCTAAGTTTGATACAATATATAGTGAACTTCTCGGTTAATTAACTGAATCGGTCATTTACAGTTCCCTAACCAGATATCACTGGCGTTTTGGGGCAAGCACTCAACATATTAACGCCGTTCTTGGTCACTTGCACAAGATCCTCAATTCTCACACCACCCCAGCCAGAAATATAAATACCAGGCTCGACCGTAACGACCGCACCGGCCACAATTATCATATCTTCAGCCAGGGGCGATAGATTTGGCTGCTCATGAACCTCCAAGCCCAAACCATGACCAAGACTATGACCAAATTCGTCACCAAAGCCAGCATCGGAGATGATCTCTCTGGCAAATGAGTCAATTTCCTTGCCGGTCATACCGCCTCGCATCTTTTGGATGGCGTTTTGTTCAGCTTCGAGAACGATGTTGTAGATCCTATCAAACTGCTCATCGCTTTCATCGCCTAAGAAGAATGAACGCGTCATATCACTGCAATATCCATCTACTTCTGCACCCATGTCAATGATAATCGAGTCACCCATGGTTAGTGGCCGATCGCCCGGTTCATGATGTGGTCTAGCGCTATTGCTGCCGGAAGCAACGATGACCGGGAATGCCAAACCTGTCGCCCCAGCTTCTCTCATTGCCATCTCTAACTTCCAGGCCAGGTCTCTTTCTGTGATGCCCGGACGCGCCAACGAATTCACCATAGCCATTGCCACATCTGTAATCTTCGCGGCAGCCTGGATAGTAATGATTTCCCCTTCATCTTTCCTCTGGCGAAATTGGCTGAGGATATTTTCAATAGAAATCCATGTTACCCCATCAAGCGGGTTTAACTTGTCATAGCGGCTCACGGTAACGTGATCCGCTTCAAATCCAATTCGTACCTCGCCTGCTAGTTTGACGAAATCGAGCATGACCACATCTGGTCGTCCCTTAAATCTGAACAGTTCAAAGCCTGGCGCTTGTTCTTCAGCTTGCTCCCAATAGCGTGAATCCGTACCGAGCCATGCCTTATCTTCACTTACCAATAGCAATCCGGCCGAACCGCTAAATCCACTCAGCCAACGCCTGTTATTGTTGTTGGTGATGAGGATGGCATCAACCTCCCAGTCGGCCAGTTTTGACCTCACCAAATCCAGACGATTTGAAAAATCCTTT
>Ga0307379_10013586_pt1 | contig 10542 bp, 9 predicted proteins | sample UN2MG_FD_202237 | JGI IMG/M metagenome (GOLD analysis project Ga0307379, IMG submission 202237) | Soil microbial communities from Risofladan, Vaasa, Finland - UN-2 | ecosystem: Environmental > Terrestrial > Soil > Coastal area > Acid sulfate soil | place: Finland: Risofladan, Vaasa | collected... | reverse complement strand
CCAACGGGTGACTTTACCACGGGGTTTTTCATTATGCAATTCACGCATGTTGCCTCACGAAGAGACCGGGACAGGCTATGCTAGAATGTCGCAGCTACGATCAAAGCGAGGAGCACTTCATGGCTGCGGAACTCATAGACGGACGCGCCGTCGCGGCAGCGATTCGAGAAGAACTCAAGGAGCGAATCGCTGGGCTGCGGACAGTGACGCCCGGCCTCGCCGCGGTCGTCATCGGTGATGATCCTGCTGCCGCCTCCTACGTCAAGGGCATCGCGCGCGGATGCGAAGCTGTCGGCATCTACTTCGAGGAAGTCAGACTGCCCGACAACGTCACCCAAGACGGCTTGGAACAGGCCATCGGCGGACTCAACGACAACAGCCGGTTCCACGGCATCATCCTTCAGCTTCCGCTACCTCGACACCTCGATGCACTACGCGCGGAAAGCGCCGTCTCTCCTGAGAAGGACGTCGACGGCACAAATCCCGTGAGCGCTGGCAGGCTGCTCCTCGGCGAAAAGACGCTCTTCCCTTCCACGGCGCACGGCGTACAACAGTTGCTCGTGCGTAGCGGGCACAACCCCGAGGGCAAGCACGTGGTCATCTGCGGTCGCAGCAACATCGTCGGCAAGCCTCTTGCAGCTATCCTGATGCAGAAACGGCCGGGAGCCAACGCGACAGTCACTGTGTGCCACACCGGCACGCCGGATATGGCGGCATTCACGAGGACCGCCGATATCGTCGTTGCGGCGATGGGCCGCCCTCGCTCACTCACTGCAGAGATGGTGCGCCCCGGCGCCATCGTCATCGATGTGGGCGTCAATCAGATCGACGACCCCGTCACGGGCAAGCCGCGATTGGTGGGCGATGTGGATTTTGGGCCGGTATCGCAGATAGCCGGCGCAATAACCCCGGTACCCGGGGGCACCGGCCCGGTGACTGCCGCGATGCTGCTTAGCAACACCGTGCTCGCTGCCGAGAGGCAATCCGCACGCTGAACCCGCCCAAGAACGAGGAGGAGGGTGATGTCCGGCAAGATTCTCGACGGCCGCCAGATCTCGAACGAAATACGGCAGGAATTGCGCGACCGCGTCAAGGCATTGGCGTCCTCCGGAGTGGTGCCAATCCTGTCGGGTATCCTCGTAGGCGAAGACCCGGGCTCCGCCAGCTATGTGCGACTGAAGGAGAAGGCCGCAGAAGACGTAGGGCTCCGGGCGGAGATGCATCGTCTCCCCACCGATTGTCCCCAAGAAACGATACTTCGTCACGTGGACGAACTCAACGACAGGGCGGACATCCACGGGATATTCGTCCAGCTTCCGTTGCCCCCTCACATCAATGAGGATAGTGTGCTCGCCCGCGTTGCACCGGAGAAAGACGTGGACGGCTTTCACCCGGTCAACGTCGGTCGTGCGTGGCTTGGCCAGGAGTCTTTCGTGCCTGCGACCCCGGCGGGCATCATGGAGTTGCTCAAGCGCACCGGATATTCAGATCTTCGCCGGCGGCATGCCGTCATTGTGAGCGCGGACAATCTGGTCGGCAAGCCCGTGGCGGCCCTGCTGCTGCAGGACGCGGTGGGAGCGAATGTCACCATCTGCCACCCCGACTCTCCCGATATCGGCGAGTGGACGCGCCGAGCCGACCTGCTCGTTGTCTCAGTCAACCAGCCCCGATTCATCACCGCCGATATGGTGAAAGCGGGCGTCATCGCCGTCGACTTCGGGTCGAACTACATCAGCGACTCCTCAGCCACGCAGGGCTACCGGCTGGTCGGCGACATCGACTTCGAATCCGTGAGGGCCAAGGCCGAGGCCATCACGCCGGTACCCGGCGGACTGGGGCCAATGACCGTTACGATGCTTCTTGCCCACACCGTGCTCTCTGCTGAACGTTCCTGCGGCAGACGGTAGAGATCATCATCCTCCGGCAGCATCACCACCCGGGCGGTCGGTCGAATGCGAGGCAGCAACACAGTATCGCGTTCCCTCACCGCGATCAGTTCCTGCCCTTGACAGCCAGGAGAGCGGGCAGCTACAATTTCTGTGTCACCTTTCCCCTGCAACCGTGCCACTTCCCGTGTTGTGATGCTCCGCAGTTAAGACTCTGTGTTCTCATGGCGAAGTACGTATTCGTCACCGGTGGTGTTCTAAGCTCTGTTGGCAAGGGCGTCTCTGTTGCGTCCCTTGGCCGCATCCTCAAGAGCCGCTCATTCACCGTCGGTGCTCAGAAGCTCGACCCGTATCTCAATGCGGAACCCGGAATCATGTCTCCGGCGCAACACGGTGAGCTATTCCTCACCAAGGATGGTGCGGCGGCAGACCTGGACCTCGGGCACTACGAGAGGTTCATCGGAGTCGAGTTGAGCCGATTCTCGAGCGTCACGGCAGGACAGGTGTACCGCGCCATTCTCGACAGAGAACGCCGCGGTGACTACCTCGGCGGCACTATTCAGGTGGTGCCCCAACTGACCGACGAGATCAAGCGCCTGATTAGAAGAGGCGCCGATGCCAACGAGGCCGACATCGCGATCGTCGAGGTCGGCGGCACGGTGGGAGACATCGAGGGGCAACCCTTCCTCGAGGCGATCAGGCAGATGCGCAACGAGGAAGGCCGAGACAACGTTCTGTACGTCCACGTGACATTCCTTCCCTACATAGCCGCCACACACGAACTGAAGACCAAGCCGACTCAGCATAGCGTGAACGAACTCCGCAGGATTGGAATCCAGCCGGACGTCATCCTCTGCCGCAGCGACTACCCCGTGTCCGAGGCGCTACGCGACAAGATATCTCTGTTCTGCGACGTCGACAGGGAGGCCGTGGTATCACTGGAGACCAGCGACACGATATATGAGGTGCCACTTGTGCTGGAGTCTGCCGGACTGGGCGACTTCATCTGCAGCAGGCTTGAGCTACCCCGTCAACAACCGGACCTTGACCGGTGGCAGTCCCTCGTGGACCGCATCAAGCTGCCGCGCGAGCCGGTGCACATCGCAATCGTTGGTGAACACGTGCGACTCCAGGACGCATACTATTCGGTGAGAGAGGCGCTCGTGCATGCGGCTCTCACGCACGATTGCGAACCCGTGTTCCACTGGATAGACTCGCGCCAATTGGCCGACGGCGATTGCTCCCAGCTACGCAACGTCCAGGGCATCGTGATACCGGGGAGCTCGCACTATCGCGGTATCGAAGGCCTTGTCGTTGCGGCCGGGTACGCGCGCCGCAATGGAGTTCCCTTCCTCGGCATTGACACAGGGATGCACGCGATGATCGTCGAGTTCGCGCGAAGCATCCCCGGTCTCGAGGATGCGCACTCCACGGAGTTCCAGGCGGAAGCCATTCATGCCGTCGTGGATCGAACCGCGGATGCCGACGCCAGCGGCCTTCGGCGGGGCACTATTCCATGCAAGCTGGTTGCGGACACCAAGGCCGCACGAGCCTTCGACACGGGCCTGAGCTACGAACGGCACCGCCACTCGCATGAGCTGAACGCCCACTATCGCGCCCGGTTGCGAAATGCGGGGCTCATCCCGTCAGGCGTCTCCGCGGATGACCAGTTCGTGGATATCGTCGAGGTGAAGGATCACGACTGGATGGTAGGGTGCCAGTTCCATGCCGAATTCAAGTCGCGTCCGGATCTGCCTCATCCGCTCTTCGTCGCGTTCGTCGGAGCCGCGAAAGGCACGCTTCTTGAGGGCGCGCAGCCCACACTGCCGATAGCCTAGGAGGTACCCATGCGCCTGTTCCTCGACACCGCTAATCTTACGCATATCAGGCACGGAGTCGAACTCGGAGTCATCACCGGTGTGACTACGAACCCCAGCCTCGTATCCAAAGAGGGCAAGGTCGACTACAAGACCCTGGTGAAGGAAATATGCTCGGTCGTGCCGGGACCGGTTTCAACCGAGGTCTTGAGCCAGGAGTCCGCCGGCATGGTCGCCGAAGCGCACGAGATTGTCACGTGGGCCGAGAATATCGCGGTGAAGATACCTATAACACTCGAGGGATTGAAGGCGACTGCCATCCTGGCGAAAGAGAGTGTCAAGGTAAACATGACCCTCTGCTTCTCTCTGAACCAGGCGGTCCTCGCCGCGGAGGCTGGCGCCGCGTTCGTGAGTCCGTTTGTAGGCAGACTGGATGACATCGGGGAAGACGGAATGGCACTCGTGGTTGACATCGTCGACTACCTGCTATACCATAACCTCTCCACTCAGGTTATTGCTGCCAGCATCAGGCACACCGCCCATTGTCTCGCTGCCGCTAAAGCTGGTGCTCACATCGCAACCGTGCCCTACGGGGTTCTGCTTCAGATGGTGGAGCACCCTTTGACCACCATTGGTGTGCGCCGGTTCGCGGATGACTGGAACAGAGTAATGGGTAACACCGGCATACTGTCGCAGGAGTAGCGGCGCGTTCTACACAGTCAGGAGAGAATCATGCTTACGATGGCCCAACTTGAAGGCAAGAATCGCGACGAAGTCGAAACAATCGCCAAAGATCAGGGTGTGACCGGCTATTCCTCGATGCGGAAGGCCGAACTCATCACCAACATACTCAAGACTCAGGCAGAGCAACAAGGCAACCTGTTCCTCGAAGGCATCCTCGAGACCATGGGCGAAGGCTATGGCTTCCTCCGGCAGGAGAACTTCCTGCGCGGCGCCAGCGACGTCTACGTCTCCAATTCGCAGATCCGCCGGTTCAACCTTCGTGACGGCGACCACGTCTGTGGCCAGGCTCGCCCCCCCAAGGAGGGCGAGAAGTACTACGGCCTGCTCAGGGTCGAAAGCATCAACGGACTGGACCCTGAAGCCGCCAAGAATCGGCCGACGTTCGCGTCACTCACGCCGTTGTTCCCTGACAAGCGGATTACGCTGGAGACCACGTCAGACGAGCTTTCCACGCGGCTCATCGACCTTATCGCGCCGATCGGGCGTGGACAGAGAGGCCTCATAGTCTCGCCCCCGAAGGCAGGCAAGACCGTTCTGCTCAAGAAGATCGCAGACGCAATCGTTACGAACTACCCGGATATCCACCTCATCGTCTGCCTCATCGGGGAACGGCCCGAGGAAGTCACCGACATGAGGAGGTCCGTCAACGCCGAGGTCATAGCGGCCACCTTCGATGAGCCCGTCGAGACACAGACTCGCGTGGCAGAATTGGCGCTCGAGCGCTCCAAGCGACTCGTGGAGCTTGGCAAGGACGTGGTGCTACTGCTCGATGGCATCACGCGCCTCACCAGGGCGTACAACCTCGCGATGCCGGCCAGTGGCCGCACGCTCTCCGGCGGTATTGACTCGTCCGCGCTCCACCCGCCCAAGCGGTTCTTCGGCGCTGCAAGGAACACGGACCAGGGCGGAAGCCTTACCATCATTGCCACGTGCCTTGTCGACACCGGCAGCAGGATGGATGAGCTCATCTACGAGGAGTTCAAGGGCACCGGCAACATGGAGCTGCATCTGGACCGGAAGATGTCCGAGCGCAGAATGTTCCCGGCAATCAACATCGTCCCCAGCGGCACCCGGAGAGAGGAACTGCTGCTCGACGCCGAGACGCTGCGCCAAGTGTGGCTGCTTCGCCGCATGGTGAGCATGCTCAACGACGACTCCCAGAGTCTGGGAGAAGCGACGGAGCGGGTCCTGCAGAGGATGGCCAAGTCGCGAAACAACGCCGAGTTCCTCGTCAATCTGACGAAAGACATCTAGAATCGGCATTCACTACGCGTCCACGCGCGGCGAATGCCTGCGGAGGCATCCAAACAATGCCGGCAACAGGACCTGGTCGGTTCGAACGCACGAGAACCCGCCTGAGGCGGGCCCTCGGTTTCAACATCATCCTGTGTGACACGTGCAAGTGGAACTGGCGAACCGCCTGTCATCGCCCCGAGCGGCCACACGCCACCTGGTGTCCCGACTACACGAAGAAAGGCTCCTGATCAGCCTTCTCTCTCAAACACGGCAGCCATACCCTGGCCGCCTCCGATACACATGCTGACCACACCGTATCTCAATCCCCGTCGCACCATGTCATGCATCAAAGTGACTACCTGCCGCGCACCGGTGCACCCAATGGGATGACCGAGAGAAATGCCGCTCCCGTGCGGGTTGGTCTTGTCCCAATCGAATCCGAGTTCACGCACGCACGCAATCGCCTGCGCAGCAAACGCCTCGTTCAGTTCAACGACGTCCAGGTCAGCAACCGAGATGCCGGCACGCGACAGCGCTTTGCGAATGGCTGGGATGGGGCCGATACCCATGTACTTGGGATCCACACCGCCGGAGGCAAACGCCTTGATGGTCACCATCGGCTTCAATCCCAACTCCTCCGCCTTTTCGCGTGTCATCATGACGACCGCAGCAGCGGCATCGTTGAGGCCGGACGAGTTGCCGGCCGTCACGGTGCCATTGGGTCGAAACGCGGGCTTGAGCCTCGCCATCTTCTCCTTGCTGGTGTCCATCGGCCGCTCATCCGTATCGAATATCACCGGGTCTCCCTTGCGCTGAGGGAGTTCCACCGGAAGAATCTCCTGCTTGAACAGCCCTTCCGCAATCGCGGCGCGGGCACGCTGGTGGCTCATGGCGCCAACCTCATCCTGCTCCTCCCGCGTGATGCCGTAGCGCGCTGCCACCTCCTCCGCCGTGTTGCCCATATGGAAGCCGTAGAAGATCTCCCACAGCCCGTCAAACACCATGAGGTCGCGCAATTCGCCCACGCCATCCACGTCCATCCGGTAGCCCCATCGTGCCTTAGGCAGGCCGTAGGGAGCACAACTCATGTTCTCCATGCCTCCCGCAACCACCACGTCAGCCTCGCCCAGCATGATGGGCTGCGCGCCGACGGTGATTGCCTTCAGACCCGAGCCGCACACCTTGTTGACCGTGTAGGCAGGAGTCTCCTTCGGAATGCCTGCCCGAATGGAGGCCTGCCTGGCGGAGTTCTGGCCGAGTCCGGCCTGCAGGACATTGCCCAGCACGACCTCGTCGACCTGCACCTCGCGCAGGCTCTCGTCATAGTGATGGAACCGCTGTTCCAGCTCGATGGCGCCGTCACCCTTTACCCGATCCGGACTGACTTCGTGGAACCATTTCCCCGTTTGCGGCCTCAGGCCCGCACGTTTCAACGCTTCGCGCATCACCATTGAACCAAGATCGATGGCAGGGATGTCCTTCAGGCTGCCACCGAATGCTCCTATGGCCGTTCGACAGCCACTAACAATCACGACGTCTCTCATTTCGCTCCTTTCACGCGTGCCGACTTGACCCGACATTGTGCCCCAAAACCACTGTACGAGGCAAGCATGCCATGGCCACGCCGGCGCACCGGAAGCCCACGTTGCGGACGAGGCGGAGGTGTCATACAATGGCGAACCAGAACGCTTGGCAGCATCCGGCGGCTACGCCGGTCATGGTTCGCTCGACACAGTCAGAAGGAGGTTCATCCATGGCGTGGGATCGCACGACACTTGCGGAGGCGGTTCAGAACGGCGACGACGAAGAGGCCGTCAAGATGGTCAGAGAGGCCCTCGCGGAGGGTGTCCCGGCGCTGCAGATACTGGATGAGGCACTTGTCCCGGGCATCCAGCGCCTGGGGGAGTTGTTCACAGACGGGGAGGTCTTCCTTCCCGAGGTGCTCATTGCCTGCCGAGCCATGGACAGAGGCGTGGCCGAACTAAAGCCACACCTCCAGGCTGGCGACGTTCACCGGAAGGGCAAGATTATCCTGGGCACCGTGGAGGGCGACCTCCACGATATCGGCAAGAACATCGTGCGTCTGATGCTAGAGTGCGCAGGCTTCGAGGTGATAGACCTCGGCGTCGATGTGCCCGCCACCACGTTTGTCGACGCAGTCAAAGAGCACGCACCCGACATCGTTGCGATGTCAGCATTGCTCACTATCACAATGACGAGCATGCCCGAAGTGATCGAGCTTCTTCAGAAAGCCGGCCTGCGGGACCGCGTCAGCGTGATGATTGGCGGAGCGCCAATCACGCGCGAGTATGCCGACCAGATCGGGGCCGAGGGTTTCGCCGAAGACTGCGCATCTGCGGTCCTGGAGGCGGAACGGCTCGCAGCATCCTGATATACGCCACGAGGGAGAGGAGGCACAGCATGTCGGAGTCCATGAGACAGCGATTCCTCGACATATGCAGGTTCAAGCGCACAGGCGATCTGTGTCTCCTTGCACCATGGCTCAATGACTTCTGGATGGAGACGCCGGACGTCTGGGTGAGCCAGGGGGCTCCGCCCCAGCTTGCCGATCCACGCACGATCCGTTCCTACTTCGAATTCGAACACATTCGGATTCTCCGTGAGATTCAGACCGGCCTGTATATGGACAAGCGCCTGCAGGTGCTCGGCAGGACCTACGTCTATGCCGTTCCTCCTCTGCTTCCCACATACGAAATCCAGATGCTCGGCGAAGACGAACACACCCTGTCTCTCCTCAACGAGGGCGGTCAGGTGGTCCGCATCGACAAGCGGGACCCTCAGAAGATGCCCATGTATCTGGACCATCCTGTGAAGGACCGACAGACCTGGCAGGAGTACAAGAAGAGGCTGGATCCCAACAGCCCGGAACGATTCCCGGCCGACTGGGAGACATATGTCGCTCGGATGAATGCGAAGGAGGAACCGCTCCTGCTCAACGTGGGGAGCTTCTTCGGTTTCCTGCGCGAGTGGATGGGACTTGAGCCTCTCCTCTTCGCCTTCCACGACGACCCCGCGTTGATCGAGGACATGATGGACACGCTGTGCGAACTGGAGATGGTTTGCATCACGCGGGCGATGAAGGATATCCGCGTTGATGCCGCCACGTTCTGGGAGGACATGGCGTTCAAGACCGGGCCTCTAATCTCGCCCAAGATGTTCCGGCAATTCATGATGCCGCGCTACAAGCGCATAACCGACCTTCTCCGCTCAAAAGGCGTCGACATCATCTTCGTGGACAGCGATGGGGGACTGAACCAGCTTATCCCGTTGTGGCTCGAAAGCGGCGTCAACTTCTTCTGGCCGCTCGAGTGTGCTGCCGGCAACGACGCCGTCGCACTGCGCAAGAAGTACGGCAAGGATGCCATCCTTGGCGGCAACATCGACAAGCGGGCGCTGCTGAAGAGCAAGGACGTCATTCGGGATGAGGTGATGTCGAAGGTGCCCTACCTGCTGGAGACCGGGGGGTACTTCCCGTCGGTGGACCACTTCGTGCCCCCGGACGTGCCGTTCGAGAACTTCGTCTACCTCATCAACACGCTTCGCGAGGTGGGTGGTCTCCCTCCGCTCACGGGGCGCCTGTAGACGGAAAGCGCTTGAGCGCCTCGAGCATGGCATACAGGCGGGCGTATGCATCCACAGCACGATGGTCGAGCCGTTCCAGTTCCTGTCCGAGTGACGATAGCTCAGCGATGAGGTGACTCCGGTCACCCTCATGCACGAGTCGTGCGAACTGTGACGCGCTCTCCTGCAATGCGTCCGCGACGCCGGGCGCGGCAGGAAGGCTGGTCAGCAGGGTGCCATACAGCTCGCTTCCTTCACAAAGCATGCTCTCCGTCAGAGACACCAGTACCTCAAGCGACGTACCGCTGACCTCCCGCGCCAGCTCGAAGCGTCCGCTGCTCAGCAGCGTTCGTGCCACCATCGCTACCACCATGGCGGGAAGCCCGAGCACGACGGCCATCACTTCGTCGTGCGTCTGAGGATCCATCCGCACCACGTGAGCGCCATGAGGCTCAACGTAGCTTCGCACTTTGTCCGCAAGTAGACCCGCGGCGGTCGTAGCTGGCGCCAGAATGACATTATGCCCGGCGAAACTCTCTGCGCCTGCACCGAACATAGGATGCACGCCGAGAAAGCATGCGTGAGGCATGTGCGCGTCGGCCGCCTGCTGCGGGGCGACCTTCAGAGAGCTGAGGTCTATCACGGGCTGCCCCTCCCTCACGTGGGGGCCAAGCTCCCCGATGACGGCGTCAACCGCGTGAAGCGGCACCGAGACAATGACCAGGTCGGCCCGGCCCACATCCGGGTACCCACCCGCAACACAGCGGTCCATGCTGGCCGCCAGCTTTTCAACGGCCTCCGGGCGCCTGCCAACCAGCACAAGCTCGTCACCCTGCGAATGCAGAAAGGCAGCAAACCAGCCACCCATCTTGCCGGTTGCGCCGACGATTGCCACTCTCATAGCGTCTTCCACACCGGCTTTGCCTGGGGGTAGGAGCCCAGCACGCGCAAGAACAGACAGTAGGGCTTGACGCTCTCGAGTGCCTCAGCGAAATGCGGGTCGAGGCGATGTCCCTCGAAATCAAGGTAGAAGTTGTACTCCCACGGCTTCTGTCGCGTGGGACGCGATTCGATCTTCGTGAGGTTGACGCCACGCTCCGCCAGAACGCGAAGCGCCTCGTACAGAGCTCCCGGCTCGTGTCGAACCGAAAACACTACTGACGTCTTGTCGGCCCCGGACGGTGGCGTGTCCCGCTTCGAAAGTATGAAGAAACGCGTATAGTTGCTCTTGCTGTCCTCGATGCCCGTTGCCAGCACGCGCATGCCATATAGCTCCG
>Ga0307379_10013585_pt1 | contig 10542 bp, 7 predicted proteins | sample UN2MG_FD_202237 | JGI IMG/M metagenome (GOLD analysis project Ga0307379, IMG submission 202237) | Soil microbial communities from Risofladan, Vaasa, Finland - UN-2 | ecosystem: Environmental > Terrestrial > Soil > Coastal area > Acid sulfate soil | place: Finland: Risofladan, Vaasa | collected... | reverse complement strand
CCTACTGAGCCCATACCAAACTGTAAAGAACCCGCTCCAATTAGCACAATTTTTTCCTTTTTTGTCAAATTCTTACTCCCTAACTATCTTATTAAATTATGTAGTATATTCAATTGAAAAGTATAAAACTTATGAATTTTCCAATGGATCCTATAATGCGGTTTGGATGATGATTTTACGTATCAGTGATACTTAAGTCTATTACATATATGATAACAAATTTCATATAATATATGTAAAATCATTATCTTTTAATATCCACGCATTAAGGTATTTATCTTTAACTTTTGAATCCCAAATTGTCTTAATATCATTTATACCGTTTATTAATGATTCTAATAACACTTGTTTGACTTGAAAATCTTCATGTGAAGGATAAATCTCAATATCATCATTTTCTAGAAATAAATCAAGCAATTTTGATAAACTTGAAAGCATTATTGGAAAGTTCCTTTTTTTCGGTAAGTACATTGCACCAAAATGTGCTGAATCTCCAGTAAAGAGCTCATTTCGATTTGTTAATAAAGAAATTGAACCAACTGAATGACCTGGTGTGTGAATTACCTTCACTGTGATATCTCCCAGATCAAATTCGTCACCATCCTTTAAAGGATGCAATGTATGAGGGGGAAGATATTTAAAATTTCTTTGTTTAAATAATTGAACTCTCTTTTTTGGAGAATCTTTTAGAAATGAAATATCAAAAATCATTGATGCATTCCCTAATTCACTCTCATGTATGTAGATTTCATCAAATTCTTTATTCCCCCCTCGATGATCAAAATGAGAATGCGTATTAATTATAATTAACTCTTTTGAGTCAATCAAATCTTTAATCTTAGGTTTCAAAGGATATAAACCACTTCCCGTATCTATAAGTAATGCTTTTTTGGTACCTATAAGGAGATATAGATTGGTAAATTTTGTGAGAAAACGAGGTTCAATCTCATCAAGCCTTTCTCGAATAACATAGAGATGATTCTTTATCCTTATGATTTCAAACCACTCTTCAGCTTCCAGCATAAGAGCAATAATTAGAATACTAATTTAAAATTTATTGTCCGGATAGTAATAAAACATTAAATTTGTAGGATTATTATGAAATTTAAAAATAACAATTCTATTAATTTGATGATTATAAATGACCTCAGATGAAATAAGAAATATCGAAGAGTTTGATGAGTTACCTTTTAAACCAAGAATGGTACCATCTGGACCAAACAAATTGAATGGGAAAAGGACAGCGTTAATATCATTATCATTCTTTATAGTTTTATTTGCTTGGTCTTATTTCAACTTCAAGGTACCATTGATTCTTGATGACGTTTTAGGAACATTGGTATTGAAGGATATGGTAAAAGGTATAATAATGGCAATGGATAATATTATTGCTGTCATCTTACAGCCTTACTTTGGAGACTTAAGTGATAGAACGGAAAGTAAAATAGGACGTCGAATGCCTTACATAATTATCGGTTCGACTGTTGCTGCTATTTTTTTCATTGTTATTCCATGGATTCGCATATTAGCAGGTTTAATTTTGATTATTTTACTTTTTGATTTAGCAATGTCCATTTTTCGATCTGCTTCGATTGCTATATTGCCCGATTATACACCTGAGAAAATGTATTCAAAAGGGAGTGCAATACAACAATTCATTGCTAATATGGGGGGATTAATCGCATTTGCTATTCCCGTGTTCATTGGAACATTAGAGGGGAGTTTAGATCCTCTCTTATTTGATGCGCTCGGATTTATTATAGTTGGGATTGGGATGATAATATTAATTCTCATCCAAATTTTCACAGTGAAAGAGACTCCTACAGGAGAAACATTTCTTAAAATATCTCCAACAAAGATTGAAATAGATCCAATTACATTCAAGGCCCGACAAATGAAACTATCCGAAGAAGATAAAGCAATTTCGAAACAGAATTTAAGATCTTATAGAGATGCGTATCATATAATAAATCAGCATAAAGATTTTGCGTTTTTCTTGGGTACTATTATATTCATGTACTTAGCTTTCGCGTCAATAGAATCATTTTTCTCAAGTTTTGCTGTTGCATACTTCCAAATTACAGAAGGAGCTGCTGGAACTTTATTTCTCGCATATTCAGGCCCAATGATCGCAAGTGCTTATTTTGTGGGTCTTTTGGGTCAAAAAAAATCGATAGGGCGTAAGAAAGCGGTTAAAATATTTCTCTTTTGGCTAATATTATCCATATTTATAATGGCTGTATTTGTTGTTCCAACTACATATCATAACTATAATCCACTATTAGTAACTATTGTATTAGTTATGATTGCCATACCTTGGATGGGATTTATAGTTAACAGTTTTCCAATTTTATGGTCATTAGCACCTAAAGGGAAAGTAGGGATCTATACGGGAATTTATTACACTTTCAATCAAGCAGCATATAGTATTGCACCAATTTTATTTGGAGGTATTCTCTCTGCGTTTAATGCGTTTGGAGACTTTCGATATATCATTATGTTTCCATTTATATTAATTTTAATTGTGATTGCTCTGCTTTTTTTCTTTAAGGTTAAAAGTGGTGAGTTTCGCGACTAGATTCAAAAAGGATATGGTTTAAATTCTCTTTTTTTTCTTTATTTTTAGCATAATACTCATAAATAATTTTTAAATCAAAAGTGATTTTTGTCGTATTGTCTTATTAATTTAATATAATTTAATGATACAATCTGATTAATTATTAAATTCCAAAGACATTTCATAACTTTTAGCTGTGATTTCTTGATAGATAGATCTAAAAACAATCTCAAAAGCTTTATTTTCAATAGTTTGAGGAATGCCTAAATTCTCTAAAGTTTCTATGATCTTTCCAGGTTTTTTTATGTTAAATCCAATACTATACTCATCAGTATCAGAATAATGTTCGGCTAATTCTTGGATAGATATTTTAGGGACATTAAATTTAAATTCAATATTATTTATAACAGAAGCTTTATCGAACTCATTTTTGTATTCTATTGGTTGTGATAAACTAAGATCACCAAGAATTTCTTCTTTAGATTTTCCTCGTAGTTCTAATAGTAAAAATGGATTATAATCTAAAACACGTGTAAGATATAAAATTACAGAAGCAATATGCTTGCATGGAACTACTTTGTCAGGACAAGAACAAGTTGAATCCAATCCTTTAGATGCATCTGGAAATAGGGAATATCCGTTGTTTTCAAAAATGTTAATAATATTTTGAGGTAGGGAACCTTCTAATAATTCTATGAGGTAAGGCAATCTAGCAGATAAATTTTTAACTATTTTTTCCCATCCATCATCAGGAATAAGTTCAAAATTTATTTTCACTCGATATGGAGTAGGAGCAGTACCTTGTACGGTAGCAAATATCTGACCGGCACTAATTGAGAGATTTTCAATGCGTTCTTCATCTTTGGCATATTCAATTCCTCTTTGCATTCTGAATGGACGCCCAATTTCCAAGTTTGAGATTATCCATTCTTTACCCCAAGGTGTTTTGGCATAATTGATTAGGTTTTTTTTAATTTCCTCAACTTCTTCACGGGTCCTTTGTTTTTCATAATCTGTTTTTCTTTGAGGCGGATCTTTTTTCTTGAGCCTTCTGTTATCCATGAAATATTTTTTTCTATCCATTTTTAACACCCATTTTTTTAATCACCTAAATTTAACAAGTTTCTTAATTTATCATCATCTAAATCTGAAATCCAAGATTCTCCTGTAGATGCCACTATCTTTTCAGCTAATTCACGTTTTTCTTCCAATAGATCGTCGATTTTTTCTTCGATTGTTCCTTTTGTAATAAATTTATATACATTTACGATTGATTTTTGACCAATTCGATAAGCTCTATCTGTTGCTTGGTCTTCAACTGCGGGATTCCACCACCGGTCTACATGTATAACAGTTGTTCCTTGAGTAAGGTTTAGACCTGTTCCTCCGGCTTTTAGTGATAAAATTAAAATTGGAGAACTTTCTAAATTATTGGATTGGAATTGATCCACAATTTCCCTTCTCTTACTTTCTGGTACTCCTCCGTGGAAATAAAGTATTTCAAAATTGTAATATTGTTCAAGAACTTTTTGTAGTATATCTCCCATTTGCGTGAATTGAGTAAATATTAAGATTTTTTCTCCATTTGAAAGGACTTCATCAGTCATTTCGATCAATCTTTCTAGCTTTTGTGATTGAGATATGAATTCTTGTAAATTATTATCTAATTCTAATAAATTTATATCCTGTTTCAGGTATTGAGAAGGATGATTACAAATCTGTTTTAGCTTTACTAATAGACCTAAGATTAATCCCCTTTTCTTCCTCTTATCTGAAGATATATCATTAATATCTTTTAAAGTATTTTCTACAAGTTCTTTATATAATTTAACTTGCGCTTCGGTCAAATCGATGATAATTTTCATTTCGTTTTTATCGGGTAGATCTTGAATAACAGCTTTATCTGATTTTACACGCCGCAAGATGAAAGGAGCAATGATTAATTTTAATTTTTCAATAATATCTTGATTTTGAAAACGTTCAATTGGAATGACATATTTGTTTTGAAACTCTCCTCTCTTCCCTAATAGACCCGGATTTAAGAAATTAAAAAGTGACCATAATTCGAGCAAACGATTCTCAATTGGAGTACCACTTAAACAGATTTTAAATTGTCCTCTGAGTTTATTTATAGCTTTCGTTTGTTGTGAAGAATAATTTTTTATATTTTGACTTTCATCAACAATTATGCCACTAAAATTAATTAATTCTAATAAATTAATATCATTTCTCAGTGTTCCATAAGATGTAAGAATAATTTTGTGTGATTTAAGAATCTTGGGAATGTCTGACGCATCATTAATTCGAGATGGACCATAATGGAGCATTACATCTAAATTGGGAGCAAACTTCTTTATTTCACGATGCCAATTAAATAAAATTGACGTCGGACATATAATTATTACGTTTCCGGGCTTTTCAGGATAATGTTTATTAAGATAACAGAGAAATGCGATCACTTGAATTGTTTTTCCAAGACCCATATCATCTGCTAGACATAGTCCAAAATTGAATTTTGTCATGTTGCCCATCCATGTTAGAGCTTCTTGTTGATAATTTCTTAAAGTACCATTAAAGGATGAAGGACAAGGAATATCTTCAAATGATTTTACTGATTGTAATTTACTGATTATATCATTGAAATCTCCTTCGATAATTACATCGTATTCAGTACCATTTTCCTGCAATTGTATCTTTCCGAGTAAACCAACTTTAAGAACATCCATGTAGTTTTCAAACTCGGGGATTTTTGATTCCTTAAAATCAGCTATTGATTGTTGATCTACTAAGATCCATTTTCCTTCCAAATTAATTAAAGGATCTTCTGAATTGATTAAATTATTGAATTCTTCATCTGAAATTTGTTTTCCTTCAATTGTTGCTTCCCATTTGAAATCAAGCATTGAATGGACATTGAAAATTGAAGGCAAATTTTGGAAATTTCCTTCTTTTGTCTTAATATCACTCCTTGAACGAATTATTAGTTTAGCTGATAACCTTTGTTTCCCATTTCTTCTGAAGACTTCTGGGAGAATGACGTTAAATCCACTTTGAATTAATAAATCTTTTGGATATTTTAGAAAATCAATGACCTCAGATGAAGTGAGTGAAATTTCATCTTGAATGTTTTCAAGTAAAGCCCGTTTTATTGGAGGGAATATTTTTGAAGCTGTACCAAAAGCTCTTAAAATTATCTCTAAAAATTCACCTTTATTATCAATGATTTTTAGATGTTCTAGTTTTTTTTGATTATTTTCTTCCCATAGTTCGTGTAAAGGAATATTTTGTGTTCCATCTTGAAAAGACAGATAAAAAACTAATGACCAATCACTTTTTGGAGTTTTTGGATATTTTAATTCTAAATTGAATATAAAACCATGTTTTAATGTAAATCCTCTTGCAGAATGAGTCCAATTTTTAATCAAAATGGGTAGAACAGTTTCATGAAAGGATTGAATATTAAAATTCGAATCCTTCATGATAAGAGATTTAAGAAATTTATAATCCCAAGTTGCCCTATAACCTGGACTTTTTTCTTTTTTAAGTTCTTTACTGTAAAATTCGTTAAAAGTATGGAAATTCATTTTATTTAGTGTTGATCTTATAAAAAAATCTCCAATCGTATTTATAAAGAATAAAAATAGATAGGATGGGTGCCATAATCCATTAGTTTTATAAGTACCATTAACTTGAATGAAGTTGATGGGAATACAGACAGCGGACCAAGATGCTCTTTTCAATATTGTTTGAAATCGATCTTTATCAATTTGAGATTTTAATAATAAATTCCATCTACCATGATACCCTTTATTTTTGCTGGTTTCTAAAATAGGAATAAACTGCCCTTTATTCAACAATTCGAAAATTAATTTTGTTAAAAAAGACCATGTTTTAATTGAATTGCTATAATGCTTTATCCCACGATTTAAATTATCAATAATTTCCATTTGGAAAAGTAATTTTACAGCAGGGCCAATAGGTATGATCTTTCCAATACATGACGATATTTCATAATAATTTGTTGAAAATTTTTGTTGAGCATCTAGTGTGGTTGTCAAGGAAGGAATTGCTAAGTTTATTTTACAGCTAAGAAGTTTTTCAACAGGTATGTTTGGAAAAATTTCTGTTATTTGCTTTGAAAGGAACTCTTCTGAATTATTTAAAGGAATCCATAAAATAAAAAAGTTGGAATCTGCAGGTAAATCTGGTGCTTTAGAACTTAATTCAAATCCACTTAGGGGCTCATTCCAATAAGATGAGGGGATAAAAATTAATTCTAGTTTATTAACAAATTTCATGTGTTACTAGAGCTCCAAATCGTTAAAATTATCTTTTTTAAGTACTCAATGTATTTAATATAAGATTAGTCTAAAATTTATACATTTCAGACGCTTTTTTTCATAGATTAATTAGCACTTATAAAAAACTTAATTGATTAAAAAAAAAGTATTCTTTATCCTTCTATACTTAAAAAAAAGAGAATAATACTCTGGATAAAGTAATAGTTCGAAGATTTATTTAAAATTTATTAATTAAGCATAATTTCATCAAGCATCTATTTTTAGAAATTATTAAAAGGTTTTGAATATGAAAACGCTCACACTGCCAAATGGCGACATTATTTCTTACATAGATAAATTGACAGCACTTGATGTCTATGAAGAAATTTATGTTGAAAATGAATATCTTCGGCACGGAATTCAAATCAAGAATAAAGATGTAATTTTTGATATTGGAGCAAACATCGGGTTATTTTCCCGGTTTATGACCAAACAAGCGAAAGATTTAAGGATTTATACCTTTGAACCCGTCCCTGTTATCTTTGGAGTTTTAGAAGAAAACCTCAGAAACTTACCTGCTCATGTAAAAAATTATAATATTGGATTAGCTGAAACGAATAAGGATGCTAAAATTAATTATTATCCAAAAGTAAGTGCAGATTCTGCAATCATTCCATTTGATTGGGATTTAAAAGTAAATCAATATGTTGATAACTACAATGAAATCATAGTTAAAGAGAATCCTGTTGCTAAAATCGTTCCGAAATTTCTAAGGAAAATAGTAGTAAGGATTGGACTGAAAAATCTTTATAAAGCTGAATTAATTGATTGTAAATTACGCCCTTTATCAGATTTAATAAAGGAGAATGAGATTGATGTCATCAATTTAATGAAGATTGATGCTGAAAATTATGAATACCAAGTACTTGCGGGGATTAAGGATCATGATTGGGATAAAATACAACAGATAACGATGGAAGTACATGAACATATTGAAGGAGGTGAGAATCTTTTAAATAATCTAGCTGAAATGCTGGAAGATAAAGGATTTCAAGTTCATAAAGGATTAAATGGTCGATTTTCTTCAATGGGTGTTTATATGCTCTATGCAAAGAGATTATAAAACATTAAAATAAAAAAAAAAATATTGTCCTTATTTAAGAACATTTTTCTCAAACATTTCTTTATCGATTTCTACTCCCAGACCCGGCTTATCAATTGCTTTTACAATTCCTTTTTCACATTTAATAGGTTCTTCAAGCACTTGGAATTCTTCAGGTATAAATGGAAATTCACACCATTCACAGCGAGAAGCCATTATAAAATGAAGATTTGCTGCTAAAATATGACCAAATCCGAAAATATGAGGAATACACTGTACTCCTTTAACTTCTGCCATTGCATCGATTTTTTTCAATTGTAGAAAACCTCCACTGCGAGTTACATCTGGTTGAATAATATCAAAACAATCTTTCGAAAGAATGTCCTCAAAACGGAAGATACCCATATCATTTTCTCCACCAGCAATTTGAATTGGAGATTTTTCTTTTAATTTGGCAAGTCCGTTCAAATTATCTGTAGGTATGGGTTCCTCTAGCCATTCGATGTCATATTTGTCACAAATTTTCGCAATTTTTAAAGCATCATTAACGGACTGGTAGGCAGAATTTGCATCAACCATGATATTTATGTCAGAAAAAGCATTTCGAACCTCCTTGATGAGTTGTTCATCCTCTTTAATGCCATTACCAATTCTTAATTTAACTGCTTTAAATCCACCAAGTTCAGGTTTTAGAGCCGATTCAACTGCTCCTACTGCCGCTTTTGCTTTATAACCCCGAGGCATGGAAGCGTAACATTTTACCTTTTTCTTTCGGCCACCAAGTAATTTATATATTGGTTGTTTGGTGGTTTTTCCTATTATGTCCCAACATGCTACTTGGATGGCAGAAGTTGCATGTGGAATTCCAAACATGATCCGATTGCTATTTTGATAAATTTCATGATATATTTCTTCAACCATGAAAGGATCTTTATTCAACACTATCTTTTTCAACGCTTCTTCAATGAATTGTTGTTGAGCTCGGTTGCTAAGATTCCAGTGAGATAAAGCCCATCCATCAATACCTTCATCTGTTATTAGATTTGTATATAGCCCACTTGCTTGAAATCTCGGCATGCTTCCAATCTTAATTTTAAAATCAAGTTGGAGCAAATGTGTTTTTACATCTGTAATAATCATATATTATCATCATTTTCCTTAATTTATTAAATTAAATACGATGATCAGATTTTTAGACTATTAAATATTTAATTCTTTAGCTATATTAAATCATTTAAATAAACTAATTTACCAGCATGGGAGATCTTAAAAAAAAACTGGAACATCCTTGTGAAGGGCTCTCGGATATATACTTGATGTATTTTGATGAAGCTCGAGGTCATATTCCACTGTTCATTTTTCCCGAAGATAAATTCACTAAATTACGGGAAAATAGAACTTTTATGCGTCCTATAAAATATCATCCAATCTGGTTCTTAACTGTTGACGAACAAGAAGCTTTGGATCATGTAGATTTAGAATTTAAGGGATATGTTTTTTTTGGGAAGAAATTTCTAGCTAAATCAAACAGGATAAAAAGAAGGGCAGGTATGGAAGATGATACTCCAGAAACTATCATCATAATCGTTTCTTTACCTAATGATATTGAAATTTTTGGAGATAATTTTATTCGACTACTTGTCGAAAGAATAAAAGAACAATTCAGCGATAAGTTATACAAGTTGATAGAATATGAAATTTCTAAAATCGAGGTTATTAAAACTCCAAAAATTAAACAAATCATAAAAGAAGGAGAAAAAATTAAGAAGGAACTAAACGATTTAATTACAAAGATATGCCGTGAGTATTTTAGCTCGGTTATACAGCAAACGGATATATCTTCAATTAAACAACAAAAAGCACTATCTTATTTAGCCTTAAAAGGAATTGATGTATCCCACCTCATATCTAATGAAGGAAGTAGTACTTTTTCAAATGTTAAGCTTTTTGATCCTTCTAAAAGGAGTAACGAATCCTTAAGATTAAAACTTCCCTTTGTAATTTCTAATATTGAGATCACTCCAAACAGTCACGAATTAGAAATAATAGTTTTAAACAATACTGATGATGAGAAGCAAGATCTTAACGTGAAGATCACTCATGTAACAGAATTTTTTGAAAAAGAAGTAATGAATCAACATGTTGATTTATGGTTTCCAAAGGAGGAATTGGTATTTATATCACCAATTACACCTCAAGTGAATGAATATCTCTTCTTCATTATAGACCAAGAAACTAATAGAAGGATATTATCCCAGAAAATAGATATATCAACTTTAGGTAAAAAAGAAGAAAAAATATAGGGGGAAATATAATTTGTCAGAAAATGTTATGGATAAAGATGAAATTATTATCAGGAATTATCGAACTTCCGATTATGAAGCTACATTAGAAATATTACGGCAGCTAGATAAGAATTTTCACATTGGTCTAAAAGAAGATCAATGGAAACAATCTTCAGGTTTGCGGCAATTTAAACCCAATTTAAAACGCATCACATTAATCGCTGAGCTAAAATCAACAAATGAAGTTGTAGGAATGGGCATGATTGAAGCAGTAAAAAACCCATTAGGGCAATATATAGGATATCTTAATAATTGGGC
>Ga0307379_10013584_pt1 | contig 10543 bp, 6 predicted proteins | sample UN2MG_FD_202237 | JGI IMG/M metagenome (GOLD analysis project Ga0307379, IMG submission 202237) | Soil microbial communities from Risofladan, Vaasa, Finland - UN-2 | ecosystem: Environmental > Terrestrial > Soil > Coastal area > Acid sulfate soil | place: Finland: Risofladan, Vaasa | collected... | reverse complement strand
CGCCGCAGTTTCAGGTTGGGATGATGATCGAGGCGAACGGCGCCTTCTCCCGCAGGGAAAGCAACGATACACTTGATCGGCGGCGCTATGCTCAGATGAAGAACACCTTCTTACTTGACGAGAATCCGGCACAGGTGGAACTGCTGCAACGGGATTTTGGCAGTTTCATGTTGATCATGCATCGGCAACAGATGGAGCTGCAGAGGGGCTTCTCAAAGACAGCGTTGTCCCGGTATTGGCGCCTCTTCGCAAAGGACGATGCCGTGCCACCCCTTTCGGCCGAGTACCTGAGTAAGTATGGGCTTACAGTTCAGGAGTGGCTGAAGGCGTGTTTTGCGATTTTTGCTGCTGCCCTCAACAGCAAGGATGGGCGCATCGTCCTCGTAGCACCGCCGCCACCAGAGCAACGGTTAGCCATACGATGGGAGGCCATATTGCTGTGCGCGGAGCATAGTTCCCTCACGCCCAGCGAGATCGGCCTGCGTTTCAAGAACCTCCACCAAAGCACGCAACCGAAGTTCCATCACTGCATTCGCTCGGTGTTCGTGGAGCATCCGCTGATTAGATTTGGTGAGGGGCGCTTCGTAGCTCCCTTTCCAGCACTCATCTTTCACAGAGCCGGAAACGGCATCTACAGGCTTGGACAGAACTGCCCATCGTTTGCGCAGGAGTTCGGCGGCACACTGCAGCGGTATGTCGACCTGATAGGCTCCGAACTGCCGCAGGGCACCATTGCTTTGCGCTCCGATGTGATGGAAAAGGTGTGCCCTGGAAAGAGCTGCGATTTGCTGATAGAGTTTCCGGATCACCTGCTGTTGGTTGAATCTAAGCCTGCAAGCTTCACCCGCGAGATAATCTGCCCGGATACCATTCCTGATGATAATTCGACCAGAAAATGCGTTCGAGGGCTGGTTCAGCTATATGAGACGGCATACGAAGTCAAGAATGGCACATTCAGCCGTTATGGGGTTCTTCCAGGGAAGCCGATATATGGCATAGTAACGACGTTCGAGGATATACCCTTTGTGAATGCCTCATGGTACTTCGACCGGTATCTCCTGCCCGAAGCGCAGAAGAAACTGCCCGCGGAGGTACTTGCCAGCAACGCGATGAGCGAGAAACCCACTGTGCTAGGCCTGGAGGCGTTCGAGCTGCTCGCTATTACTATGAGAGCGAGAGGCAAGTCGTTTGTCGACTTGCGTAGAGAGAAGGAGGAGACGGGATATGCAATGACGGGGGACTGGGATGCGCACCTATTGAACCTGCTTCGGAACGCCGACAAGAAGGGAGAGGAACTGCCCCATGTTGAGCTTGACTGTATTGAGTTCCAGGAAAGCGTGGCCCCCAAGTAGAGGCAGTCTGCCGGAGTTTCGGTCCGCAGCTGACGGTCGATGAGACTTCCTGGACAGCCTTACCTCAGCGGAGGCCACAAGTGATGGACAATGCGAGGAACACACTTACCTTCGCTGATTTCTGGCGGAACCTTGAGTCTTTGCTCGTAGACGCTCCGTCCACGGGTATCACGTTCAACCAGTACCGCGACTGCAATCCCGAGGTAGACGTCCCCGACGCCGCGGCCATACGGCTCGCCAACCTGCGAAGCTACATGGAGAAGGCCTGCGCGTCGGCATCGATTCTGGTTGTTGGTGAGGCGGCCGGCCCGTGGGGAGCTCGTTTCTCAGGGGTGCCGTTCGTGGGAGAAAAGCAGCTCCTTGACCCATCGTTCCCGATCCGCGGCGAGCGGTCCAGCTTGGCGGCTCCGCTTCGGGAGACGAGGCTCGCCCCGCCATTCGTGTCGAACTCCGCCAGACTGTTTTGGGAAGTCCTGCTCCCATTCCACGAACGCTTCGTCGTGTGGGACGCTGTTCCCTTTCACACGCACAAGCCGGACGATGCCCTCACCGTGCGCAACCCAAGCAAGAAAGAGGTCGCCGAGTTTGGCGAGGCGCTTCAGCTCATCGAGGCCTACGTGCAGCCATCGCGGATCGTTGCGGTTGGGCGGCGTGCCTTTGAGGCCCTGGAAGCACTCGGCAAGTCGCCGGTCTACGTGCGGCACCCGTCGATGGGCGGCAAGGCCAGGTTCGCGACGGGCATGCAAGAGGTGTTCGGAGAGAAGAGTGCGTTGACCGTGCCAAGGCCGGGTCCGCCCGCCTGAGCCTTCTGTGGCCGACTGTTCCGATGCTCTGAAGCTGCACACATTCCAGTGATGGCGCCGACGGCCTTTGCTGCTTCGCCTCTCCCGGCGGCTCAAACTCGTATGGAATGAGCTGTACGCATCCTGGCTCTTCTTGCAAATATCCAACCTTGCTGCCGTGAGGGACGCATCGTTTGCATAGCCGTCCGCCGCGCTGAGCGACGCTGTGCAGCGAGAGGGCGGAATCCTCCTTGATCTTGGGCCGTCCCTTGTGTAGACTGTCTGTAGTATTGGAGCCGCTTCGTCTTCGGCGACTCGGTGTGACTGAGGCATGGCTTTTACTACGTAGTCCATAACCTAGGCTACACGCCCCTCCGCAGAATGACGCGGCTCCTATGTTTCCATTATGCCCGCGTATCGGTCGCGTGGAAGCCTGTAGTACAAGTTACGGACTCCGTAGTATGCTGCTCCGGATGTCGCGGAGGACGCTGGTGCGCCCGGCTCAACCTGGCTGTCCGTACACGTCCTCGCCCATTGTGAAGCGGGGAGGAGACGCATCGCCCGTGAGTCAGCAAGGCACGCATGCGAAACATGTGGACTATATCGCCTCCAGTCTGATCGCTCTTTGCCCTCTTGGTGCATATTCCTATCTCCATAGAACCGATTGGCTGCTCGGAGTCACTGAATGAAAGGTACACGATGGAAGACAACAAGCTCAACCCTCTTAAAGAGACTGTGATCTTCTCCGTTGACCAGAAACCTTACCAGGTTATAAAACAGAGGTTTTGCGTTCTCTACCCTCTGATGACGCTGAAGGGAAAAAAGGTCGACGATGTTGAGGAGATATTTCCAAACAGGGGACGCGTTCACTGGATGATCCGGGAGAATATTCCCGACAGCCAGGTTGTGGAAGGAGCCCTATGGATTGGGAGAGTGGAGGCGGCACCTCAATACTCGCCCACGGTGCAGAAGAAGGATATGTACCAGGCCATGCCGCATGCCATACGGCCCGTAACAGATGAAATAGTCGAGGTCATAGACCTCGATGAGGTCAATCCGGATATATCTATCGTTCGAGAACATAAGCCGATCCCCTGGGCTCGACCGACCGCTGCCGCGGTTTTTCTGCGCGGTCCCGATAAGGTTATGGGTCCGTTGGGTGCCTCATGGTCAAAACAGAGTCTCACTCTATCGCCCCTGCCGAATAGCGAAGAAACGTTTATAATAAGCCTGCAGGATTTTCAAAGGATGATTCCTGTGAGGGAGTTCATTCATGAGACAAATCGTTGGGAGCTGTATGGAGCGCCCAGCACGCTCATGAAAATATCTCTTGTCATCAGGGAGCAGATAAAGTACGACGAGCTCCGTGCTGAAGCCGAAGTGGTGAATGTCACGCCCGATGAGCGGATCATCTCCTGGGCAGCCAAGATGGCGGGCTTGTCGCGGCAGGAGCTCCGCAAACTTACCGATAGCTATAGAGCAATAAGCGAAGTGGCCGAAGGCCAAGACGAGTCGAAGAGCCGAAGGCTCAAGGAGATTGCCGACAGGACACAGCGTGTGGCGCTGATGTCGGAGGAAACGGCTCGCGTACTGGCTGGCTGCGGCTTATTCGAGCAGCTCATCAAGGCTCACATAGACGCGATAACGAAGCAGGAAGTGGAGCGGGAGATTTCCGTGCGCAGGAAATCGATAGAGGAGCAGATGCAGTCGTTGGAGCGCAGCCGGAAGAACCTGATGAACGACTTTGGCCGTCTTGAGCAGGAATATGCCATGAAGGTCAAGAAGCAGGAAGAGGACCTGGCCGAGCAGCAGAGGAAATTCATGGATTTGCTGGCCAAAAGGGAGGTGCAGATCTCCGAACGTGAAAGCGTGCTTGCGAAGCGCGAGAAGGAGCTATCGGAACGCCTGGAGAGGGTTACACGGCGCTATCACGACGAGAGCCAGAAGCTGGGAGACGATTTGCTGGCACAACTGCCCCTCCTGGGACGCTTTGCCTGGCAGCACGGCGACGCTGAAGAGAAGGAGCAGCGTCCGGCGGAGTTGCCCATACCAGCCTTCCTTCAGGAAACGAGAAAGAGACATCATCCCGCGATTCTTGAGCCGGAGTTCATCGAGCAGTTTGCGGGCGTAGTGGAGCGCAGGGGCTTCAGGTTTGAGAAAGAGGATCTTATCAACTTCCACGTCTGCGTCAAGACAGGGTTCCTGACGATACTCGCCGGAAGAAGCGGCACCGGCAAGAGCAGCCTCCCGCGACTGTATGCTGAAGCTCTTGACTGCTGCCAGGAGTATCTGACGGTGCCCGTAAGGCCGGACTGGCTTGACGACAGAGACCTCATTGGCGCCTACAACTCCCTGGCGCGTCGTTTTGAACCATCGAACTCCTGCATGGTGGATCGCCTGATCGCGGCCCACGTGGACAGCCACAAACAACGTGGAGGCATGTACATCATCTGCCTGGACGAGATGAACCTCGCCCGTGTCGAACACTACTTCGCTCAGTTCCTCAGCGTGCTCGAGAATCCTCGCGATGCGCGATGCATCTCGCTCTTCGCCGAAGGGATCGCGGACGCGACAGAGCCATACCTGCGTCACAGGATCATCCCGATAGGCGGGAACATCCGCTTCATCGGCACTGTCAACATCGACCAGACAACGCATTTCTTCAGTCCCAAGGTACTCGACAGGGCTCAGGTTGTGTCCTTCAGCGCACCTGATCTGCGTGCCCGTCGCCACGCTGCGGTTGCCGGATCACTCGGAGGCATCGTGCCGGTTGTATCGGAAGTGTACGCGGGCTGGGTGAGAGAGTCCAGGGAAACTGACGCGTGCCGTGATACCTTGCTGCGGGCCAACGAGATACTCTGCCAGTCGCGGCTCGAGTTGAGTTACAGGCAGTATGAACGGATACTGCGGTATGTTTCCTCGGCTGCCCCGATGTTCAGCAGCGACAAAGCCCTTGACTTCCAGTTCCTGCAGGTCGTTCTCCCCCGGCTGCGGCGAACCGCTCCTGCTTTCGACGCCACATTATCAAAGCTGCGCCAGATCATAACGTCCGACCGTTTTGCCAGAAGCTCACAGATGCTCGAGCGAATTGCGGAGGCGGAGCCAGAGGATGAATTCTTCCAACTGCTATAGAGTGCAGATAATGTGCGGCGACAGGCTCGCTTATGAAGGCAAGCTTGATCCGTTCGACCTGCCATTCACAGCGAAAGAGCATCTTCCTGTCTGCTGGCATGAAGATGTCGAGCTTGCGGTGTCCAGGGACGTGCCCGATCAAGAGGCGCGGCTGAAGCTGGGAGACGAGGTGGTGGGTCATCTTCCCTGCGGCATCAAGAGCATCCGGCGCACCCTTACAATGCCGTTCCGCAGCGAACTCGGCGAGAGCCCGCTGTCGGTGGAGCACAAGTGTGGCGGAGACGATGAGGATGGCCTTGCACCGTCGTATGAGCCGGTAATCCGAGTTATCTTTCAAGTGAGGCCGAAGCCCGAAGTCTACCGGGACTATATGGTGATGATGGGGGACCTCGACTCGATACACCAGGGTCTGGCGCAGGATGTGATCTCGCGAGGAAGCATACCAAGAGGGGTTCTGCATAAGGCCGTTACGCCGCTGTACCCTCAGGCCATTCTTGAGACTCTCGAGACTGTGCATGCCAAGCTATCGAGGGCCGTGGCCAATATAGCGCAACAACCTTCGAGCGTGCTTGTCTCAGAAAGAACATACACGTCCTACAGGCCTGGAGACCGAACGGACGCGTCGACGATATCCTCACTTGCCAGAGGGAGCGGAGGTGTGTCGGGGCGTCGCGTCACGCGACTCGGGAGGGTGTGGCTGAGGCGGTCAGTGATCGCCCAGGATATCGAGGAGCATCGGCACATAGCACACGGCATCAGGAGCCTGGCCAACAAGGCCGGCGAGCTTGCGGGGCACTGCAGCAAAATGGCGGCGTTCCTCGACTCAACAGGAAGCGACTGGTCCTCTGCCCCAGCCGGGGAGCAGTCAGTCTATGAGATACGCGATCTGCCACGCGTTCAGGCCCTTACTGAATGTGCAGACAGGACGAGGGTGGTCCAAGAGGCATACCGTTCTCTGCTATCGGGCCACTCCTTCCTCAAGCACGCGGCCCGACCCCGGACATCCTTCGGACCCACGCCGATCTTTCAGGGAAGGGCCGCCTACCGTCAGGCATACCGCGCATTGCTCGAGGCCAGGAACAGGTTGGGCATCCTCGTCGATGGCGAACGGATCAGGATGCACTACAGGTCTCTGCCGGCGCTATATGAATACTGGTGCTTCATGAAGACTTACATGCATCTCCGCGGCTGCCTTGGCCAGTCGATTCCCAAGGACACCTTTTCAATCATCGATGATGTCTATTGTCCGGAACTGCAGGGAGGCCAGAGCTTCGTGTTCCACCCCGCGCCGGCCGTGGAGGTCAAGATCACATACACGCCCAGCATCCACCCATGGCCCACTGCGCTGCGGAACAGGGATGAATACGGTGCAACTCTGACCTCTCGCCCTCTGCGGCCTGACATCCTGCTCGAAGTACGCAGAGAGGGTTCTCCCCCAGCGTGCATGGTGCTCGACGCCAAATCAGCCGATGTATTTGACAGCTACAAACGCCTGCGCGAGCTTTCCGACTACTCACGCCAGGTGTTTCACGTCCCAACTGGAACTCAACCCATCCGCTATGTGTGTCTCCTTCACCGTGACCGCGGATCGCGGCGCACAGACAACATCCCGCAGAGCCTGCATTCGTCCGTGAATGCTCACAACATATCATTCATAGGCGCATCCCCATGCGTGCCGGAGTTCATAGGGCAGATACCTGAAGATCTGGCGAGGATGCTGGATTTGTTCCTGGAGCAGCAGGTAGGACGGTGCGGGTGAGGTACTCTTGCCGACGATCAGCCGGATGAGACCCAGCGGGGATTCACGTTTGTCAGCGTCATTCTCTTTGGCAGCCAGGAGCATTGCAGGGCTGGGGCCTGTAAACAGATGGGGGTTGCAGCAATATTGTGATATATCACAACATTCGGACGTTGGCCAGCTAGCATTGGGGCCATTTCATATGCGTGTTCCTCGAAGGAGAAACCTGTGCCCCAGGCTGCCTCGAATGTGCCGTCGGCCGAGTAGCGCTTCATCTCGTGGGACTCCACATCGCAGATGTAGACACGCCCCTTGCCGTCAACCGCGCTGCCGCCGGCGTTGCCGACGGGATCAGTCTGCCAGAGTTCGTTCTGCACCTCGGTGCCGTCGGTGTTGAACTTCCGCACGCGGATGGCACGATGGTGTGTCACCGCTTCAGCATGAGCCTCGCCTCGTCCTTGTCATAGACAAGCTTGGCTTTGTTCTGCTGCCACCAGTTCGTGAGTTGATCGTAAAGCTCCCTTTTCTTCTGCACGCCGGCGTGGAATGCGTTCTCTTCCATATTCAGCGGCGGCACTTTTTCCAGAAATGCGCGATAATTCAGGTTGAACAGATCTACTGGCTGCGGCTCCGTTATGTCGACATTGGCCTTCATGCGCGCTAACAGGCTTTCAGCCTCATCATGGGACCATTTCGTCTTGTCTATCGTCATATTCTTAGGAAGCGTGCTCGGCAGTTCTTTGGCATAAAGCTTGGCAGCATCCTCTGAGGAGCAAAATCCATACTGTAGGTAGACGATGTAGTTGCCCGACATATAGGCAACGATCCCCTCCCATTCGCTCACAAGAACATATCCTGGGGCCAGCTTCCTGACTTTGAACTTGTCTATCCCCCCTTTCCCCAGCACATCCACGATCAGCCTCAGAAACTCGTAATCAGGCCGAGTATCGTTGGAGCATTCCGTTATCCGGGCCAGCACCTCAGCGTCCGGGCCCCTCTCAAACCTTTCGCCGATGTCGCCCCTTGGAGCCGGGTCGAGCTGCGAAAAGAAGGGATGGCCCCTCCGTTGCATCCGTATTTCAGTCCTCATGCACTTGAAGCCTTCTCTGTCTCTACCCAGGCCCAGACGCGCTTTTGTGGCGGCCTTCCAGTCTTCCTCCTGCTTCTTTTCAGCCTCAGTGAGCCTGGGTTTCCGATAATCGAGCCGCGTAACCCGCAAGCGCGGTTTCTTGTCGTACTGACCTTCGTACGCCCCATCAAAAGATAGTTCAACCCGCTGCACTCCCCACTCCTTGTCCCAATACGCCGGGCCGAACTGCACCTTGATCTCGTCAAGCGGCATGTCCTGGGGCACCCAGGGTCCATCAACTGTGGTTAACTCATACAAAGCGACAACTTCTTCTGGAAGTCCAGTCTCGTATAGCACTGCTGCAGCCTTGACGATTCGCGCTGTGATTACGGCTCGAGTTGGCCTGCCCGATACATCGTCGCTTATAAGGACAAACTTGACGGCGTACTTCGAAGTCAACTGCGTCATGAAACGCGACTTCACACGTTCCATCGTACGGCATGAGACCGGTATCTCTTCCTCCCGTGTGGTAACGGTGAAATGCTGCGCCTCCTCGTTGGACATCCGCCTTTCGAATAGGGTCTCCTCGGACGAAAAGCAATTCATCTGGATCAAAAGGAAGAAAAGAGCGGACATAATGTATCTGTTGATTCCCATGATCATGCTCCTATTACCGGTTTCGCAGCCTGAACTGCCTCATCATGTCGACAAGGATCTCTCCCATATCCCAATTCCGGAACTTCCGACCGGGATTATAGTAGCGGTAGTAGCTCGTCTGCAGAATGGCTCTTGTCTGCGGCAGGAGATCAGGCCCGGGCATACTGAACATCAGCGGTACCTCTGATTCCGCACGCGTAGGACCGCCGTGCCAGCCGTTCTGCTCATCACCGCAGTTCACAGTAAGGAACCCTTGTTTGGCATTCATGATGATCACTATGTCCCCCGTTCGGCTGCCTCTGGCACACTTGTGGTTCATTTCCTCCATTCGCTGTTTGAATTCAGGCCACGTGACGCCTGTCTGCACGATAAATGCATCCACCGTACGCAGGTCAAGCTGCCCCTGTTCGAGACCAGCGACCCATCGAAAACCCTCCTTAAAGCTGTTGGTTCCATCAATTTTAACAAATATCGCAGGATACGCCCCAAGTGCTCCGTCTGAACCAAGGCCATCCGGGCCCAACTCCCAGTAGAGCTGTCCCTGGTATCCCTTTGCCTCGCGGTACAGCAGCGACGCGACTGCAACAATGCGCGATCGTGCCGGCGGCGTTTGCCAGGAATCACCTTTCAGGTAGATATGCGCCATTCCACCGTTGGGAGAGTAAACAGCATTGGATGTCTGCAGAGTATTCTTTTCCCCTTCCCAAAGTGGAATGTTCAGGCTGTCAAACAGCAACTTCATCTCCGGCCCGTCTGCATCCTCGGGTGTGATGTTGCAGCCGTCGACATTCTTATACGCCATCATCCCGTGGTCGGAAACCAGAACAAACAGGCACGCATTAAAATAGCCCATTCTCTTAATTTCGTCGACATAGCGCTTCAACTGTGGGTCAGTCACTCGTTGCACTTGCTCGTATGCTGAAGGCAACGGGTTGATGTCGTCGCCAATGGTACCTGGGATCCAGTCCTCGTAAGCGTACCCGCCAACACAGTGTGCAACATTGTCGGGACCCGGAAAGTACAATGTCATTACATCATCTGGGGGAAGCTTAAGGCTCATCGAGTGGTACGGTGCTCCCATCACTCCTAAGGCGGCCAAAGCGGTCCCTGCTGTTTCCTGATCCAGCCTTGCCGCTTTCGCAGGTGAATCACCTGGCACATGCAAAATACTGAAGTGATGAACCGTCTGATTCAAATCCCCACTTATAGCCCCAGCGACAAAAGCGTTGACAGAGGTCAGCGTCAGAGGTCGCTCCGAAGAAGCCAACCACCCTGCCATTGTATTATAGATGCTTCTCACACCCGGAAGAAACCGCTCACGCATTGATAAGGAATCATTGGGTGTACCGCTGATTATGGAACCATGCCGCACCACGCCAAGTTGCTGTCTCTTGTCCAGAAAACCATTCGAGGAAATGACTGGGTAACGAGCACGGTTCCTAGTTATGTCGCGTGGGAAGAAAGAATTGCCCGTCCACCCGTGATTGGATGGAGACAGACCTGTGAATACTCCAGGCCACGCTGTGAATGTGATGCTTGGCAAGGGAGAAAGAGCTGTGAGCTCCTTCCCCTCGGCATTCTGAAATAGCTCATTAAATGTGTCACATTCCCCGTCCGGATGGATGGCCGCGAGTGCGGACTGATATCCAAGTCCGTCCACCGCAATGATAACGGTTCTTAGCGGTGTGATAGCGAACCGTGCTACAGCTAGCCCTAAATCAAGCGCGTTGCCCGGTCCCAGCAACCTTGTGAGGCTCGGTTGACCGCCGTGTCCGCCGGGTGCGACCGATTTTCCTTCGAGTCGTACGAGAAA
>Ga0307379_10013582_pt1 | contig 10543 bp, 7 predicted proteins | sample UN2MG_FD_202237 | JGI IMG/M metagenome (GOLD analysis project Ga0307379, IMG submission 202237) | Soil microbial communities from Risofladan, Vaasa, Finland - UN-2 | ecosystem: Environmental > Terrestrial > Soil > Coastal area > Acid sulfate soil | place: Finland: Risofladan, Vaasa | collected... | reverse complement strand
ATCGTCCGTACGTCGGGGTGCAGGGCGGCCGTCGCCTTGGCCTGCGCCACGACTTCGTTGACGGGCTTGATGCCGTACAGTTCACCCAGGACGGCCGTGCCGGCGCCCGTGAAGGCCACGCCGTCGATCTCCGCCGGCGCCACCTCGGCGAAGAGTTCCTCGAGCGCCGCCAGCGCCGTCTCCAGCGGCTTGCCGCGCGTCCGGACGTAACGTTCCTTGACGACGCGCATCTGGTCGTCGAGCAGCACGAGGTTCAGGCTGACCGAGCCGATGTCGATGCCGAGATACACTGCGACGGCCTCCTCGCCATGCGCCCGCGCGGCGGGTCGCCTGACCTGCCGCGCTGACGGTGCACGCTGCGTTTACCCCTCGCCGGATACGCTGTTCCAAAGACGCGGGATTATAGCCGCAGGGCGGGGTCGGAGTCAATTTCCTGATTGACACCTTCTGCCGAGGGCGAGATAAGGTAGGGCCGCCACACGGGCCGCTCGGCCGAGGGCGGCTCGGGAACTCCGATGGCCAACCCGACCAGAGAACGGCTGCTGGAGCACCTCCAGGAGAAGGGCCTGTTGACCGACGACCAGGTCCGCCAGGCCCGTCGCGTCCTCGACGAGGCTGCCCGCGACGGGCAGGAGGTTCCCCTGCCCGAGGTGCTCCAGCGCCTCGGCGGCGTTGCCGACGAGGTTCACCAGGCAGCCGCCGCTTTCGAGGCCGGCGAGGACACCGACGGCGCCGATGAGTTGGCGGCTCCCGACATGCGGGCCTCCGGCCTGGTGGTGCTCGAACGGATCGGCCGCGGAAGCCAGGCCGTCGTGTACAAGTGCCGCCAAGCCGTGACCGAGCGGGAGGTGGCGGTCAAGATTCTGCTGCCCCGTGCCGCCGGCGACGCCGAGTCGCGGGCCCGGTTCATCCGGGAAGCCAAGGCGGCGGCCCAACTGTCGCATCCGAACATCGTCACGGTCCACGAAATCCGGGCCCTCAAGAACACCATCTGCATCGTCATGGAGTACATCGATGGCGGCTCGGCCAAGGACCTGCTCAAGGCGCGGAAGCGTTTCGAGCCCGCCGAGGCGGTCCTGGTCGTGCGCCAGACGGCCGAAGGCCTGAAGGCCGCCCACGCGCGCGGCATCATCCACCGCGACGTCAAGCCCAGCAACATCATGCTCACCAGCGAAGGTGTCGTGAAACTGGCCGACATGGGGCTGGCGCGCCACGCCGAAGAGGAGGACGAGGAGGAAGGCAAGGCCTACGGCACGCCGTACTACATCTCGCCGGAGCAGGTCACCGGCGACCCGCCCCCCGATCACCGGACCGATCTGTACTCGCTGGGGGTCACGCTGTACGAGATGGTGGCCGGGCGGCCGCCGTTTGTGGCACCGACGCCGCAAGAGATCATGCGGATGCACGTGCTGGAGCAGCCGCCCGATCCGCGCGACGTCGTGCCCGAACTGTCGCAGCCGCTGTGCTGGCTCCTGGCGAAGACGATGGCCCGCGAGCCCGAGGACCGGTACCAGAGTGCCCAGGAGTTCATCGACGCGCTGGACCAACTGGACCTCTCGGCGCTCGACAAGGGCGGCCTGGCGTCGGTGGAGTTGGTCAGCCAACTGGCCGGCGTCGCCAAGACCCAGCGTGGCCGGACGGCCCGTGCCGAGGCCGCGGCGCGTGTCGTCCTCGCCCGGGCCGAGTCGGCGCCCGTCCGGACGGTCACGCCACGAGGGGCGCCGAAACGCGAGGCCAGGACCGAGCCCCCGGTCCCGGATCGGCAACGCGCGGCCCGAAAGAAGACGGGGCTGCTGGTGGGGGTCGCGGCCTTTTTCGTCGTTGCGGCGGTGGGGTTGGTCGTGTTGCTGATCGTGTTCGGCTTTGGCCCGCCTGACGAAGAGCGGAGCCGGTCGAAGCCGCCGGGCTCGCTGGGCCCGGTGCTTCGGCCCGGGAAACCCCACCCGCAAGAGCCGCACGCTCAGGCCGCGCTCGGGCAGGCCAAGAACCTCGAGGCCACCCCGAACGCCCGGCCGAAAGACGTCCTCCGGGCGTACGAGAACATCGTCACGTTCTACCCGGGGACCGGCGCCGCCCAGGAGGCCCAGGTGGCCCTCTACCGCCTGGGCCGGTCGGAAGAGATGCGAACGCCGCCGCCTTCCACGCCGCCGCCTCCCACGCCCGCTCCGGAAAGGCCCAAACCGGAACCGCCGGCGCCGCCGCAGCCCGAGCCGCCGGCGCCGGAGCCCGAACCACCCGAGCCTCCATCGAAGCCGCCGGAACCGCCGCCTGAGCCCCCGAAACCCGAACCGGCCGAGCCCGCCGTCATCGAGGTGCATGCCCGCAACGCCACGATTCACGGCACGAAGGCCCGGTATGAGAACCTGCAAGACCGCGACAACATCGGGTTCTGGGGCGAGGTCAAGGAGTGGGTCAGTTGGGACATCACCATCGAGCGTCCGGGCACCTACACGGTCGCCGTCACCTACGCCCACGACAAATCGGGGCCCCTGGGCGAGTTCGAACTCAGCGTGGGCGACGCGACGCTTCGCCACAGGGTCGAAGGCACCGGTGGTTGGAGCACGTTCGTTACGAGGAACGTGGGGACGCTCGAGATCCGCCAGGCCGGCCCGACCACGATTGCTGTCAAGCCCCTCTCGATCAAGAACGCCGGCCTGATGAACCTCCAGGCCGTCCGCCTGGCCGAGACGAAGTGACCTGCCGGACCCCCCACAGCCTCTCGGCGTGCCCGGCGCGTCGCCGTCCGTCGCACGGTTGCCGGAAGAGCCGGTCCCGACTGTGACGGCCCCTGAAACCGTTTTTTGGCCCTGACGGGCTGAACAGCGGCCCCGCGTTTTGTCGATATAAAGGGTGCACCCACCTGCACTGCGCACGCCGGCCGGTCACGGAGCATCCCCTGCCTCTGGCGCCTGGGAAAGGCATGCACGATTACCACGTCCAGGTCCTTCACGATGCGGCCGACGTCCTGAAAGGGCTGTTGGAGATTGGGGTCAACCTGTCGGCGATGCCCGACCGGCGGAAGATGCTCGACATGATTCTGTTGGAGGCCCGCAAGTTGGCCCGGGCCGAGGCCGGCAGCCTGTACGTCCTGCGGGACGGGCGGCTTCGGTTCGTCGCGGCCCAGAACGACCGCCTGCCGAATGGTGCGATCTCCGACGTCTTTCTCGACAAGGAGATCCCCGTCGCGACGGACTCGCTGGCCGGGTTCGTGGCGTCTACGGTGCAGGTCGTCAACATCCCCGACGCCGACCGTCTGGCCGAGGACTGGCCGTTCCGGATCAACCGCAACTTCGACGCCACCAGCGGGTACCACACCCAGAGCATCCTGGCGATTCCGCTGCGGCGGCCGGACGGGTCGTGCGTGGGCGTGCTGGAACTGCTGAACCGCCTCGACGAGTTCGGCAACGTCGCTGCCTTTCCAAACGCCGACGGCACGGGCATCCTGTCGCTGGCGTCGATGGCGGCCGTCACGATCTTCAACGCCCTCTTGCAGGAGGAAGTCAAGGCCGCCCACCTCGACACGATCATCCGCCTCAGCGTGGTCGTCGAACACCGCGACAATGTCACGGCCCAACACGTTCGCCGCATCAGCCGCACGGCCAGACTCATCGCCGAGGAACTGGGCCTGGACCAGCGGCAGGTGGAACTGATCGAGTGCGCCGCCCCGATGCACGACGTCGGCAAAATCGGCGTTCCCGATGCCATCCTGCACAAACCCGGCCGGTTGACGGCCGAGGAACGCCGGATCGTCGAACAGCACGCCCTCATCGGCGCCGACATCCTGGGCCATCCGGCGAGCGACCTGATTGCCGCGGCCCACGACATCGCCATCTCGCACCACGAGCGTTGGGACGGCAGCGGGTATCCGTACGGCCTGACGGGGCACGAAATCCCGCTGTCGGGGCGCATCGTGTGTCTGGCCGACGTCCTCGACGCCCTCCTCTCGGAGCGGTGCTACAAGCAAGCCTACAGCGAGGAGACGTCGCTCGATATCATCCGCTCCGAGAGCGCCAAGCAGTTCGACCCGTCGGTGGTCGAGGCGTTCTTCCGCGTTGCCGACGCTGTTCTGGCGCCGTACCGTTCGGATGCGCCGGCGGTCGCCGAGCGCACGAACTGACGCCTCGCACTTGCGGCTGCGGCCCACGTCCCGCCCCAGCGCGGCCGCGCCTTCCGCCTCCGCCTCAACTCAGCCAGAGGTCCCCCGTCGGGATTTGGGCGTGGCACGAGCCCGTCCCCGGGGTTTAAGATGGCGAAAGGCAACAACGCGAACTCGTGAACCCAGCGCAGCATCCCGACACGGCGAGCATGCCATGACGTCCCTTGTCCGATCGCTCCGGCACCGCAACTTCCGGCTGTACTTCTTCGGCCAGAGCATCTCGGTCACCGGCACGTGGATGCAGAGCATCGCGATGGGGTGGCTGGCGTACCGGCTGACGGGGTCGGTGGAACTGTTCGGCGTCGTGGGGTTCACGAGCCAGATTCTGACGTTCTTCCTGGCACCCTTCGCGGGGGTGATTGCGGACCGGTGGAACCGGCGGCGTCTGATCATCGCCGCCCAAGTGCTGGCGATGACTCAGGCGCTGGCGCTGGCGGCCCTGACGCTCTCGAGCCACATCCAGGTCTGGCAACTGATCGTGCTGAGCGTCTTTACGGGGCTGGTGCGGGGGTTTGAGGTGCCCACTCGCCAGTCGTTTGTCCTCGAGATGCTGGACGACCCGCGGGACCTGGCCAACGCCATCGCGATGAACTCCTTCCTGGTCAACACGGCCCGGCTGGTCGGGCCGCTCCTGGCCGGATACCTTGTGGCGTGGAAAGACGAGGGGCTGTGCTTCCTGGTCAACGGCGTCAGTTACGGCGCCGTCATCGTCGCGCTCCTCGCGATGCGGGTCAAACCTCGCAGGATCGAGCCGCCGAAGACCGGTGTCTTCGCCGGCCTCAAGGAAGGCTTCCGCTACACCTTCACGTCGCCGGCCCTGCGGTCGATCCTCCTGATCCTCGGCGTGACCAGCGTGACCGGCGTCTCGTACATCTGGCTGATGCCCGTTTTTGCCAAAGACGTGCTCGGCGGCGGGCCGGACACGCTGGGCCACCTGATGGGGGCGACGGGCGTGGGCGCACTGCTGGGGGCGGTGTTTCTGGCGTCGCGAAGGAGCGTGGCGCGGCTGGGCGGAATGATGCGTCTGGCAGCGGTGGCCTTCGGCGCCGGGCTTATCGCCTTCGGCGCCGTCGTCGTTCCGTTCGGCTCAGCGGCGACCGGCCAGCCCGTGTCGTCGGCGGTCCGTTGGGCCGTCCTTGCCATCCTGGTCTGGCCCGGAGCCGCCATGATGCTCCAGATGTCGATGAGCAACACGCTGCTTCAGACCCTCTCGGACGAGGACAAGCGCGGCCGGGTCATGAGTTTCTACACCATGATGTTCATGGGGATGATCCCCTTCGGCAACCTGCTGGCGGGACTCCTGGCGGGGGCCGTCGGAGCGCCGCTGACGGTCATGATCGGCGGCGGGGTGTGCATCCTGGGCGCGCTGGTGTTCGGGGTCCGGCTGCCGAAACTGGCCGAGCACGTCCCTCCCGGCACCGAGGAACCCGGCGCCGCGGCGTAGAGGCTGCCGGAGGACCGCACTCAGCGTGCACCACCCACCGGTGCGCCGACCCGCCGCCAGAGCAGGCGGACGACCACGGCGGCCACGACCGCGAGCACAAGGCCCACGAGCATCCCCCAGATACCCAGAAAGCTGGTGCAGAACACGATGAGGCCGGCGAGGAGGATCAGCGGAAACAGCACGGCGTCGAACAGCGCCAGGCCCATCCCGTAGATCCGCCCGCCCGACCGGCGGATATGCGATATCGCCACAATGCCCAGGATGGTCGTCCCGAAGGGGGCTGACAGGCCCAGGAGGCCGAGCGGCCCGAGGATCAGGATGGCCAACCAACTCAGCGTCGCCCCCCTTTCGACACGGCCCTCGGCGCGCGCCCGCGCGACCTTCTGCTTCAACTCGGCTTCCAGCTGCCGCTCACCAGCTTCCTGCTGGGCCTCCAGCGCCCGCCACTCGGCGGCTTCCAGCTCCGCCTCGGTCAAAGGGTCGGTCGCCGGGTCGGGCGCCTCCCGTACGGGTTCCGCAGGCTCGGGGACGACGTGCATGACCGGCTCCTCGGACACGTGATGCCGCGCGCCCGAGTAGGAGAGCATCGGATAGAGCACGAGGAGCATCAGCGGAATCAGGGCGAGCGACAGGGGCGCCCAGCACGCGCCGACGATGGCGGCCCGGGAGAAGTGCGGCCGGGCGGCTTTGCGCGGCAACGCAGACGGCGGCACGGGGGACGGAGCAGGCCGCGTCGAGGCTGGCGGCACACCGCCCGCTTCGGCGTACGCCTCGGGCGGGTCGAGGTCCGACAGGACCGCCCCGACATCCTCGACCGAGGGCGTGGCACATCCCCGGGCGGTGAGCATCTCGAGGATCTGGGCCTCGACGTCATCGGCGATGCCCTTGCGCTCGGCGCGCGGCATGTCGGCCGCTACGAGCACGCGCTCGATGGCGTCGAGGTAGGCGTCCATGCGCTCGCGGGCCTCGGGCGAGGGGTTCACGGATTCGCTGGTCATGGCTTTTCTCCGGACAAGAGGCCATCGACGGCCGCCGTCAGATGGCGCCAGTAACGGTGCATCTCGCTCAAGCGTGCGCGGCCGGTATCGGTCAAACGGTAGTAGCGACGGGGCGGGCCCGACGGCGACGGCGCGACACGGACCTGGAGGACCCCTTCCTTCGCCAGGCGCGCCAGGATCGGGTAGACGGTGCTCTCGGTGATGGCCAGGTTGTCGGCCTGGGCCAGGCGCTGGAGGATCTCGTAGCCGTACGCCTCGCCGTCGTTGAGCGCGCCGAGGACGCACAGTTCGACGAGTCCTTTTCTGAGTTGCGATACCCAACTCCGCATGGCCGACCGCTCCCGCCGCTACTCTCCAAACCACTATAGTGTAATACGATGTAGCCGAGCGTCAAGCAGAAAATCCAGGTTTTCTCGGTCAGGAGACTGGCGACGGCGACATAGCTGGCTGCCCTGCGGGGTCTCTGCGCATCGGACGGCCTGGAGCGTTTTAACGTTGCGTGTGACCTGTTTCGCGCGGTGGGCAGTCCTGCCCGCCGCGCTCACCCAATCTCAAAACGCCCTGACGGCCTGGACGAAACACAGCGGCAGGTACCACGGGTCGTCGAACCGCTCGACCTGAAATCCGGCCACCCCGAGTGCTTCGCGGAGTTCGGCTGCCTTGAAGGGCACGTGACCCCAGCGGTCGTTGAACCGCCACCAGCGGTTGCCGATGAGGGCTTCCTCGAAGGCAAAGACGCCGCCGGGACGCAGCACGCGATGGGCTTCGGCGATAACGCGGCGCCACTCGCGCACGTGGTGGAGCATCCCGAACAGGATGACGGCGTCGAACGCCGCGTCGGGGAAACTCAAGGCCGTGGCGTCACCACACAGGAGCGTGATTCGGTCGGTCGCCACGGCCCTCGCCCATCGCGGCGGCAGCGCGATACGCTGCTGCGCCGCCGCAACGATCTCCTCGTCGAGGTCCATGGCCACGACCCGCGCGCCAGCGAAACGCTGCGCGATCAGCAGCACCCCGTCGCCGTAGCCGCAGCCGATCTCCAGAACCGTGGCACCCTCGGGAACGTCCACGCCGCGAAAGACCCTCGGCGCTTCAACGCGCCTCTGGCCCCAGCGGCGCAGCGCACATCGCATCATCCACTTCTCGAAGCGTATCAGAATCATGGGGCCGCCAATCTCCTGCGCGGTGTCGCACGTCGCCCGGCCATCGGCCATCCTACGGTGTCGGCAACACGACGAACACGTTGAACTCGGGGCCCGTTGCCGGCGGCACGTAGTCGGGTTTGCCGGCGGGCGGCGGGGCGCGGCAGGGGCGCATCGGCAGGCGGACCGGCTTGCCGTCGAAGGTGCCCCCGGCAACGGGCTTTCCGAAGAAGTCCTGGGCGCTGACGATGCGGTACGCCATGCCGCGCTTGAGGACGCCGCCGAGATCCACTTCGACCTCGGGCGTCTGGTCCCAGTTGTACACGATCGCGTTCGCCCGGCCGGGCTCGTACCGGTTGGGCCGGATGATGACCTTGACGCCCGTCGGGCGGCCGCGGAGCACGGTGTTGGCTGCGGCCAGGTCCAGGTCCGCAGGCGGCGGCTCCACGTGCGTCGGGTTCGCGCCGGCGGCGATGAAGGTGTTGCCCGTCACGTCGAGCCTCTCCCACTTCCGCAGCGACGTGCCGCCCACGAAGTAGTTGCCCGTGACGACGGCGTCCTTGTTGTTCGCCCCGTAGCCGAGCATCAAGGCCGTCGCGCGGTGACCGGTGGACCACGTGAAGTTGTCCCGGACGACGATCCGCTCCGACGGGCTCCCCCCGCCCACCAGGATGCCGGGCGTCAGGCTCGTGGGGCTCTTGGCGGCACCGTTGTTGAAACTGGCGTTGCCCTCGATGTGGAAGCCGTTCAGCGACGCCCGGCTCGACCCGTACACGTGGACCCCGTAGGAGAACTGGTTGAACAGGATGTTGTCCACGATCCGCTTGGTGCCGCTCTTATTCTGGGCGTAGATGGCGTGACCGTGTCCGCGGTCGGGTGCGTCCCAGCCGTTGTTGTAGATGAGGCACCCGTAGATCTCGCCGCCTTCGCCGGAGGACCACCACCCGAACCCGCACGAGCCGTCGTGCACGACCAGGTTGATGAAGGCGATGTGCGATCCGTGGCACGTGACGCCGCCGCGGTTGCCCTCCGGCGGATGCGAGCCTTTGGCGTCGGACCAGCGGTCGGGGTCCGAGGACATGATCTCGAAGCCCCAGTATCGCGCATGTTCCCCCTCGACGACGAAATCGACGCGCTGCTTCGGATCGTCAGACCGGCAGTCGATCGTCGCACGCTCGCCGGGCGCCTGGCGGACCGTGATGGGGGCATCAGAGGCGCCCTTGAGGCGACTCTTGAACGCCCCGCGATACGCACCGCCCAGGAGCCAGATCGTGTCGCCGGGCTTCACGGCCTCCGGATGGCTGAGGGCGGTCCCCAGGTCCCACGGCCGGTCCTTCGCCCCGTCGCCGCCGGGCGTGCCTTGCGGCGAAACGAAGAAATCGCGGGCCTGGGCCGTATCGGCCGCAGTGACGGCGGCGAGCGCCAAGGCGAGGCACAATGACCTCATGGGGGCTGCCTCCTGATGATGACGTCGCCCTTCGGGCGAGTACGTGTTTAGCGCTGTCATTCTGAGGGTCGCCTCGGCGACCCGAAGAATCTCGCCGTGGTCGTTGCTGTTTCGTCCTTCCCACGGCGAGACCCTTCACTTCGTTCAGGGTGACAGGCACAACCGGCACGCTAAACACGTACTCGGGCGACGGCCGGACCCGCCTTCACGGCGCGGGGAAACTCAGCCGGTCCAGCGGGTCGGTGCCCGCCTTCGTCTCCTCGGCGTCGGAGAACCCGTCGCCGTCGTCGTCCGGGTCGGCGTTGTCGCCGATGCCGTCCGCATCGGTGTCGCGCCATTCCTTCGGGTCCAGCGGGAACGCGTCCCAGGGATTGGCGCGGGAGCGGGGGACGCCGTCGCCGTCGATGTCGAGTTCCTCGTGGTCGGGCTTGCCGTTGGAGTTCAGGTCGTCGCCTGCGCCGTCGGCATCGACGTCGGCGTCGAGGCGGTCGCCGATGAGGTCGCCGTCCTTATCCTCCCACTCCGACGGGTCGAGCGGGAAGGCGTCCTTTGAGTCGGGCGTGCCGTCGTTGTCGTCGTCGGGGTCGCGGTCGTTCGGGATGCCGTCCTTATCGATGTCGGGCGGTCCGTCGGGCGTGACGAGCAGCGCCAGGTCGATCGCGAACGCCGGCGCCGCGAACGTGCCGCGGCCCTTCGGCGCGTCGAAGGTGCCCAGGATGGCGGCCGTCTCGGGCGAGTACCAGTAGCCGCGGCCTGCGTGGGGCACCTGGAGCGTTACCTTCAGACCCTGCACGGCGCTCGCGTGGTCCTTGTGATGCTCCAGGTAGACGCCCGCGCGGCGGTCGTTCGCAACGGCCCAGCCGCGCACGGCCGAGGGTTCGGAGACCGTCACGGGCGCGCTCTTCAAGCCGCCGCCGAGGGCGTAGGCGAAGTCCTGCATCGCCCGGACGTACTCGCGTTCGCGCGGGCCGATCCAGAGGTTCATGGAATGGCCGTCGCGGGCGTAACTGGTGTTCCAGAAGATGACCGACACCTCGTTGAAGAGGGCGGCCCAGTTGCGAAGGCGCATCCGCAGGGCCGACCCCGGGTCCCACACGCCGCCGATGCCCTTCGGGATGAGTTCCGGCAGGCGTTTGCGGTCAACGGAGTTGCCCGTCTCGCCGACGATGACGGGCTTGCCGAACTGCTTCCACTTGTCGCAGGCGGCCGCGAAGGCGCCGGCGGCGCCGAGTTCCGAGAGGCCGAGGTACCGGTGCGGCGCGGAGAGGTCGATGCCGTTGATCTGCGGCCGCTCCCAACTCGTCGTCACGGGGTGATGGTACGGGTCGAGGGACTTCAGGTACGGCGTCATCATCA
>Ga0307379_10013580_pt1 | contig 10543 bp, 11 predicted proteins | sample UN2MG_FD_202237 | JGI IMG/M metagenome (GOLD analysis project Ga0307379, IMG submission 202237) | Soil microbial communities from Risofladan, Vaasa, Finland - UN-2 | ecosystem: Environmental > Terrestrial > Soil > Coastal area > Acid sulfate soil | place: Finland: Risofladan, Vaasa | collected... | reverse complement strand
TCGTCAATCTGGACCGTTTGGCTGTTCGGCTCATTCCAACCGGCTACTACGCTGTACTCAACCGTATGATTACCTACGGCAAGATTGGGCTCTGTATAGCCACTGTCTTGCCAGGCGCCGCCATCGAACCGCCGCCATTGGGCCCCGGCATCTATGGCTTCCTGCGGCGAGATTATAACCTGCAATGAACCTCTCTGCTGGACGTAAGTTCCCGAAGTGTTAGTCGTCTGAGCATCGTCAATCTGGACCGTTTGGCTGTTCGGCTCATTCCAACCGGCTACTACGCTGTACTCAACCGTATGATTACCTACGGCAAGATTGGGCTCTGTATAGCCACTGTCTTGCCAGGCGCCGCCATCGACACGCCGCCATTGGGCCCCGGCATCTATGGCTTCCTGAGGTGAAATTGTAACCTGCAGAGAACCCGTCTGCGCTAAGGCCGGTTGAGCAGACAGCAAAATGAGTGGTAGAACCACGGTTAAAAGATGAACAAACGTTTTCATCTTTTCCCATCCTCCTGAGAATATATTTCATATTGAGAACAAGGACCGTTCGATGAAGAACAGGCTGAAAATAGGTCCATCACCCCATATCTCCTGAAAAAACAGGTCCAAAAGGAACACTACAATAGCAAAAGTGCTCCTCTTAAGTATTGAACCGATATTTATTTATATCAAATTTGGGCCTGAAAGTCAAGGGAATTATAGGATACATTGTTGGTTTTCGGCGATTTTTGAGATTTCCTCGCCTTCGACCTGGCTCAGGACTAAAGGCTATCTGCACGAGTAATGACAGTTTCATTTCGTGGTTGAGTCCAAGGTCCGAAAGATACCTTAGGCGAAGGATAATCTTAGTCTTTTTGCAATGGAGCGGATGTAGTCGGCAGCGAGGCGGTATTGCTCTGCGTTCGGTAAGTGCTCCATCATAAGGGGAGTGTCCGGGAATTTGCTCAATTCTTTCAAAAAAACGGAATAATCCAGCTTGCCCAATCCCGGTCGAACTTCATCAAGATGTGGTGTGTAGATGTTCTCTTTCAGTATAATATCTTTGGCATGACAGCTCTTGATGTGAGGGCCGAGCTTTTTGAAACAATCCTTGATTAGCTCCGCGTTCCTGAAATACCGCTGTGGGCTGGAGACGAAATTGACAGGATCGAGATGGACGGCGAAGCGTTTGCGGTCGATGGCCTTTATTAGACGGACATAGGAGTTGGGGGAGTCCGGATAAGCCCACGGCATAGCTTCCAATGTGAAGCAGGTACGTGTAGGTTTAACATCATCAATGATGGCACGCGTGGTTTCAACAATGAGATCAAAAGTCTCTTTAGTCAGGTTGTCTGGATGAGGGCCGGCCCAGTTTTTTTCGTTGCGTGAACCACTGATATTGACGCAACAATTAGCTCCAATTAGATCCGCCAAGACCAACTGCCGGCGACATTTTGCCAGGGCCGCTCGTCGCGTTCTTTCATCGGGACTTATTGGGTTGCTCCATGCACCGACTTCGGCAATGATAATGTCAGCTTTTTTAGCTGCCTTAGCGTAGGCGATGATGACATTATCTTTTTCTTTAGCACCGACGGGGCAGTAGGCAGCGCGATAGCCCAGACGTTTGATGGCCTGGGCCCAGGCATCGGGGCCGTCGAATTTTTCAAAAGTAGGGCCTCCCAATCGCAATGGGGGATCTTTTGTTTGTGCAGATGAAGAATTCATAGCTGATGTGGAGGCTAATAAAGTCGTGGCGGCGACAGATTTTTTGATGAATTCACGCCGGGTGATGGAATTGCTTTCGTTTATCATTTTTGGCCTCTCCTTTACAGTAAGAGCTATTGATGAATAGGTACATCAAGATTTATTTGAAATCGGCGTGAGGTATTTTACCGGATAATAATGATAAATTCAATGAGAATCTGAGATGTACCAATTCTGGATTATACTGAGAGGCAAGCCTTTGAATTGATTATTAACTATTTATGCTTAACTATTTTTCGGGGATATCGAGTTTTCTCTTACATCTTGGGCAAGCTACAGCCTTGGCCTTGTAGTTTGGTGGGATTTTGAGCTTCAGGCCGCAGAGGCAGGTTAAGAATACGAACTGGTTGACCCTTCGCATAATGTCGCCGACCTGCCGCATCTGAGTTTCTCGGCGTTCCTTTTTTCCGGCTTCCACACTGGCTTGGCGCAGGGCAATGTCCTCTTTAGTAAGGGCGGTAGGGGGGACGACCGTTTTGGTTTTTGTTACGGCGATGAAAGAATCTGAGTAGTCTTTGAGAGATGCGCCGTGAGTCATATTACGCAGAATTCTTATCCGCTCGGAAATGGGCGGGTGTGTGCTGGTCAGGTCGGACAATTTCATTCCTTTTTTCTTTTTGAAGGGATTGGCGATGTACATTGGAGCGGTCACTTTATTAACAGAGGCTAATTGCGGCGATTTGTCATTTGCGATTTTTTCGAGGGCACTGGCGAGGCCTTCCGGATAACGAGTCAGGCGGGCGGCGCCGGCATCGGCCAGATACTCACGTCTTCTCGAAAGTGCAAAATACAACAGGTACGCCATTATGGGAGCGAGAATTGCAGCAACTATTGCAATTATCATCAGAACAAGCTGAGCCTGGCCGCCTCCTTTGCCGCCGGATGAGAACCTTCTGCTGCGTCCGCTCATTGAGCTGTAGAACATGCCCCGCAGGAATATCTGTGAGAGCAGGACGATTGAGCCGAGCATTATGCCGGCGAGCGTAACGAAAAGGATGTCACGGTGGAGGATATGACTTATCTCGTGTGCCATTACGCCCTGTAGCTCATCGCGGTTGAGCCGGGCCAAAAGGCCCGCGGTTACAGCGACGGAGGCGGTTTCCGGTTTTCGGCCGGTCGCAAAGGCATTGGGGGCGGGGTCGTTGATGATATAAATTTTAGGCATTGCGGGCAGGGCGGCAGCGATTTTCATTTCCTCTACGACGTTGAATAGCTGCGGATGAACATCGTGGGTGACGGGCTTGGCTCTGCTTGCAGCTAAAAGGATTTGGTCTCCGCCTGAGAAGCTGACAGCGGTAAGAATGAGCCAGATTGCCGTGGCGATAATCAGGCCGAAAAAGCCACCTTCAGGGCCAAAGAAGCCCAGGCCGATGATAAAGCCCAGCAGTAACAGGCATATCGCCATTACCACCAGCAGCAGGACAGAGTTTCTTTTGTTTACTCTAATCAGTTCCCACATTGTTAGTTCATCGTTTGTAGTTCGTAGTTCATAGATTATCCGCTATTGTTCAGCGACCAATTACCACGAACTGACAACTGAATTCTTTCCTGCGGGACGCTTTGCCCAGCCGCAGTTCTAATTAAAACTTACCTTCGGTACTTCGCGTTCGGCCTCAACTTCAATCTCAAAGAAATCGCGTTTGGTGAATTTGAACATACCGGCAATGATGTTTGAAGGGAACATCTGAATCTTGTTATTGAAGAACAAGACCTGATCGTTGTAGCTCTGCCTTGAGAAAGAGATTTTGTTTTCGGTGCCAGTCAGCTCTTCCTGAACCGCGAGGAAGTTTTGGTTTGCCTTGAGTTCAGGATAGTTCTCGACGACGAGCATAAACTTGCTGAGAGCTTCGCCGAGCGCACCTTCAGCTTTTGAGGCTTCGGAGACGGAGTTTGCACCCATAGCCTGGCTTCGTGCCTTTGTTATCGCCTCAAAAGTCCCACGCTCATGCTTCATATAACCCTTTGCGGTTTCGACGAGATTGGGAATCAGGTCGTGGCGGCGCTTTAGCTGGACATCTATCTGCGACCAGGCATTGTCGACCTGATTGCGAAGGCGAATCAAGGCGTTGTAGATGCCAATTACAAAAAGAATAAAAATAATGAGCAGGCCCAGCGCCACTGCGATAATAATAAGCGCAGTCATACTGTCCCCCTTTCGTTAGTTGAGTTTTTGTAGTTTTGTTGTTCTATGACGAGCGTTTCTTGAGTACGAGTGCGACAACGAGAATAACGACGCCAACAAGCGCAAGTATTATGCTGAATTTCGAGAGCGCAAGTATTAAGCTGAAATCCATGGCTTTGTCTCCTTTTTAAATTTAAGTTATTGTTTTTCGGTATTGTGTTCTTGGCCGAACATGTCGGCCAACAATTTTTGAATTCTATTATCCTTGTCCAACTGGGCCCTGTCAAAGATGTCCTGCAATTCGCCCTTGTCAAACCAGAGGCCGTCGCCTTTACGGCATTTGTCTATTAGTAGGACGGGTTTCGAGGAGCCAACGATGATTTTTCTCATTTTTTTCAGGCATATTGGGCATTTTCTTGGTTTTTCGGTGGACGTATGGTCGGTTTTGAAAGAATTGAGCAGTTGCTTTGCCTTTTCCGGCTCGCCGAGCAGCATTTCAAGCTCACCGGCGTCGAGCCAGATACCGCCGCAGTCTGTGCAGTGGTCGATTTCGACTTCCTGAAGCTCAAGTGTAATCATCGCGTTTTTGCAAATCGGACAATCCATATTCAAGACCCAAGACTCAAGACGACAGACCCAAGAGCCAACTTTTTGGGCCGGCTGGCTGGGCTAACGGCCGTGCATAATATTACCGTTGTGGGGCTGGGAGGTCAAGAAAAGCTTTTCGGTATTTTGTTGATAATCAGGGAATTTTTCAGTTCCGTAGGGAAATTAAAGGAATACTTGAATTAATGTCCGAAAAAATCTATATTTATGAGGTCAGGTGACAATCTTAGCTGCCCCGACAAGAGGGACTCGCAATAGATGAGCAGTGATAAGAAGCCTGCTATTACCCGAAACTTTATTAAAAAGCTGTCGAGAGCGGGTGTAAATAAGAAAGATGTTTGTACTTGACGCTGGGAATATGGGGGGATAATATAGGCGGCGATTATTTGGGCCGCTATGGATGGCGGCTTTGAAACTATCTCAAAACTGTTGGCCTGAGCCGGATGAAGGATGGATTCGAATTGACAGATTCCTCGCTGCGCTCGGAATGACGTTTTGGAGATGGCGGCTAAATAATTAAAGGGACTGAGGTATGATAATTGACTGTCACACACATATAAACTTTGCAGCCGACGATGAGGTCGCGGCATCCGAGCATCTGGAGGCGGCAGAGACAGTGGATGCCTGTATAGTATTGGCAAGGGGCGAGGAATCGAGCGAAGATGCCAATAAGAAACTGTCAGAATATGTTGGCAGACACACAGAAAAGATGATTGGTTTTGCAGTAGTAGAAGCCAGCAAAGATAACACAGGTGTTAAAAATCTGACATTTATAAGAGATAAATTAGGACTTAAAGGAGCGGTCCTGTATTGCAGCCGATGTGGTTTTCACCCGACACACAGCAGGGCGATGAAATTTTACGAGTCGGCGGAAGAACTTTCTCTGCCTGTCTTCTTTCATAACGGGGGTGCGGACCTTGAGCGTGAAGCTGTTCTGGAATATGCTCAGCCTTACCTTTTGGATGAGATTGCCAGGGAATTTTCGGGCTTGAAAATTATTATCGGCACTATGGGTATGCCATTTGTCGAGCAGACGTTGTCAATGGTGGCGAAACACGAGAATGTGTATGCGGATTTAACGATAAGGCCGAGCAATGTCTGGCAGGTTTATAATATGGTGGTGGCAGCATACGAGCGAGGCGTGATGGACAAGCTGCTGTTCGGCAGCGGATTCCCAAGCAGCAGGGCGGGAGAGTGCATAGAGGCACTGCTTGGCTTTAATATGCGTTTGGCTGATACGAATTTGCCGACGGTCCCTCGAGGCAACATTCAAAGCATCATTGAGCGTGATACGCTTAAATTGCTCGGAATAAAAGATAAGGGCACAACAGCAGAAGAAGATAAGAGCGTAAGCTCATTAGAGCACAAGAGCAAAAGGACTGCGAAACACGAAATATGAAACCTGAGCTTCTGGAAGAGCAAAGGGAAAGCTGGGGAACGCGAGGCGGATTTGTACTTGCGGCGGTTGGCTCCGCGGTAGGTTTGGGTAATCTGTGGGGATTTCCGTATAAACTTTACAGCTACGGGGGTGGGGCGTTTTTGATACCCTACATCATTGCCCTGATTGTGGTCGGTATTCCTGTGATGATTCTTGAGTTCAGTATCGGCCATTATACACAGCGAGCCGCTCCGGACGCTTTCAAGCGTGGGCATAAGCGTTTTGAGCTTGTCGGCTGGTGGGGGATTGTGCTGGCCTTTGTGATAGTGACTTATTATCCTGTGATTCTGGCTTATTGTTTCAGCTTTTTGTGGTACAGCATAGTCGGCATTTTTAACGGTGGTGAGCTGCCGTGGGCGGGCAAAGGCATTGAAGGCGTTGAGAACGCCAAGCAATTCTTTAACGATACATATCTGGGTAAGGTTGACATCGAGGACGCTCGTTTCTACCTTGGTTCTATCCGTAGTAACATTGTGCTGCCTCTGGTGATTACGTGGGTGGCGATGTACTTTTGTATATTCAAAGGGGTGCGTTTGGTCGGCAAAATTGTTTGGCTGACCGTTCCACTTCCGTGGCTGATGCTGCTTATCCTTGCAGTGCGAGGTCTGACGCTTGAGGGCAGTATGCAAGGGCTGGTTTATTATCTGGACCCCGTGTGGTCGGAGCTGGCCAAGCCTATTACCTGGCGTTACGCGGTCGGCCAGGTCTTCTTTTCGTTGAGTCTTGCTTACGGGATTATGATTACTTACGCGAGCTTTCTGCACAGGAAAAGCGATTTGAATAACAATGCCGCTATTATCAGCATAGCTGATTTTGCGACGAGTTTTGTAGCTGGATTGGCGGTATTTGCGACGTTGGGTGGGATGGCATTCGTGACTCAGCAGACTCAGCAGGCAGGTCATGCCGTAACGGTGGAGACGGTGGCCGAGTCGGGACCTTCTCTTGCTTTTGTGGCGTTTCCTTATGCGTTGGCGCAGCTTCCATATTCAGCGTGGTTCAGCTTTATTTTCTTCTTTGCCCTTGTTACGCTGGGCCTTGACTCGGCGTTTTCGATGACCGAATCCATTCTTGCCAGTATTGTCGACAAGACGGGATGGCCCAGGAGCATTGTTCTTCCATTGCTGACCGTGGTTGGCTTTACTTTCGGTTTGTTGTTTGTGACGAAGGCGGGATTTAACTGGCTTGGGACTATCGACGGGTTCGTTAACGGGACGTGGGGCATCGCTTTTATGGGTTTGCTGGAATGTATTGTTATAGGTTGGCTGTGGCGAGTTGGTACATTGAGGCGTCATGCTAACAGCCGCAGCGACTGGCAGTTAGGCAGATGGTGGGATTATCTGATACGAATCGTGATTCCGATATTGCTCGGTACGCTTTTCTTCTGGCAGTTTTTTGATGATATCAGCAGTGAAGGTGGATTCTTGAGGACTCCGGAAGGCGAATGGATATTGCCAAACTGCGTGGGGCTTGGAATTGTAGCGCTTGTACCTGTCTTTGCGGTTATTTTGAGTTTGGTCAGAGGCCGGCGTGATGTTGAACTGCCAAGCCATGAAGAGGCGGATTTTGGTACCAGGGGCAGTCGTGGCGGCGTGCTGGCATTTTTATTAGCGTTGATTCCGGCTGCCGGTTTGCTGGTTATTTTGCTTGGTTCCTCAATCCCGGAAGCGGCTGAGAGTGAGCTGGTGAATCCGGTGTTCTGGTTATTGATGGCGGTCGGGATTGTTGCGATGGGGCTCAGCAATTATCTTGTGGACAAGCATAATACATCCAGTAGTCAAGTATCGTGGTTTGCGCGATGGGCGGGGATATTGGCAACGATGGATGTGAGCGCGTTTGTCGCGGTGATACTGCTTGGCCTAAAGGGCGGCGTGAAAATCAGTGAAGAAACAGTGCCTATTCGGGACAAGCTGAGCGGAGTTTCATATATAATCCTTGCGGTGGTTTTTCTAATCATCATCGGCGGTTTGGCGTGGTGTTTCTACCGGGCGTTGTTAGTGGCTAATGCAGGTACAGGTATTCAGCATCCAGACGAAGTCGGCGACGGAGAAACAGGGGGCGGAGGACAACAATAGTGTATAGAGCTTAGTGCGTAGAAGAACTAAGCTGTCTGCTATTTGGGTTTGAAGCCTTCGACACTGTCGCCGGTGTACTTATCGCAAGCCTTTTCCAAATCCACATCGGTTATGTTCGCCAGGGTGCAAAGCCAGGCAAATACATCAGCAAATTCTTCCTCTTTATTTTCCTGGTCATTTCCCGCCAGGGCGGTGGCAAGCTCTCCAACCTCTTCGATAAACCACATAAACGTGGCTGGGATTCCCCTCTTCTGGTCTCTCTTTTTGTATTTTTTGGCGATTATGCGTTGAAATTCGCTAATATGCATTTCTCGATACTCGATGCTCGTATTTCGTTATTCGATATTCGTTTTGGTGCTCTTATGCTTTTGCGTTCTGATTTCTATCCTTCGATTGAATTTGACAGCTTTGCTTTTTCGTAGACCTGCCCGGCACAAACACCAGACTTTTCTCCACGCGTTTGCTCAGTCAGGTTCAACTAAGTACTCCAAATTAGAAGAATTTTCCCCCCTAAAATGCATAAAATGAGAAAAAAGTCTAAAAATTTTTCAAAGTGTGTAAAAAACTTGACATCTGTGGAGTTCTACCATAGGATTTCGACGAAGGTTTAGACTTTTGCCGGGAGACTGCTATGGCTTCGATTAAGCCAAAAATAAGTGTCGAGTATGCTGATAATTCAACGATAGTTACTTTTGTCGATGAGAAAATCCTCGAAGAGATGGATATTCAGGCACTTCAAGGGTCCATTATGCCTGTGGTCGAGGAAGCGAAGCGGATAAAACTGATTTTGGATTTTTGCAATGTCCGGTTTCTGTCGTCCACAGTCCTGGGACTTTTGTTGAGAATCAGCAAAAAGGTTTATGAGCAGGACGGCCAATTGAGACTTTGTAATATAAGCCCAAGGATATATGAAATTTTTAAGATAACGCGTCTGAACAAGATTTTCGATATATACGAAGATGTTAAAAGTGCAACCGATAGTTTGCCTGCTGCCGATTAGAGCCAAAGAATGGTCTTCGATTGGAGCCTGGCACAAGTAATTTGAACAATAACTTCGGTCAATATGGGCTGGTCGGAAAGGTGTAAGTTTATGGTCTCAGAAACACCAGGCAGTAGTTCAATGGTTATCGAAAGCAAGCCAACAGCTATTGGATCGGTTCGCGGGCAGATTCTATCCAAGCTGGAAGCTAACAATTTCGGCGGGGAAGATATTTTTGCGGTGCATCTGGCTTTAGAGGAGGCTTTCATCAATGCGGTCAGACACGGTAATAAAATGGATTCTGCCAAAGAGATCAAAATTGACTATTCGGTCGGCCCGGACAAGATTGAAGTTTCTGTGACGGACGAAGGCAAGGGATTTGACCCGGAATCTGTGCCGGACCCGCGATATGGTGAAAATCTTTACAAGCCCGAAGGTAGGGGATTGTTTCTCATGCGCTCATACATGGATACGGTCAAGTTCAACGAGCGTGGTAATAGTGTATGTATGGTCAAATATAAAGAAAAGTCGAGTCCACCGAAAGGCGTCCCTAATGGGACAACAAAAAGCGAGAACGAAACACAGGCATAATCCGCGGTAGAGTCTTTAGGGCCATATCAAGGACAGACTCCATAACGGACTATCGGAGTAATTAGATGATGCTTAGCCGAGTAATTATTATTTGTGGTTGTTTATTTGTTTTGAGCGGCTGTGCATACAATGACGAGCCGACACCCCAGATTGTATATAACCCTAATTCGGAACTCAAGATTGTTCAGCCTACGCTTATAAATCAGAACCTGACCTCAAGGAATGCCGATAAAAATGTCCCCAGAGATTGGTTGCCACCATTAAGGCTGGAAAAACAATGGGCCGCTATCGTGATACATCACTCGGCAACGAGAAACGGCAATACGGCTATATTTGACAAGCAACACAGAGAAGGCAATCATTGGGAAGGCGTCGGATACGATTTTGTTATAGGCAACGGAAGCAATAGTAGTGATGGCAAGGTTGAGGTTACATTCCGCTGGCGAGAGCAGCTTACCGGAGCCCATTGTAAGACACCTAACAACTGGGCAAATGAAAAAGCGGTAGGAATTTGTCTTGTGGGTAATTTCAACGACACATCGCCTACTGCACGACAGATGCAGTCTCTTGTGAAACTGGTCCATTTTCTGCAAAACCATTACAGGATTCCGAAAAGCCGTGTTTACGGTCATAGAGCCACTCCGGGAGCCCGCGTAACTGAGTGTCCCGGAAGAATGTTTCCGATGGCCAGGCTCAAATCGATGCTTGCTTTTTGAGCTGATACGATATTCGCACTTGGCACGCATATTTCATACTCCACTACGATGAGGTATTTTAGTATAGTGTTTTGATTGGTCGTTAAGATAGATGGCTTCTCGTATCTTGTCCGAGCAAAAACTCCTTAAGTAACCAAACGACTCACGCCAGCCGTTAATCGTCAAACGCAGCAGCATTTTTTGCCTTTGAAATTGGGTTTGATTGGGTTTGTTTTTTCCGCGTCTGCGAAGTGATACATTTTCATAATCCTTTGTTGAAAATACGTTTACA
>Ga0307379_10013579_pt1 | contig 10544 bp, 10 predicted proteins | sample UN2MG_FD_202237 | JGI IMG/M metagenome (GOLD analysis project Ga0307379, IMG submission 202237) | Soil microbial communities from Risofladan, Vaasa, Finland - UN-2 | ecosystem: Environmental > Terrestrial > Soil > Coastal area > Acid sulfate soil | place: Finland: Risofladan, Vaasa | collected... | reverse complement strand
GCCACTCAAGCCGTAGCCCTTCTTCTCATCAAGCGCACACGCCTTGCTCTGGAGCTTGAAAAACTCCTGGTCGGCAGAGGATCCCTCCTCGGATTCGGGCCCCGCCGTCTTCTTGGTTCCTCTCTGGGAAAAGGTTTTCATATCTAACTTCCAAGTCTTTTCTACTCTTTTAATCTTGGGTGACAAACCTTCTTTTGCCAGAAGGCGTCTGTTTCCCCCAGGGAGGGGATCGGGAATTTCTTCGCCCCGGGGCCCCCAGAACACAGGCCCCGGTTCGCGAACTCTCGCCGCCAGCAGAAAAAAAAGAAAGAAAATGGAGGAGCAGAACTTTCAGCAAGACGTGCTGCTGCACCATCACACTGGTGCCCGCGTCGTTAGCGCGAGGTCGGCGCACCGGAGGAACGTGCCACAGGCCCCCCCGTCTCTTCCGCCGCCACCACCGGCCTTCGTGTTTCGTGCAGGTGCCCCCGCGACGTCATCGACCATCGGATCCATCCAGAGTGAGGTCGGCAACCCGCGCGCGGAAGAGCTCCCCCGGGTTTCCCCTGCCGGGTGGCGAAACGTCGAGCGGCCCCCGGGGCCCCGAAGACCTAATCCCAACGTGAACGTGCTGGTGACCGACCGAGACCTTGCCAACCACCTCGGGCGCAACACCCGGTCGGTCATTGGGCGCGAACTCTACGACGAGGAGGGCATGGAATCTGAGGACATTGGCGTCCCCCGACCCACCGGGCTCTCGACGGAGGAGGAGAACGAGATCCTGGGCGAGACGACCCGAGATACGTGGGAAACGAACCTCCCCGTCTACCGAGCAGACATTGGCGAGGAGTCCGCCTCGTTCTGCACCACGGAACTAATATGGCATCTGCTCTTTGGAATAATATGTTTTTCCGCCATCGTCTTCCTCATCATCTTCTTCGCTGTGATTGTGAATTACTGAATAAACATTTAAAAATAATTTGCTTTTATTGACCGCCCGGGCGCTGCAACATGAATTCATTGGTCTCGCCGGGGTGGCACCCGTGCGGGAAGTACCCCAGGAGCCGGCTCGTGAAAAATTCGTCAAAGCGCCTCACCGCCTGAACCTCCAGCATCCTCCCGTTCTTCTGCACGTCGCTGTACTTGGCGAGCTCGCGGATCAGCGGAGAGGAGATCAGGGTGTCCGCCTTGGTGCCGATCGAGTCGACCCCGTTGATGGGAGCGAGGTAGGCGCGGTGCACCGTGTGCCGCTCGCTCTCCCTGTTCTTCAGCACGTCGTCCAGCGCGGTAAACAGAGACCGATACGGCTCATTGGTCCTCTGGGCCCACGCGTGCGCGAAGGCGGCCGAGGGGGTCTTGCGAGTCGGGGCCGCGATGAGGATGATCGACTCGAGGAGGGCGGAGGCGGCGCCGGAGACGCAGAACTGGTCGAACGCCTCGTCGAACGCGGTGACGAAGCGCTTCTTGCCCGGCTGGCCCGGCACGTCCTCGACGTTCTTCTTCTGGTCCGCGCGGAGGCGGTGCTCCTTGAGGGTCTCCCTGCTGAACGCATGGACCTCGGGGTCGTACTCTTCGAGCGAGAGGTAGGGAACGGCGTTGCTGTGGCCGCGCACGGCGACGGCGCGGCCGTTGGATGATGAGTTCGCGCGCGGCGTCCACATGACCGGGTGGAAGGGGCGGATCGCGTTGCCGCTAAAGTTCGTCAGGCGGAACATGCCGCTGGTGACGGCGGCGAACATGGGGCGCGGCGCCTTCTGCTCGCGGTCGAACGTCTCGTCGCCGATCATGACGGAGATGCCGATGACGATGATCGAGTCGATGAACTGCGCCTCGCTCCAGCCCGGCTCGCCGATGCCGGCCGTGTTGCCGCGGGCGGGGATCAGCGGCTTCTGCTGCCGCATGAAGAACTTGGCGTCCGGGGAGACGCCGAGCGTCTCCTTCAAGGCGAAGACGAGGAGGCCCTCGTCCACGCGGGTGGCGCGCTCGTCGATCGAGCCCGTGACGAAGCCCACGCCGTTCTTCTCGCGAGAGATGTTGATCGACCGCTGGTCCAACTGGCAGTTGAGCTTCGTCAGCGCCTGGTCAGCCATGGTCTGGTTGAACTTGGCTTGTTGAATCCCCGGCCCGGGGGCCGTTAAAGGAAGATTGTACGCGGTTTCCATTCCTTATCGCTTTTCTTCTTTTGATTTCGTGCATGTGCACCATTTGCTTGCAAACTGATCTAATGACGGCTGGCTCAGAATCTGAATTTTTTATTTCACATAAACAGGCCTGATGTCGGCGTTGATGAGAGAAGAGTTGGACGTGGAGAATTCGGAGGTCATGTACGACATCCCTGCCGGCCTGTCCGGGCGGAACTGCCTCGCGTCGTTGAAGTTGGCGAAGCGGAGCTTCCGGCTGAGCTGTACGAAGCCATGCGGATCGGTGGATCGGGTCTCCTGCAAGGAGGGCTGCGTCCACGCCTTCGGGTTGCGGTGGTCGCGGACCCACGAGCGGAACTGCACGACCTTCCTGGCCGCGGCGCGGATCTCCTGGGGGATCGCCGTCGGCTTCGCGTTCTCCGGGCTCAGCTGGACGTTGCTCGGGGGGGCGGTGTACTCCGCGAAGAAGAAGATCGCCGACAGCGGCGCGAAGCCGGCCGCGGCGACCGGCGAGTACATGCCCGTCTTGCCCTGAGCCACGATGTTCAGCACCTTGCCCTCCGCACGGAACCTGCGGACAAAGGGACCCCTGTTGTCCCGCGTGGACATCTCGTTGTTCGCCACACCAATGATGTGCAGCGGGTCGATGACGCGCGCCACGCTCGGGTACGGCATGTCGGGCTCCGCCGTCCCGTCGCCCTTCAGCGGCGCGCTCGGCACCAGCAACGTCGCCATCAGCAGGTTGGAGCGTACCATTGTCAGCGCGTGCGCGTACGGCACGACGCCCGGGACGCCCGCCACGCTCCTCGCGCCTGCCGCCCCCGAGCGGATCTTGGAGCCCCTCTTCCCGTTGACCTCACGGCCCAGCGCGTAGTCCGCGAGATTGCGCTGCGACTCCGACGCGGCGGCCTCGCTCAGCGTCGCGTCCAGCGCGACGACGACGCGCTCCGCCATCCACAGATCGTTCGTGCTCTTCACCATCGAGAACCGGGGGTCCTCCTCCGTCGCGTCGGGCGGCACCCACAGCTCGAACTTGATGATCGGGTCGACGGCCGCCCACGGCGCCGCCGTCGCCGCCTGCGCGGGACCCGTGGCGTTGAGGGCGGACAGGACGGTGTCCTGCGTCATCGCGCCGCCGCTGCCCGAGTTGAAGCCCTTCACGCGCTTCGCGCCGTTGCCGCCGAACGACAAGAGGTTGTCCCCGGCGCCCCCGCCTTCGAAAGAGGCGAAAGTGCCGCGCTTCCCGTGGTGCGGCGCCGAGCCCGGGAGGTAATCCCGCACAAAAGGCGTGGCGAAGCCATTTGCATTCGTGTTTGCGTTACTGCTCATTTTTTCCTTTTTTTAATTCACAGAGACGCTGCTGCCCGCCGGGCCGGCCCCTAATGCCCGCTGCTTAGTAGTAAGGCACCGGCTGGTCCGGAAGGTCCCTCTTCCGCTTCTTCTTCCCCGCGTTCACCACCGGCTGCTCCTGGCGCTCGTGCCCGTGCTCCACCACCTTCAGCTCCGGATGTCGGATCGCCGCCGAGGTCGTCGAGGTGTTCGGCCGCATGCCCTGGTTGTACCCGAAGCACTTCGACGGGTCTATGCGCATCGCCGCCATCAATATCTGCGCCTGTCGCGCATGCTCCTTCGAGTTGTTCACGTTGATCTCCGCCACGCCGCCGCGCTTCTGCACCACCATCGTGCTCGTCTGCTGCACGATCGGCCACTGGATGTCGTAGATGAACCGGCTCAGCGTCACGCGCGACTCGCGCAGCTCGTGCTGGAGGTGGTACATGATCGCCTCCAGCGGCCACTCCGGCAGGTTGTACTCGCCCCGCATTTCCTCGTAATGCTCGCTCACCAGCTGCGCCAGCCTATCCAGAGGCATGTGCACCACGTTCTCCGAGATCAGGTTCGTCAGCGCCGCGGCCTCGTGCGAATTGATCTTGTCGTGGTCGGCATGCATGAAGCGGCAACCAAAGCATGTCTCCGGCATGAACCCGCGCGCCATCACCGGCGCCGCCGCGGCCGCCGGCGGGCTCTCTCCGCGCCCCCCGTCGTCGCCCTCCTCGTCCGACTCGTACCACTCCCTGTCCAGGACGACGCGCACGGGCTCCTCGTTATGCCCTGCCTCGCGGAACCAGTCCGGCTCCCCCTCGCTCTCCCGCGAGTGCGGCACCGCCCGCGGCGCGTCGTCGAAGTCATCGTCCTCCGAGCCGCGCTCCAGCACCGCCTCAGGAAGCGGCGCCAGCACCGCCGCGGGGCGCTCGCCGTCCAGCGGCTCGTCCTCGCCCGAGTCCTCCTCCTCCTCGCTGCGCGCGACCTCGAACTGCGCGAGCGGCCCCGCCCGGATCGAGTCCGGCCGCACGAACTCCACGTCCTCGTCGTCGTCGACGCGCCGTCGCCTCCCGCGCCGACGGCTCGGCCGCTCGTCCTCGTCGTGGAACATCAGATTGTCGAAGTAGTTGCCCACCCCGTCGGCGTCGGCGTCCCCGCCTCCCGCGCCGTGCTCGGCGCGCTCCGAACGCCGCTGGCGGATTGGCGCCTCGGCCCGCGCAATCAGGTTGCCCATGCCCGCGGCCTCGTCCTCGGCTTCCAAAAGTCTGTCAAAGTCCATCTCCCGCTTTTGTTTTTACTGTCTCTGCCCGCCGGGTGACGCCGACCGACTCGAATATCTTGCGCCCTGGAGGCGCCTCGATTTTCATCCAGCCCCCTTTCCAAAATTTATTAAAAATCTAAAAGGAGGAGCATGGCCGACGAATTGTATTATGCAGGGCCGCAGGTAACCTCCTTACCCGACGGAGTCACGGTCACTTCAATCTGGTTGCCCGTCGTCGCCCGCGACCCGGAACCGAGCGACCTCTTTAGGGATTGGGTGGCGCAGGCCCAAAGCCCCCCGCAGGACGAACCCAAGAACCGAAAGGAACGGCGGAGGAAGGAACGCCGGAACAAGAAAAATAAAAAATAAGTTCAATTGAATACTTTATTACACGTTGCCGACGGCCGGCACGCACCCGTCGGGGTAGATGCTCCGGAACGGGTTCTTCAAGGGCGCCAGCTGCGGGATGACCTCCGTCAAGCAGATGTTATTGACGGGGTCCCAGCCGTTGCACAGGCCGTCCGGCGAGGCGAGGCGGGAGAGCGGCTTGTACACCTCATCTTCCACGCGGATGAAGGCCAAGCACATCTCGTTGTCCGTGCCGTAGCCGCCGAACACGGCCGAGCCGATCGCCACGCCCGTCGAGTTGTAGTGGCACTCCAGCACCAGCTTCTCGTTCGGGAAGACCTCGATGGGCGCCGGAAGCTGGATGAGCGAGTCGTGGTGTTCGTCCATGCCCTCATGGCCGCCCGACATGTAGTGGGCGATCATGGTCTTGGCGCCGCCGCCGTCGATCTTGTACAGCTTCGCCATCCGGCCGAGGCCGTGGTAGTGCAGCTGGGCCGCGTGGATCTTCAGCGACGCGCGGTTGCGCAGCGCGAGGTACTCGGTCATGCCAAAGTTCAACTCGGGCAGCACGCCGCCGTTCAGCGTCGGGTGCACGCAGAAGGCCTCCGGGTCCGTGCCCGCGGCGTTCGCGGCGACGGCGATGCGGTTGACCCACATCGGCTGGTCGCCGGCGATCAGGCCGAGCTCATGAGGGTACGCTCCCATCAGCGCCATGTTCGTGACCTTGCCCGGGTGCTGGTCAGTGAGGCGCAGCATCACGCCGAAGTTGCCCTTGACGGTGGCGCCGAGCGGGTTGGTGCCGCGGTCCAGATGGAACTGTACCGTCAAGCGCTTGTGCTTCTCCTTGTTGATCACGATGCCGTATCCCGGGATCGCGGAGCGCTGCGCCGGATCGTGGTGCTGGAACATGAAGCCGACGTCCGCGTCGCGCGAGAACAGGCGCGGGTTGATGTCCGGGTGGCACCCCTGCGGGAAGGTGTTGCCCGGCTGGCCGTAGCCCGGATGGGTGTCGATGATCCCATTGACGACCGGGTAGTTCAAGTACGGGTGTTCCTCCACCTGGTACTGCACCGGATTCCCCTCGCCGACCAAAAATCCGACGGCATGGTGCGACCCGAAAGCCCCGGGGGACGCCTCTTGCTCGTACTGGGTCGTCACGCGCTCGACAAACAGATCCCCCTCAGGAAGGTCATCCAAGTCAATGACCGCGCAGACATACTGCGTCTGCTCGTTGGCCATGGTGTACGCACCTCCTTGGTTCTTGATCTGAATGTTATAGGACTTCGCCAGTGCCATCTGGCATGCCATGGCGGCAAGCAAAACTTTCAGCAGATACAACATCTTCCTTTTCTTTTCTGCCGAAGGACACCCCCGCCGGGTCTTGATTATTCCAGAATTCGAGGGGGTTGTCCTCGGCGGAAGAAATAAATAAAAAAATATTCGATTCGATGGACGGGAACGATCTGGATGACATTTTGGAGGAGCCGGTGGAGCCGGCGGTGAACATGGTGGACGACCCGGAGGACGTGCCGGACGCGATGAAGCCGCTGGTGCGGTCGGCGCGGCTCGCGCGGGAGACGCGCGTGCTGGCGGCAGAGGAGCGCGCGGGCCGGCGCGTCACGACGAAGCGCAAGAAGCGGGATTGGCGCCGTCGCCCCGTCCTCGCAGAGAGCACGAAGGCGACGAAGGACGATCTCCAGCAGCGCTGGTTGAAGATCGCGGAGATGAACCCCATCGAGATGGTGGAGGGCGGGTCGGACTACCACCTGCTCACGTGGCTGGCCGAGTGCAGCAAGGCGATCTCCATGACCATCGGCGCGGTGATGGACGAGTCGATGGCGGCGCCGACCGAGGACAGCGGGCGGCTCAGCGCGCAGCGCAGCATCGTGCGCGCGTGGCGGCGCCTGTGGGAGGTGTGGCTCATCCGGCGCCGCCAGCACCGCGCCATGTCGCGCGCCCGCAAGGAGTGCTTCTGGGTCACGCTGGTGCGCCTGAACTTCCTGGCGCAGATGGCGCGGTGGCGCACGCGCATGGAGGTTGAATTCGACGCGGACGGCACGCCGACGCGGGCGGAGGACGCGTTCACGCTGCGCTCGCACTGGCCACGCCTCAGCGAGGTGCTGTGGGGCCAGATCGGCGAGGCCAACGCACCGCTCCCCGAGAGCATGCGCGACGTCGAGCTGATGTTCCTCTCGCAGAGCCAGCTCCTCGCGCTCGTGAACCACCTCGTCGTCGTGTGGAACGACGTGCCGTACGCGCTCATGGGGCTGGTGCCGCGGCCTACGGAGCTGAGCGCGACGCGCACGGCGCCGTGGGCGGGCGCGGACACGCTGGTCGGCCTGCTCGACACGATCCTGGTGCGCCTCGGCGCGCTGACGAACGTCGAGTACTTCGCGAGCGAGCCGGACCTCGACATGCACGCCATGTACCACGAGGTGATAAAGGTGGTGCATAAGCCGTCTTATGTTTGTCCCATCGACGGCACGCTTACGCCCGCGTCGATAATACAAACCCCTATGCGCATCTGTTCGGTGGATTTCACCTACGAGGTCATGATCCAGCTGGAGCCCGCCTTCCTCCAGCTCTACATGATCCGCGTGGAAATCATCCAGTCGCTCGGCGTCGTCGCCGAGGATATCTCCTCGGCGCTGCACGACCCGCAGCGGCTGCGCGCGTTCCAGACGTGGGTCGCGCGCTACATCGACGGCGCCATGAAGATCGAGATCGGCAAGCGCTTCGAGAAGGGGCTGTACGACTGGCTGATGCGCCTCGGCGAGCGCGAGCGCTTCTGCTGGGACAAGGCCGACTCCGAGCACAACTGCCTGAACGCCTTCCACCACTCGCGCACGGCCGACGGCCGCTTCATCTCCAAGAACTACATGAACCTCACGGCGCCCGAGGTCTACCTCGCGCCCGACGGCTACCTGTACAAACCCGAGGTCGCCGCGTTCGTCGAGCGCCTCTCCATCTCGCTGTACCTTGACGCCAAGCTCCGCGGCGTCGTGTTCACCAACCACGTCGTGCTCGTCGCCAACGCCGTCGACCCGCGCGACATGAAGGAGTCCGAGTCCACCAGCGGCGCGAACTGGCGCCACCGCTACTTCGGCCTCGAAAACGTGGGCTTCCTCCAGGAGATCATCCGCACGCGCCGCAAGCACAGGACGAACATCCCCCTGCTCGTGCGCGTCCTCGGCTCGTGGCTCGTCGTCGTCACGCGCTGGACCAAGGTGGGGCGCAAGCCCGCCTGCCCGCACGGCAAGGCCCGCGCGTTCGCCACGCTGGCAGAGGCCGTCTACGAGTGGCTCCAGATCATGAAGAAGACGCACAAGGATATCACCGAGCCGCAGCACACGGTCTTCCCTTCCGAGGGCACGCAGGCCGAGATCGCCGCCCTCGCCGAGGAGAACGCGCGCGAGATCGACGCTTCCGCCCGCAAGAACGTCGTCCTGATCACCGACGACATGCAGGACGGCACCGACGAGAAGAAAAAGGACATCTTCGACTAAGTTTCTGTAAAGATTTTGGTGAATATTAAAAATAAAAAGTTTGGCGAAAGGACAACATGAAAACTAAGCAAATTCCCAACTGCAATCGGTACAACAAGTTCGATCGGTACGAGAAGGAGGTCATGCGTGTCAAGTGGTTCCTCGGCGGGGATCGCGACGGAAAGGAGCACTTCGTGGTCTTCGTCGAGTACAATCCGAACGAAGCTGAATTCTCCAAGGGAGATATGAAGCTCCTCGATCAATTCTACGCGGACGAGGCCGCGAAGAACGAGGCCTATGAGAGGCTGTTCGCCCAAGAGAAGGCGAACATCGAGAAGAACAACCCCGGAGGCAAGCTCTCGCACGCGAAAATGTCTTGGCAGTTCTTTGAAACGGAGAAGGAGGCGTTGGATTTCTTCGACGAAGAAATGGGCCGCCGCGAGAACGCCAAGCACATGATGGGCAGCGTGGAGCACTGGAAGAAGGGAACGGTCACGGCTAGCATGTGTTAAATGAAACGGATTCTACATATCAATGAAGGTGCGTTCTGCCATATCCGCGCGTTACTTGATGGCTCTGTGCCATAATCCAGCCTTCGCTTGCGTTCTCGGAAAAAGAAAGATTAAAAAACATGCCACCCCCCCGCAAATACACTCCCCCATCCTCCACCGACATCGACGCCGACGCGAAGCCCCTGCCGAAACGCGGCGCACTCGCCTATGTCCCGTGGCTGCTGCTGCTTGACGCCGCCGCGTTCCTGCTCACGCTCGCGCCGCAACAGGCCGCCGGCGCCCCAGGCACCGGGGCCACCGTCGTCATGGCCGTTTACTTCTCGCTCAGCTTCCTCGGCGTCTTCGTCGAGAAGCTCGTGTGGTTCTCGCGTTTAATGCGCTTCGACCGCTTCTACCTCGGCAGCACAGCGGCGCTCGCGCAGCTCGTCGCGCTGCGCCTCCGAGAGCGCGTCGTGCTCGCCGGTCTCTTCTACGTCTTCTGGAGCTTCGACCGCGCGGCGCAGCGCGACACCTTCTGGTCGGGCATGGACCCCGACCGCTCGCCCTTCGGCGCCGGCGCGACGTTCTGGACGACGGCAACGCTCGTCATCACCGGCACGGGCTTCTCGAACGTCGTGCCCGTGCACCCGGGCCTCCACGTGCTCGTTGGCGTCGCGACGACGGTCAGTGACATCTTCTGGTACGTGGTCGCCAGCTTCGTGTTCGCCCTCGTCTTCGAGCTCTCCCGCATTTCTCGGCGGAAGCCCAACTAGCCCGCAACACGCGGGCGATTCGAGGAAGCCGCCGCCGGCCCGAAAACAAAAATCGAAATGTGGGTTTTGATCCAAGTTGTGCTATTGCTACTCTTCCTCGTTCACGAGGTTTGCTTCTACGCGCCGATCCTCTCCAGGAAGCTGGCGGCGAACAACATCTGGCAGGCCATCCTGGCCACCTCGCCCCAGGAAGCGCCGGTGGCCCCTGCCATCGTCACGCGCAGCAAAGCCAAGAAAAAATAAAGAAAAATTAAATCAAATTAAAGGTGTATATTTACCACAAACGCTGCCAATCCTTCCTTTCCCGCCAAAACGGGCCGTTATTTTACATTGCCATCAGCACCCCCGTACCCCCTATGTTTTGGGTGATGAAAACAATCCTTAATTTTCCTTAATTTTTTCCTTATTTTTTTGGTGTAACACACGAGTCCGTTCCGCATACGGTGGAACCTCTCGACTTTTTTGGAAAAAATGTTAATTTTTTCTTATTTTCGTCCGATGACCATATGGTTTTTTAAATATAAGGAAAAAGACTATTTTTTTTCTTTTGTTATTTCCTTTAATTCGAATGACCATAGCGTCACCGCGAGGATTTTTGTTAACGATTTCCTTATTTTTGATTCAGTAACATTTTTTCTTATTTTTCCTCGCGGTGACGCTATGGTCATCCGAATTAAAGGAAATAACAAAAGAAAAAAAATAGTCTTTTTCCTTATATTTAAAAAACCATATGGTCATCGGACGAA
>Ga0307379_10013578_pt1 | contig 10544 bp, 11 predicted proteins | sample UN2MG_FD_202237 | JGI IMG/M metagenome (GOLD analysis project Ga0307379, IMG submission 202237) | Soil microbial communities from Risofladan, Vaasa, Finland - UN-2 | ecosystem: Environmental > Terrestrial > Soil > Coastal area > Acid sulfate soil | place: Finland: Risofladan, Vaasa | collected... | reverse complement strand
TGGGTCCGATGACCGGCAGGGCAGCCGGATACTGCGCCGGGTACGGCATGCCGGGGTACATGAATCCTTACGGAGGCCGCATGGGTGGCGGATTCGGCTACCCTGGCAGAGGAATCCCCGGAGCTTATACGGCTCCGTACTACGGCGGGGGCGGCTATCCGGGCTACCCCGGATTTTATCGGGGCAGAGGACGTTCATTCGGATTTGGATTTGGGCGAAGCCGTCGGGGACGGTGGTAAGTCCAATAGATTCGTAACGTATAGATTTTAGCAGGAGGTAAACAAATGCCTAGAGGAGACGGAACAGGACCCGGAGGTATGGGTCCGATGACCGGCAGGGCAGCCGGATACTGCGCCGGGTACGGCATGCCGGGGTACATGAATCCTTACGGAGGCCGCATGGGTGGCGGATTCGGCTGGGGTCGCGGACGCGGGCGGGGGTATGCTCAGGGGTATGCTCAACCTGCACCCTTTTCGGGCGTCCCGTACGGCCCGCTTCCATACGCCGCACCATACTCCAAAGAACAGGAGAAGGAAGCCCTCCAGAACCAGCTGAAGGTTATGGAAGAGCAGGTCGCGGCCATGCAGGAACGGATCGAAGAGATCGAGACGGAAGCCTCGAAGGAAAAAAAATAAGACGTAACCCCGGGGCTATGCCCCGGGATTCTTAAAGGGGAAACTATGCCTAGAGGAAACGGAACGGGACCCCCCGGAGGGGGACAGGGAGGTGGAGGAGGCGGCCGCAGCGGGGGCCGGATGGGAGGAAACCGGCCGGGCTCAGGACCCGATGGATTCTGTGTCTGCCCGAACTGCGGCGCCAGGGTTCCTCACCAGAGAGGTACCGCGTGCTTCTCTATGACCTGCCCGCAGTGCAAATCCTCCATCGTTAAAGGATAGCGGACACCGAAAACTAGTGCTGAATCCCCTTCACACCACTTCAGCCAGGATTGACGTTCTATCCGTCAAACATTATACTAACCTTAAAACAAAGGACTACCTATAATCGAATATGGAGCTGAACAATGTCCTCTAAAACGGAGGTTCCTTTCAAGACTGCGCGATCGTGGCTTGCGGTACCCTCACCCCCGAGTTGAACCATCTGAGGAAAAGCGGTTTTCTGAACGCCCGCAGGATCGAGTACACAAAGCCGGGCCGCCACGAAGTTCCCAGGGAGCTGGAAAGCCAGCTGGTGGACCGAATCGACAAAGCTAAAACCTATGCCGAATCCGTTATCGTCGTGTACGGGGGGAAGTTCTGTTTTATAGACATGAACGATCCGGGCAGGACCATAGACGATGTCATCAAGGAGCAGGGACAATCCATATCCAGGATCAATGCCACGCACTGCGTCGATATGCTTGCCGATGCTCAAGAGAGGGAAGCGATCCGCAACGGTGAAAAGGTCTTCTGGCTGACCCCGGGATGGGTACTTTATAGGGACTACGTGTTCCAGGACTGGGACAAAGGCAAAGCCAACGAAACCTTCCCGCAAAACACGGGAGGAGCTATCATCCTGGATGCCGTGGGGTTCTGGGAGGACTATTCCGCACGGCATCCTGAGAAAATCCTCGATTTTTCAGACTGGATGGGTATTCCTATACGTCCTCACAAAGTATCTCTTTCCAGGATCGAGAAGCTGCTTTCCGCGTGTGCCCTGCAGGTACAGCAAGCAGCGACGTGATCTATCCTCCGCGTCCGTTTCCTTCCAACACTTGAGTCTAAGGAGCAAGCCGATGTGCATGGCAACAGCGTACATGAAGCGTGGGCCGCGCAAAGAAATCCTTTTGCAGGAGGTGGCCTATATGCAACCGAAAGGGGACAGTATAGTTCTGAAACCTCTTTTCGGCGAACAGAAACGTGTAAAGGCGACCATCAGGGAGATCGATTTCCTAAACTCTACCATACTCTTTGAAGAGGTGGTGGAGGAGGCGAAATGAAGATCCTGATTTGCGGAAAAGGCGGAACAGGGAAAAGCACTCTCACAGCTCTACTGAGCAAAGAGATGGCCGGCAGGGGCAAGAGAGTGCTCATAGTAGACAGCGACGAGTCAAACTTCGGCTTGTCCGGCCTTTTGGGAATGGCTAAGCCCAGGGACTTCATGGAGTACCTCGGCGGCAAGAAGGTCCTGTTTGAAAAGGTGAAGACGCTCGAAAAGGGACTGAAAACAGACGGACTTCCTTCCGGTTATTTCTCGGAGAAGGGGTCCATCAAATTGCTGTCAGTCGGGAAAATATACGACTTTGGAGAAGGGTGCGCCTGTCCCATCAACGCCCTCTCTGCGAAGTTTCTCGAGAATGTGGAACTGAAAAATGACGAGCTGCTGATCGCAGATACAGATGCGGGGGTGGAGCATCTGGGACGGGGGGTGGAAAAAGGATGTGATATTCTTCTAGTAGTTGTCGAACCCTCGAGAGAATCGATAGAGCTCGCGAAAAGAGTAACCACGATGGTCAAGGACCTTGGAACAGAGGTCTTCTATGTCCTGAACAAGACAGATGATGAATCGGAAAGGACTTTGTTGGATTCTCTTCCGAGAGGTAGGATTATAGGGTCTATACCGAATGATAGAAGAATTGCCCTCTACGGTCTGCAGGGCAGCGAGTTGGATCTCAAGCTCGAGGGTATTGGAAAGATAGCCGATTTCCTGAAGGAAAAAGCAGGAGCGCTGTAAAGGAGCGTGATCATGGAAAGAGAGCTCAGTTCAACGCTCGAGGATTACCTGAAGGCGATTTTCCACATTGAAAAGACAAAAAGAGCCGCCCGGGTACGCGACATTTCTCAATATGTGGGAGTGACGAAATCGACAGTCAGTGCCGCACTAAAGAGCCTGGCCAGAAAGGATCTCGTGGAGTACGAGCCCTACGAGCTGATTGTGCTGACACCCAGAGGACGGGATAAAGCGCTAACGATTGTTATGAATCACTACATCATTAGTCACTTCCTGCAAAGCGTGCTTGCCCTTGATCTGAAGAGGGCCGAGCATATCGCCGGTGAGTTGGAGCATGCTGTTGACAGGGAGGCGATGGAGCGCTTCGTATGTTTTCTGGCATTCGCGGAGAAGTTCGCGGCGGAGCATGCCGACCTACTGAACGCGTTTCGATGCTTCCTGCACGAGGGTTCCGGAGACCCGGTCTGTAAAAAGCTTATCAAAGAATATAGAGAGAGAATCGAGGCAGAGGTCGCGGCAAAATGAGGCGAGGAAAGCCGGTGGCTAGGATTTACTTTCCCCAGTATGCGCGCGGCAGAGATGGGGTAGAGCTTCAGGCCGGGGAAACGGTCTTGCAGCACATCCGCAGGCTGGGCGGTGTTGAAATAGACTCCGAGTGCGGCGGAAAAGGCGTCTGCGGCAAAGACGTCATCCGCCTGGAGAGGGGTGCCGGGTCTCTGACCGCACCGACCAAGGCCGAACAACACTTCCTGAAAGGGGGCACCCTCAAGCACGGTCAGCGCCTAGCTTGTCAGGCAAGAATCGCCGATATCCGGCAGGACATCACCGTGTATATTCCGAACTTCGGTAAATACACTGTCCTTTCCGATTATGTACACACAGATGTGCGGCACGATCCCTGCGTGGTACGGAACAACGGCCGCGTGATGCACATAAACGGCGAGGACCTGGGTCCTTATGATGGACGTATTCTGGGGCTGGCGATCGATGTGGGCACAACCACACTGGTTGTTCAGGTGGTTGATCTGGAAGACGGTCAAAACGTTGGCACGGCCATGGCCAGCAAAAATCCCCAGATCGCCTACGGCAACGAGGTAATCTCCCGGATAGGTTATACCATCGACCATCAAGGAGGATTGAAAGAGCTTCAAGGGGCTGTAATCGAAGGCATCAACCAGTCTCTCGCTGAGCTGGCGAAGCGGCTTGGGTCAGAAAAGGCTCTCCGGGACCATATATATGAGGTTGTCGCTGTCGGCAACAGCACGATGCGAGACCTTTTTTTCGGGAAGAATGTCCACGGCTTGGGCTTCATCCCCTTCGAAGCGCGCGACAAGTCAGCCCTGACTGGCAAGGCGGCGGAGCTCGGAATCGAGGCCCATCCGAAGGCGGTTGTCTACGCTCCCCCGTTGATCGGCGGCCACGCCGGATCCGACTGCCTGGCCGATATCATCGCCGCCGGGCTGCATGAGAGCTCGGAAATCGGGATGATCATCGACATCGGCACCAACGGAGAGGTAGCCATCGGGAATCGCGATAAAATCCTGACGGCGTCCTGCGCGGCGGGTGGAGCCTACGAGGGATACCAGATCCGCTGCGGGGTGGGCGCCATCGAGGGCGCGATCACCCGCTTTGAAATAAAGAACAATCAGGCCTGTTTCGAGACCCTCGGGGGTAAACATCCTGTGGGTGTATGCGGTTCCGGAGTCATCGACATGCTCGCCGAGCTTCTGCGCCATGGCATCATGAACCAAAGCGCACGCATCCAGAGCGACTACTGTTTCGCAGACGGCCTCTGTATGAACCAGGATGACATAAACCAGCTGATAATCGCCAAAGCGGGACTACGCACCGATCAGGACCTGTTGATCCGCTACTACGGTCTCACCAAGGAGGATGTGAAAAAAGTCTATCTGGCCGGTGCCTTCGGCAATTTCATGGATATCGACAACGCCATGACCGTCGGCCTGCTGCCGCGCATGACCAAGGATAGATTCATCCGCTTCGGCAACGGCGCGCTGGCAGGAGCGAGGGTCATTCTGTGCTCGAAGCAGAAAAGGATCGAAGCGGAAAACCTGAAACGGATCCTGACGCACCTGAAGCCTAATGAGATCGAGGGTGAAAATTTCCAGTATCTTGTAGCAGAGAACATGTATTTCGATTGAACTGAAAAATAAGCTGTATTTCCCTCAGCAGTGGGCATGTTGACACTCCACGATCCCGCCGCTATGATTAACTTTATTAAATCAATCAGGTTTCCAACGCTGGCTATGAAACAATATAACAGAACCATTATTTTTCTATTCATCGGATTCGTTCTGGCTGCTCTACCCGGCTGTTCCGTACAGAAGATCACGGAAAGCGAAGCTGTTGCCAAGCAGCCAAGGCCCGTGGGTACTTCCGTCATAGGTGGGGCCTACCCTGTGGTGGAGGGCCTTCATGTGACAGGTCAGCCCGTGGATATCGACATCGATACGTTTCGCCTCGAAGTGTCGGGGGCGGTGGAAACTCCCCTCAGGTTGAGCTTGGAGGAAATCCAGGCCATGGCTGCGGAGCGGGAGTTTGTGACCCTTGTTTGCCCGGGTTTCTTCGTCGATGAAGGTCATTGGACCGGCGTAGCGATAGGCGATCTTATCACGCTGGCCAGTCTAGAGGACGAGGCCAGCACGGTATCCTTCATCAGCGCCGACGGCAGCTACAGCGTCAATCTCGGACTTGATGAAGTGATGGCGGAGGGCATGCTGATTGCTTACGCTTTCGAGGACAAACCCCTTCACAAAGTCCACGGCTATCCGCTGCGGGTGGTGGCCAAAGATCAACCGGGAAACCGCTGGGTAAAATGGCTTGGCAAGATTGTCGTACGGTGAGGCGGGACAAAGGCTAGACGATCAGAGCGGAACCCAGCTCTTCCGGCCTCAGGTGGCAGTAGACGAAGTGGCTTTCCGAAAAATCAACCTTGGACGGGTGCGTGGTATCGCAGATCGACCCGATTTTCTTGTGGCAGCGCCCGGCGAAGGGACATCCCGTTATTTTCTTGGTCGGATTGGGCGGAGAGCCTTCCAGGCGGATGTTCACCTTGCTCAAAGATGGATTCACATCCGGAACTGCGGAAAGCAGGGCTTCGTGATACGCATACGAGGTCAGAGCGATAAAAGAAAAGTCTACGATGGATGTGGAAGATCTGGATGTCGCTCCTCTTCTATACAGCGATTCTCTACACGAGCAATATAATGAATTAGTAGCGTAGAATTTAGTGGACCTGAGGGTTGATTACACCGGCATAGTTATTGTCTCAAGAAAAAAAGCTCCTTTCACCGATGAATTGGTAGAAAGGAGCTCCATCATGAAGATGGATTATGGAATTAATCTCCATATCGACATCTGTGAGCCAACTCTTAAGACCATCACGCAGGCCTATCTGCAGATTTTGCCGATGCTGCTCAGTGATTTTTTTCAAACGGTGATCAGTGTCTTTGCGGAACACTTCATGGCGCTTGGCAAAAAGCCCTTTTGCTGTGAACGCTGTGGGAACGACGAGGAGTTTATCTGGAAAACTCGCAAAGGGAAGAGCACCGGGATTCTGTCCATTTTCGGGATGGTGAGACTTTCCCAGCTGCAGGTGAAATGTAAACACTGTGGGCATAAGATGTATATTACCCGAAAACTTTTGGGGGTAGAGCCCAAGGTGAAGGTTCCCCAGGAGACGGTGAGAAAGCTGGGGTTGTTGGGAGCTCTGACGAGTTTTCGGGTGGCCCAGAAGATCGTGGGGATGTTTGGCTGGGTGCTGGATCGGATGACGATCTGGAGAAGTGTGCAGCGGCTTGGGAAACAGATTCGCTTCGAGATGGATCCGAATGCGCTTGCCATGGGGCAGGCCGATGGCACCGGGATTCCGATCCGAGGGATCCGCAAACGAGGCAAGGAGCTGAAGGTGTTTGTGCAGCTGAAGCGTACGGGAGGTATCCGGATCGCCGGCTTGGCCATCGGCAACTACGAGGGAGAATGGGAGAAGCTGTTTGAGCCACTGCTGGAGGGTCTGAGGAAGTTCAAACAGTTCTTTCTGGTTACCGACGGAGACACCAGCATCTTGAAGGGCTTAGGGGATAAGGTGCAAGTGATCTTTCAGCGCTGTCTTTGGCATATCCCCCATCAGTTCAAGTGGTATCTGTGGAAGGATGGGGTGAAACGAAAAAGCCGGGAGTGGATATATGCCCTTGCCGAGTTGCTTGAGATTTGTGCCATTCGCTCCTACGTGGATGAGGAGAAGGTGATCCGTCAGATGGTACGCCGAAAAGAAGAGCGACTTTCAGAGTTGATCGCCTACTGCCGGCAAGAGGGATGGAGCCACTGCGCCACGTACTTGGACAATGCTGCCTCGGATCTGTTTACCGGTCTGCTGAACCGGCTCCAAGGAAAAACGGTCAGCCTGGTGGAGAGGGTGATGCGCACAGTGAACATGCGTATCAATGTGGGAAAGTGGAGTATCGAAGGCGCTTTGAATGCCACCAAGATCCGGCTTGCCTATTATTACAACGGAATTGATGCTTGTTTGGAGAGTGGACTGTAAAAATGAAGCCAGTTGTTTGAGAGGAAGGAAAATTGAGTTGGGCAATACTGTTCTTCAAGGTGAAGGAGCCTGCAATACGATGGGCAAAGCTGAAAAAAATACCAAAACCAGGATATTCTGCAGAAGAAAACGAGGAAGTTGGGCGCTTCAATCAACACGATGGCGTCTTCTACCAATTGAGCTAACAACCATGGAGCTTAAGTCATGGTGGTAGGATGTTTTTTGGATAGGTCCACTATTTGTGACGCTACTAATGAATTGGAGACAGCGGAATAACAGGTAGACCGGAGTGGCCTGATTACGTTATCTAGTGTCTGACCGAAAAGACCGTTTTCGCCGGGAGTTCGGTCCAAAATTGCCGGCTGTCAGGCTCAGCAATCTCTATGGCAACCATTCTACATCCGCAAAAGTGGTAGATCAACGAGTTATTTGGCAGGAATCTAGGATTTCGGACAGTATGCGCACACGCCTATCCCCTGAACCGACAGCAGTAGGTACAGTAAATCGACTACGAGGCTTTACGTAACGGAGGGGTCTGCTCTCGCTGGAGCTTTTCGTTCTCCCTTTTCCAGAGGATGGTGCCAAGAATCTGAATGTTTCGGGCAACGACCGCCAATCCTACATAGCGCTCGAAACCTCGTAAGCCGTGATCAAGACAACGATCAAGTCCGTGGTTCTCCAGGGCATTGACGCCCGACTCCACAGCAGGATGTTTTCTCCTCGCTCGAACAAACTCATCGGAGCTTTCAACCACTTTTTCTTCTTCGCTCAGTCTTCCTTTTTTCGGCAACACCGCCAGATCCAACATCCTTTCCAGCTGTCTTCTGTTTTCCGGAGTGTAGAAGTTTTTGTCAAAGCTGCAGCTGATCAACTGCGGGAATCTTTTCCTTGTCCCCTCAATCAAAGGAACCGCCACCTTATCGTCAGTGCTGTTTCTCATCACCAAATGATGGAGAAAGAATCCATACTGGTCCTCCACCACACATACCTTCAGGCCCAATTCTTGCGGTACTCCCGCCTTGCCTTTGCTGATCCACTTGAGTATGCTCCTCGAATATCGAAAACACCTTCTGCTGATGCGCAATGCGTTCGCCCTTGAGGACCCTGCGCCTGGTCTGATCGATTTGCCGCTCTGCGTGTCGTATGTAATGCTTTATTGTATCGTAGGTGATTGCCGTTATCCGGTTCGTTCCCACCAGAACCTCAAGGGTTGACTTTGCTTTTTCAAGATACGCTTCCGCTGCATCGGTGTATTCCCGATGGGCACGGACAATTCGATCGCGCTTTTTTTCTACTTTTACTTTCTTCTTTGCCTTGGAGCGTTTCAGACTTTGAGCCTTTCGATACAGCCTCTTCAGCTTCCGGATGTTGTGGGCACTCTGTCGCCATTCGTTCAATCCCAGCGTGGCGCACACTCTTGCCACCAGGGTGATCACCTTTCGCATTGCGTCAAACAACAAGTTGATGTCAGTGGGATAATGAACGTCGGTCTCTACAACAAAACTATCGCAGCGGGCGTTTAGCGTTTCGTTTTTTTTAACCAAATTATGTCCGGCCTTCACTAAAATCTGATTGATCTTATCCAATATCTCAGGAGTAAACAGCGACACGTTGTCTTTGATCGTCTGGATCGGATACCAGTATTCATCTTCCCATCCACTGTGTCCGAGCATCAGCCTCAGCGTTATGTGATTGTCGGCCATCTCTTTCACCTTGTCATAATCCCAGTTGCAGTTAAGCCGCAAAGTGCCAAGCACAAGGATTTTCCACAACAGCATACCCGGCCTGCCGGTATTCGCATCCGTACCCCTGGGTACCATTTCTTCCAGGATCCGGAACACTTGTTCTCGGATCTCCGGTGTGCAGTAAATGTACTGCAATCCCATGAGAAGCTTTGGGATCTCATCCCTCGACCTGAAATCGAACTCGATCTCGGAGATATCTACTTGTCCCAGCTTCATCTGTGGATCGATGGTCTTTCGCATCACTTCCCCTCCCGAAGATCGAAGCTTTTTGGCGGCTAAGCCAAAGAATAGTCTCGGCCTAATTCATTATGATGGAGAGAATTATATCAAATTTCACCGAGGGGTACAATGACTTGTGCCAAGAAATTATGACAAACTTCGTCGCGGTGGAATGATTTTAAATCATTGCCTCAAACACAATTAGCGGCTTTTCGGTCAGACACTAATTAGTGCAGTGGTTCTGCTGGCGTTTACGCTGAGTCTGGGCGCCGGCGGAGCCAGGGAACCCACGCCGATGGCGGAGGGAGCCCCGGAAGTTCCGGCCTACGAGCTGATCCAGTGGAACTCTCCCAAGCCAATCAACGAGCGCATCAGCGGCGAACAATACATCCTACCGGACGGCTGGAAAAAGGCTGTGGCCGGAGTAAAAAAGATCAAGGTCTCCAACTTCGGAGCCCTGCAGCACGACCCGGCCACCGTGGCCAATGCCAAGAGGTTCATCGAGCTGACCGGGATCGAGGTGGAATTGTTGGGCTGGGCCGAGCCGCCGATCGTGGCCAAAACCGTTCCCATCTTTTCGGCTAAGAGCGATTCGGTGGATGTGCTCTGTTACGATCACCCCACCACCTATGCCCAGATGGTCGGTGGTGGCTGGCTCCATCCCATCGACGCCATCTGGGATGACCCCAACGTCTGGAAGTACTTCGCCGGCCCGCTCAAAGCTGGGCTGACCGCCCCGGATGGACACATCTACGGCTCCATCGGCCAGACCAAGACCATGATGCTCTACTACAGGCCCTCCATCGTCCCCGAGCCGCCCAAGACATGGGTAGAACTCCGTGCTACAGCCAAGAAGATCACAACGCCTAAGATGTGGGGTTATGCCTATTCTGCCGGGGCAGAAATGGACATCATTTATCCCTTGCGGGATCTGATATACTCACAGGGCGGCAGAGTGGTGGACGTAGAAAGACAGAGGATCGTCATCGATTCCCCCGAGGGAAAGAACGCGTGGCAGATGCTGACGGACATGGTACTGGTTGATAAATCTGCACCTACCTCAGTCCTTGAGTACTCCTGGATGAGCGTGGCGGATATGTTCGGGATGGGCAAGGTGGCTATGATCATGACCCACACCGTGGACGCGAACCGCTTTCAGGATCCCAAGAAAGCACCCGGGATTAAAGGCGATTGGGCCGTTACCTCCCCGCCGAAGTGGGATGATACCCAGCCAGACAGCTACCATGCATCCTATTTTGACGTAGATGGCTATATGATAAACACGTTTATTAGCGATGAGCAGAAGGCTGCTGCCATGCTCTTCCTCGACTTCATGAGGAGCTACGAAG
>Ga0307379_10013576_pt1 | contig 10545 bp, 12 predicted proteins | sample UN2MG_FD_202237 | JGI IMG/M metagenome (GOLD analysis project Ga0307379, IMG submission 202237) | Soil microbial communities from Risofladan, Vaasa, Finland - UN-2 | ecosystem: Environmental > Terrestrial > Soil > Coastal area > Acid sulfate soil | place: Finland: Risofladan, Vaasa | collected... | reverse complement strand
CGCGTGAGCAGCACTTCGACCCCTTCGTCGCCTTCGAACAGGGCGACCAGCACCGCGGACACGCGGGCGTCGGGGAACGAGGGCAACAGCGGCTCCGAGTGCTCGGGTACCTCCGCGACGACGTCGTCGACGCTCCAGCGGGTGCCGTGCGGCCACGGCGGATCGTGATGCTCGGTCCACACATCCGGACGCGGGATCTGTTGGTTGCCGCCGCGCCGGCGCTCGTTCATGCAACGCCTCGCGGTGCCGTGGACGTGAGTGCTTGATCGAGATCGGCCCACAGGTCCTCGACGTCCTCACACCCGACGCTGAAGCGGATCAGGGTCGCCGGGATGCGCTCCTGGCCGGGAATCGTCGCCCGGCGCTCCATCGTCGACTCGACCCCGCCGAGGCTGGTGGCGTGATTGATCAGCTCGGCGCGTTCGCACACCTCGGTGGCACGCTCGCCGGACCCCGTCGTCTCGAACGAGAGCATCGCACCGAAGCCGTTCATGAAGCGGGCGGCGACCTCGTGGGTCGGGTGGCTCGCCAGCCCGGGGTAGCGGACGCGGGCAACCTCGGGATGCGCTTCGAGGCGGGCCGCAAGTTCCATGGCGTTCGCCTGGGCACGTTCGAGCCGGAGCCCGAGCGTGCGGGCCCCACGAATGGTGAGAAACGCCTCCATCGCACCGATGCTCGCCCCGTGGAGCAGGCGACGTTCGTGGAACTCGTCGAAGAGGTCGTCGCGCGACACCGTGAGCACGCCGGCGAGCAGGTCGGAGTGGCCGCCGATGAATTTGGTCGCCGAGTGCATCACGACGTCGGCACCGAGGCCGAGCGGCTGCTGATTGAGCGGAGTGGCGAACGTGCTGTCGACGGCCACGAGGGTGGTGGGGGGACGTGGCGTCGAGCAGATCGCAGGCAGGTCGGCGACGGTGATCAAGGGATTCTCCGGCGACTCGAGCCAGACGAGGTCGCACTCGGAGACAGCGGCCACCCACGCAGCCGTGTCGGCTTGGTCGAGGCGGCGGACCGTCCAGCGGCCCTGGCGTTCCCCCTCGGCCACGATGCCGGCGACGCCGTGGTACGGATCGGTCGGCACGGCGATCGTCGCGCCGACAGCCAACCGCTGGAACACGACCGCCGCAGCAGCCATGCCTGAGGCAAATGCGAGGGCCCGTCCGCCGTCGAGACTCCCGAGAAGTGATTCGAGCGCATCGGTGGTCGGCGTGCCGTCCGACCGGCTGTAGACCCGATCGTCGGGGAGATAGAAGTTCGAGGCGAACACCGGCGCCACATTGAGCGACGCGCCTGGCGTGCGATCGCGGGCACCGGCGACGAGCCAGGTCTGCGGGGTCCAGTCGGGTGGAGTCCGGTCGGGTGGAGTCCGGTCGTTCATTGCTGCGACCGTACCGCCGGGTCACCGCTCAAGCGTCGTCGTCGGCCCCTGAGCTGAACGAGTCCTTCCACCGCTTCAACGAGTTCACGCCGCCGCCGACCACGCGTCCCGCGCCACGCCCGAGCGCCTCGCTCGACGGGCGCCCGGCATCGTCGGCCCGTGCTTTGGAGGCCTTGCGTTCGGCACGTGACGCCTTCTCGGTGAAGTCGGTGTGGAACCACACGAACCACAGCACGAACGCCACGGCCCCGAGCAACATGCGGCTGGTGTTGTCGATCGAGACCCACGGCTGCACGGCACCGGCCAGCAAGAGCAACATCACCACGACGTCGAGTTGCCGGTGGACGCGCTTGCCGGTCCAGCTGAATGCGCCGGCCGCACCCTTGGTGATCGCGGCGTTGAGAATGATGACCAGACCGAGCACGGCGGGCACGGCAGGCTGCGGCATCTGCACCGCCACACTGATCAACCCGATACCCAGCAGGTACTCGATGAGCTGATGTGTCCAGAACGGACGTCGCACTCGTTCGATCTCGACCATCGCCGCCGATCCTACGCGGCTTCTCGTCGGCGCGGATCTGATCGTGCCTTCCGCGACCCGATCCGCGCAGACTCCTGTGCGCCCACCCGTAGGGTGGCCAGCACCGGACGTTCCGCACCAGAGCGGTCATCGAGAGGGAGCCACCGTGAGCACGAGCCATTGGACCACCGCCGACATCCCCGACCAGTCGGGGCGAGTCGCCGTCGTGACCGGTTCGAACACGGGCCTCGGGCTCGCCACCGCAGAGGCGCTCGCAGGCGCCGGCGCTGAAGTCGTGCTGGCCATCCGCAACATCGACAAGGGCGACGCGGCACGATCGCAGATCCTCGAATCTCATCCGGACGCCGCCATCCATCTCCAGTCACTCGACCTGGGTTCGCTCGACTCGGTGCGCGGCGCGGCAGACCAAATCCTCGAACGTCATGATCACCTCGACCTCCTGATCAACAACGCCGGCGTGATGTACACCCAGTGGCAGACCACGAGCGACGGGTTCGAGTTCCAGATGGGCGTCAACCACCTCGGACACTTCGCGCTGACGAACTTGTTGCTCGATCGTTTGATGGCCACCGACGGCTCGCGAGTTGTCGGCGTCAGCAGCATCGGCCACAAGGTCAAGTCCACACTCGACCCGGCCACGATGATGTCGGATGAGAAGTACGACCGCATCGCCGCCTACGGCCGCTCGAAGCTCGCCAACCTGCTGTTCACCTACGAACTGCAGCGTCGCTTGGAGGCCGCCGGCGCGACGACGGCTGCACTCGTCGCCCATCCCGGCGTGTCGGCGACGGAACTCGGTCGTAACGCTCCCCGTCTCGTGCAGTTCCCGATGAAGTTCAGCGGCCTGATCCTGCAGTCAGCTGCCAAGGGCGCGCTCCCCCAGCTCCGGGCGGCAACCGATCCCGATGCCGTCGGAGGCGAGTACTACGGCCCCGACGGCTTCATGGAGTGGCGTGGCGACCCGGTCGTCGTGACGTCGTCGGAACGGTCGCACGACCTCGCACTCCAGCAGGCGCTGTGGGCCGAGTCCGAACGCCTGACCGGCGTCATGTCACCGATCTGAGCGGGCCCGCAGACGCGACGGAGCCCCGAGGTCTCCCCCGGGGCTCCAACGAGTACAGATTCGGTGTTCAGGTTCGGATGGTGATCCGACGGCTCACGCCGTCGTCACATCATGCCGCCCATGCCACCCATGCCGCCGCCGGGCATGCCACCCATGCCGGCGTCGTCTTCGGGCTCGTCCGCAACGAGGCACTCGGTGGTGAGCACCATCGCAGCGATCGATGCGGCGTTCTGGAGACCCGCCCGGGTCACCTTGGCCGGGTCGATGATGCCAGCAGCGATGAGGTCCATCATCTCGCCGGTCGCGGCGTTCATGCCCATCGAGCCCTCGGCGGCCTCGACTTCGCGAACGACAACCGAGCCTTCGAGGCCAGCGTTGTTGGCGATGTTGCGAGCCGGCGCGGTGAGCGCCTCCCACACCGTCTTGGCACCGGTCTTCTCATCGCCTTCCAGCGAGTCGACGACGACCTGGACGTCCTTGCGGGCACGGATGAGGGCGGTGCCGCCACCGGCGACCACGCCTTCCTCGATGGCTGCACGAACCGACGACACGGCGTCTTCGATGCGGTGCTTCTTCTCCTTGAGCTCCACCTCGGTGGCAGCGCCGACCTTGATCAGCGCCACACCGCCGGCCAGCTTCGCGAGACGCTCCTGGAGCTTCTCACGATCCCAGTCGGAGTCGGTGTTCTCGATCTCGGCCTTGATCTGGTTCACGCGACCGTCGATGTCCTCAGACGTTCCGCCACCGTCGACGATGGTGGTGTTGTCCTTGGTGATCACGACGCGCTTGGCGGTGCCGAGCAGATCGAGCGTGACGTTCTCGAGCTTGAGACCGACCTCTTCACTGACGACCTGGCCACCGGTGAGGACGGCCATGTCCTGCAGCATCGCCTTGCGGCGGTCGCCGAAGCCGGGTGCCTTGACGGCGGCGGCGTTGAACGTGCCACGGATCTTGTTGACGACGAGCGTTGCGAGGGCTTCACCCTCGATGTCCTCGGCGATGATCACGAGCGGCTTGCCGGTCTGCATCACGGCCTCGAGAGTCGGCAGCATGGCCTGCACCGTCGAGATCTTGGCGCTGTTCAACAGGATGTAAGCGTCTTCGAGGACGACTTCCTGGCGCTCAGCGTCGGTGACGAAGTACGGCGACAGGTAGCCCTTGTCGAACTGCATGCCCTCGGTGAAGTCGAGCTCGGTGCCGAACGTGTTCGACTCCTCGACGGTGACGACACCGTCTTTGCCGACCTTGTCGATGGCGTCAGCGATGACCTCGCCGATCGAGCTGTCAGCCGCCGAGATGGTGGCGACGCTGGCGATGTCGGACTTGTCGTCGACATCCTTCGCCTGCTTGGCGATCGAGTCGACGGCCGCCGCAACGGCCTTCTCGATGCCACGCTTGACCGACATCGGGTTGGCGCCGGCAGCGACGTTCTTCATACCGGTCGACACCATTGCCTGTGCGAGCACGGTGGCGGTGGTGGTGCCGTCACCGGCGATGTCGTCAGTCTTGGTGGCGACTTCCTTGACGAGCTGGGCGCCCATGTTCTCGAAGGGATCCTCGAGCTCGATCTCCTTGGCGATGGACACACCATCGTTGGTGATCGTCGGGGCGCCGAACTTCTTGTCGAGCACGACGTTGCGGCCCTTCGGGCCGATGGTCACGCGGACGGCATCGGCGAGCTTGTTCACGCCGGCTTCGAGTGCGCGGCGCGCCTCGTCGTCAAACTTCAGTACTTTTGCCATTGGGGGTTCCTCTCTGGCTTTCGATTGGATTGCGTTTGCGGTCTGGGGTCAGAAATGATGTCGCAGGAGCGACGATCAGTTCTCGACAACCGCGAGGACGTCGCGGCTGTTGAGCACGAGCAGGTCTTCGCCGTTGACGGCGACTTCCGTGCCGCCGTACTTCGAGTACAGGACCGTGTCGCCGACCTTGATGTCGACGGGGATGATGTCGCCCGAGGTCTCGGAACGCTTGCCCGGGCCAACGGCGAGGACCTCGCCCTGCTGCGGCTTTTCCTTGGCGGTGTCGGGGATGACGAGACCCGATGCGGTCTGTGTCTCGGCCTCGTTGGGCCGGACCACGATGCGGTCATCCAGCGGCTTCAGGTTCATGGTGTAAGCCTCCATTGGCTTGCTCACGGCGGGGTTCGAATCCCGTTGGGTCTGATGTTCCGGAACGAGTTGGCACTCGACCCGGGCGACTGCCAAGGCTAGACCGGCGACCCCACGGTTAGCAACCGCCCACCGAGAGTGCTAACCGCCCCAACCCCGAAAAATGGGCGACACGGCGCGCCCCTGAGCTCGGTGTGCGCACATTTCGGTCAGTTGGCGATGGTCGCGCGGATCATCGCCAGCGCTTCGGCCAACGGGAGGCCGATCACGTTGGTGACGCTGCCGTCGACACGTTCGACGAAGGCACCAGCGGCGCCTTGAATGCCATACGCGCCCGCCTTTCCGACGTGCTCGCCCATCGAGAGATACCAACCGATTGCGTGTTCGCTCAGTTCGACGAACCGCACTGCCGTCTCGACCACACAGGTCGTGGTTCCCGGAGACCCGGGCTCGGGGAACCACGTGACGGTCACGCCGGTGTGGACGAGGTGTGCGCGACCTGACAGAAGACGCAGCATGCGACGAGCGTCGTCGTCGTCGGCCGGCTTCTCGAGGATGTGTCCGTCGACGTCGACCGTGGTGTCGGCGGCGACGATGATGATCGACTCGTCACCGACGCGCTCGGCCACAGCCTGGGCCTTCTCGGCCGACAGCCGCGTCACATAGTCGGGCGGCGCTTCGCCGGGAAGCGCCGATTCGTCGATGTCCGCAGGGACGACGTCGAACTCCAGCCCGACCGAGCGCAACAGCTCGGACCGTCGCGGTGAAGCCGATGCCAGCACCAGTTGACGACCGTGCAGATCGATCAGCGTCACATCAGGCCCGGCACAGTGTGACGATCAGCCGCCGGAGAGGGCCATGACCTGATCGTCGTCGGGGATCGACACGTCGTGGAGCAACTCGTCGCGCCGGTGACCGTCGAGCCAACCATCGGGCAGGCTCACCTTGATCGGGCCGTTGGTGTGGCCGCGCTTGATCCGTTCGCCGCCCTCGACGATCCGGGCTGTCGGGTCGAGCCCGGCGACGATGTCCTCGAGCTCCATCAGCGACTTGACCATCGAGAACCGTCGCCGCACCTCGGGCCCGACGGGATAGCCGCTCATGTACCAGCCGGTGTGCTTGCGGAAGTCACGCATCGCATGGTTCTCGCCGAGATGGCCGACCAACAGGCGTGCATGGCGCACCATCACGTCACACACCTCGCCAAGCAGCCGACTGTCGGGCACCGGGCGGCCTGCCAACGCCTCGACCAGGTCGCTGAACAGCCAGGGGCGGCCCAGGCATCCGCGGCCGATCACCACACCGTCACATCCGGTCTCGGCCATCATCCGCACGGCGTCGGACGCCTGCCAGATGTCGCCGTTGCCGAGCACGGGGATCGAGCCCACCGCCTCCTTGAGTTCAGCGATCGCCTCCCATCGGGCCTCGCCGGAGTAGTGCTGCTGGACCGTACGGGCGTGCAGAGCGATCGACGCCACACCCTCCTCGGCGCACACTTCGCCGGTGCGGATGTGTGTCAGCCAGTCGTCGAACAATCCCATACGGAACTTGGCCGTGATCGGCACCCCGTACGGCGATGCGTTCGACACCGCAGCGCGCAGGATCGCACGGAGCAACTCGGGTCGTGCGGGCACCGCCGCTCCCCCACCGCGACGGGTGACCTTCGCGGCCGGGCATCCGAAGTTGATGTCGATGTGGTCGACGCGTCCCGCGTCGCACAACGTGGCGACCGCACGGCCCATGATGTCCGGGTCGCTGCCGTACAACTGCAGGCTGCGCGGGTGTTCGTCGGGGGCGAAGCTGATCATCCGGTCGGTCTTGGCGTTGCCGTGCACGACCGGCGTGGCCATCACCATCTCGTTGACGTACACCAGGCCGGGTGCGAACGAGCGGCACATCTCACGGAACGGCGCGTTGGTGACGCCCGCCATCGGGGCGAGCACCACCGGAGCCGACAGCTCGAACTGCGCAATCGAGAACGACATGACCGCCCCAACGGTATCGGCACTCAGCCCGTCGGGGCCGGGTCCGGACGGGCGAGTGCCGGCACGCCGGCGAAGGAAGCGCCGGCGACGAACCGGAGTCGGGCCGACCACATGGTTCCCCCTAGGACCCGAAGAGAGGCCCGACAATCAAGCGAGGAACGGGAGGCGGAGGTTCGGGGTGGCGCCGACGTCGAGAGGGGTCGGACCATCGGAGCGCAGGCGGTGCCAGCCGGCCGCAGCGATCATCGCGGCGTTGTCGGTACACATCGCCCGGCTCGGCAGGAACCCCTGGATCCCGTCGCTCTCGCATGCATCGAGGATCTGTTCGCGCAGCAGCGAGTTCGCCGCGACCCCACCTCCGAGCACGATGCCGGTCGCTCCGACCTCGGCCGCCGCGCGGCGGGCCTTGGTGACCAGCACGTCGACAACCGCTGCCTGAAACGACGCCGCCACGTCATCGGACGACACGTCAGGGTGCTTGCGCACGTAGTTGACCACTGCCGTCTTGAGTCCACTGAACGAGAAGTCGTAGCCATCGTCCATGATCGCTCGCGGAAACCTGATCGCCTCGGGGTTGCCGTCGAGCGCCGCTCGATCGATCGCTGGACCACCTGGGTAGCCGAGGTCGAGGAACCGGGCCACCTTGTCGAATGCCTCGCCGGCGGCGTCGTCGATCGTCTGGCCGACGAGGCGGTATCGGCCGTGGCCCTGCATGTCGACCAACATCGTGTGGCCGCCGGACACGAGCAGTACGAGGAGCGGGAACTCGAGCGTCGGGTCCTCCAATGATGCGGCGTACAGGTGCGCCTCCATGTGGTTCACCCCGACGAACGGCACGTCCCAGGCCATGGCCAGCGCCTTCGCCGCCGACACCCCGACGAGGAGCGCACCGATCAGGCCGGGCCCGACCGTGCAGGCCACTGCGTCGATGCGCTCCTCGTCGACGCCGGCCTCGACGATCGTGCGGGCGATCACCGGGTTCAGCACGTCGAGGTGAGCACGCGACGCGATCTCGGGCACGACACCACCGAAATCGGCGTGGAGGTCGACCTGGGTCGAGACCACGCTCGACACGACGTCGTGACCGCCGAGCACGAGCGCCGCCGCGGTCTCGTCGCAGCTCGTCTCGATGCCGAGCACCAGCGTCGAGTCGTCGAATGCAGGAGCAGCGCCGTGCACATCTCGTACGTGGTCGGCGGGCAGGTCGGCCGTCATTGCGTCCACCGTTGCTCGGTGTCGGCGCGGATCGAATCGATCAGCCGGCGGTAGTCGTCACACTGTATGTCGTTGCACCACATCACGATCGCGTCCTCGGTGTTCTCGTAGTAGCGCGCCCGCACTCCCGCTGGGTTGAACCCGAACCGGCGATACAGCTCCTGGGCACCTGCCGACGACACGCGCACCTCGAGCGTCCATGCGGCGCATCCCCGATCGATGGCCTCCTCGGCCAACGCGATCATCAATGCCGTCGCCACGCCGGAGCGTTGTTGCGCCGGCTGCACAGCCACGTTGGTCACGTGAGCCTCGTCAGCGGTGAACCACAGGCCCGCGTATCCGACGATCTGGCCGCGACCGCGCCCCGAGCCGTCGTGGCGACGCGCGACCAGATACCGACGTGTCCCCGATCGAACCTGGGCGAGTTCGCTCTCGAACACGCCCTGCGACCACGGCTTCGGGTAGCTCAACGCTTCGATCGCCATCACGCCGCGTCGGACATCGCGTCGCTGCATCGGCTCGATCGTCAGCGGACCGACGGTGAAGTGACCACCGCCGTCGTCTCGCCGGAGGAGTCGTTCGATCACGCTCATCGAGTCGCCCTGGTCGACCAGTTGATCTGCGCGTCCGGCGCCCGCAGGTAGATCGGCTCGACTTCCCGCGGATTCACCCACTCCTCGCGCAAGGCGCGAGCGTGCGCGAGTTGCACGAGCGGAGCCGCCGACGGGTGCGCATCGCCGCCGATCTCACATCGGTAACCGTCGAGGATCTCGTCGCGGTATCGCACCGCACCATCGCCGACGCACAACACATCCTGGCTGCGAGCGAGCAGATCCGCGACGAGTTCCTCGACAGGGCCAACCATCGGCTCGGACACCTGCTGGAGGCCACCGGGGACCTGGCGGTACATCGCGTAGAACACCTCGCTCTTGCGGGCATCGATCACCGGCACGACGACGCGGTCGGTGTGGCGAGACGGGAACGCCAACAGGTCGAGCGACGAGATACCGATCATCGGGACACGCAGTGCCTGGGCGATCGCTTTGGCAGCGGCGAGCCCGACACGCATCCCGGTGAAGAGCCCGGGCCCCACGTCGACAGCCACCACGCTGATCTCGTCGAGGTCGATGTCGGCCTGTCGCAGCATGAACTCGATGGCGGGAACGAGGGTCTCGACGTGGCGACGACCCTTGGTGATCTCGAACAGTCCGATGACACCCTCGTGGCCGCCGACGGCCACGCTGACGCGCTCGGTCGCGGTTTCGATGCCGAGGATCAGCATCGGAACCGCTCGCAGGCTTCGATGAGCCGACTCCACCTCGGCGCCCAATTCGCACCGCTTGCCGAGATCTCGATCAGCCGGGCGGAGTCTGCAAGCCCGTCGATGTCGCTGTCGAGCTCGTCGTCGTCGAAGAGGTCGGGTTCGAGATGCACGACGAGGTGGTCGCCGAAGAGCGCGTCGGCGACATCACCCCATTCGACCAGCACGATCCCTTGGTACTCGGCGAGTTCCTCGAGCGCCAGGTCGGCGATTTCGGCGGTGCGATCGAGACGGTAGAGGTCAGCGTGGTGCAGCGCCTTGGCTCCATGACCGAGACCGGGCGGAATGTCATAGGTGTGTACGAGCGTGAACGTCGGCGATGTGATCGGTTCGGTCACGCCCAGGGCCGCTCCGAACCCCTTGGCGAACGCCGTCTTTCCCGCCCCCATCTCACCGGAGAGGACGACGAGGTCACCGGGGCGACACAGCCCGGCCAGTGCGGCCGCGATCGCATGGGTGTCGACGAGCGAGGCGGCACGCAGTTCAAGCATCGTCACGACCCAACATTGCAGAGTCGATGTTACGAGCATGGCGGCGTGGCACGCGACCCGCGATCCCGCAGACGATCTCGTAGCCGATCGTGCCGAGCAGGTCGGCCCAGTCCTCGGCCCGGATGACCTGCGGACCCTCGGGACCGTCCTGGCGGCCGATCAACACGACCTCGTCGCCGATGTCGACGGCATCATCGCCGCAATCGACCAACAGCTGGTCCATGGTGACCACGCCGACGATCGGACGACGTCTCCCGCCGATCAACACTTCACCGCCCGTCTCGAACAGCCGCCGGGGCACCCCGTCCGCGTACCCGATCGGCACGGTCGCCACCGTCGTGTCCCGCTCGAAGGTGTACCGCAGCCCGTACGAGATCCGACTTCCTCCGACGACTCGCTTGACGTAGGACACGCGCGCGTTCAACGCCAACGCGGGACGC
>Ga0307379_10013574_pt1 | contig 10545 bp, 9 predicted proteins | sample UN2MG_FD_202237 | JGI IMG/M metagenome (GOLD analysis project Ga0307379, IMG submission 202237) | Soil microbial communities from Risofladan, Vaasa, Finland - UN-2 | ecosystem: Environmental > Terrestrial > Soil > Coastal area > Acid sulfate soil | place: Finland: Risofladan, Vaasa | collected... | reverse complement strand
AGGGGGAAATCACTTTGTCGGTGGTATCGGAAATGTAGGGTTTACATTAATTGGATTGCTTATCCTGGGAATATTAGGCAATATTTTAAATATGTTAGGTGTAGTTTTCTATGTTCAGCAAATTATCGAGGGTATAATAGTGATAACAGCCGTGGTGATAAGTACAAGAATGGATTAATTTTTCTATATGAGTTTTTATTAAGGTTTTATGAATAATATTATAGAGGTTATTAAAAATGAAAGTTGCTATAGACAGTGATCATTCTGGATTTATATTAAATGAAAGATTAAAAAGAATATCTCACTAAAGAAAAAGTTGAATATAAGGATTTTGACACTTAAGATGAAAACCTAATGAATATATAGAAGTAAGTGTTAAGGATATTTGTAAGGTAGCACTTGGTAATTATGAAAGGGTAATTTTAATTTGTGGGACGGGAATATGAATGTGCATTGTAGCGTACAAAGTTAAGGACATTTGAACTTCATTTTGTGAAGACTCTTTCTCAGCTCGTTATTCTCGAGAACATAAAAATGCCGATATTCTTACTATGGGTGCGTGGAAAATTAGTCTTTATTCGGTCAAACAAATAGTTAGAGTATGGGTTAGGAAATCTTTTGGCAATGAGGAAAATCATGTAAGAAGGATCAAAAGATAATGCAAGAAGAAAAACATTTCTCGAAATAGAGGGGTTATTTATAAATAATGGAGGAGATCTAAACTATGTTAGAAGAGTTGAAAGATTGTGTATTGGACGCAAATTTGGAGCTTCCAAGGAGGCATTTGGTAATATATGATTGGGGTAATGTTAGCGGTATAGATAGAGATAAGGGGTTAATCGTTATAAAGCCGAAGGGAGTACCATACAAGAAAATGAAAAGAGAATACCTGGTTGTAGTAGATTTTAATGGAAAAGTGATAGAAGGAACTTGTAAACCATCAGTAGATACAAATACTCATCTTGCCCTGTATAAATCTTTTACAAATATAGGTGGGATAACACATACTCATTCCCAATGGGCGACTATATGGGCTCAAGCGCGTCGTTCAATACCTTGTTTTGGAACTACCCATGCTGATAACTTCTACGGTGAAATTCCTTGTACTGAAAAATTAACTCGTGAACAGATAGAAAGTGATTATGAACAAGAAACAGGTAATGTGATTGTTGAAAGGTTCAAAATGCTCAACCCGGATTATATACCTGGAGTTTTGGTTGCTAGTCATGGTCCATTTACATGGGGTAAGGATCCTTTCGAAGCAGTTCATAACAGTGTTGTGTTAGAGGAAATAGCAAAAATGGCTTTTGGCAATATTATGTTGAATCCTGAAGCATCCCCAATTTCATCATATTTACTCGAGAAGCATTTTTTTAGAAAACACGGACCTGACGCCTATTTTTATCAATAGTAGTTTGATCTTTAGCTAAATTTCAATTTATTCACAAGCTTTCCTCATAAATAAATTTAGAGATGAGTAAGGTATAGTTAGGAAGAAAGGAAGAAAAACAAAATGAGTGTAACAAATGGAATTAAGGTAGGATTGATAGTAACTTCAGCATCTCATTTTCCAGTTAATAAAGCTGAAGAAAGTATGGAAAAAATAGCTAATGTTTTCCCCTTACCAAAAAAGGACTTGGTCGGTCCATACATAATAATTACTTTAGAAGATGCTGAGAGGGCAATCAAAAAATTTAAGACCGAGGTTATTGATGCTTTAGTTATAGTAGAAGGTGCTTTTACTTGGGATAATATCCCGGCTCTAATTGTGCAGGAATTAGGAAATCTTCCATTGGTAATGTGGGCTCTTCCTGAACCACCTATGATGGAAGGAGGAGAACTTTCTACCAATTCCCTTTGTGGAGCCATAATGAACTGTGCTGCTTTAAAAAAACTTGGTAGAAATTTTAAGTTTGTTTATGGAGCTCCAAAAGATGGAAAAGTTATTAATTCCTTTAAACGCTACTTTAAGGGAATATCTGTGGTAAAAAAGCTACACCATAGCAAATACTGCCTGGTAGGATATCGCCCTACAGGATTTTATAATTCTGCCTTTGATGAATTATCCGTCCGCAGGTTATTTGGAATAGAGACTGTTCATCTTAGTTTAGTAGACTTATTGGAATATGCTTTAAATATTTCTGATGAGAAAGTAAAGGAAGAAGTAGATAAAATAAAGAAAAAATGGAAAATAGGAGAGGCTACACAAAAAGACCTTTATAAGAGTGCTAAGTTCCATAAGTTCCTCTTGGATTTTTCTCATAAGAACAAAATAGATTGCTACGGCATCAAATGTTGGCCAGAATTTTTCAAAAGAAGCCTTAGTATTTGTTTTGTTATTAGTTGGCTAATTAATGAGGGAATTATGACTGGGTGTGAGGCTGATTTTGATGGAACGATAACTATGCTTTTAGAGTATTATCTTAGCGGTAAGACTCCTTGGTTGGCCGATCTTGTACATATAAATAAAGAAAAGAATACTGCTATTTTCTGGCACTGTGGGTCTGCGCCTTCCTCCTTAGCATATGATAAGTCAAAGATAATTATACAGAAACAATTTCGTGGATCAGACCGCGGAGCATCTATAGAATTTCCCCTAAAAAATGGTCGAGTAACTATAGCAAGATTAGGTATCACTAAGGGGGAATATCGTATGTTCATAACTACAGGAGAAGCTCTTCCCACAAAAATGATTTTGAGGGGAAATCCTTCCATAGTAAAAATGGATGTATCCGTTGAAAGATTACTTGAGGTTATCGTTGAGAATGGAGTAGAACACCATTATGCCATAGTTTATGGTGATTATAAAGATGACCTGGTTGAGGTTTGTGAGTTGCTTAATATCAAAATAATAACTGTTGAATAGAATAAAGAGTTTCAGGAAAAAATATCTTAATGATAGGTTAGTAATTTGAACAAAACAGAAAAAATTTATAAAAAGTTGCTTGATGATATTCTGAAAGGTAGGTTTTATCAAGGACAAAGATTAATAGAAAAAGAGTTAATAGGTTTATATAAAATTAGCAAAACACCATTGAGGGAAGCATTGATAAGATTGGAGAGAGTAGGACTTATTCAAAAAAATGTAAATCGTGGGTTTTTAGTAAAACCTATTTTGCGTAAAGATACAGAAGAAATTTATGAATTGAGAGAAATTATAGATGGATTATCAGTAAGAAAAATAACCGAAAATATTACAGAAGAAAAAATACAAAAAATTGAAAAAATTATTCGTAATATGGAATTGTGTATCGGAGATAAAAAAACAGATAAATACATCGAATATGATAAATATCTTCATAGTGTATTAAACAAATTAAGTGAGAATAAACGTTTAATTGAGATTATGCAGAATCTTAATTACCAAATTAGTATGTTATTAAAGACTTCTATCAAATTGCCAAAACGCGGCATAAATGTATCCTTTAGTGAACATAAAATGATTTTTGAAGCTATTTTAAGCAAAGATCCTATTGAAGCCGAAGAGGTTGCAAAAAAGCATATAAGAAAAACAAAAAAAGCAGTTTTAGAACATTTTGATAATCTTAATTTTAAATAAAGCCACATTTAACATATTTTAAGTATAATTTTTACATTATTTTAGAGTGTGAGCATTTCTACAAAACTATAATACAAGAAGGTAATATTAATGTCATTATATTCAGTATCGGAACTTTACAAGGGTCTGCCAAGAGGTAAATATGCCCTTGCAGCATTCAATGTTCATAATATGGAATATACTCAAGCAGTAATAAGGGCTGCAGAGAAAGAGGATGCCCCAGTTATTTTAATGATTGGAGAACCCATAATACCATTTGCAGGATTAAAAATGTTATCAGCCATATGTAAATTTGCTGCTCAGAATACCAAAATACCTGTAGCTATTACCCTTGATCATGGTAAAAAAATGAACCTCATTAATGAATCTATCAAATTAGGCTTAAGTGTGATGTTTGACGGATCTCTTCTTCCTTTTGAAGAAAACGTAAAACTTACTCGGGAAGTTGCTGAAAAAGCACACAATTCAAGCGTTTCTGTTGAGGGGGAATTAGGAAGTATCTCTGGAGTAGAAGATGAAAAAGAAATTAAAGCATCAACCATGACAAATCCAAAAATGGCTAAGATATTTGTTGAAGAGACAAAAGTAGATATTCTTGCAATATCTATTGGGAATCGTCACGGTTTATACCGTGCTAAACCAGAACTGGATTTACAACGGCTGGATAGAATAAACAAATTAGTTAATTTACCACTGGTATTACATGGAGGCTCTGACCTTCCAGAAGATCAAACCCGAAAGGCAATAGAACTGGGAATTAAAAAATATAATATTGGTACTGATTTAAAGAATGCATTTGCAGTTGCATTGAAAAGAGTTATAAATCAGAAGCCTATGCCCTTTCAACCGCCAGATATCCTTGGAGTAGCAAGGGAAGCGGTATTTGAAGTAGCTTGTAAAAAAATAAGACTGATGGGAAGTAGTGGATTGGCTTCTAATTTTAATTTAGATAGATAAAGTCAATATCTATATTTATTTATGGCGAAGGGGGGAAAATGAAATTTGGAATTACTTTTTCTACTTTTCCGACAAAATTTGGACCGATAGTTTTTAGGGGAGAAAACATAAAAGAAAATTTAAAAATAATTAAAGAATTAGGTTATGATGGTATTGATCTATTTTTACACCAGATGAGAGAGAAAGAGCTTGAAAACTTAAGAGCAATCTTAAATGATTTTAAACTAGAAATTTCCTTGATTGCGGCTATTTTCCTTGCGGAGCAAGGTGTAAATTTATCGAATCCCAGCAAAAGAGATCGTTTAGAAGCTGTAGAAAAATTTAAGAAACAGATAAAGGTAGCCGGCAAGCTAGGAGGTAATATGCCACTGGGATTTATCAGAGGAAACAAGGAAGAAGATGAACTAGAATCCATTTATCAGGAAAGGCTTGCCGATAGTTTAAAAAGACTTATTGATTTTGCAAACGAGAAAGGGGTAAAACTCCTATTAGAACCTATTAACCGGTATGAAATTAATACTTTTTTGCGCGTTGATCAATCACTTGAATTTATATATAAGTATGACCTTAATAAAATAGAATTGCTAATTGATACATTTCATATGAATATTGAAGAATCTTCAATTGAAAGAGCTATTAAAATGGCAGGTCCTAAACTAGGCCATGTTCATATAACTGATAGTAATAGACGGGCACCAGGTGATGGCCACCTTAATTATAATAGTATACTTAAGGTTATTAAAGATACCGGATATAATGGGTTTCTTACAATAGAGGCATTTCCGATTCCTTCATCATATGAATGTGGAAAGAGGGGAATAGAATATTTAAGAAATAAACTTAGTAATATTGGATAATAATATAGTTATTTTTAGTAGAAGAAAGGAGAGTGGTTTTATGTAAAAAAATAAGAGTGTAGTTGATCAATTTAGAATTAATTTTTCAAAAATATTAATCCTTATTTATTTATTGCCCCTGCCATTTTGATACTTTTGCTATTATTGTAACATTATTTTCTCTGGTTGTGGCTTCGTTTGCTGGTTACGGCTTTTCCAGGTTTGAATTTAAAGGAAAGAAACTATCTAATTTATTCATCGTTGCCACTCAAACAATACCACCAATAAGCTTATTAATTCCTTATTTTGGACTAATTGTTGTGTTTAAGCTTTATAATACTCGTTTAGGTTTAATCTTAACATATACTTCTTTTTGTTTACCATATTCTATTTTAATGATGACAGGATATATGAATACAATACCGACCGAATTAGATGAAGCAATATTAGTGGATGGAGGAAATCGTATAGTTGCTTTATTTCGAGTTATTCTACCTATTGCTGTGCCTGGGATAATAGCGACGGGAATATATACATTTATGTTAGCGTGGAATGAATTTTTATTTGCACTAACCCTTACTAAAAGTATCGATATGAGGACAATACCAGTAGGTATTTCATTATTAATGGGGGAACATGCTTATAAATGGAATTTGATGATGAGTATGTCTATTCTTGGAAGTTTACCACTACTAATTTTATACCTATTTGCTCAAAAATCTTTTATTTCGGGTCTATCGGCAGGTTCCATTAAAGGATAAATCTTAAGTAAAAAGAAAAATAAATCTTTTTGGAGGGTAAAATGTTAGAAAAAAATATTGATTGGGAAAAGATAGTATATAATCCAATTATTTTTAAACCGGAACGCATCTATCGCTTATTTACAGGTGGATTATTAATGGAAAAGCTTTTTGGATTTGATAATCCTCAAGATGATCATTTTGGAGAAGCTTGGTATGCTTCAACAGTTGAAGCAGCATATGTAAATCCAAATAATACGGAGAAGTCAAAGATAAAGGAAGGATTAAGTACTGTAGAGTTTGAAGGAGAAATAAAAATATTTCGTGAGTTAATTAAGGAATTTCCTGAGACATTAATTGGAAAATTAACACTAGATGAATTTGGACCAACAGTTCCGCTTCTAGCGAAAATATTAGATTCAGCAGTTCGACATGTAGTTCAATGCCATCCAGCAACTTCTTTTTCTAGAAAATATTTTAATTTTCCAAGCGGGAAAGATGAAGCTTGGGTTATTTTAGAAACAAGAAACAATATAGAAACATTTCCTCATTTGTATTTAGGATTTAAAAAAGGAATTACTAAAAAAAGCTTTGCCCCAATTTTAAAAGAAGGTAATTCAAAAAAACTACTTAATTTATTGCACAAGATACCTGTTACTATAGGAGAAACTTATTATGTTCCTGCAGGTACACTTCATGCTTTTGGAGCAGGAATAATGGCAATTGAGATTCAAGATCCAGCAGACTTTACTTTTCGAGCTGAAAAACATTGTTTTGGGATAAATTTATCAGAAGCGCAACGTTATTTAGGGGTTGGTTTTGAAAATACTCTTGATGCTTTTTCATATCAGGGATTTACAAAAGAAGAATTAACTAATAAATACCGCTTTAAGCCGGAAATTTATCTTGAAAATAATTATGTTAAACAGGAAATATTACTTTCTGGAAAACCAAAACATTCATTTGGGATAATTAAACTTTCTTTTAAAGAGAGAACCAAGATTGAATTATCCGATGAGTTTTGTATCGGTATAATAATTAAGGGAAAAGGAAAGATTAAAACTATATCTCAGCAAACACATATATTACCAGGAAATGGATTATTTTTTCCTGCCGCATTAGATGAATTGGAAGTTATTCCGGAAGGAACACTAGAAATGATAATTTGCGGAATTAAAGGTTTTCCATATATCAAAATAAAATAATACTACTCAGTTAAATAATAGAAAATCATTTAAAATATTAAAATATTAGAGGTGTGTTTAATGGAGTTATTATTAGGAATTGATATCGGCACAACACATTGTAAGGCTGGCGTTTATAATGAAAAAGGGGAAAAGGTAATACTAAAGAAAGTAAAAACCGAAACTCATACCAATAAAGAAGATTGGAGCTGGTATGAAGCTGATGAAATATGGTTAGCCGTTACAAAATTATTGCAGGAAATATTTACATATATAAACCCTAGAAAAATAATTGCTTGTTCAATTGCAAGTATAGGTGAATCTGGAGTCCCCATTGATAAGAAAGGAAATGCAACTTACCCGATTATTGCTTGGTTTGATCAACGTTCATTACCTCAAGCAAAAAAAATGGAAAAAATATTGGGTATAAATAAGGTTTTCAAAATAAGTGGTTTAGAAATTAATCCAATATTTTCTGTGCCGAAAATTATGTGGATAAAAGAAAATGCACCTAAAGCATATATTAGAACTATGAAATGGTTAAGCATGACTGATTATATTATTTTTAAACTAACTGGCGAAATTATATCTAATTATTCTATTGCTTCTCGTACCATGGCTTTGGATGTGACAAGAAAGATCTGGTCGGAAGAATTATTAGATGCAGCTGGTATAGATAGTAATTTATTTCCGAACTTAAAAGCAAGTGGTGTTGTTGTGGGAAAAGTAAATGAAAATGCAGCAAAAGAAACAGGTTTATTGTCTGGAACTTTAGTCGTTAATGGTGGTCATGACCATTTTTGTGGCTCACTGGCTTCTGGTATATTATTGGGCAATAGAGTCCTAGATTCTTCCGGAACAGCAGAGAGCATTAGCGCAATATTAAAACAAAAAACACCACCCACAAATGAATATTGCGGTTTTAGAATTGGTAGATATTTAGATCCTGAACTTATTTATGCGGTAGGAGGTATTATAGCCTCAGGCGGTGCTGTAGATTGGCTTAAAGGTCGAATTGCTTCCTTAAGTGATTGGGATGAACCAGGTAGTATTTCTTATGATATCATTATCAAAAAAGCAGAGGAAACTCCCTTAGGTGCAAGAGGTTTATTATTTTTACCCCATTTGAGAGGCGGAGGAGCTCCTAATTGGGACCCAACTTCTCGCGGAGTGTTGATAGGTTTGAGAACAACACATACAGCTCCCGAAATATTCAGGGCTTTAATAGAAGGGCTTTGTTTTGAAGTAAAAGGTATTTTAGAAACCGCTAAGGAGATTATTGGGTATCCAATTGAGATAGTGACAGCTATTGGTGGAGGAACCAAAAATGAGTTTTGGCAACAAACCAAAGCCAATATTGCAGGAATCATAGTTGAAGTTCCTGATATTGAGGAAGCAACAGCAATGGGTGCTGCTCTACTCGCGGGAATTGGAGCGGGAGCTTACAAAGATATGTTGAGTGCTTCAAAACTTACTTATCGGGTGAAAAAAAGATATTTTCCCAATAAAGAAGCAAATGAATTTTATAAGGAGATTTACCGGACTTACTCAAAACTTTACCCCGTTTCAAAAAATATTAATTTCGACCTTAGCAGTTTATTAAATAAATATAAAAATACTTTATAAAAAATCTACTAGAAAGAATTTTTGCTAAATAGAAAAGTAACAAAATAATTGGTTTTCACATTAAATATTTTTTCAGGTAGTATTTTTAGGTAAGTATAAATATAAGCTTGATGTTACAAACTAAATGTATTATTAACTTCTTTACTTGTATTAGAGAACAATTAATTTTATCATTTGAGGGCAACGATATTATTTTACATATATTGTAATCTTGGTAATTTAAGGAGGAAATGTTATGACAAATCTGAAATTCTCTGTTGGATCCTGGGTTTATGGACCTATGTCTGACCGTTTTTTATCTTCTGGGTATAAGGAAAATCTAAATTTAGAAAAGCGCCTGGAACAAATAGCCAAAACACCAGGATTATCAGGCGTAGAAATACCTTTTGGGCAACTATTAAAGATAGACGATATTGAAAAAATTAAACAAAAGATTGAAAATTTTGGTCTTTCCATTAGTTCGCTAGGAGCAAATGTTACCAGTGATCCTAAATGGGCTTTGGGATCTTTATCTAGTCCTGATAAAAAGATTCGTAGGGAGGCAATTGAAATAATCAAGAACGTAATGGATGCGGCTTATTATTTAAATATTGATACTGTTAATCTTTGGATGGGGCAAGATGGATTTGATTATCCTTTTGAACTAGATTATTCTCTTATTTGGAAATATCTGGTTGATGGCCTGTCAGAATGTGCTTTTTATCGACCCGAAATCAAACTTAGCGTTGAATACAAAAAAATGGAGCCACGCGTTCATCTTATAACTAATTCTGCAGCTAAAGCACTTCTACTTGTCAAAGAAGTTGATAAACCTAATTTAGGAGTTACACTTGATTTTGGTCATGCCCTTCTAGGAGGAGAAAATCCCAGTGAGTCAGCCCTTTTATTAAGTAAGTTTAAAAAATTGTTTCATTTGCATTTAAATGATAATTATGGTGATTGGGATTGGGATATGGCAGTTGGATTAAATAACTGGTGGCTTTTAATAGAATTTTGTTATTGGCTGATTGAACTTAATTATAATGGTTGGTTAGTTTTAGACTTGTTTCCCTACCGTAATAAAGCAGAAAAGATATGTGCTACAAGTATCAAAAGCTTTAAAAGAGCATGGGCTATTGCAAAATCTCTTGATCGTGCTTTGGTTAAAGAAAGTTTTAAAAAACATTCTTCATTAGAGGTATTTAATCTTTTATTAAAATATAAAGCTTAAAGCTAACAATAAAGAAGTTTAATCTCTTAGGGTTTAATTCCCCGCAGCTCTGCTGCGATCAATTAGTTTGCTTTAGAGAGTAATAGATACCCCGTAGCTCTGCTGCGGGGAGATTCATGTGCGCCCAGCATGGGTGATTACTAGTCGGTGAAAGTCCGATATGGGGGTTGATAGTACCAACCATTAGCTTAAGACAAGGGTGTCCATCGCGAGGTGGAATCTGAAGGAAGTCGGCGGCAAAACTCTGGTCTGAGGAACACGAACTACATATAAGGCATATGCTTGTGGGTAAGTTTGCATGACAAAACAAAGCCCGGAACTATCCGAAACAGGCGGTGTAAATGTAGCAGATAGATGGAGTGAAAGTAATCTCTCTTACCTGGGGAGGTCTGACAGATAGGTTGTGAAATGAAGTTTAAAACAACAACTCATA
>Ga0307379_10013571_pt1 | contig 10546 bp, 7 predicted proteins | sample UN2MG_FD_202237 | JGI IMG/M metagenome (GOLD analysis project Ga0307379, IMG submission 202237) | Soil microbial communities from Risofladan, Vaasa, Finland - UN-2 | ecosystem: Environmental > Terrestrial > Soil > Coastal area > Acid sulfate soil | place: Finland: Risofladan, Vaasa | collected... | reverse complement strand
CCCGTCTACAGCCAGGTCAGCGGCAGTGGAAACAACGCCCGGTATACGATCGTGGGGTTTGCCGGCATCCGCGTCATGGACGTGAACCTCAGCGGCAACAAGAAGGACAAGCGTTTGACCGTGCAACCGGCCACCGTGGTGGTGCGCGGCGGGATTCCCTCATGGGATTCCGACGTGCGCACCAGCCGCGATATCGTCTCCCCTTCCGTGTTGGTGCAATAGAACGATGGAATGATGGACAAGTCTGCAACATGAGTTCCTTGCGGGGGGGGACGCACCCATGAGTAGAAGAGACGCAGAAGACGTAGGGAGGCAGTTCCGCTGGGGAACCGGATTCTTCTTGTTCGTGCTGCTGGTCACCTTTGCGCTGGCCGTGATCAGCTTTGCGATCGACCTGTCTAAACTGGTGATGATGCGAACGCACCTGTAGAACCCGACCCGAACGTGATCTACCTGCCGCATTGGTTCGAACGACCCTCGAGGTAGGGAGGAACGGAGTCCTCCCATTTCGATTCTTCAATTTGACGTGTTGCCTATCGTGACCTAAGAAGTTCATAGGGGAAAAAGTTTCCTGCCCTGCGAACCGGGAACGAAGAACCCAACCCGAAACGGCAAACCGATCGCGAGGTCGGGACGCAAAGCCACGGGGCTCCGAAGCGGAGCCGGCCGGGCCGCCGAAGTGGGCCGCCTTTCGAGAAGGAAGTCGGCATGTCGGTGCGCGTCTCGTCGCTCGCGTCTTTGTTTTTCGGCCCCGGCCGCCTACGAACAACGGCTCGCCGATATCTTCGAGGAAATCATCACCAATCCCAAGGTCCGATTGGTGCAGTAGGACATCTCGTTCTCCCTTCCGCCCTGAGTCCACGGGTTGCGGCCCGTGGGCTTTTCTTTGCGCGTTTCACCCCGCAACCAGCGCTTGACATACCCGCCGGGTAACCGCTTGACATGCCCACCGGGTAACGTAGATAAACTACGTGGTTTGCGATCATTCCGCGCCGAGGCGTCATGGCTTGCCGCTGCTTCCGAATGAATCGAATTTAAGGATTATGAGCATGCCAGTCATATGGGTTGACCTGATATTCGCGATCGTGATGGCCACCGCCGGTGCGATCGCCGGGGCCTGGCTGCGAGGTCGCGGCACCGTCTGTGCCGGAGTGCAACCTCGTGGCGGCGAAACCGAGGCACGGCCCGAGGGTGACGAAACCGAATACGCCCGAGAAGTCCTCGCCCGACTGCACCAGTTGGCCGCCAGCGTGGCCGCCAACGTGGGCGAGCACAACAGCCGCGTGGAAGAGATCAACGAGGAGTTGAACTCCAACGAGTTTCAGGAGACCGAGGACGTCGTCGCGGCCGTTGCCAAGCTCATCGAGGCCAACAACACGATGCAGGAGCAGCTCGGCCATGCCGAAGAGAAACTCCAGGAACAGACGCGGCTGGTCGAAGAACACGCGGTCGTGGCACACACCGATGCGCTGACCGGCCTGGCCAACCGCCGCGCGTTCGACGACGAGATCGCCCGGCAGGGCAACAGCTTCTCGATCGTGATGGTCGACGTGGATCACTTCAAGGACTTCAACGACTCGTACGGGCACCAGGCCGGCGACGAAGTGCTGCGCAACATGGGCAAGGTCCTCTACGCGGGCGCACGCAAAATGGACCTGGTCGCCCGCTACGGCGGAGAAGAATTCGCCCTGATCCTCCCCGGCGCCTCGGTCACCGACGCCAAGAACCGGGCCGAACAGATCCGCCGGGCGATCGAAGATTCTCACGTCCATTACGCCGAAACCGCCCTGCACGTCACCGCCAGCCTGGGCGTGGCCGAACTCATGCCCGGCGAAGAAACCGAAGCGGCGATCCAGCGGGCCGACGCGGCGCTGTACGCCTCGAAAGAATCCGGCCGCAACCGCGTCTATTGGCACGACGGCCAAGAGATTCGCCCGATCGACGAACCGGCGCCGGTTGCCGAAGCAATCCAAACCGAAGAGGCCCAAGCCGAGCAACCGCCGGCCGAGCCGCCGCCGGCCGAGCCGCCGCCCAAACCGCTCCGGCCGCCGAAAGACGAGCCATTGCACGCGGAGGCCGAGCGATCGCAAAAAGAAGCTCCACGGCCGCCCGCTGTCGCGCAGGAGCCGGCCAAAGCGAAAACGCCCTCTCGCCCCGGCCCGAGCCACCCGAGCGAATTCGCCGACCGCGCCGAGTTCGAGCGGGTGCTGGGGCGTCGGCTGGCCGAATGGCGCCGCGGCGGCACGCGGCCGTCGGTCGTTCTGGTCCGGATCGACGACTTTTCGCAAATCGTCTCCCGCCACGGCGAACCGGCCGGCACCTTGGCATGGCACGCCACGACCAAGTTCCTCAACGCGGGGCTGCGGGAAATGGATCTTCTGGCCCGTTACGACGTGGCCACGTTCGCCGTGCTGTTGCCGGGAATCGACCTTGCCAACACGATCACGGGGGCGGAACGCTTGCGCGAGGCCATCGCCCGTTGCACCCTGCCGATAGGTGGCAAGGAGTTGAAGTTCACCGTCAGCCTGGGCGCCGCCGAGGCCAACGATCACGACGACGTGCCGATCCTGTTGCAACACGCCGACAAGGCGCTCAAGGCGGCGCTGCAATCCGGCGGCAATTGCAGCTACTTCCGCCGGGGCGAATGGTCCGAAACGGCCAAGGCCGCCCTGAGCAAGTTGCCCGTGTCCCTCGGAGGCACCGCCTGAACAGGGCCGGATCGTACAGTAGCCATCTCGCTCCGCGAGATGTAGCCACGTCTCGCGGAGCGAGACGACTACTTTGACGCTCCGCGAGATGTGGCCTTGTCTCCCCTTGGCACGATCTGGACATCTCCCGCCCGACTTGCTCCAATAAGGGATGCGAGGAAGTTCGGGAATCTCGGTTGTGGGAAACGCCCCCGGATTGCACTCCGGGGGGAACCACTGAAAAAACGCCCCCGGATTGCACTCCGGGGGGAACCCCGCCGACCGCAGTCGGCGGGCGTTGGGTTTCCCTTGGCAACCATTCCACGCCGACTCGCGCAACCGACATCGACTTGCGCAGCCGATTCCCGAACCCCCGCGCGTTACGCGTTCAGAAAACTCACCTGCCACAGTCCCTCCCACTTCCACGAGAAAGGAAGCCACGATGACCCGCCAAACACGTCGTACATTCCTCAAACGGGCCGCCGCGACCGCCGGGGTGGCGACGACCTTCACCATCGCCGGCACCAGCAGCTCCGGCCAGGTGCTCGGCGCCAACGACACGATCCGCCTGGGCGTGGCCGGCATCAACGGCCGCGGACGCAGCCACATGGGCGAGTTCTCCGGCAAAAACGGGGTCCAGGTCACTCACCTGATCGATCCCGACAGCCGGCTGTTCGCTTCCCGTGCCGACTCGATCAAGTCCAGCGGCGGCAACACGCCGAAGTGCTTCCAGGACATCCGCAAGGCCCTGGACGACAAGGAACTCGACGCAGTCTCGATCGCCTCGACCAACCACTGGCACGCGCTGCTGGCCATCTGGTCGTGCCAGGCGGGCAAGGACGTTTACGTGGAGAAGCCGTGCAGCCACAACGTGTTCGAGGGCCGCAAGCTGGTCGAGGCCGCCGCGAAGTACAAGTGCATCGTCCAACACGGCACGCAGAGCCGCAGCGATAGCGGCTGGCAGAAGCAGATCGCGGCCGTGGCCAGCGGCAAGTACGGCAAGCTGCTGATCTCCTACGGCTACGCCAGCAAGCCGCGCGGCAGCATCGGGTTCGCCCAGCCGGAAGATCCGCCTGCGGAGCTGGACTTCGACCTCTGGCTCGGCCCGGCCCGGAAACAGCCGTACCACCGCAACCTGGTCCATTACAACTGGCACTGGTTCTGGGACTTCGGCTGCGGCGAGATCGGCAATCAGGGCGTCCACCAGATGGACATCGCCCGTTGGGCCGTCGAGGCCGCCACCGGCGCCACGTTGCCCAAGAGCGTCATCAGCCTGGGCGGACGCTTCGGCTACGAGGACCAGGGCCAAACGCCCAACACCCAGTTGACCATCTACGATTTCGGCGAGGCGAAGATGTTCTTCGAGGACTACGGCCTGGTCAACAACGACCGCAAGGTCACCAACGAGTTCTACATGGAAGAGGGCGCCATCAAGGGCGGCAAGTTCTATCCCAAGGGATCCGACAAGGGCCAGGACCTGGTCGACGTGGAGTACACCTGCTATCCGGGCGGCAACTTCGGCAACTTCATCAACTGCGTCCGCAGCCGCAAGCAGGAGGAACTCAATGCCCCGGTCGAACAGGCCCACCTGGGCGCCGCCTGCTGCCACCTGGGCAACATCTCCTACCGGATGGGCCAACTGGCCGCGTTCGACAAGGCTCCCCCGACGTTGGGCGACGACAAGGACGCCGTCGCGGCCTTCGAGGGCATGAAAGAGCACCTCAAGCGGCACGACGTCAAGCTCGAACAGGTCCAATGCGCCGTCGGCCGCAAGCTCGAGTTCGACCCCAAGGCCGAGAAGTTCGTCGGCGACCCCCGGGCCGACGCGTTGCTCACCCGCCCCTACCGCGAGCCGTTCGTGGTGCCGGAGAACGTTTAACGCGGATTATTGACAAAAGCTCGTAGTGCCCCGATTCATCGCGTCTGGATCGTCCGGATCACCTTCCCCCTCGTTCCCACCCAGAGCGTGCGAACGAGGGGGATTCCTTCCTCATTCACCCATTCCTTGTTCGATATTCGATATTCAAGGCGATATTCAAGGACCGCCCGGCGTCGTCGCGGGCGTTTCCGGTGTCGTCGCGGGCGTTTCCGGCGTCGTTGCCGGCGGTTCGCCTTCCGGCGCTGGTTCGACCGGTCGGGTGGCCAACACCTGGCCCGGACCCGTGTAGACCGTGTACTCCATGCCGTTGAACACCGCCCGGTGCCAGTTCTCGCCCTGCAAAATCCTCTCGTGCAGGCTCATGCTCTCCTGCAGGGCATTCTGGGCGATGCGCTTCTCGACGTACGCCTCCAGTTGGCTCTCCGTGAGCGTGTAGGTCTTTTCCGCCGCGGGCGGCTCCGCCGGAGGCTCCGGCTCCGCTTGCTGGGCAAGGGCCGCCCAATAGCCGCAACATCCCACCGCCGCGACGATCGCCGGAATCACGATACGCTTCATCAGTAGCTCCTTTCGGTTAGCGGCCGTCAAAAACAAATCCGCCGTTTGTCATGCACCGGTTGCCTTCAGTTTCTCGACGACCTCGCCGGGCTCGGGGAACCGGCCGGTCTGGTACTTCGAGAAGACGAGTTCTCCGTCGACGATCACGTCGAAGATGCCGTTCTTGCCGGGAACCAGCTCGGCCTCGACGCCAAACGCCTTGCCCACCTCGGCCGCCAGACCGGCGGCCTTCGGCTGGTAGTTTCAAGCCGTGCAATACTTGATCTGCATTTTCACGATGGGGTCCTTTCGATGCTTGAGGGACTGCCGAACGCTCTTTCCAAGCATACCTTCCCCCGCGCCACACGCAACCCCGCCCCTGTAGGGTGCGTGCTCGCACGCACGCGCCCGCGTGTCAATGTTCATCGCACCGTTACGCCCACACGGCGCACCACTTGCCGACACGCCGCAGACCCGTTCGCGTGCGTGCGAGCACGCACCCTACTCGATGAAACCTCCCGGCGGCAGCCAATTGCGAAGGATCTGGGGTTCCTGGCGGCCCCAGTTTTCTTCGTATTCCCCCAAGCGGACATACTTCGCAAAGGTTGAATAAGGCCAGTCCCACGGTGCGTCGACAAGACCGTGCTTGACCGGATTGTAGTGGATGTAGTCGGGGTGCTCCTTCCAGTCCTCTTCGTTGCGAATCGCGTGTTCCCAGCCGCGGCGCTGCCAAATGGCATGCTCCTGCCGCCCTTGGCGCGAACGGTTTCGCGGCGGCTCTTCGTATCCGGATTCCAACATGCGGCGCGTAAACCGGCTCTTGATCAGCCGCCACCGTGTGCTGTAATCCGCATCGCCCGGAGGCAGTTGCCATAATGTGTGCAGATGATTCGGAAGCAACACGACGGCCAGCATCTCGAAGGGTCGCTCTCCACGGGTCCTCATCAGAGCATCACGGAGCAACGGCCGGGCGAACTCGGAAACCAGGATGGGCAGCCGCCGATACGTCACCACCGTGAAGAAGTAGATTCCACCGGGCTGTCGCCATCGCCGATACCAACTCATCATCGCCCCCGTAGGGTGCGTGCTCGCACGCACGCACCCGCGTGTGAATGTTCATCACACCGTTACACCCCCACGGCGCGCCTCCTGTCAACACGCCGCGCGCCCGTCGGCAAGACGCCACAGCGTGCGAGCACGCACCCTATCCGACCCGTTCGCGTGCGTGCGAGCACGCACCCTACTCCACCTCCAACCCAAACAACGTCACGCTGCACGGGGCGACCGGGAGTTTGTCCTTGATACCGCTGACGGGACTTTCCTCGATCTTCACGTTCGGCTCCTTGCCCGGCTCGTTGTAGGCCATCGGGTCGTTGCCGGCGATCTGCCAGCGGGTGCCGGCGCCGGTGAGCTTCGCGCCTTGGACGGCGAAGTCGATCTCCAACTCCCGCATCGTCGCGTTGACCACCGCCACGGTGAGCGTCTTGCGGTCTTCGCTCCAGGCGGCCATCGCGTCCAGAGGCGGAGCGGCCGTCACCTCGACGGGAATCACGCCGAAATGGTGCCGGTAGAGCTTTAGCGCGAGTCCCGTCGTGGCGAACGAAGCGGCCGTCTTGCTGGTCTTGATGCAGCCGATCACGTTGACCGTCTGGGCGTAGTTGGCCATGAAGATGATGTCGCTCTGCCGGGCGTACTCGTTCAGGCCCGCCGCGATGCCCAGGGCGTCCTGAAGGAAATACCGCGTGCCCAACTCGCCGTAGACGTGCGGGCCGTACCAGAAGTTCCACTCGTCCAGGGCGATGCGGATATCCTTGCCGTTGAGCGCGTCGAGCCGCCGGCGATAGTCGCGATGGGCGTCGGCCTTGGCGCGGACCGCGTCGGGGATCTGCTGCACGTGCGAAGAGAGCCCCGGGCGGCTTTGGCGGTAGAAATGTTCGCTGATCAGGTCCATGTGATCGGCGCACTGCTGCATCATCATCTCGCTCCAGCGGCCGGCGTCGCCCACGGCGACCAGCTTGATCGACGGGTCCTCCGCCCGCATGGCCTCGGCGAATTCGTTGTGCTTGAGCACGTATTGCTCCAGCGGCATATGGCCGAGCTGCCAGCCGCCGTACATTTCGTTGCCGATGCCCCACCACTTGACGCCATAAGGTTCCGCGTGGCCGTTCTGGGCGCGGAGCTTGCCCAGGGGCGTGTCGGGGCCGCCGTTGGCGTATTGGAGTTCTTCGACCGCATTCTTCACGCCGCCCAGGCCGCTGTTGACGGCGATGTACGGCTCGGTGTTCAACACGCGGCAGAAGTGGATGAACTCGTCGATCCCGAAGTCGTTGTGCTCGACGCCGGTCCAGGCGGGGTTTTTGCGGGGGGGCCGCCGGTCGCGCGGGCCGATGCCGTCCTTCCAATCGTAGCCCGAGACGAAGTTTCCGCCCGGCCAACGGTAGACGGGCGAGTCGAGTTCCTTCAAGAGTTCGAGCGTATCGGGCCGCATGCCGTCGACGTTGTCGGCGGGCATCAGCGAGACGGTGCCTACATGGCACGAACCGCCGTCGACCTTGATCGTCAGCGTGGCGTCGTCCGTGGTGGCGCCGACGGGAAACTCGAAGCAGTAACGGGTGTACTCGTTGGATACCTTCAGAAGGGTAACCCCTTGTTCCCGGCCTGTTGCTCCATAGGACAGCGATATGTCGACTGAAACCGGTTTGTCGCTTGCTTTCAGCCAGACGTATCCTGCGTAGGTTTTTCCCTTGACCACCCCCAGCCCGCCTTGCCTGATACCTTTGCCCGGGGCAATCTTGGGCGTCTGCTCGCCGACGAACGAATCCTCCTTGACCATCTCGACGGAGTTTTCGTCCAGCGGCTGCCAGGGCGAGTCCTTTTCGCCCGGCGCGTAGTAGAACTTGCGATCCTCGAGCATTTCGGCCCAGATGCCGCCGTAGATGCAGCGGCCGAGGTGCTCGATGAACTGGCCGTAGATGTACTTGGAGATCGGTTCGCCGGTCTTTCGGGCGTCGATGGCGATGCTCGGCTGCCAGTTCTCGATCGAGAGTTTTTCCAGACGGATATCGTCGAAAAAGGCCTTGCCGGTGGCCAGTCCCCAGCCGCCGAAGAGGCAATTGACCTGCACGGCGTCCTCCCCGCCGGTCTCGAAGAGCACTTCCACTTTGGTCCAGTCGCTGGTGCCCGAGACGGCCTTGGTCTGGATGGATTGGATGTTGTGCAGGTTCAGCAGCGCGCCCTTTGCCGCTCGGCCGCCGGGCGCGGGCGCGACGTTTTCGGTCTTGATCCAGCCGGACAGCCGATAGCTGGCGTGCGGCTCGACCGGCACGATGGCGAACCAGCCGATGTCGGCACCTCCGTCGGAACTGATCGTCAGGCAGCGCCGGCCGGTGCGTCCGGCGGCGGCATAGCCGAACTCACCCTCGCCGCTCCAGGATTGCGTTTGCCATCCGGCCGGTTTCCCGTCGGCCTCTTCCTCGAAAGACGGATTCGGCAGCAGGTTCGCGGCCGAATCGTCGGCCGCCGGCGCCGCGGCCGGTGCGGTTGGGGCGAAACCCAGCAGCAAGACAAGACCGGCAATCACGAACGGGATGATGACACGGTGGTTCATTTCATGCTCCTTCTGGCGTGGGAAGTCTTTGTTCGGACTGCATGTACGGGAGCCCGAAAATGGGGACCGGCTCCGTCGAGGTGCCATTCTTCAGTACTATACCACGTGGCTGATTGAACCTGTCTCCTTTTTTGGGGCGGTGACTCTGGACAACGGCCGCTCGATCAGATCGGCCGTTTATCGTACCAAAAAGTTGCCGGGAAAGCCATCCGCCTCATGTCACTCGGCAGCAATAATCTCGCCCTCGTCTGCCGGGAGATCTTCATATGCACCGCGACCGATGGACAAGCAAAAACAACCCAATTCGCCTTGGCCAAGGATTCGCAACGTGCACCGCCTTGCGCAATAGCCGAAGGATCGGGTAAATAGTTGGCTGGCGCAAGTTTATGGGCCGCTGGCTTGCACAGCGACCCTACGAAACTCGGCGCGAACTGACTCATGGAGGCCCTCAGCATATGAACCAGTGAGACCGTTGGTGGCAATCAGTTGCACAACATCTACACAGTGCTTCTTGTGTCTTCCTCTCCCTTTTCCCTCACGTTGCTCAGCAATTGCACAAGCGAGCTTCGCTTCAATGAGGTGAGTTAAAGCAAGCGCGGGCAGATCGTTGATTATTTCGCGGGCTTGAAGGGTTGCGGGGTCGGGAAACAGCACCTTCCCATTCCCTGCATCTTCGCCGGCGTAACGAAAATCTACTCGCACGTTCGTGGGGCTGATGTACGCTTTTCTACGAGCGTCCCAAGAATATCCGGCGGATTCGAGGGCCTGCCGAATTCCATCCCGCTCATCGCGGCGCACCAGTAGGTCAACGTCACGAGAGTTTCGCTTGTACCCGTGCAGGTAGACGGCAATACCCCCAATGACGACATGGGGAATGTCTGCCGCGTCAAAAAGATCGTGGCACCTCTTGGCGGTCTCCAGTAAGGTCTGTAAGGAGGGATTTACCATGCGGTCCATGATACCGATACCGCGGCAATGAGTCACGGCGTGAAAAAAAAGTCATCCGACGGCTCTCCCCCCGGCTACCGCGTTCCCCGTCGATTGGAGGGCCGGCTGATCCGTGCTGTTTTCGTAAGAGCTTCTTGCGGACAAGCCGCATCTTGTCAGGGCAAGCCCTGACCTACGCTTCGGTGAATTCCTCGAACGCGTCCGGGAGGAAATCGATCAGGTCGCTGGCGATCATCGAGACTTCGCCCAATTCGGCCGCCGCGTGGTCGCCGGCCAGGCCGTGGAGATGGACCGCGAGTCGGGCCGCGTCGTAGGGTTCGAGGTCCTGACAGGCCAGCGCGGCGATCAGCCCCGTCAGCACGTCGCCCGAGCCGCCGGTGGCCATGCCGGGATTGCCCGTGGTGTTCTTCGCGCGGCGGCGGCCGTCGGTGATCAGCGTGCGATAACCCTTGAGCACCACGATCACTCCGCAGCGGGCCGCTAACTCCACGGCCGCCTCTTCCCGGGCGTCGTCTTCGAGCCGTTTTCCGATCAGCCGGGCGAACTCGCCGGGATGCGGCGTGAGGATCCGCGGCCCGGCGGCCTGGGACAACACGTCCGGCCGGGCGGCCAGGGCGTTCAAGGCGTCGGCGTCGAAGACCATCGGCTTGGCCGGTTCCCGATAGAGCCGGCCGACCAGTTCGTCCAGGCCCTCCGAGCGTCCCATGCCCGGCCCGACCGCGATCACCGTGGCCGGCTTGGCCGCTTGGATGATCTTTTCATAGGCGTCCGCGGCGATGTGCCCCTCATCGTCATCGGGCAGGGGTACGGTCATGTAAGACGGCTCGTAGGCGGCGACCGTCTCCAGGCACGCATCCGGCACGGCCAGCCGGACCAATCCGGCCCCGCCCC
>Ga0307379_10013570_pt1 | contig 10546 bp, 11 predicted proteins | sample UN2MG_FD_202237 | JGI IMG/M metagenome (GOLD analysis project Ga0307379, IMG submission 202237) | Soil microbial communities from Risofladan, Vaasa, Finland - UN-2 | ecosystem: Environmental > Terrestrial > Soil > Coastal area > Acid sulfate soil | place: Finland: Risofladan, Vaasa | collected... | reverse complement strand
GCGCCGGGGAAGCATCGGCTTCGTCTTCCAGTTCTTCGCCCTACTCCCCGGGCTGAACGCCTACGAGAACGTCGAACTCCCGCTGCTCCTGGCGGGGAAGAACGGCAAGCAGCGCAAGGAGCGGGTCTCGGAGTTGCTCCAGGCGGTGGGCCTGGCGGACCGGGCCAATCATCGTCCGGACCAGATGAGCGGCGGCGAGCAGCAACGCGTGGCGGTGGCCCGCGCCCTGGCCACCAATCCCATTCTGATCCTGGCGGATGAGCCCACCGCCAACCTGGACACGGAGAACGGCCGCCAGGTAATGGAGATCATGCAGCGGCTGAACCAGGAGACAGGCACCACCTTCGTCTGCGCCACCCACGACCCCCGTGTCGTGGCCTTCACGCGGCGCGTCGTAGAGCTGCGCGACGGCAAGGTCTTCGATGACCACCACACGCAAGGAGAGGCGACATGACTGGCAAGCGGTGCGGAATAGCCGTTCTGCTCCTGTTGTTGGCCATCCTCGTCGCCGGCTGTGGCCGCACCCCTGAACCTTCACCGACGCCTTTGCTGCCGCCACCAACCCCGGCGCTCCCCTCGCGATCCACTGGAGGCGCGGTGACCGCCTCGGGACAAGTGGTGGCCGCTCAACAGGCCCAGATGGGCTTTGCCCTGGCCGGGCAGGTGGAGGCGGTGGAGGTGAATCTGGGTGACCAGGTTTTGGAAGGTGACGTCCTGGTCTCGCTGGAGTCCTCCACCCTTCAGGCGGGCGTGGCCCAGGCCGAGGCGGCTGTAGATGCTTCCCGGGCCCAACTGGCCGAGTTGGAGTCCGGCCCCCGACCAGAGGATCTGGCCATGGCTGACGCTGCCTACGCGACCGCGCTGGCAGAGTACCGCAGGCTGGAGGCCGGACCCAGCGACCAGGAGCGGAGGATCGCCCTGGCCGCTCTGAGGAAGGCCGAGGCTGCCCTGGTGCAGGCTCAAGCCGCCTACGACGAGATAGCCTGGCTCGAAGAGGTCACGGAGATGCCCCAGTCCCTGGCCCTCCAGCTGGCCACGCTCGACTACGAGAGCGTCCTGGCCAACTACGAGCTGGTTACCCGAGGCGCTCTGCCTGAGGATCTGGAGGCGGCCTGGCGCAACGTGAAGAGTGCCATAGCCCAGACGGACAAACTCCGGTCGGGGCCCACCCCCGAGCAACTGGCCATCGCCGAGGCAACTGTGGCCCAGGCCGAGGCAACACTGGAAATCGCCCGCGCCACCCTCAATCAGGCCACATTAACCGCCCCCTTCAGTGGCACCGTAGCCGACGTCCAGGTCAGTCCCGGTCAGGTCGTGATGCCTGGCCAGGTGGTGCTGACCCTGGCGGACCTGTCCCAACTCCAGGTGGAGACCACCGACCTCAGCGAAAGGGACGTGACCGAGGTACAGGTGGGCCAGGAGGCCACGGTCTACGCGGAAGCGCTGAACGTGGACGTGCCCGGGCAAGTGGCGCGCATCTCGCCCCTGGCCTCCACGGTCGGGGGGGATGTGGTCTACACCGTCGTCGTCGCCCTGGAGGAGCAGCCGGAAGGGTTGCGCCTGGGGATGAGCGTGGAAGTGGAGATCGCGACGGAGTAGGCCGCTGGCAGCCAAGTCGAGAGCGGTGTGGTCTCGGCCTGGCTGATGTGATCCTGCAACTTGACACGCTAGCCGCAACAGGGTATAATCTAGCTAGTTTAGCGATTATGGCGAGATTGGAGGTACCCTGATGGAGAGAGCTTTCAAGTTCGGGCTGAGCACGACGCCCAGGGAAATCACAGCCACAGACGCCAGCAATCACTTCGGGGCACTTCTGGATGAGGTGGCGGGGAAGGCCGGACATTATCTCATCACTCGACTGGGCCGTCCTCGAGCGGTCATGCTTTCCATAGATGAATACCGCGAGATCTTGGAGATCCTGGAGACCCTGGAGGAGCTGGAAGACGAGGAGTTTTTGGCTGGTATCAGGGAGGCCAGGGAGGACGTCGCGCTGGGCAGGACGATGACGTTGGAGGAGCTCGAGGAGAGACTGGGATTGTCTGTCCTCCCCAGCGTAGAGAAGGCTCGTGGCTGATAGATATGAGCTAATCATCGCCAGGCGTTTCTACAAGGACCTGAGGCAGATCGATGTTCAGGACCAGAAAAGGATCCTGGAGGCGCTGAGGCAGCTAAGACAGAAGCCGTACGCAGGGCGCAAAGTGGTCGTTGCCGAGACCGGACAGTACCGCTGGCGGGTAGGCCCTTACCGGATACGGTACGACATTGAGGGAGACAAAGTCCACGTCCTGCGGGTACGACACCGTCGAGAGGCTTACTGATGCTGGGGTGGTGGAATACGTCAGCGGCCTCAACCAAGTCCCTCAAACCATCTCTTTCCTGACCATTGGTGTCCAGGTGGCCGCGGAGGCCACGGTTTGCGTGGAAGCGCTCAATGTGGACGTGGGGGGACAGGTAGCGCGTGTCTCTCCCCTGGCTTCCGGCGCTGGGGGGCGACGTGGTCTATACGGTGGTCATCGCGCTCGAGGAGCAGCCGGAGGGGTTGCGCCTGGGGATGAGCGTGGAAGTGGAGATCGCGACGGAATAGGGTTCGGCTCCCCTTCGACCAGCCGACGCCGCGAGGGGATACGGGCGACGACTCAGCCAGCTTGTGCTCCCATGCAGTTGTGTGAGTGTGGGGAGCTCCTGGATGCTCTCTTCCACTGTGATCGGGAACTAGTTGCGCATGACCGTGTGCTACCGCCGCTACACCTGGGGCTTGGCGATTACTTTCGCCAACCCATCCTCGCTCGCCATGGTGATAAGCAGAAACTGGATGACCGCTCGTGCCGAGCAAGCCGGGCGGAATCCGGGGCACCACCAAGGATCGAGCGTCGACCGCGCGACTGCTGGCTACAGTACCGGTTAATCTCATTAGAAATGCGACAACTGTGGTAGAGTTGGATATGGGGAGTAGATCTACACACAGGAGTCGCGATGAGGACTTGTACACAGCTTGAGTTGGCATGGGAACTGCATCGGGCAGGGGTTAAGGTAGCGGTGATCGCGCAGCAGGTGGGGAAGCATCGGGCGACGGTATACCGCTGGTTGAAGGGGATGAGGTCGGTAGGCCTGCGGGAGTTCATTGGTGAGTACAAGGAGGCCAAGAAGAGGCCACGTCGACGGAAGGTGAACGCGTACGTGGAGCGTCGGATACTCTCCATCAGGCGAGAGCACCGTGACTGTTGTGGGGAGAAGATCGTCTACTGGTTGAACAAGGAGCGTATCGGTCTCAGCCGCAGCACAGTGTACCGGGTGCTCAACAGACACTTGAGGTTGAGGCCGAAAGGGCGCAGGAATCGGGTGAGAGGCCCTGTGCCTCGTGCTAAAGCCCCTCGTGAGGTGATCCAGATGGACACCGTGGACTTTGGAGGGCTTTTCGCCTACACGGCGATAGACACATATACCCGAGAGGCTCAGGTGGTACTACTTCCGGGCTTAACCGGTCACGATGGACGCCAGGCGCTGGAGGTAGTGATGTCCTATTTCGGGTTTTGTGAGGTATTGCAGACCGATGGGGGCAAGGAGTTCATGGGTGAGTTTGAGCAGAGGGTTGGCTGCTATGCTCAACGTCACCGGGTGGCCAGACCATATCGCCAGAATGAACAGGCGTTCGTGGAGAGCTTTCACCGCACGCTGCGCAAAGAGTGCCTCGGCTGGTGGAAGTACAAGGTCAGTGAAAGGGAAGAACTACAGAACGAGGTCCAAGAATACCTAGACTACTATCACTACGAGCGGCCTCACCTGGGCCTGGGGATGCAACCACCTCTACCACGTACTTGTCGCATTTGACATGGGAGAGACCGAGTACTGTTAGGAGCAGCTGAAAAGTGGACACTTTTCAGTTCAAAAGTGGACTCTGAAGCCTTGTAGCGGCAGGGATAGGGAGTGGATCATTTTCTGATGCCACCAGAACCGAAGCTCCATGACCTGCTTGTCGGCATGCGGGATCATATGGATAGCCACCTCGTCATGGGGCGGGACGCGGGGCATCTGGATTTGGTGTCCAAAGAGGGAGATTCGACGGTACGCGTCCACCTTCCTGGACTCACGAAGGCAGAAGACATCCGTAGATGAGGTGTAGGGCCTGGACAGGAGGAAGGGGCGAAAGAGAGTATTGCCTTGGGCGATGGCCTTGTCGAAGCGTACGCTGGGGATCTCGCGAGTTGTCGAGTGGACCTGGTGATTGTTGTAGCGATCGAGTTCTTCGCGGAGGACTGCTCGCACCTCTTCCAACTGATGGAGCCTCTCCAGGGCACAGGTGCGGACAATGCGGTCCTGTAGCCAGCGGTAGGGCCTTTCAACCTTGCCCCTGGCCTGGGGTGAAAGGGCAAAGGCAACCTCGACACCCAGGAGGGACATCATCTTGCCCCATTGGGTATCGACATCGTCGGTCTGGAGGACATGCTTGCGCCAGAAGCTATCTCTTCCCTGGACGAAGCGGAAGGCGCGTAGGGAGTCGACGTAGAAGCGCAGAGGTACGCCATAGGTCTCGATCAGGGTTTGGGTAGCCTGGATATGGGCCCAGGTGGTCTCTCCAGGGAAGAAATCGGCAAGAAGGAGCTTGCGGCTGAAGTCATCGATGGAGGTGATCAGAGTCCACTTTTCCGTAGCATAGGGCGACCACAGGTGGTGAGAGCCATCATGCTGGATCAAAGCGCCCGGGGAAGCGGTTAAGACCTCACGGTCATGGGCTTTCCGCTTCCTGACAGGCTGGTGACATCCCAGCTTCATAGCCCGGTCGATGATGGTGTTGAGGGAGACCTCAATATCCTGCTTCTTAAGGCGGTCCCGCAAGGCCGAATAGTTGTGACTGGAGATGGGCAGGTCGGGATCGTCGATCAGAGCTTTCTCACGCAGAAGCTCTCTGGCAATGGCAGCTTCGGCCTCTGAGGAGATCCGTCTGGGGCTGGTGCGTTGGTAGGAGATGCTGAAAGCTTCTGGATTGCCGCGGTAATCTCGCCAGAGAGCGAAGAACCGGGACTTGCCGATGCCAAGCACTTCTTGCACCTCAACTCTGGTCATCAAGCCCTGGGAGTACGCCTGGAGCAGGAAGGCGACCTGCTCATCCGAGAAACGCTTGTGAACTTGATCCATGGTTCCCTCCTGAAGCATGTTGAGGGAACCAAGTATAGGTGTCCAGTTTTCAACTGAAAACTGTCCACTTTTGAATTGAAAATGACATTCTTGACACTCGCGCTTGACAAATTGTCCATTCTGTGCTATAATAACAACATTGTCCCTGGGGCGCAGACACCGCACCTCCCTTGGCAAGGCACTTAGCGCCTCAATGTGCAACTTCCCACACACTCTGGGGGCCAGGTCAGCCGCCACGACACTGGGGCCAGGCAACTAGGGGTGCATGTGGTGGGAGATGGGGCCGACAGGAGCGATGCCAAGTCCACGCGTCTATGCCGAAACGTCACTACCCCAACTGTGTGGCCGATCTTGATGATATGCAACCGCGTCAGGCAGGTGCCACTATCTAACAGGTTGAGATCTCCGCTGCACAGTCTTCGGAGCATCCACCCTTTGTGGAAACGCCCGCCGGCTGGCTGGACTCACCGGGGCGAGTTCGCCCTCACGACGCATGAGACTGTCCTGCATGCGCGGCCACGAAGTCGTGCTGAGGATGCACATTTCGATTCCTAGGAGAATAGAGTTGAACAAGGGGAATGAATCAGAACTCGAGTCGATCGTCGACAAGATCACGTCCCTTCTGCTGCGAAACGGAGTCTACAACAGTGCCACCGATCTCGTAGACGTTGACGTCATGTGGCAGCAACCAGAGACATTTGAAGCCTTCTCTACGCATCTGGTTGAGTATGTAGCAGCCTCTGGAATACAGGACTCGATCACCACTGTCTTGGCCGTCGACAAGGTCAGATTCCCTTTCGGCCTGGTCCCCATAGCGTCCGTGGTCGCCTTGCGTCTCGGGAAACCCCTCGCGGTTTGGAAGGAGAACGCCAATATCCTCACTGGCGCACCGCATCTTTTCGGCCACTTGGATAGCGGCCACATACTGTTGCTGCATGACGTGGTGGTGCGTGGACTCACTCCGCTGAGGGTAATCATCGATTTGCACAAGCGACATGCGTCCGCGCCGACGACAGTGTTGACTATTGTGGACACCGAAACCTCATCTCGGAATGGCCGCTCCGCGGGTCAGTTCATCAGAGAAGAGGCCGAAACACGGACAAGGCAGCCGATCAGATACCTCTGCATCGTCCCGATCAGTAGGCTGAGAGAGGGAGCACGACGATAGATGCAGGAAAGCCGTCCCAAGCGAGCGAGGCCAGAGGAACGAGAAAGCAACGTTCAGGTCCTGAGCATGGGGACGTCGCTGTTCGGGATTCTCATGGGAGTGTGGTGGGGGACCCTGACTCGCGGCATCTTCAGCGATGTTGGACAGCAGAGCCCCATCTTTCCATCATTGCCCCTTTCGACACTGCGATGGGCGTATGTAGTCTCCTCGATCATTTGCGGTGCCCTCGTCATCTACTACTTCGCCCGGTGGGCGTGGACGCTTGCAGACATAACCCTGGACGTGCGTCTACGTGAGCTGCTGCCTCTGTTGCAGACGATCATGGAGTATGTACTTGCCATTCCACTTGCGACATTGATTTACGGGTTTACAGCGGCAGTGGCCTTTGGGATCAGTCCCGCACTAGGTGCGGCGGGTGGAATGCTCCTCTTCACATGGATGGTGACGTCGGTCGGTTTGGTCCAGTGGAAGCTGAGATACGATGAGAGGAGGGCGAAGGAATGGGGGGAGTGAATTGGTGGGGCCTCACGCTCCTTGTGACAACGGCCCTCCTTCTTCTTGCCGTCGTCACGAACACCGTGCGGAACTTCCGGCAGTATCGTCGAGAGTTGCGGGCTGCCGTCGTCCCCCCACTCTCCTCCTTACGACCGGTATGGGTGGAGTCAGACCTACCTCTGGCGTATTTGAAGACACAGGACCGAATAGACGAACTGGCAGAGCACGCGGACCCCTACGTGCGCTTTGTGGGAAGGGTAGCCAAGGTAAGGAGTCAGGCGGCACTGGAGCAAGGTAAGACGAGCGTCTTTGAGGACAGGACCGTGCGCTACCACTTCGCTTTCGCCCTGCAAGACCTCTCGGAGTCGGTCGATAGCAGAAGCAAGACGGCGGTATACCAGTCGTTGCTCAATCTGTGCATGGCGGTCGGGTTCGGAGACGACTACAAGCGCGTCGACTTGGCGGCCATGCAACCGCTGAGTGAGCTCGATGAACAATTGCTCCTGGATTTGCGATTCTGTGCAGCCCATCTGGCCGATGGGGAATACTTCGCAGCATACGAGCGTATCATGGAATGGAGCGATGCAAGCCTAATGAAGCAGCTCTATCCTGGCTTCCTCCTTTGCCTTTCCCTGCTGCGCGACCGAATAGTCGTGGGGTCAGCGAGCCCCAGCGATATCAGAGTACCCGCCGAAGTGCAGCGTCAAGGTTTCGAGGCACTAGCAGCCTTGGTCGACCAAGCAGTCTCTTGTCTTGAAGCGGGCAACTATGCACGCCTAGTCGATCTACTTGTGAGCGATCAAGAGAGGCTGCTGGTGCCCGGCTGACTCGGCGAGGAAAAGCGCCTCTCAGCCGCCTTGCCCCGCCGGTCGCCGGGAGAGCCCAGGACGGCGTTCCAGCAACGCGGCGGGCGGACCCATCCAGGACCCAAGTCGACCTTCGTCAGCGCCGAGCCCTAGGCGTACCGGTCGGGTACGTTGGCGTATCCGCAACACGCCCGAGAGTCGAGAGCCTGCTCTTGATAGTATGCGATTCGTCTCACGCAGAGTACGGGAATCTGAGCCTGGGAACGCTCGCACCGCTATCGGACCCCGCATTCGGCGACCTCGTTATCCAAGCCGTTGCTATCGCGATGCTGCGGGACTCCGACTTCTGGCCATAGCGGCACGCTGCGTGATCACCACGCTTCTTACGTCGGCACCTGCTTGAATGGTAGCGCAGCGAGCGCGACAATCCCCCTTGGGGACGGGGACTCATGAAAACCGCCCAGGCGTTGGCGCTTCTCACCCGATCGTGTCCGCTGGCTGACGTCAACCCGCAGAGCCTGAAGACACAGCGACGGGAAGCGCCGAGTTCCACCGTTCGCTGAGCGAGCACGTTGAGAACCCCCTCTCAGTCTCTGTATCCTCCCTTCCACACTAGTAGTGAGAAGCGGCTGAACAGCACCTCTCTGTGTTGCGCAGCCTCTCCGGGTCAACTCTGATCCTCATCGCCCACAGGCCGCCAGCCCCCGACTGCACTGGACAGGGAGGACTTGAGGATGATTAGCCGAATATGGCACGGCTGGACTGCGCCAGCCAATGCTGGCGCCTACGAGTCACTCCTTGAGAATGAGATCTTCCAGGGCATACAGGGTCGTGAGATCGTTGGTTACCGAGGAATCCATCTCTTGCGGCGTAGTCTGGAGAACGAGGTGGAGTTCGTGACCATCATGTGGTTTGACTCCATAGACGCAGTCAGTACTTTCGCCGGGGACGACTACGAAGCAGCAGTGGTTCCGCCCAAGGCAAGAGCTCTGCTCTCGCGGTTTGATGCACGCTCGCAGCATTATGAAGTGAAGGTGGAGATGAAGGCCTGAGCTCCCCAGGTGCTTGCTCCTCAGCACATTAAGGCTCTCCAAGAGACGACGCCATGGGGCCAGGACCTCGCGGCACACCGGTAGGTGCCTGACGAGGAGCCAACCGAAGCACTTGACAGATTCTTGAGAACTCTGTATGATGGGACAATAAAGACAGCTGATATCGGATAGCCTCTTTGACCAGCGGCATGTACGCAGTAGCGTGAAGGGGTGAGCAGAGATGAGAAGCTACGCCTTGGCTGTCGTGGGGCTGGTGTTCCTGTTGGGACTGCTCGCCCTGGCAGGAAGTGTATCGGCCGCCGGCAATACCTACACCGTCAACACCACCAGCTACACGAACGACGGCTCGTGCAACCCGCTGGACAGCGGCGACTGTACGCTCTGGGAAGCCATCCTGGCAGCCATGGTCGACTCCGGAGTGGATACCATAGCCTTCGACATCCCTATCACCGACACCAACTACGGCCATAACACCGCCGGTGTGTGGACCATCGTTCTCACCGAGCCTCTGGCCTCTCTCGCTGGGGAGATCGTGGATGGCACCACCCAGGCCACGAATATCCTCTCTGACACCAACCCCTACGGCCCAGAGATAGAGATCTCCGGAGAGGGCCAACCCGGCGGGCAGAGTTGCTGGGTGATTGGATCGGGCAACACCATCAAGGGGCTGGCCATCAACCGCTGCCCTGCCTACGGCCTGGCGGTCGGCGGAGATGGCAATATGATCGTGGGCAACTACATCGGGACCGATGCGACGGGTTCCTCTGACGTGAGCACGTCCTATGATGGGATCGTGCTGGGCATGGAGGCGGAAGACAACATCATCGGCGGGCCGAGCGAGGCGGACCGCAACGTCATCTCCGGCATGGGCGGCGGCATCCGCATCTTCCAGATCTCGGGAAACACCACCGGCAATGTCATCGAGGGCAACTACATCGGCACCGATCGGACCGGCACCCAGCCGCTGGGGAACGGCTACGGCATCAAGATCCACGGCGAGGCGTACGACAACACCATCGGACCCCACAACGTCATCGCCTACAACAGCGAGGATGGTGTCTGGGTGGATGGACTAAACACCAATGGCAACGCCATCACCCAGAATAGCTTTCACAGCAACGGGGACCTGGGAATCGATCTCACCGATGACGGCAATGACTCGGCCGAGGCCCCCGTCTTCTCCTCCCACACCTGCACCTCGGCCAGCGGCACCGCTCCTATCAACGCCACGGTGGAGTTGTTCACCGGGCCAGACGAGGAAGGAAAGACCTACTTGACCTCTGTGTCGGCCAACGGGTCGGGGAACTGGAGCGCTTCGGGCTTCCTGGCTGACGGCACGTATCTAACTGCCACAGCCACCGATACCGACGGGAACACCTCAGAGTTCTCTTCAGTCGCGGGCTGCGACCTTCGCGTGTATCTACCGCTAGCGATCAATACACACTAACCCCCCACTACTCTCTCAGCCAGAAACGTGGACTCACCCTGCTCCTGCCAAGGACCCGCTCCAATCCGCGGCCGGTATTGGCTTCTTGAAGCTTCCCAAACCAGCAATACGCGGCGATTGCCGGACCCCCGCCGTACCCCCAGCTGGGAGGAGCCAGATCACGAATATCACCATCAAGCGGCGATAGGGGGCAGCATAGCTCTCCGACCATGAGCCGCTGGACCACCAGGAGAACACGGATTCCCAGGCCGAGGCAACGAGCTCACTCCATGATCCTTGGAACGCGAGGAAGGGCCAACTCCGGGTGGCCCTTCCTTGTGTCTCACAATGTGGCTTTGGTCCAACCATTGGGCAAGTGGTCTGCCCGCCGGGACTCGACTACTCCTCTTCGGGCAAGGCCAGCAACTCCTCCAACACCGCAGTGACTTGGCCCTCGGTCGGTGAC
>Ga0307379_10013569_pt1 | contig 10547 bp, 8 predicted proteins | sample UN2MG_FD_202237 | JGI IMG/M metagenome (GOLD analysis project Ga0307379, IMG submission 202237) | Soil microbial communities from Risofladan, Vaasa, Finland - UN-2 | ecosystem: Environmental > Terrestrial > Soil > Coastal area > Acid sulfate soil | place: Finland: Risofladan, Vaasa | collected... | reverse complement strand
CGGGCGCCTACAGCTTTCATGACACCGATTTCGCGTGTCCTTTCCGACACCGTTACCAGCATCACATTGGCTATCCCGATCCCGCCCACTAGCAGGGAGATGCCCGCAATTGCCACTAAAGCAAGCTGAATCATTGATGTTATGTTATTGGAGATGTCGAGAATATCAGCCTCAGTTCTTATCATGTACACGCTTTCTTTCTGTTCGGGTATCGCCGGCATAATCCCGAAGAGCGCCCCATCTCCTTCGGACGTCACCACTTGCCTCACAGGCGGCACTTTGAGCAGCCTGTCCAGCATCTGCCTGGATTCAGCTTCAACTGTATCGATATAGTTGGAGTCGGAGGAAATAAGCGTTATCTCGTTGTATCCCTCACCTCCTAACATGGAGTTGAGCGTTCTGATAGGTATGTAAACAAGGCCGACTCCAATACCTGGCTTTGGTTCCTCGACTATGCCTTTGACTCTGAATTCCTCGGTTACTTCCTGTCCATCAACTGTTACAGTAAGTTCTACAGTTGCCATCAGGGACAATGGCCTTCTTGTTGCCGAACTCATTACCGAGTCTCCGAGAACAGTATTGAAGCGGTCCTGAATAGTCAGCGGCTGCCCCGCAAGCATTGTACGGTTCTTGGCCTCAAGATAGCCCGGTTCTGTCCCCACGATGATAATGTTAGATTCCTCTCCTAAGTACTTGATTGTTGCATAGGTTGTCCTGGCTGCTGTAGCTTCATCGACATAGGGAAGGCGGCGCACCGAGTCGAACAGGTAGGTATCCAGAAGTGCATCCGCTTCGAGTTGAGGCCCTAATAGGCCGATGCTGCTGGCTGGTCTTATGGTCACAAAGTTGGAGCCCAGCGTTTGTATCTGGCCCTCAAAGTAGGTTCGAAATCCCTCGACCATCGCAGCATTTACCAGAACGGCAGTTATCCCGATGATAATGCCCATGGTTACGAGGAAGGAACGTAGCTTATGGGCGGCTATAGATTCAACCGCTATTTTTAACAGCGTTACCGGGTCCACGTTTTCTTCTCCGCAGAGATAACCAGATAAGCACAAGCAATACGACAACTACCGGTGGGACGATATATACAATGAGATTAGCCTTGCCGGCTGAGTTGAAATGAATCACCATATTCACAGGTGAAGTTTCATAAGTCTGACGACCGATGCGGTAGAGCAGTTTGAAGCCAATCCGGTCTCCGTCCTTGAATTGGTCGGTCTGTATCTTGAAGCTCGCAGGCAGGAAATCATTGGAGGACATAGTGCCGATAAAGAACTCAGAAGGGGAGGTATCAATGTCTCCAACGGGAACTACACTGACAGCCTCGACTGATACTGGCAAGTCGTTCGCTACATGCAACATGACAATCGTTTCTTCGCCTTTGTTAGCCTCTATACGCTCAGCCTGAATGAGTCTGATGCTCGGGCTTTCGATGATAGATGTATCAACACTGAATTCTTTTTGAATTACGGCGCTACCCAGCCTGTAGGATATCTGGAAGCTCAGTTTCTGGGTTCCGATTGCGGGGTCATAGGCTTCAAATGTCAGCTCTCTTCCTCTTACAGACCTGTTAACCTCTTGCTCTTCTTCCGTTGGGCTGCTTCCGGTGAGGAGTGAGGCAATGTCAACCGCCTGAACTTGCTGTTCTTCTGCTATCTGTTCTCCGAGATAATAACCGGTAGGTTGTATTCCTTTAGTAAGCGCTTTAATCTCCAGCTCGCTGATGCCGGCTTGATCGGAGGCGGCTACAACTAGAGAGAGTTTTAATGTTTCGGCGGGATAATTTGCTGGGCTTAGAGAGGAAAGATAAACTTTTACAGCGGAGTCTGCGGGAATGACCTCAAACTCCAGAGGCAGCGGCGGGGCACTGCCACGCTCGTGTTCGGCCACGAGTTGAAGGCGATTGAGGCCAATTTCGTACTTATCGATTCGCAGGTTTGTATCCAGCGACTGGTTTGCATTAAGAGCGCCCACATAATAGAGGGTTTCTGCGCCGTTCTTGATGCGCACTCCGGATACCGATTGCTGCCAGAGGTTCTGTACCTGAAGCTGGGCTACGAAAGACGTTCCCTCATATATTGATTGAGGAGCATTGACGATGCGGAGCGTTATTGACTCCGAGGGCGGCCTCACTTCGAACCATATAGTCCTGTGAGGGGACTCCCCATTATAATAAGTGGCATAAATTTCGACAGAGTTCATCCCCATCTTGTAATTCTCCAGGAAGAGCGTGTTCTCCTGTGTAACGGCAGTTTGCAGAGTTCCGATGGTCTTCTTTTCCCCTGTGGAGGAGCGCAGCATTACATTACTTAGTTGGTTGCCGCTGACATTGGAGAGGTTAACCGTAACGGGAATCCTGTCTCCATCGAAGATGAGGTGAGGATATTGAACGACCTCCAATTCCAATGATATATCTTGAGCTTTAGCTTGAGGTGGTAAGGCGAGAAAAAGCAAAAGCAGTAATATAATAGTCAAAACGTTCGTAATCAGGTTTTGCTTAGTTCTCATCATGGATAACCCTCCCGTCTCTAAGGCGAATTGTTCTGTCTGCCCAGATTGCGATTTCAGGGTCATGAGTGACCACTATCAGCGTTTTACCTGCATCGTTTAGTTTCTTTAAGATGTACATGATTTCGCGGCTGCTTTTTGTGTCCAGATTACCTGTGGGCTCATCAGCGAAGATTATTTTCGGATTGCTCACCAGGGCTCGCGCAATGGCAACTCTCTGTTGTTCGCCGCCGCTCATCTGGGATGGCCTGTGGGTGAGCCTATGCCCCAAACCTACCTGGTGTAGCATCTCAACAGCTCTCTTGTTACGCTCAGCGGCTGCTACTCCCTGAAAAATCAGGGGAAGTTCCACATTCTGTTGGGCGGTTTTTAGTGGGAGCAGATTGAATTGCTGAAAGACAAAGCCTATCTCGGTGGCGCGTATGTCAGCGAGTTCATCCTCTGAAAGTTCAGCAACATTAATGCCGTCCAATAGCACCTGGCCTCTTGTAGTGCGCTGGAGGCAGCCCATGACGTGCATCAGCGTCGATTTCCCGCTGCCGCTGGGCCCGATAATTGCCACAAACTCGGCTTGCGAGATTGTCAACGAGACACCTCGCAGAACCTCTACCTGGATTTTAGTCCCGTAAATCTTCCAGACATCTCTTACATCGAACACTGTGCTATGGTTCAAACCTCAAGGTTCCTTTTCTAGCTCAGATAAGTACCTAGAGTCAACTATAGTGGTATCATTTGCGTGGCCGAATTGTAGCTCGAAAAAAGCTCCACAGAATTGGGTACGACGAGTTAAGATAGACAGGCCGAACAGCTCAAATCTATTATATATTATCAGGGTTTGCTATTTCAAAATACACTGTCGATAAGACGTTTAATTCCGTCGAAGAGACCGTAGCCTGCGAATGCGAAAGCCAGCGATTTTGCAGTCTTGCCCGCCCAGCAAAAGATAAAGAATTTCCATATAGGGTAGTGCAGGCCGCCAGCGGCAATGGTGGCTGCCTTAATGAAGAAGTTAGGTATCGCAGAGAAAAGGAATATAGCCGGGCCTCCGTACTTTTTCATCCAGTTTTCTATTTGCTGATATTTCTTGAACCTCCGTAGCGCAACCTGTCCACCATAGCCAGCGGTATATCCCGAAAGCTCACCCATGCCCTCGCCAAGTCCTGCCAGCAGGCCTAGGAAGAGCGGATTGAGACCGAGACCGGCGGCAATGAAGGCAGCCCATGAGCCAGGCAGCGGCCAAACAGGAGAGGCGCTTCCGATTACAGCCATAGCGAAAACACCGATGTAGCCTGAGGTCTTAAGATATTCCTCGGGATTCTCCGGTCTCTGGACAAGTACGCTGACCAGTACCATAACCAGCACAGCGGCTGCAAGTAGTATTATGTACTTGATCTGGCTCTTACGCTGTATAGCTGGCGTCGGAGCGGCAACTTGCTCATCAGAAGCAAGAGGGGATTTCTCCTCTTCGAGAGGCTTATCCAGTTCATGAAAGCTCATGTTACGTTTAGACTAAACCTTGGCGGGTTTGAAGTCAAGATCAGCTTTTATCCGGTTTGCGCTAATACCTTTGTGAATCTATATGCAATAGTTTATACTGTTTTGGGGATATTATGATAAATCTGGACGAAATTCTTTATAGAGTTACCAAGCCGGCACGTTACACTGGAGGCGAATGGAACAGTGTGGTGAAGGAATGGGATTCGACCAGCATAAAGGTCGTACTCTCGTATCCCGACCTCTATGATGTGGGCATGTCTAACCTGGGGCTTGCCATCATCTACGATGTGCTTAACCATCAGCCCGATGTGCTTGCGGAGAGGACCTTTGCACCCTGGGTTGATATGGAGGCCGAGATGCGCCGTGCTGGCATGCCTCTGTTCAGCCTGGAGTCGAGGCGTCCTGTTAAGGATTTCGATATCCTGGGTTTCTCGTTAGGTTATGAGCTCACTTATACCAATTTGCTTAATATACTTGACCTCTCGGGGATACCTGTACTTGCTGCTGAGAGAGGCGAGTCGGTACCGTTGGTGATAGCCGGTGGGAGCTGTGCCTTTAACCCTGAGCCTATGGCGGATTTCATCGATTTGTTCGTGGTTGGTGAAGGTGAGGAGGTAGTACTGGAGCTTCTGAGCGTGTTCCGTAAATGGAAGGGGAAAGGTTCCGGATGGAAACAGGGATTTCTGAGAGAGGCCGCTGGTATCTCTGGTATTTATGTTCCCGGCTTTTATAGGGTTGACTACCACCCTGATGGCACAGTAGCTTCGATTATCCCCGTAATTACCGAGGCAAGACCTAAAGTGGAACGGCGTATGATGGACAAGCTGCCGCCGCCTTTGATTCGCCCAATCGTCCCTTACCTTCAGGTGATACATGACCGTGGCGCAGTCGAAATTCAACGAGGTTGTTCCCAGGGATGCCGTTTCTGCCAGGCTGGAATGATATACCGTCCGGTGAGGGAACGCAGTCAGGGGGAAGTGGAAAAAGCGGTAGACGGTCTGGTAAAAAACTGTGGCTATGATGAGATCTCACTGCTCTCTTTGAGCACAAGCGACTACCCTGGAATAGGGAATCTGGTTGGCACCATTTTGGAAAGTAATAATGGTGGCAATTTCGTTTTATCTCTGCCAAGTTTGCGTATGGATACCTTCTCTGTGGAACTGGCTGATTCCTTTAAGGATAGAAAGAAGACAGGCCTGACATTTGCACCGGAGGCAGGAACAGAAAGGCTGCGCCAGGTGATAAATAAAAAAGTTCAAGAGGCAGAGATACTGCAGGCAATAGAAACCGCTTGGCAACGGGGTTGGAGGAATGTCAAGCTTTATTTCATGATTGGGTTGCCCACCGAGACACATGATGATATTGCGGGGATAGTTGAATTGGTAAATAAGATTAGAAGCATCGGAAACAAGGGTATCAATATTAGAGTCAATGCTTCAACCTTTGTGCCGAAGCCACATACACCTTTTCAGCGGGTGGCGCAGGTGGGCATGGAGGAACTGGACGCCAGACAGAGGATACTTAAGTCGGGACTGAAAAAAAGTGGGGCGCACCTTTCATGGCAGGACCCCGAGGTAAGCATACTTGAGGCTGTGCTATCCCGCGGAGACCGTCGCCTGGCAAGAGTAATACACCGAGCCTGGCAACTGGGATGCAAATTCGATGCCTGGAGCGAGCTGTATAGCTACGAGAAATGGCAGAAAGCTTTCAATGAATTTGACCTCGACCCCTGTTTTTATGCCTGCAGGGAACGTCCTCTTGGGGAACTGTTGCCCTGGGCTCACATAGACACAGGTGTTACCCCCGATTTTTTTGAGAGGGAATATGAATGTGCTCAGTGGGAGCGCGTGACTCCCAACTGTAGAACAGGACCTTGCTCTTTATGTGGTCTTCACCTGAAGCAGGCTGTTTGTAAGAAAAGGTATCAGGAAATAACTGCTTCCAAAAAAGGTGTTTCAAGTAGAACGAGTACAAAATAGTTAGTATTTAGAAGATAAATCAGGGTCTCTAACATTACTCAAATCAGGCGATCAATCTTGCGAAAGAGATATAACGAGGTAGACTGCTGTAGTACCTGTGCTCAGGCTGTGTGAGGGAACTTTGCTTGAGGAAGAGAACATGAATTTGATAATAAATTTCAGTCCCACGGGCATGATCCCAAGCAAGAAAATGACTCCTTATGTGCCGGTGAGCGTTCAGGAGATTATTGAAGATGTGCACCAGGCCATCGAAGTGGGAATTACCATGGTTCATTTGCATGCACGAGATGAGCAGACCGGAGAACCAACATACAAAGCAGAAATATATGAGAAAATCATCTCGGGGATTCGCAAGTTCTCCAAAGACTTGATAATAGCGGTTTCTTTAAGCGGACGCAATTTTCGTGAGTTTGAAAAGCGAGCAGAACCGTTGAAACTCGAGGGCGATGTTAAACCTGATATGGGGAGCCTGACCTTGAGTTCGGTAAATTTCAACAAAGAAGCAAGTGTAAATACGCCTGATATGATTCAGGCGCTGGTAAATGAGATGCTAAGCAGAAGCATAATGCCCGAACTCGAGGCATTCGATGCAGGCATGATAAACTACGCCAAGTATCTTGAGAAGAGAGGATTGTTGAAGCCACCTCACTATTTTAATCTATTGCTTGGGAACATCGCTTGTGCTCAGGCTGACCTGTTGCATGCTGGTATGATGATAAGAGACCTGCCACCTGATTCATACTGGAGCCTTGCCGGTATTGGCGATTTTCAGTTGATGATGAATTCGGTTGCCATTGCTGCTGGTGGTGGAGTGCGCTTGGGGCTTGAGGACAATATCTGGTATGATTTGGCTCGAACCAGGTTAGCGCGTAATGTTGACCTGATACGTAGAATACATAGGTTGGCAGAGGATAACGAAAGAAAGATCATGGCTCCGAAGGAGTTAAGGAAGCTGCTGCGTCTGGAAAAGGGCAACGGAAAGTACGGCCGTATCTATAAGGACGTACTAAGACCCTCGTGATTGCTTTGCTTCAAGCTAGATAAAGAAACCTGAATAGATTCATTGCCCATGATGGAAAGGGCTCCATCCGTGGCATGAAGACCTTGCATATAAAGAGCGCGATTAATACGCCTAAAGCAACCCCGGCTAGGATATCCACGAAGAAGTGTATGCCTGCATATAATCTCGCCATAGCCCAGCAGGTGGCCAGCACATACACTAGGATTCCCACTTTACGATTGCCCAGAAAAATCCCGGTAGCAGCGGCGAAGGCTATCGTGGTGGCGTTGCTGGGAAATGAAGGGTCGTGAGCAAAGTAAAAAACGGTTTGCGCAGCGTGCCTTGCGCTTTCTAGTATCGCGGGGTCGTCTACCAGGAATGGGCGTGGCCAGGGATCCCAAAAAGTATTGACAATATGTACCCCTAGCGTGGATATGCCGATAGCGACGGCGGTGTTCATGACGGCTCGCTGAATTTTCTCTCTCTTAAAGCGGTCGGACTGACTGAGCCAAAGGGTGAGCATGATGAGGCATATGAGTACAGGAATGAAGAAATCACTGGCCAAGAAGCTCATAAACTCATCAAGGGCGGGTGCTTTGCCCACGAAGCCGGTTATCCAAATTGTCCATCCCGAAAGCGGCGGCGGCATTAGACCTTGTCCTTTCTCTCTTTTTGAAGGCTGCTGAATATGGCACCGAGAAGCGTTCTGGTTTTCAGGTTCTCGATACCCAGTTTGTACTGTTTTCCTTCGGTGGGTGCGTTGGCTGTAGAATCAACTTTTGCCTGTATTATGGATGCTAGAATGCCTGTGACCACCCATGAAGCGACAATTGCCCCCAGGAATAACCCGAGCTGCTGTGAACCTTCCACTGTGTGTTGAATGTTGCGTTCTTCAGTGGTAAAAAACCATCCGAAGGCCCCTACAATTGCCAGTACGCCGAAGAAATACTGGAGCGGACGCTGTTTGAACAGACACATGCCATCCAGCTTTGCATAGATTGCTACTATCTGGTATACACCCATAGATGCCACAAATACCAGCACGAAATAATCCAAAGCCATGTCTTTATCCCTCTTTGATAGTTTTCACACGCCACGTCCAGGTCAAATTTGAGAAAAAGTTCCATAACATAGCGGAGGCTATCCCGAATATAGCAGATATGATGTAGAAGAACCCCACGACATCAGTGAAGAAAATGAGTACCCCTTCATGTATTCCCAGGCCAACCAAGCTGACTAGGTTAAATTTGATGCCGCGTATAAAAAAAGACCTTATGCCTGGAGTTCGTCTATCGCTGAAAGTCCAAAACTCATTTAAGAGGAAGTTAGTTATAATGGATATCTCGTAGGCAATCGCTGCGGATATCATGTAACGCAGGCCAGCGACTTCTGTGAAAAGCGTGAGCAGCCCTAAATAGACCCCAGTGCCGCTGGCTCCCACTACACAGAATTTAATGAAACGTCTTATCCCGCCATCGTACCATGCCAGGCGGTAAAGGTGTTTCAGATAGTTTATCTGTTCCTTTGCTGTAAGATTACTCTTGCCTCGCTCACGCTCTCTAAAAGTATAAGGAATTTCTACCACGCGAGCCGGTTTTCCTTTAACCAGTACCTCTAGCAGGATTTTATAACCTGTGGGGCTAAGCTCGGTGCCTTCTATTACCTGTTTCCTGAACAGGAAGAATCCTGAGAGAGGGTCTTTTATCTTCCTGGCTGCGGTGAGAAGAACATTTGCAGGTAACTTTGCTCCCAGCGAAATAATCTTTCTCTTCAGCGTCCAGCCTTCGATAGCGCCACCTTTGATATAGCGACTGGCGATTGCCACGTCTGCGCCTTCTTTAACCCCCTTAATCAAGTTGGGAACAAACTCCGGAGGATGCTGCAAATCGGCGTCTATTACTCCCAGAATATCTCCCTTTGCCTGTTTGAACCCAGCAACCACCGCTGAAGCTAAACCACGCTCATTTGTGCGAACGATTACTCTAACAGGATATTTAGAGGAGAGGCTTTTTGCCAGTTCAGCGGTCCCATCCGGGCTGTTATCATCTACCACGATGAGTTCGTAGTTATAGTCGGATAGAGATTTGTGAACTCTTTCAACCAGTGTCTTGATATTTTCACTCTCATTATATGTGGGCACAATGAGTGAGAGTTCAGGGCTTGAAGCGTTATGCGATTTCATCCTCAAATTCCTGAGATTGGCTCCCTGTAATGAGGGAAAGCGACAACAACTCTATTTTACCTCGGTTTTGCTTTTGTAGCCCTGGCTCGACTTGTGTAGACGGGAGTACACAACTTGAGATATTTTTTGTTTCTGCCGAACTCAACATCGAGGTATAATTTCTGTAATTGCTTCGTTATTTTCCCGATCTTGCCGTCCCCAATCTTACGATGGTCAATCTCGACTACCGGTGTTACATGGGCGGCCGTGCCCGTCAGGAAACACTCCTCTGCCAGATAGAGTTCGCTACGATCAATGTGACGTTCCTCGGTTTCTAAACCGAGTTCATTCCTAGCCAGTTGAATTACGGTGTCTCTTGTTATGCCAATGAGAATCCTATCGTAAGTGGCAGGGGTCACCAGCTTGCTATTCATGACAAGAAAGATGTTTTCGCCGCTGCCTTCAGACACATAGCCATCTGAAGTGAGCATGATGCCTTCCTGGAAGCCATTTTCTATAGCTTCTGTTTTGGCGAATGCGTTGTTTACATAAATGCCCGTAATCTTGCCTCTGGGCGGTATCATATTATCGTCAGGCCTTATCCACGATGATACGCAGCACTTGATTCCGTTCTTGTCATCCAGATAAGCACCAAAGGTTGTAACAATAATGCAAATATCGTCTTCGAGCCCGTGTAGCCTGACTCCAAAAGCTTCAGAGCTTTTGTAAGCGAGTGGTCTAATATAGACGTCTTCTTTGAAACCGGACTTTCTAACAAGCTCGACTGTCAAGCGGCAGAGTTCGTCTACAGAGTAGGGGATGTTAATCTTAAGCAGCTTGCAGTTATTTAGCAGTCGTTCATAATGTTCAGGACAGCGGAAGATGTATAGCTGCTTCTCATTTTTGTTCCAATTGCCTCTGATTCCTTCGAAGCAGGCAGTTCCGTAGTGGAGAGCATGGGTCATGATGCCGACCTTGGCTTCTGAGAGCGGAATGAGCTTGCTTTTAAAAAAGGCATAGGGTGGCATTGCTACACTCCTTTTTGTGCTAGCGATAAGTATAACCAGCCTAGGTGGTAATGACAAGTCGGTATAATGCTCCTTGAATTCGAGACTATTTAGTGCTAGCATTAATAAAGCCCTCAATGGGCTCTTACTTATTGTAGGGCGGGTGCTGAATTGTATGATGTAATGATAGTAGGGGCTGGTCCTGTGGGGAGTTACCTTGCCTACAGGATGGCTGAGCTTGAATATAAAGTTATAGTTTTCGAACGGAGGGCAAAGGTTGGCGATGCGGTCTGTTGCACGGGTATCATAGGCAAGGAATGCTTTGACCGGTTTCCTATTATAAATCATGGTATCCTGACTCAGGCAAGCTCCGCAAAGTTCTTCTCTCCATC
>Ga0307379_10013568_pt1 | contig 10547 bp, 22 predicted proteins | sample UN2MG_FD_202237 | JGI IMG/M metagenome (GOLD analysis project Ga0307379, IMG submission 202237) | Soil microbial communities from Risofladan, Vaasa, Finland - UN-2 | ecosystem: Environmental > Terrestrial > Soil > Coastal area > Acid sulfate soil | place: Finland: Risofladan, Vaasa | collected... | reverse complement strand
GTAATCGTACAGCCCAAACTCATAGAGTCTGTTGTTACGATTGTGCGACATAGGATAGAACCGACGGTCCTTGATTCTGCCGTTTAACTTATAAGCACGATCGCTCAACTCGCCAAACTTAACAGTCATCTCCGCCTTCGACATCTTGGACTTTGCCATTGTCTTACCTTTTATCTTTGGAAGGAACAATTATTATAGCACCTTTGTTCCAGAAAAACAAGTGGGGTGTTTCCACTACTTTTTATTCGTGTCAATAATTCCGATTGCGAACAACGCTGCCTTCACGTAGTCGCCTGTTACATAGGCATGCATAGGCCCGCTAATGTAAGATATAAAATCTTTGTGCGTGGCAGGGCTCTCCAACCTAACTGCTGTGCGCATCCACTCAAGTATCATGTAATCGTGTGCTACATTATCGAGCGGGTGCCAATCGTTTATATCCGAAGGACCTAAATCGCCCATACGTGATGCCAACTGTTTTAGTATGTCGTTCTGTTCATAAAATTCCATTATCTACTCCTTATGTCCCAGCGTACTGCTGCAATCATTACTCCAATTGGCAATAGAGCGCCGACTATCGCAACGGGCCATCCTACAATAGTATTATAGCACAGGGCGATAGCTACCATGATGCTCATTGCTACAATGAGCTCTTTCGTCAGTATTTGCAATCTCTTTATGCTGCGCCACATTAGTCTTTCCTCCACGGATACAATATGCGTCCGTCTTCATCTACTGCAAACTGTGCCTGCCATCCTTGCCAGAACCAAGTCACCATCCAGTATGTAAGTATAGGCCCTGCCCAGCCGAGTATAGCAGATGCCGATATCATTATCGACAACTCTTTTAAACTTAAAAATCTCCAATTAATATATAGAGCGGCGAGCAAACAACTACCTGCGCCAATGCCCCACCACCATAATGCAATACTTATCATCGCCCATCATCCTTTTTCTTCATATAGATAACAAACATCGTAATCCATAGCAACGGACCGAACAACACGATTTGTATTATTGCGAGTAACGGATTGCGCGGCACAGGTACAAGAATAGTTGCTCCTGCACCAATCAAGCACCAGCCTGTCAAAAAATATCCTAACGATGCTGCGTCCATTACTTTCCTTTCAACCTTTCGTATTCGGTCGTGTCTTGAAGCTCTTTCGATCGACGTTATGTATCTGGCAATAGACTGTGTCGATGCCCTCAAACGTTTTAGCATAGATCGGGCTGTCGTCAAACAAAATGTCGATGCCTTGCTCGTAGCAGTAGTCTGCCTTTGCATTGTTCCAGGCGACCTCGTCCGCCCACGGCAAACCATTTATCCACTTAACCTCAACGTCGGGTCTACCTTCCAGGTGTTCTGTTATCGAAAAGAAACCATCAATGCGATTTAAATCTATAAGGTGTCCAATTTCTTCTTCCGAGCGTTCACGTGTAGCACCAGTAACAATATGGACTTCGACACCATCATCGTCCAGATACCTGCGTATCATTTCCTGAAACGCAGGAAATGTATCTGTCACGCCGTGTATGTCAAACGCTAATTTCATATCATCCAAACTTCGTTAAGAGAAACAGAAATGTTCCGAACGCTACTGCCCAGAAAATTATATGTAGGAAGTTATAAGCAAAATTGTTTTCGTCTGCCTCTGCGTTCCACTTTAAAAATTTACGCCACCACTTCATGTCATGTAGCCCTGTTCTTTAATATAGGTGTATGCTATATTATACGCTTCTAAATACTTCGGGCGATCCTCTTTGAACAAGCCTTTCTTTAATTCGTTGTGTACACCTTTGCATCGCAGGAAGTTATTAGGTGCCATGTATGATTGCCTACCAGGTGCACAAAACTCCAGCGAAGTCGTAACCTTCGGTCGCTGTCCATTGTCCGTTATAAAGAATGTTTGGCAATCACCTATCCTACAAAAGGTAACTATCATCATTGCAATTTCTTCGTCTTTAGTTAGACTGCCCACGTTCTTTCTGTTTCCCTTTTAGCATTTCTGTAAAAATAAATTTCTCTGTCACTTTTCGCGGACGATACTTGCCACGCCCACTGTGCATAAAATTTGTAGCCTTTGCTGCTGTTGCTCCGTCAACCCACGTATGCGCATCGTACAAGTTAGGCGTCGGATATTTTTGTCCGCCACGATAATAATACACCTTGCCCCAGCGAAAGGCAGTGAGCACCCATCGCTCATCCTTTGCTGCGTTCTTTAGCCTACGCCACGGATCACTTGCCATACTTTAGCTTCTGTTCAAATAGTTTACGCTCATCGACGTCCAGCGGAAAATATGTCACGTCGCCCCACGCCGCCTCATAATTCTTGCGCAAATCTTCGATAACTTCCCATGCTCGCTTATCATTACCGAACAGCGTAGCATCAAGCACAGAATTGCAACTGGTGAAGTCGCCGTTCTCATGCCGGCGAATATAATCAGTATTATTGCTGTGGACAACTACAATTATAGTTTTATTCGCCATTGTGCCCTACATAAATGTTAACAATGTTTCTTGCTTGAGAGGGCGATATATCGAAGTGAATAGCTGTGTCATTGATTGCGTCTTCGTCACGACCCTCTCGATCAATAGACAAGTCGAACAAGCTTTCGTAATGCGCAAACACATCGTCTTGAAACTTCCACTCTCGTTTCTCGCGCTCCTCGGCAAGCATGCCAGCACTGTAAACAATCAGTCCTGTGATGAAGCCAATGAAGTGAGCTGCGAACAGCCATCGAACATCGGGATTGATAATAGCAATCACTCCGAGAATTACAAATACTAAACTAAATCCTAGAATAGCTTTCCACCTACGTTTCATCTTCATTGCTCTTCCTTTGCCTCTTCTTTCATAATCTCGAGATCTGCCTTGCTCTCAGCATAGCGAAATGTGTTACGTTCACATGCAATAATTTTTGTGTCAACAACTTCACACGTTTGTCCTGTGCGCAACGTAATAAACTCTCTGTCTGTTTGCCCTTCCTCAAGCGGTGCTGGTGTGCGCATTATGCTTCCTGTACATCCTTGCGCGGACATAATAACCGAAACAAACATCACTATAAGAACTAGTGTTATTATGTTACGAAATAATACTCCCTTATTCACAATACTCACCGTTGCATGTCTTTGGACCTAATGCATTACACGACTTGAACTTAGCATTGTTATGACTAGAGTCCTCACCGTTGAGGAACAATACATGATGCATGTATTCGTGTCGCAGGAACTTTCGATCAGAAATACAGTTCCGTCGCGGGCCGTAGCCTAAGTCGTCTGTGTTGATATAAATGTCTTGGCTTGCATACGAGTAAACTGCATACCCACCACCTAAGCCAAGGTGCTCAAAGCCCGTGAAGTTGACAGTCGGACCTGGCGTGCCTGTATTGGCAGCACAAGCCTCAAGGTCTATGTACTCTGCCTCCATCTCCTCAAAGGTGATGAAGGTGTACTGCGGGACTGTTGCTCTTAGCACAAGGCCTGTGTCGCTAATCTGATCGTACTGGTAGCCAAACGTTGCCATGCAACTTCTGCCGCTTGGACCATCCCCGCCGCCTCCGCTGCAACCTCCAACAAGCGCAAGCGCCGCGACTACTATACTAATCCTCATGTTCATCCTTTTCACTCAACAACGGTAAGAACCAATATGGACGCATTGACGGCGGGATGATGTTGTTAATCATCTTACGCAAACGTTTTGCTTCACGTGTGTTACCATTGTTGTCTTGTTCGTATTCTAACATCAAGCCAATCTCGTCTACAAGATTAGCAAGTATGTCACGTAGCTTTTTCTCTTCTTCTACAGCCCTTGCTTTGTTTGTTGCAGTCAAATCATCTAACGACATCTTACGCTTACGACTTGGCATCTTATCTTCTTCTATCTCAAGCTCATCTGCCAAGCACTCAAGCTCGTCTGCAAGGTCCTCATCGCCTATACGTGAAGCAACGTCGCGCATACGATCCGACATTACATTCTCAAAGCATCTGTCCTTGCGAAACTTCTCAAGCGGATCGTTTGCTGTTTGAAACGTGTTAATCGACGCTGTAAGCTTGAGGAAGTCTAATGTGTTCTTGCTCATAACGGTGTCCAACACTCTTCGCTTGATAGTTGACGGCCTTCTGAATCATAGTAGCATCCGTGCCCTGCCCACATCTCGCCACCGACTTCATGCAAGGTGCTGCCACCATAGTGTTTCGCTTTCACCTTCGAACCCATTGCGTTGTTTGTAGCACCGGGCATAATATTGTAGCCGCGTGTCTCTTGTGTCAGCACAGGACGAACAATGCTGCCATCATTCTTTACGTAGGGTCCGTAGCGGTCTTCTCTAACGATCGGCATTGGTGTTTTCCTTACAAGACGTGGACACATCTAACTTATGTATCTCCCTGTCAAGCTGATCAAGCTTGTCGTTATTGCTGCATGATGCAAACATAGTGATGATCACCATTATGTACAAGCCCGTTCTATCAACGTGTTTCATGATGCTAACTTCCCTCTACCTTCGCCCTTCAATTGCTCGAGGAAAAAGTCTTTCACAAGATCCTTCGTCATGTAAGAAAAGACCTTTGAATAAATTGTTAGCGTGACATAAAATACTGCGGTCGCTGTCCATTCTTGAATAACAAGGGCATACAGCCAATAGCCGACAATCGCGTATGAAATAATTTGACCGACGACGTCCGAGTGCATATCGCGCAATGCTTTGTAGAGTGGACCAACAGCTTCATCGCTACGTATGTCTTTGTCACCTCGGATTACAACTACTATGACAGTTAATGCTATTATTGCAATTGCTGAAAAAATTAAAGTGATCCAAGCAACAGTAACAATAATTGCATCGACTGTCGGATGATACCCGTACCCAAATGCGATAGCTGATGCTAAAGCAATCGAATTAAGATAGCCTTTAATCTTTGCCCAAGTCATTATCGTTGCCCCCAGCTTCCGTATTGCGTTACGCAAATAAGATCGTCGTACTTGCTGTCCGTATCTACTTGGGGCTTGACGATGAAGTGTCTCTTGTATTGATTGAGAAACGTGTCAAGTGTTCCCGTATAGTGGAGGTCACCATCGGCGTCTACAGTTACGCCAGCGATTGCTTTGATCTCGTCGGCAAGCGTTTCGCTTCTACCATGCCAGAAGAAGATTCTATAAGTTCTCATCACTCGTCTCCACGAGTACCAATACAGTCAATAGTATAGCACTTTCCTGTAGTCGTGTCAAGTATAAAAACCTGTTATACTTCAGCTAGTTATAACACCATATAATTTAGGCGATAAATAACAGTAGATAATTAGGATCATATTACATGGCTGAACGCGAACAATACATAGGTTTTTCCACAGTTGATAGAGACGAAGCACCATTTCGCTTGGTTGATATCGAACTAGTGAAAAGGGACTTGCTAAATGCTTTCCACACAAGACTGGGAGAGCGCGTTATGCGCCCGGACTTTGGAAGCCTTATATTCGACTATCTGTTCGATCCTTTTGATGAAGAAACAAAATCGTTAGTTATCGAAGATGCTGTGCGCATTATCGGACGTGATCCGCGTGTTGCGCTATTGAGCATTGATGCTAAGGAATTATCGGAAGTACTTCGTGTAGAGATTGAGCTACAGTTTACCCCGCAGGATGTTGTAGACAACCTGTTTATAGAATACGATCGACAGAATAAGGACGCAATTTAATGTCACAATCAGTAAGACAGAGCAATTTATTTACGGCTGAGGATTGGCAAGCAATCTATCAAAGCTTTCAGGACGTGGACTTCCGCGCTTATGACTTTGATACATTACGCTCTGCGCTAATCGACTACATTCGCACACACTTTCCTGAGGACTACAATGACTACATTGAGAGCTCAGAGTTTATTGCTGTTGTTGAGCTACTATGCTATTTGGGCATGTCGCTTAACTTTAGAACAGACCTAAACAGTCGCGAGAACTTCCTAGACACAGCAGAACGTCGTGAGAGCATTGTGCGTCTAGCACGTATGCTGTCTTACGTTCCAAAGCGTAACCTAGCAGCAAGCGGACTGTTCAAGCTAAGTGGTGTACAGACGAACCAGGCTATTACAGATAGCTTAGGGCGCGATCTAAACGGACGTACAATCTTTTGGAATGATCCTAACAACGTAGACAGCTTCGAGCAGTTTACAACGATCCTTAATGCTGCGTTCAACAGCCGCAACCCATTCGGACGCCCTAGCAAGTCGGGCACCATCGGTAGCATTAGCACTGACTTATACCAATTCAACAACGTCGAGAACGTAGCAGTCACATACAACCTAAGCATTAATGTACGTGGCGAGCAAGTACCGTTCGACGTAGTTAACCCAGACTTTAATGATGGCGAGTACTTCTTCGAGCGTCAGCCAGACCCTAACGAGAAGTTCAACCTAATCTATCGTAACGATGGCGAAGGACTTGGCTCTGCTAACTCCGGCTTCTTCTTGCTGTTTAAGCAAGGGCAGCTACAGCGACAGGACTTTCGTTTCGACTTTCCGATTCGCAATCGTACAACTGATATCAACATCAACAACATTAACGAGACTGATGTGTACTTTCAGGAGATTAACGAGAATGGTGCTATACAAAACGAGTGGACAAAGGTTCCTAGTCTAGTAGGTAACAACGTTATCTTTAACAGCATCGACAATCAAGTGCGTAACATCTTTAATGTTATTCCTCGCTTGAACGATCAAATCACTCTTAAGTTTGCTGACGGCAACTTCGGTAACGTTCCAGTAGGCATTTATCGTACTTGGTACCGCACATCGATTAACAAGAAGCTTGCTATACGCCCTGAGGATGTACAGAATCTAGAGATTAACATTCCTTACTTCGGAGCAGATGGACAAGAGTACAACCTGCGCTTACTGTTTAGCCTAGAGCAAACAATAGCAAACGGTTCCGCATCGGAGACGAATGAGGAAATCAAGCAACGCGCACCACAGGTATTCTATACACAGAATCGAATGGTGAACGGCGAAGACTACAATGTATTCCCACTAACACGCGGCAACGAGATACAAAAGCTAAAGAGTCTGAACCGCACCCACGCAGGACACAGTCGCTATATCGACATTAACGATCCTACGGGCACATCACAGAACCTTATTGTGTTCGGTGATGACGGTGCGCTATATCAGGACGACGAGCAAGCTCGCATAGAAGTAGACGCAACGTTAGACGCTGCAACTATTACGAATGTAAACTTGCAGAACTTTATTGCAGATAGCCCGACGCTATTAAACTTCTTCTACAGCGACTATCGCACAAACTACCTAGCACTAAACGGTAGCAACGCATTCAACATCACAAACTACGTTGACTTCGGTAGCACACCTGTGTATTGGGAAGCACAACCTAAGAGCGGTGTTAACGACACAGGCTTCTTTAAAGATGCGCTAACGGGCGCAGTAGTTCCTGTGGATCTAACAAACACTTTCCTTACAGAAGGTGCGCAGGTACGCTTTAATGATACGCTCGTAAGCCCAACTGATGAACAGTGGGTAGTTACACAATCAATCACCGCTAACGGTATCCCTAGCGATCCTGACGCAGTAGCAGACCTTGGCCCAATCGAAATGACTGACCAAGTTATTGACGAGTGGGTAGCAATAGATCTTATTCCAAACTTCCGCACAGAGTTTACCTCTGCTGAAGCAGCACTAATCGAAGCACGTATTTCAGCACAGGCTGACTTCGGCATCGGTTACAATGTAGCAGCAAATAATAAAGCCGGTGGTTGGTTCATTACACCAACAGTACCTTCAGGCGAAGAAACGTTTACAACAAACACTTCCGCTGCAGGTAGTTGGCTAATCTTTTGTTCCTACGATCCAGTAGACGATGTATGGAGCTTCTTTACACGTGGCAAGCGTTATATCTTTGAGAGCTTAGAGGATGTACGCTTCTTCTTTGACCCACAAGAGCTTGCTGTAAACGTAGCATCAGGTCGCTCACTACGTGACCAGCTACAGATCCTCGGCACGAATACAGCAACGTCTGTACCTGCTGATGGTGCCCTTGTTACTCCGATCAACCTAACGTTGAGTGAGCTGTTCACATATGAGGATGGCTATAATGATCCGCGCAAGGTAACAGTGACAGGTGTTGACAGCAACGGCGACGGCATTCCGGATGATCCGCTAGCAATCGACACGTACCTAGCAAACGGCATTCGATCTGACGAAGATATTTACTTTGAGCGCTTTACAGACTTTGACGACTACGAGTACTTCCAGCTATGGGAGCATGGCAAGTATGTATTAGGTGGTGGACCACTAACTATTACAGCTAGTGGCACTAACTGGAGCTTGACTGGCGGCACAGGATCACAACTGATTACAGACGTAGATCTTATTACGACTACACTAGATCCTACAATAGATGCTAACTTCAAAGATAAGATTGACGGCATCGACACTCGCGTTATTGCGTTTGCAGGAACTATCATTTACTATTCTTCTACAGATACATTCTATGAAGTCGAGCAGGCAACAGACGATACAGTACGCATTGTAGAGACACAAAACTATCTACATCGCACAGGACGTACATTCCAACTTGATAGCAACTCTACAGAGAATCCATTGTACTTTAAGTGGACGCACTATGCACCACGTGCGAATCGAATCGACCCTAGCGTAAGCAACATTATCGATCTTATCCTGCTAACAACATCTTACTACGATGAGATCATTACTTGGAAGAACAGCAATGACAATACAGCACCTGTACCGGATGCTCCTACAACAGAGGACCTACGTATTCAGTTCTCCGAGCTAAACGATTACAAGATGCTGTCCGATCAAATCATCTTCAAGCCAGGCAGGTTCAAACTACTGTTTGGTGTCGGTGCAGAAGATGAGCTACGTGCTACGTTTAAAGTAGTTAAGGTTCCGACCACTACTGCAACAGATAACGAAGTGCGTTCGGAAATTATTAACGCTATTGATGATTACTTTGACGTAGGCAATTGGGACTTTGGTGAGCGCTTCTTCTATACAGAACTAAGTGCATACATTCACCAGCGTCTAGCTAACATTGTTGCGTCAGTAGTTATTGTACCTAGCAAGGCAGACTCTGTGTTCGGTAACTTGTTTCAAGTTAAGGGCGAATCGGACGAACTGTTCCTAAGTACAGCATCGGTAGCAGACGTACAGATTGTACGCAACTTAACAGATACAAACTTGAGGATTAATAACTAATGGATAATGAAAAGAAAAGCTTGTGGGACAAGCTATGGAGCATCGAACTATATAGATTCCCTTGGGGCAATGATGGCAGAGGCACAGTAGTACTATTAGCACCAGTTTTGTTTATGGGTATATTTATAGCAGGACTATTAATATTTGATACGTTCTTTGCAGGATAATAAGATGCGATTAAACGAATTTGAAGACGCGCACGGTTGGGACAAGAAAGAAGGCGTGTACAATGTTGCTATTATTAGCAAGCTAGGTAAGAGCTATGAAGGGAAAGGGCTTTCGTATAAAGAAGCGAAGCTACTCCTTAATAGAACAGTAGGTGGATATCAGACAGATGTATTCCCCGATGATGTTGATGCTACTGTAAGATGGCATACTAGCGGCGAAGCAGCAATAATGACAATACCCTCCACTCACGCAGAAATTGAGTTTTGGATGGAAAAAGATAAGCGCGCATAAAAGAACAGAAATCGGTAAGCACTAGACCAACGCATTTACCAACCATGATGGAAATATAAGATGGCAACATCATTTAATAGCACACCAGAGAAGCAGCAAACATGTAGTCACTCTACTGTATTGTTTGGTTCCGGTGACTATTATGTGATGTGTAAAGACTGTAGCCGTACATGGGTTAAGGTTGGGCTATCGACAGACGAAGCAGATCCAGATTATGTGAACGATACTATAACTGGAGAAGAAAGACACGAGATAACGCTTGAAAGAATAAAGGCGGTTATAGAAGAGTAATGTTGATTCACGTATTCACTAACATGGGGAAATGTCATTGTGTGGATACGGAGGGTCTTATAGTATTATCGGACACGACATTGTATATAGAATGCTGTGACGATATTTACGAATGTATAAAGAAAGGTAAGCCGTGTTGTATAGTAGTACACGACTACGGTAGGGATATAACACTACACGACTGCACCATAGAAAATAAAGTAATCACATACGCTAGAAAGTGTATAACAGGAAGAAACATTAAATGATAAAGAAGTTTAGCAATAAGCTACCAACGATTCTGCAAACGGATACGCAGAAGGAGTTCTTCTCCGCAACGTTTGATCAGTTATTCAGTCCTGCTGAAGTAGAGCAAGCACGAGGGTTTATAGGGCGACGAAGCAGCGATGTATTCAATCCGCGCGTCGATAACTACCTGGGCGAGCCTACCAAGCTGCGAGCAGCATATCAGCTAGAGCCGATTGCATACGCTGTCAATACAGCATTGCAAGATACTAACGAAGTGTTTTATGAAGACTTCCTAAACTATATTGAGTTCCGCGGCGGCGATACAAGTAATCACGATCGCTTGTTTGCAGAC
>Ga0307379_10013566_pt1 | contig 10550 bp, 10 predicted proteins | sample UN2MG_FD_202237 | JGI IMG/M metagenome (GOLD analysis project Ga0307379, IMG submission 202237) | Soil microbial communities from Risofladan, Vaasa, Finland - UN-2 | ecosystem: Environmental > Terrestrial > Soil > Coastal area > Acid sulfate soil | place: Finland: Risofladan, Vaasa | collected... | reverse complement strand
TAGGATCGTTAGAAATTTCAAGAGAAAAACACCTTCTTTTGGTTAAATAATAGGATATATGTGAACATATTTCAATCCTGTGATTTGTTGGAATGCGAATTTATCAGGAAATTGTGAATTTTTTCGAAAAATTCAGGTATTGTGGAACTTAATAAGAAATTCCATGGAATATTTTGAAATTGGATATGACCGGGGTGAAAATTCCCCGGATATTACAGTCCCACCACATCTTTATAAAAATCCGAATACATTCTTTCACAAGGTGTTATAACGAACCGCTTTTTATGGCTGACATTTCTTATCATCGCCTGTACAATTTCAGGTGCAGTTGGTGTGGCCTCTGCCACTGAGTATACAATCACTTTCAGGAATCATTCGGAACCTAATTTCAGTGTTCTCGTTTATAGTCACGATCCAACCGTAAATGGACAAGTCACAGATTCCATCACCCAGTCACCCGGGTCTTCATATGGAGCCTTTAATGACGGAATATTTGGAAATGAAGGCCAATTGTACACAAAAGAGATCCATGGCATCACGGTCAGAAATTATAGAATACCCCCACTGGGAAGTGGATATTTTTCCAGTATTTCATCACACTATAGTGCATAAAACAGCTCTAATTATTCTTTTTCTGACAAATTCGATAACTAATCTCACTTATCGTGGGAAGTGGATTTACTCTGCTGTATCTGCGGGAATTGGACTGTAAGGCAGAATGGATTATTCATATTTTCGGAACATACCCAAGTGAATCACATTTGAATAATTTCTTACAATTCCCGTTTAATCTCTATTAACCTGTCCTCGAGCATAGACAGGCCAGACGCCATGTCCTCAATTACAGAACGGATCTCGGCTTTTTTCCTGTTATCATCTCCAGGGAGGACATATACTTTTTTTAAGAGTCGGATGAGCCGTTGCCTGACCTCGATCTCGCGGGACAATTCCCGGAAATCAGTGAGTTTATCTTCATCTGCTCCTTTTTCCCTGGCCATGGCCACGTCCTCGTCGAGAGTGGACATCTTCCGGAAGAACTGCGCAATCAGGTCATAGAGTTCGCGGCGTGGGATGGGTTTCTGGATATAGTCTTCAAAGAGAGCGCTGTATTGCTGAAGTTCGTCCGGTGCAAGTGACTTTGCCGTGATCATCATCACCGGTATATCCTTCGTCCTTTCATTATTCTTTATCTGCCTGAGTGTCTCCCATCCGTTCATTGGCTCCATCAGGATATCAAGCAAGATAAGATCAGGAGTCTCCGTGGTGAGAAGAACGAGGGCCTGCGCCCCCGAGGTGGCCTCGATTGTATCATAGCCTTCCTTTCTTATCATCCTCCCCAGGATCTCGGTTATGGCCGGGTTGTCATCCACGATCATTATGCGATACATCAGCCTTCACCACTTCTATGGGCCGGTATTTGAGGAATCTGTTTTAAGATTTTTCTTATCTTTCCTAAATTGATCTGCGGGCCGGTGAGGATGCAGAGATATTCATCAAAATACGGCGCAATAATCACGTTTCCTGAAGGCACCTGGAGGGTAAAATGAACAAAGGATCCGGTGTTCATGACCGATTTTATCTCATCAATGGCCTGGAGAATGTCTTCTGAATGTATAACGACAGATTCGAGATTGATATCGCCCATGGCAAGGACGGAGGTCCCCCCTCCAAATATGGTTACGGCCTGTACATGGGGGAGCCTGACAATTCTGCCCAGAAGAAGCTGGGCGACGAGATCCGTATCGAGATCAAGGGGATATGCAATATCAGGATCTTCATCAGGTTCCTCTGCCTGGCTTTCAGGAATCTCAATTGGCAGTATGAGCGATTCTATATGAAGATTACCTGGTTCGGTGGCAGGTGGAGCTGGTTGTACAGGGAGTGAAGATACTATTTCCTGCGGATCAAGCAATCTTTGGGCTTCCTCGAATTCGCTATTAATGTAGCGTATTATTGAATGATGTACAAGGGGCAGGCTCCGGAGGTAGTGTATTGCGGTCGTTCCTCTCAATATTTTCTCTCCCATGCCGAAGAAACAGCCGACTGCAGATCCCCTTTTGATAAGCACGTACCCCTTACCGTCTCCCACTGTAACCTGGACAATCCCCTGGAAGCGGGTGGTATGAGTAAGAATCCACTCAAACGGAGCTTCCATCGCGCCAATCCGGGTTCCCCGGGGAAATCCTTGCATCATAGATATGAACAGATTATTTCCATGTTTTTTTTCAATTCATAATTAATCTGGCCAATATTGGCAGCAGGTGTAGTAATAACCACAAGGAAGAGGTCATCTTTGAGGGGTATGGATGACAGGAGAATCTCACGGAATTCGATAAATATCATTGAGATCTTTGGCTGACCAAGTTGCTTCGCCAGAACCTGGGACTCAGCCATCACAAAGGATGTGACTGCGGCCAGGCGATCGTCGTCTATATCTCCCGATTCCACATCTTCGATTATATGGCCGTCTGACCTGATGATTAATACCGTTTTGACCCCAGGAATATTAAAAAACCTGTGGAGTACCGATTTCAGCATAGCTTACTTACTTATTTATGGCATTTTCCATAAAGATTGGCAATACTTCAGTTTATTCGGGCGAAGTTCCTTCTTTTGCCAGTGTGTCAAGGATCCTGTAGGTATTTACCATCCTGTTGAATGCAGCTACCAGCTCTCCGATCTCGTCATTACTCTCTATATCTATCCGTGTATCAATCAGATCGCCCTTACTGATGCGTGTGGCAACCGATGAGAGTTGCACAATGGGATCAGTGATCTGGTGGGCAAGATAATTGCTCCACATAAGGATTACGGTGATCGTGATGAGGGTGATGAGGATAATGCTGATCTCAAGGCCCAAAGCCTCAACGATACTTGCGGTTCCCCCTATGGAGACGATCCCAAGAAGAATAATCGGGAGAGTGGCGATAAAGAGCATGCTGATGAGTATTTTGTAAAATATCGGTATCGAGACCCTGTCGTCAATGACCGAATTTTGCCTACCCTGATTGTATGCCATAAATACAGATCAATCCATAATGGTTAAGGCTTTTCACCAGAGGCCTTCTCGCCTTTAAGGACGTAGCCTCTCTCTCTCCCAGCTGCTTGACCTGCTTGTAGGTCCTCCACAACGGGTGTCCGGCGAGCAGGATGGGATTAACCGCCGCTCTCAAAGAGAGTGAGGCTGCTTGCACTACCAAAGGAAGTAAAGCTGATTCCCCGGTAGGGCCGCCCGGCAGAGTGGTATCTTTGGCTTTTTGTCTGAATTTGCGTCTTTTCTCTCTGTTGTTTTAATGATGTTGACATGAGATTCTTGCGAAAGTGCGCATTTCCGGGTACTGTCAAGAGTGTGTGACGGGGATAATCCCATTACTGATAAGTATTGTCCTGCCAGATCAGCACTGGATGGACAAACCCATATAGACGGATTGACGAATGTAAATGAATATGTCTGCCACCCTTGCCTACTCCATAGAATTTCAGATGACGCTCCTCCTCTTCGTCGCCCTAGCCGGGTATCTTCTCGCAACCCGAATCAACCAGTCGGCTGTGGTGGGGGAGATCCTTGTGGGTCTCATCGTCGGCCCGAGTGTGCTTGGACTCATCACATACACGGATTTTGTCCAGACACTCGCTGGTCTGGGGGCGATCATCCTTCTCTTCGTCATTGGCTTTGAATTTAAACTCAGCGATCTGATGGATGTCAGGTACGGCATAATCGGACTTGTCGGCATCATCATCCCCTGGATCGGCGGGTACTATCTTTCGCTCCTCTTTGGTTTTGACTTTGGAAGCGCCATATTTGTGGGGACCGCCCTGACGGCGACCAGTATCGCGATTACTGCCAATGTTCTCAAGGAGATCGGTGTACTCCATACAGATGTGGCAAAAGCCATCATCAGCACAGCTGTCATCGACGATGTGCTCAGCCTGGTCGCGCTTGCGATAACCGCCGACGTCGTATCAGGGACCTTCTCGATATTCAACATTGCCCTGATCCTCGCAAAGGAAATCGCGTTTATCCTCATCGCCGGCGCCATAGGGGTGTACGTCCTTGCGCCGATTCTGAGAAACATGGACAAGACAAAAATTGCAAAGGTGTACCCTGAACTCGTCTTCATCACTGCGCTGGCGATAGCCTTCTTCTATGCCACATGCGCCGAACTCATAGGTACGTCAGGTATCATCGGAGCATTCATTGCCGGGGTTGCGCTGGGGAGTGTAGAGCTTGAGCACAGCAAAAGCATCCATGAAAGTACGGAACCCCTGTACATCATATTTGCCTCGATCTTCTTCATATCACTCGGTATCCTGGTAGATATACATACAATCACCCAGGAGACCCTCCTCTTTCTGGTCTTACTCACAATCGTCGCGATCATAACAAAAGTGATCGGGTGCGGGCTGCCTGCCAGACTGCTTGGAATGTCATGGAGGGATTCCATGATCCTCGGATTCGGGATGTCGCCCAGGGGAGAGGTGGCGATGATCGTCGCACTCCTTGGTCTCAGCCAAAATCTCATCACTCAGGACATTTTTGCTGTGATCGTGATGATGAGCCTTCTCACCACGGTCTTCACCCCTATCATATACAGGAAATGGTTCTTCAGGGACACAGCCCCTGCCTGAACTCCCTTTTCTATTTTCAGCCGGCTTCAGCCGGCATTAATTCTTGTCGAATGCAAAAACAGCAGTGGTAGCGGTATGAGGCGGGAGGAGATCACTTCCTCAATGGGAACCTCGCCGATCTTCCCTATCAGTCCCTCTTCTCGCACGCTTTCATGGAACGTGATAATCCCCACACCAACCAGCGCCGGTCCAGTGCGTCAGCTCGTGGAAGAACGCCGCGTAAGGATACTTCGGGCGTTTCAAACCGGTCCATCTCCGGCATGGTGATTGTATCTAGCGCAGAGAGATAGGCGGGCTCGCTTGGCCCGGACCGCCGGTGCGTTTCGTGTGGTCACATCCTCGCAGGAGGTAATCGGCCGGACCCTGCCAACCGTCTCCACCTCGATGTCCTCGCACTGCGTGGGTTGAAGACCGGGTAAGTAGCGGACCAGTGGACGCTCCCGCTGAGCCGCAACGAGGACCTCATCGCCCTGGTCGTTCACCTGACTGGAAAGTAAGTGTGGGCCCCTCGCCGGACGTATTAGTCAGGTGGTCCCCAGGCGATGACATGTGAATTGGCGGACTGAAGCCCGGAAAGAAATCCGTATTCCTGTTCCATCACGCCCGGGAAATCATCAGGGGATATGTTTTTTCACAAATTCTCCGGCATGGATAATTGCCTCTCCGGCCTCCGCAACGTCGCGGATAAATACCTGCCAGCAGTGAAACATCCCCTGGTAACGTTCATAGGTGAGAGGAACTCCACAAATTTGTGCTTTTTCCGCGAACCTGGTGATATCATCGAGTAACACCTCATGCGTTCCTGCCTGGACAAGAAGCGGGGGAAGCCCGGAGAGATCGGCATACACGGGTGAAGCCAGTGGATTCCGGGGGTCGGAGCCGGCCAGGTAGACCTCCCGTATGGCGTGAAGACGCTCCGGCGGTATCCAGTCAAGGTTACGGTTCCTCTCCACTGAATCGCCCGAAAAAAGCATGTCTACTGCGGGGGACATGGCTATCGCTGCGGCTGGAAGTTGTATCCCTGCATCCCTTACCGCGAGCAGGAGTCCGATGGCCAGGGTTCCGCCGGCAGATATTCCCGCGGGAACAAGACTCCTGTGATCATAGCCTTGTTCAAGAAGAAACCTGTATGCCGCGGTTGCATCTTCCAAAGCGGCAGGAAACCGATGCTCGGGAGCCAGGCGGTAATCAATGGAAAATACTGCCGCGTCAGCTGCATGTGCCAGCCCGGCAATAAGTCCCAGGTGGTCCTTTGTGGATCCAACAGAAAAGCCGCCGCCATGAAAGAAGAGCATTACCCGTCGATCTTTGGATGCAGGGGTACGAATCCAGTAGGCAAAGAGATCATCCCTGATCCTGACCTGCTCCGGTTCGGGGAGGTTTTTCTCCTGGTACCCGGTATACATTGCGGAAAAGTTATCCCTTGCCATGTCTGGCGATTCCCCCGGGAGGGGAGCATGTCCTTTGAGCCTGTCAATAAAATTCTCTCTCGCAATCATTCATGTGCACATCCAGATTATGACCCAAAAAGGTACCGGAGTCAGGGACACATGCGGGAGTGCGAGGTCCCCCTGCTCTCCTGAGATATACAGAGGGCTTTACTCCGGACCGTGGCAGGCAGAACGTAAATATCAGTATCCTTCATATGGCAAATACTTCTTTGTTCAATTATTAAGAACCAGGCGGGCCAACTGATGCACTCCGGTAAAACGGCGGGTAAAAAATCAGTCTTTGTTCCCGCAGGGGGTCATATACACGAATTTTATCATCTTTTCGTTCTGCCACGGTGAAATACGAAAAGTAACGAACCCTTTTTATTTCCGGATGGTTGAATACAGAATCTAGCTCTTCTTCTGTAAGGCCCTCTCTCTTTTGAAAGGAATGTTTTTCATTTATTCCATGGAGCATTGAGTATTTTCTCACCATGAAAAAATCTGGCTCTTCTGTTACGAGCAGCCATACGAAGGGATTAAAGGCGGGGATGGTCTGGCCACCGAATTTGTGTATTACAATAATTTTTTTTATGATATTCACTACCAGAAATACAAAAAAAACCGCTGCATAGATAGACAAAGCAGCTATTCCGGCAACACCCGTCAGGAGGAGTGCAAAGTAAATCACGCTCACAGCCAGGAGAAAAAGGCTGGGGCCGGGAAAGATCCCCAGTGTATATTTTCGATCTGAGACCGGGTATAAGAGCGGTATTCCCGGATATGCCAGGTAATCGAGCGTGATGTGGAGTATAGATCCCGCCAGAACCATGGCCAGGCCGGACAGCCAGAATTCAGGGCTTGCCGCAAGATGGATTACCCCTGTGATGTCGAGGATGAGTATGCACACAAAAGACACTATAGCGAGAAGGATTGCCCCGGGTATGCTGTGGGTGATCCCGCCATGCGAAAATATGTAAAGGCCGGGGTTTTTGTCAGAAAACGACCTGAACAGGATATCAGCATCAGGGAGCAAGGTCCCTGTCACACCAAATGCAATGAACAGAGGGCTTTCCAGGGGCCGGAAAACCATGAGTACCGAAAATGCATGGGTGAGCAGGTCCACACTCATGATTCTTGACCAGGATATGTTAAACCATAGTATTGTTCCTGGACACCTGGCGATTGTTTTATCTGTATCGATATTATCATCTTATGCAATAATTCATTTTACCAGTGAGACTGATCCTGTATCCTGCATGGAGACTCGTTTATTATGCCGCAAATCTACCCGTTCCTGATATCCGTACCTCATGGTGGTGTAAAAGTTCCGGAAGAAGTGAAGAATAAGGTCATTTTGGATGAATTATCTCTGCGATACTATAGTGACCCCGCAACCCGCAGAATATTCGATCTTTCAGGGGAGGTTACGGCATTTCTCGATACAGATGTTTCCAGGATGATCGTGGATCTCAACCGGCCACCGTACCATTTGCCCCCCAGGCGATGGGACGGTGTGGTGAAAACACGGACGGTGGATGGAAAGCCCGTATATGAAACGGGTCAATTTCCTGATATCAGGCGCATTCACCGGCTGATGATGCAGTATTATTTCCCATACCATGCAGAACTGGACCGGCTGCTGGATGAAATGAGTATTTGTCTGGCAATCGACTGCCACAGCATGCTCCCTGTTGCTCCAAATGGCCACAAGGATGCCGGTCAGACCCGTCCGCTGGTATGCCTTGGAAACAATGGAGACATGGAGGGAAACCCGCGAAAAGGAGCTCTTTCCACATGTCCCGGGAAAATAGTGCGGATTCTTGCGGAAGAATTCCAAAAAAAATTTCCTGGTGAGGGAAGCGTGGCATTGAACACACCATTTTCAGGCGGGTTCATCTCAAATGCGCATTACTGGCATAAAGGCATCCCATGGATACAACTGGAATTGAACAGGTCGCTGTATGAAGACGGGGGCCAGTATGTATCCGGGAGAAGCGGTGTGAACCCGGAACGATGCACCTTCCTGCAGGATAGTATCCGGGAAGTCCTGGCCGGATTCTGGAAAAAAGCGCGGAATGATCTCTTCTTTTAATCATGTGTCATATTTCAATTCCACAAAGCATATGCCATAAAAAAACTACATATACGGTGACAGGAGCTTAGTTGTCGCAAAATATAGGAGATATTAGCGAGTGACTCTTTTGGGCGTCCTGGACATATTTCTTCATATAGATGCGAATCTGGCTCATTTGAATGAACAGTACGGTATCTGGATATATGCCCTCATCTTTCTGATAATCTTTGTAGAGACCGGATTTGTCGTAATCCCCTTCCTTCCCGGTGACTCACTCCTCTTTATTGCCGGGGCACTCTCCCACTCCGGTCCGCTGAATATCTGGATTCTTTTTCTGTCCGTCAGCCTGGCAGCCATTCTCGGTGATACGGTCAATTACTGGATTGGTTATTATTTCGGAGAGAAAATTACGAAAGGGAGATTGTCCTATTTCTTAAGGGATGAATGGCTCTACTATTCCCGCGATTTTTTCCAGAAATTCGGTGGAATAGCTATAATTATCGCAAGATTTGTGCCATATGCCCGGACATTTGCCCCGTTTTTTGCCGGGATCAGTTCAATGAGGTACAGACTATTTCTTGTTTACAACATTTTCGGCGGTATTCTCTGGAGCGGGGCATTTCTTGCAGCAGGGTATTTTTTCGGCGGAATCCCGGTGATCAAAGAAAATTTCACCCTTCTTATGTACGGAATTCTTTTCCTGACGCTTTTCGCACTTGGCCTGATTATTCACAGGGTAATTGCGATTATGCTGCATTCAAGGATAGATCATAGAAATAAAAGAAGTGAGGAAGAAGAGAAACCAGAAAAAATAATTTAGTCGATTGCATTTCTGTTCCGGAAGACAAGCCGTATATGATACAGGCAGGGGGATAATTTATTTTCCGCTCCTGGCTGGTTCGATCCTCTCAAGCATTTCGGCCGGGGTCCCGACATCAATGATTTTTCCGCCCCGCATAAAGATGACCCTGTCGCATACATCGCGGACAAAGTCCATGTCGTGGGAGACCACGATGAATGTCTCCTCCATCTCCTGGCGTGCGTTCAGGATTGACTGCCTCACATCCCGCTTGGTGATGGGATCCATTGTCCCTGTCGGTTCATCGAGAATAACCATTCTCGGCTCACGGATCAGGACCTGTGCCAGGGCTACCCTATGGCGTTCACCTTCAGAGAGCTCGCCCGGATACTGTCTGAGAATCTTATCGCATTTGTCTGAACTGAATCCGGCCATTCTCAAGGTAATCAGAGCCTTGTACATGGCAAGTTCTTTTGGAAATTCAAGTCCTATCGCATCGGTAAGATTATCAAGGACATTCCTGTGGGGATAGAGATCATATTCCTGGTGAAGAAGGCCGATATAGCATTTTGCACGTCCCCTCTCGTCGATACCGGGTTTTGTCATATCAACCCACTCCTCACCTATTCTGATATTCATCTCTCCATCGGTTGGCTCTATTATGCCTGCGATAATTCGCGAAAGGGTTGTTTTTCCGGCACCGCTCTTCCCGATAATTCCGAATATCTCGCCAGCTTTGACATTGAATGTCACCCCGTTCACCGCCCTGATAAGCCCCCTGTCCGGTGACATATAACGCTTGGCAACCTCCCTGGCTATCAGGATGTTTTCACCGGTTGAACATTCGATTTTCTCTTCTCCGTTTTCATAATCCTGCATAAAATGGCTCACTATTTCATGCGGATCTCCCAGTCTCTCTATCCTGCCGTCATTAAGAAGGAGGGCCTGGTCTGCGATGTCTTCTATCACACTGGAGAAGTGAGAAGTGACAATCATCCCCATGCCTGACTCTTCCGCGGAACCCATCAGCATCTGATGGACTATACGGGCTGTTTCGGGGTCCAGGGTTCCGGTTGGTTCATCGGCGAAAAGCAGAAACGGTTCCTTTGCCAATTGTCTGGCCAGCACTACACGTTGTTTCTCACCACCGGAAAGGTCACGGGCGATATGCATCATCCGGTGCGAAAGTCTTACCTGGTCTATCAATTCTACGGCACGGTTGATGGCATTTTCCTGCGGATACTCGATATCATCCAGCGCATGAAGTACATTTTCGATGACCCTGTCGTCACCGTAAAGGGCAAAAGTACGCTGGAACATAATCGCCGTATGTCGCATAATCCTGGTCTTTATGGATTCGTTCTCCGGATCCCAGAGATCGATGTCCCTCGGTTCAAGAGCTGATCCGCACACCGGGCATGGGTTCTTGCGTGCACTTCCCAAAGAAAGATATTCGCATCGTGGACAGACTGCCAGGTGATATATAATCGATCCCGAGGTCGGGGGCTGCTCAATACCTCTCATCAGGTGCATAAGTACTGTTTTTCCGGCACCGCTCCGCCCGATTATTCCCAGTATATTCCCTTCAGGTAGCTGGAAAGATATATTATCGAGC
>Ga0307379_10013565_pt1 | contig 10550 bp, 12 predicted proteins | sample UN2MG_FD_202237 | JGI IMG/M metagenome (GOLD analysis project Ga0307379, IMG submission 202237) | Soil microbial communities from Risofladan, Vaasa, Finland - UN-2 | ecosystem: Environmental > Terrestrial > Soil > Coastal area > Acid sulfate soil | place: Finland: Risofladan, Vaasa | collected... | reverse complement strand
GACTTTCAGTGGAGAATGATGGATATGTTTATCGTCTATGGTTTGATTTGTCGTCGGAAGATTTTCGGTTTAGCAAAGCTTTCCTTTTTAAAACTAAACAAAAAGCGGGGCGACCTCCACTTTGATGGTTTACGCACACTTATCAATGGAACATCTGGAGGAAGCAGTCAAGAAATTGCCCTATTGACTTCCAAATAGCAGAATCAATTGCAGAATGATAACACATAACATCAAAATTGATAGTATGGTGCTATTTATATTGAATCTGCTAATGGCGTGGTTGACCTTTGCTGATTGTCGAACAGATAATTTACTCGATTTTCTTATTGCGTTAATAAGCCAAGTTCCTTCTTGAGATGTCGCATCTTTTGGAATTTCTCGATATATTGCTTGGTCTATTTTGTAATTACCAAATTGTTCAAGCAGACCCTTTTCAAATGTCACATGGTCTCCTTCTTTCCATTTCATGATATCCTCCTTTTGTATTTTGAATTAAGTGCGAAGCATTTGGGTGAACGCAGTGAGCCGCATAGGCCGTACTATACGCCTTACCCAATTTCATATCTTTCCATATATGATTCAATTTCCTTTCCTAAACGTAATTTTGCATAGTTATCGATTCTACCGATAAACCCGGATAATATCACAGCAATTTCGCTTCCACCAAAGTTTCCAATGTATGAGGTGACATAATTAATTCGGGGTTTAATAATCCTTTTCATGATTCTAGAAACTGAAGAACCATTACATATTACTATTTTGGGACGCCACTTTTTTATTTGCTTCTCAAGATACCCTTTGCAATTATTGATGATTATTTGAGCTTCTTTCCTTTTGCAATTCTTTGGGGGAAATCTACTTGAAGAACACTTTACTATATCTGTATGAGCAACTCCTTTCTCTTTTCCGAATAGGCTGTATAATTTCTCCGACACTTTTTTAAACTTGCGAAAATAGTAAGGAATATTTCCATCAAAATAATTTTCAAGTTCTTTTATTCCTATTTTACTATTTTTGTCTAAGCCGCCTTTTGGATTCAATCCCACAATCAATATCAAGCTATCTCTTTTCCCTGCCCAAAAATCCCAAGGTTTGTACTTTCTTTCGTACTTAAGTCTATAAGCTTTACATTTAGAACATTTATGATTCATCTAATATCACCTCGCTTGTGCGCAATACATAACTGTTCATATAGGAACTTCTTGGTTTATGCTGCTAAAGTCAAAAAAGCGGGAGAAACCCAATCCATTTTGAATAACTCCCACTTTATATATTTTATTAACGACGCATTGGGCTAGGACAGACATTCATTCTACCCTTTTTACTTTGACAGACAATTCATATTCAAACAGCTCAACTTCAGGTAAACCTTCTGTTGCAATTCTTAATTGAGGTGTTATTTCTTTCGCGATAATAATAATCCTAACTTTGCTTGAATGAAGGAGTTGTTTTATCCTATTTTTGTAGTATAGGCATTGGCCAATAACCTTCTCGTAACCCCGACTAACTTTTAACTCTATTATTGCAGGGACTTGGTTTTTGTCTATTGCAAGGATATCAACTCTCTTTTTACTATCATCAATAGGATACTCAATTCCTTTTATATCTTTTTCATCTTTAAATAATTTTAAACCAGGTTCAATTACCAAGAGATTACTGGATAGATAATCTCTGAGGTCTTGTTCATATGCAAAGCTTGTTTCCTCAATACGCCTTTCTTCCTCTTCGTCATCACCACCATCGCTATTTAGAAACGACTCATAAATTCTTTTATATCTTTGTGTTTTTCTTTTACCTTTTTCAGTATTACCGAAAAGCCAATATCTATCAATAAACTCCTCAAGCAAATTATTTTTCTCCAATAGTTCAAGAACTTTACCTCGCCGCAAAGTAGAGGTATAACATCCATACTTATCCTTTGATCGCCTAATTTCACTTGATTCATGTTCAAAACCCTTGTGTGCTAAAAACTCATATGCAAATCTCAATGGTAATGCTTCAAACTCATCAATTTTTTCTATTTCATCCATTTTATAACCTCCTATAATCTTGACACATTAATATAGAGTCTTTATCGAATAACTATGAATAGGCCTATTATACATTTATCCTTCCAGTTCTGTGTTTTATCTGCAGTATTGCGGATATTCTCAATTACTATAATATTTGCCATAAATTAAAAAGCGGAAGAAACCAAGGCCGGAAATATCCTTTCTGAGGTCATTTGGTCACAAAGTAGTCACAGAATAAGCACTTTCAAATAAGCTATAAGCCCAGTCCTTATAAAATCCTTTCTAAATAAAGACGATTATAGCTCCACCTAAAACACAGGGAGTAAAGCAGCGGTTTCTAAGACCGAAGTTTCACCCGCTCTGCTGAATTTGTAATATTTTCGAGGAAAGCTACTATGAAAAGATTTGTCCTGTAAAACACTAACCACCAAAACCACCAAAAAGCTGATTCTATACTATCCCATTCAATTAAAAAGGCATAGTAGAAAATATCATTCCATTTCCGTTCCTAAAACATTCTGCGTATGAAGAGATTTTCGAATATGTCATCGGGATTAAAATAAATATCATCGATTCCAACAGTGGAAGGTATTACTCTTCCTGTATGATGAAAAAATAGGCCTTTTATAATCTTCTTAATAACTCTATCTGTTCTTGGCTTACTGAACTCCAAACCTGGACTTGTGCCCACATAGACACCTTTTTCCGTTACTAAATTCAACCTTCTTATTCTTTTATTTATGCTCATCAATTTTGCGGGTCGGCGAAGACAACTTCTTTTTGTCTTTTTCCATAACTGTTTAACTGCTGGGGACGGCCTGGCTGTAAGCGTGAAATTGTCCCTAAAATACTCTTCATCCATTGAGTAACTTCGGTTGCATTTCTTACAGCAAGGCAATCCAGAAATTAAATTTGATGGTTTTGGGTCTGGGAATAAACTTTTGGGCGGAACGTGGTCCTTCGTATCGGCAATATTCTTATTGCAAAGGTAACATCTTTGTTTTGTCTTCTGCATATTTTCTAAGCCGTCCCCGAGGTTCCCAAAATACCAGCCATCTCGAGATGAGGATATCTACTTAAATAAATGGCCCCGTCGGGCGTGGTGGGGTGGCCAAAAGCCGTTTTGGTGAACGAAGTAAACCAGCAACTTACTATTGAGGAGGTCCTATCAAACTATGGTTACTTACATAGGTTCTGCTCTTACTCGTCACAACCCTTCAGCCTTCAATACAATATGAACTTGACCCTTAATTTCTTCCGGAAGATTTCCTGCGAGTAGAGAATAATCAACCTTGAAGGACCGGGCGGATTCTATAGCAGGAAATATTGCGTACACTGGGTCGAATTCAATCTGCATACCATGTTTAAGCTTTAGCCAACTAAATTTTACCTCATAGCTTTTTATCTTTCTGATACGTGGAGCTTGTTGAGCTTTAAGCACGTCTCGTGGAAGCAGCCGCCTTTCTGTCGATAAGAGAGGTAACTTGAATTTCGTCCAATCTTCCAGCATTTGGTTAATGGTTCTTGGTGGAACAGGTTCATCCGGTAGAGTTGGCTTCTCAGGCAAATTGTCCGCATCGCATATTTCCAACCCTTCGGGAACGTATAAGAAAACGTCAATGTCCTCGGCGGGGCTGTTTCCCTCGTTTACAAGCACGAATCGAAGGTCTATGGTTCTGGAACGCAGCTCTCTATACTCCCACTCCTTCTTCAAATAATCCCGGAATTCTCCAATATACGTTTTAACATCCTTTGTATAGCGGTCAATCTCTTGCTGAGAAGGCCAAGCATGCCCCGAAAGAACGGAAGCTAAAGAACCTATCTTCTTTGTATCAGGGGGAGAATACTGAAATTTCTTCCTGATTTCGGTTAGTCGAGTATCTATGTCTGCAGAGGACAGAGCAGGCACTTTTTGAAGGTAGATTTGTTTAAAACTATTTAGTCCATCTTCTGAACTTAATTTGATATTTAAGACGGGTAATCTATTTTCTAGGTGAGAAAGCTTCTCTCGTAACTTGCTAAGTTCTTCCTCTTCAGGACTTCTTCTGGGTTTTAGCTGAAGGTTATCTGGCAGGGTGTGGCAGTGAATTCCCTTAGATTCTGCCTTCAATTGTAGGCCGAGGTCTGCCGTTAACAGGACCACCTTGTCTTTACCTACACTTTCGTTAAGGACTGTAGCGATAATCCTATCATCTGGCAAATCAGAACTTAATCCTTCTTCTACCCAGTTGATGTTAGGTTCTTTTCCAACGAAGAGAAGCTCGACGTTCCGTCGGATTTCGACTTGTTTCCTAACATTGCCGACCTCTCTTAATTTTGAAATAATTTTTCTAGCTCGTTTGCGGACTTTACTATCGGAACCCGAGAACTTTTTTTCGTCCAACGCCCGTAGCACCGCCGTACAGACAACCAAAATGACACGATTCGCATCAAGTTCCTGACACCAGTTAACTTCCATAAAGGACTTATAATGCAAAAAAGTGTTCGCATCTATAAAACAGTGGCAGATTTCTGCTTTCATAATGTCGCCTGTTCTCTTAAAGTCGGACTTCGCCCGACTTGCTCCTATTACGATGGTTTCAGGTATCCTTCCAACTGGTATATTACCACATGCTACCCATGTTGTCAATCTTATCAACGGTTTCAAAATATCAGCTATCCAGGGATGAGTATGTCTATTTAAACAAAGGTCGTAACAGAGGGTGGTGGGCGATGAAGCAGATTTAATTTTGTCAACGTAACTATTCATCCGGTATTTTTAATTCCGTACCACACTCTGGACATTCAACCGCGTATCCCTTCATTGTGGAAGTTGCCGACAATTGGGTGCCACATTTCCAGCAATAAAAAACGGATTCCGTCCCACTTGATGAAGAGTAGCTCCCAGATAGTTGCGTTGGTGAGTCCCATGTTATAAGTTCAGGGTGTGCCTTTTCAATGGTTTCGAGTTCCACCTTGAGGTGGTCGTATTCGGAGTCGGAAATTTCTGGAGACTTATCTATATAATATTTATGGCGATGATAATTAATCAGTTCATGTAATCGTTTGACCTTATCTTCAAGACGTACCACTCGTTTTTTCTTAAAATGTCTTATTGGCCAAAGTAAAAAAATAAAGACATAACGAAATAACCAATAAACTGCTACGATCACAAAGATAATGATACCAATAAGCCAATATCCTCCACCGAAAGCCAAAGTGATCAATGCGAGAAATCCTCTTCCTACCCACTTTAACAACCACCGAAACCAGACCTTGGATCTTGGAGGATGAAGACGTTGCGCCTTTTGAGGCCCTATAAGAAAAGGCTGAATTGAGTTCGCACTAATCGCAAAGTTTAAGTTCTGCCCTTCGGTGAACGCCGCAGTGGTTACACCAACCACCTCTCCTGCCAGATTTAAAAGAGGTCCACCACTACTCCCTGGAGAAATCGGTGCAGTAGTTTGAATATACTCTATCTCACCATAGTGCCGTATGGCGCTAATTAAGCCGTCTGAGATGCTCTTTTCTAAGCCTAGTGGATTACCTATAGCAACAACTCTTTCTCCAGGTCGAATTTTACGCTTAAAATTGAACTGAAGAGGGCTCTCTTCTATTGCTTCCACTTGGACCAATGCAAGGTCAAGCAGCTCGTCAAGCTTAAGGAGGGTGACATCCCCGTAATAATTTGATTCGCTAATAACTTCCGCAGAATATGCATCATCCATAACATGAGCATTCGTAATGACCCTACCTTTGTCATCTATAAAAAAGCCACTACCTTGTCCCCGTTGTTCCCCTGTGATGTCGTAGACAACAATCATTACCACACTTCGACTAGCCTTTTCCGCAATATGGATGACCGAGGCGCTGTATGGAATGTCAGGTGAAAGCAGGCAAAATGAGAATATTACCGAAAATATGATAAGGAAAGTAACGCTACCTTTTCTCACTATGTTCGTTCTCCAACTGATTTCTTTTCTTCCTGTTTTTTCTTATAGTTGTTATCTGCTGGTGTGCACATTGCTCCCCCTATCCATAAATCCATCCTAAAAACCATCCATATAGCCAAAACATCAAAGTCGGCCAAATTGAAAACAATATATACATAATCATTGCTATCATAATAAAAAGACAAGACTGAGAAGAGGCCTCTGGCCCTTCTTTTGAAGCCATAAAACCTAATGGGCCATGACAAAGGAAAAATCCCACAACATAATATATCCATTTGTGACTTACTTCTGGTGCTGATGAATATACCAATGCTCTGGATGCCACATATGCAACCCATCCTAGTAGGATGTATAAATTTGCCAGGAAAATTACACCCATGAGAGGATATGATATGAAGGATAATAGCCCACCTCTTTTTCCACCCTCTCTCTTCTCACGAACACCAACCAATAATGCCATCAATCCCAAAAGTGGGATTGACAACCACGAATAAACAAAGGGGAAAAATATCGATACTATCAATAAACCTATGAAGAAGCGCCAAAACATATGATTCTGCCTTTATATTATAAATTAATCGCACAATGCCAGTTAACTTAAAATAGCCGAACTGCAAGGTTTATTGCCTTTTCTTAAACTGATTAACGGTAGACTTTCTAAATAAAAACCATATCGGTAAACCAAAGAAAATCAACAACATAAAAAGCACAAACAAAATAACAAATAAAGGAACTCCTTTTGCCCCCAACAAGGCGACTGGAATCACTACGATGCCCGGTAGAGCACTCAGTATGAGATATACCTGACTAAATCTTAATGCCCAATACTTTCCTTCTTAACATCCCTATACCACCTACCAAATATGGCACTCCATAAATAAAGTAGCTTAATTCTTCAGGAGCAGGATAAATTAAAAAACCGATAACCCAAAGCCCTCCTAAAATTATGAAGATGATACTTAATATGTAAACGCCAATAGAAAGCCTTCTATCAGTTTCTTGTTGTAATTCAATTTCATTTTCAACGTCTTTATTTATATACGGAATTTCTTCTTCTTTTGTCTCTTCCTTGCTTGTTATCTTAGGCTTTACTTTTACTATTTTGAACTGATTAACAGTAGACCGTCTAAATAAAAACCATATTGGTAAACCAAAGAAAATGAACGAAATAAAAAAGCCGCGCAAAATAGAGACTAAATCAACGATATAAAAACTATCTAATCCCTCCGGTACCCCTAACACTAACAAGGCGACTGGAGTCACTACCATGCCCAGTAAAGCACCCAGTATGAGAAATACCTGACTAAACCTTAATGCCCAATACTTTCTTCTTAACATTCCTATGCCACCCACCAAATATGGAATTCCCCAAATAAAGTATGATAATAATTTGGGAGCAGGATAAATCAGGTAACCAATAACCCCAAACCCTCCTAAAACTATGAAGATGTTACTCAATATGTAAACACCTATAGAAAGTCTTCGACGAGTTTCTTGTTGCAATTCAAGTTCAGTTTCAGTGCTCTTACTAATTTTCCTATCTTCTCCCAAGAAATTTTGCGCGAATTCCGACAAGGCTTTTTGCCAAGGAATAGGCATCCCAATTCTTGGGCCAATTTCGCCAATTTGAAGAATTACTTTTCTTGTTTTATATGCCTTATAAAAATATTTTAGGCTTATACCACAGAGAGAATATATTAATAATTTACGGATACCTTTATATTTCTTGTGGACAAGCAATAATACCTCATCTTTGGAAATTCGTTCTCTAAGATGTAAATAAGCTTTTCTTTTGCTTGTTTCTTCTTTCATCTTTAAACTTCCAAAATATCAGCTATCCTGAGATGAAGATATTTATCCAATCAAAGGACCGAATCGAGGGTGGTGGGGACGTGATTTAAATAAGGAACTCCTTCATTATCCTCCAGTTAGTTGCACGAGTGATAACAAGATGTAAGAGCTATACATAAACAGCGGAATAATACCTCCTAAAACTCCAAGCACAGGTGCGATAACCATCGGCATTAACTCTCCTACCGCTGTGCCTTCAAAATGGACGGAAATTAGAGCCAAACCTAACATTATTATTCTAACAAGCACGCCAGCAATAATTAAAAATCCTATCGATGCCCAAAAACCAGGATATATACTAACTTGAGCATTTACTACATTTAATATCTCCTCAATAACAGGTGCCAAAAGAAGCCTAAGAATGATGATGCCTTCCAGAAATGCTTGAATACCTGGTGAATTAGCAATAAATGCACCAATAATAGGCACAATACTCAATATTATAACCGCTACAACTGCGATGACACCTATTTTAATTATCGCCCACAGTTGGGCAATGATTTGAGAAATAGGGGTTACTGAGGAACCACCTAAAAGAATTGGAAGAAGGAAAGAAACCATTAGTCCCATTAATATTCCGTGAAGCACGGTGCCGCCAATCATATGAAGCAAACAACCAGTGGCCATCCTACCGCCAGATTCACTTTCACCGACCACTGTTGCTAAAATCATGAGAAAAGCAAAATTTACTGCCATATATAAAATAGCCGCCACCCAAACTTGCCAATGACCTAAAATTGCCAATCCCGCAATTATTGATTTCCAAAACATAAATCTATTCCTCCCGTCGCTCTCAATGGAAATCCGTTCATTGAGAGTGAATTGGATTCTACATTTACTTAAGCATTTATTTGAGTAATTCTTGAAGACGTAATTTAAATATAGAAATAACGAATATAACGGCAACCGCCAAATCAACTATAGACCAAATTTCCTTACCTAAATGGAATGGTATAAGTGGGTTAAAGATTATAGCAATTATTATCATAGTCCACATCCATCCTAACTTCTCTTTTCTGTGAGCCCCTAAGCTAAGGGCAACTGCAGTTACACATACTATAATTCTGAGCAAGAGATAATACCCATATGGCCACAAAGGAGGTATGGCAAGGAGTAACATAATTGTTGAAATTATTGCTAAAGCAATCATTTTCTACTTGCCTCCCCTGCTTCTATTTTTTCCTCTTCTTCTTATTCCCCTCCTCAGGAACCCGACCCATAAGTCTATCCGCTAACGTCGGGCCTTCTTTTTCTATTTTCGTTTCCTTATGGAACTTGCCAGCTCCTTCTGCCACTTGTTGCTGGGGAACCTTGTTGCTCTCTTGGACCACTTGTAAAATCTTACGCGATAAATAAAGGCCAACACTAAACATTACTATTAACACTATACCCTCATCTATGTACCTTCCTATAAAAGGGGTGAGGAAAAGAAATACACCTGTGTCTTTTGAAGCTACCCTTCGCTCCAAACGGGCATTTACAAACTTTGCAATTTCCGCAGGCCATTTGAATATCCAATAGAAAATATTGTAGAAAGGAATGAAATGGTATCCAACTGCAGCGGCAGGAGTTATTGGATACGCTGAATTTGTAAGTTCTCCGAGCACCTTGTGCATTTTGTAGACGCAAATAAACCAATAAATCCACCCTCCCAATCCGATTAGAAAGAATATAGGAAAAAGTATAGGAGTGGTTTCTTGTTCTACCGAGCTTGGATTAACAATCACTTCTACAATTTCTGCAATAATAAAGATTGCTGCGATGACATAACCCACCCAAAATTTAGGTAGCTTTACCGAAATTACTTCGGTCGAAGTTTTTCGTTTATTCAATCTGTAACAAACTCTCCTTCTTAAAGTTAAATCAAAAAGCGGGGTGACTTCCCGTAAGAGACCCCGCTTAAAAAATCCTTATTCAGTTGTCTACGGGAAGTCATTACTCTATTTCAAAAAGTAACTGCGAAAACCTTTGTTGGTATGTGCAAAACGCGAATAATACTGAAAAGCTATCAGTCTGAGACGTAATGCTGAAATCCATACTTCGAATGAAGAAAAAAAATTAGTTTTTCTATGTTGAAAGTGGTGTCCAAAAAGTGTCCATGAGAGGTACAAATTGGGGACTTTTGATGTATAATGGTGGATATGTTTATCGTCGAGGTTTTGATTTGTCGTCGGGGGATTTTCGCTTTAGCAAACCCGCCCCTTCAGCCACTTGGGTACCCATCCTGATGACTCTGTCTCTTCTGCATTTAATTAAATATTATGACAATCTGAGTCCAAGTTATATTTTGTTTTCAAAAATGCTTCTGACTCAGATAATTCTTCTACAGTCAGATAACCGAACTTTCTAGCATATACTAAATCCTCTGTTAGAATTATGCCTATTTTTTCAGATCTTTTAACTACTTTATAGGCCTTGATCATTAATTCACTATATCCAAGTCTAATGGTTGTTAAATCCGTTATGTATTCCCTTACTCGGGGTATACTTATATAAATATCTCCTTTTTTGAATATTTTTTCTTCTAACCCATTGATAGTTAGATAAAAATGAGCGACTTCATGAGCTAAACCTGCAGCGACTAATTCTTGATTTTTCTTAAGTTGCGGATCAACTTGGATACTCGCTGATATTTTTGGTACTTCTTGATCTTTGTTAAACATAGTTAAAGTGGTTATATCGAGCTTTTCTATTGGTTCAGTTTTATTTCGATCATGAAACATAAATCTAGCAGCATGGTTATCATGAAGAGGTA
>Ga0307379_10013563_pt1 | contig 10551 bp, 11 predicted proteins | sample UN2MG_FD_202237 | JGI IMG/M metagenome (GOLD analysis project Ga0307379, IMG submission 202237) | Soil microbial communities from Risofladan, Vaasa, Finland - UN-2 | ecosystem: Environmental > Terrestrial > Soil > Coastal area > Acid sulfate soil | place: Finland: Risofladan, Vaasa | collected... | reverse complement strand
AGGATAGCTTTTAGATGATCCATTGGAACTAATTAAAAGAATTAAGAACGTTCCTTAGTCCTGTAGAGTCTATTTGGACCAGATTAAAGAAAATGATGAAGTAGTTGAACGTTTAAAGTCCATACTCGGTATAGGTTTTGCCATGTTAATTAGGCATGAGATAAGTATTAATACCTCAGGTGGGTTTTAATTGAAGCAATAATGCCGGCAGACAGAAAAGATGCCCAAATAAGAAGCTATTATGAACCAATGTAGGCTAAAAAAAGGGCCTTTATCAAATTTTATAAGGTATGCTATAAATAGGCACAGATAGAAGGATAATCGAGAATTTGAAGATGGGGAAAATAATGATGAAAAGTCAATGCAATCCCATAGAAAATAAAACTTGCATTTGGCTTTCATAGAAGGAGGGAATTTAAACCAAATATGATTTATAAAATATTAGGAAAAACTGGTTTAAAGGTATCGATTATTGGATTTGGTGCTTCTCCGCTAGGGGAAGAATTTGGTCAGATAGTCCCAGAAGAAGGGGAAAAAGCAGTTGAATATGCCATTGATCATGGAATTAATTATTTCGATGTTTCTCCTTATTATGGAAGAACTTTAGCAGAAAAGCGATTGGGTGAATTTTTAAAGGGGAAGAGAGACAAGATTATTCTGGCCACCAAAGTAGGTAGATATGGTATCTCTCTTCCTGATGGATTCGATTTTTCTGCTCAGAGAATTATAAAATCAGTTGAGGAGAGTCTTCAACGTCTAAAAACTGATTATATTGATGTATTTCAAATTCATGATATAGAATTTGGAAAAAAGAAGCAGATTGTAGAAGAAAGCTTACCAGCTATGTTTAAACTAAAAAGACAGGGGAAGATTCGCTTTGTCGGGATCACTGGTTATCCTTTAACTTTGCTTAAAGAAATAGTGGAAACTCAAGAGATTGATACTGTGCTTAGTTATTGTCGTTATAATTTACTGGATACTACTATGGATGATATTTTAATTCCAGTAGTAAAAAAGAAAAGTATAGGTTTGATTAATGCATCACCTTTACATATGCGCATTCTTACTGAAAAAGGAGCACCAGATTGGCATCCAGCTCCAGAAAAAGTATTAAAAGGGGCAAAGGAAGCTATACAATTTTGTCAAGAAAGAAAGGTGAATATTTCTGATTTAGCTTTACAATTCGCTTTTTCGCATAAATATGTGGCTATGACTTTAGTGGGTATGAGTAAAGTTAGGCATGTAAAAGCCAATCTTAATAATGTAGGAGTAAAACCAGATCCTGATTTACTAAAAAAAGTTAGAGAAATAATCAAGCCGTTAACTAATATTTACTGGAAAGAAGGCCTACCCGAAAATAATGATCCCGGAGCTACAGAAAGGCGGACTTGAGGATTATAACCCAACAAAAAGAAAAAAAATAAATAATTAAAAATAAAGTGAGTAGAATAATGGATAAAAAAAAGAGCTCATTTAGAGTAGATGTCCATCAGCATTTTTGGATTTATAATCAGGAGGAATATAAATGGATCGATGAATCTTTAGTAAAATTAAGACGAAATTTCCTGCCTCCTCATTTAAATAGGGAATTAAAAAAAAATGGTATTGATTTTTGTATAACTGTGCAAGCCCGACAGACCTTACAAGAGACTAAATGGCTTTTAGAATTAGCCCAAAATAATTCGTTTATTAAAGGAATAGTGGGTTGGGTTGATCTTAAATGTAATTCTGTAGAACAAGATTTGGAACAATTTGCTGCCTATAAGAAATTCAAAGGAGTTCGGCATGTCTTGCAGGATGAAGTTGATGACCGCTATATGCTTCGACCAGATTTTAAAAAAGGAATAAGTCAATTAAAAAAATTTGATCTTACTTATGATATATTAATCTATCCTCGACACATTAAATATGCTTATACCTTAGTTTGTGAATTTCCTTACCAAAAATTTATAGTAGATCATCTGGCTAAACCCTTAATTAAAGAAGGCAAAATTGAACCATGGAAGAAAGATATCCAGGAGTTAGCTAAAGCAGATAATGTGTTTTGTAAATTAAGTGGCATGGTTACAGAGGCTAATTGGGACAGCTGGAAGCAAGAAGATTTTGTACCTTATATGGAAATTCTATTAGAAACTTTTGGTCCTGATCGACTTTTATTTGGTAGTGATTGGCCGGTCTGTACGGTAGCCGCAAAATATGAACAAGTTTTGGGAATTGTGACTAATTTTATTAATTCACTTTCTCAAGCAGAACAAGCCCACATTATGAGCCAAAATGCTATAGATTTTTATAATTTAGAGGTGTAAGAATTTACAATATGAAAGCAGTAAAAATTATAAAACCGGGTGTAGTAAAGTTAGTGGAGCTAAACAAACCTAAAGTAAGCGTTGAGGAAATTCTGATAAAATTAAAAGCATTAGGTCTTTGTGGAAGTGATCTTAAAACTTATCAGGGACAAAACTAAATGGTTATCTATCCGCGTATTCCTGGTCACGAAATAGTGGGGGAAATTGTTCAGACGGGGGAAGAAGTTCCTTCTGAATTCCAGGTAGGTTGGCTGGTCACTGTTTCTCCCTATACCTCCTGTGGAAAATGCGTTGCTTGCCAGCAAGGAAGAGTAAATTGTTGTCCTTATAATCAAACTTTAGGGGTACAAAGAGATGGGGCAGCTGTAGAATTTATTGCTTTAACCCTAATAGATAGTATTATTTTTTATAGGAAAGAGTAGAAAGTGTAAACACCACTTAAAAGTAATACATTAATACATCTTATGATTAAAATAATTTTATAAGAAATTAAAGATAAAAAAGATTTTGAAGTCATTAGTTCTTTTGAAAAAATTAAATTTGACGAAAGCGGAGTCATATTTTAATTAATCTTAGAAGGAGAAAGATATGAAGGCAATCTGTTTGAGAGCACCGAAGGATATAATGACTAAAGAAGTCCAATATCCAAAAAGAAAACAGGATGAAGTATTGGTTAAAGTTAAATCGGTTGGAATTTGCGGTTCTGATGTTTCAGCGTATAAGGGTGTTAATCCTTTAGTTACATATCCTAGAATTGTTGGTCACGAAATTGCTGGGGAATTGTTAGAAATTCCTGAAGGAGAAAAAAATCTAAAAATTGGTGATAGAATAATTATAGAACCATACAAATATTGTGGAAAATGTTATCCTTGCAGTATAAATAGAACAAATTGTTGTGAAAATTTAAAAGTACTTGGTGTACATGTAGATGGTGGTTTTACTGAATATTTTTCTCATGATAGAAAACTGGTTCATAAAATACCTAAAAATATACCATGGGAACAATCGCCAATGATCGAACCCTTAGTTATTGCACTTCATTCACTAAACAGAATAAAATTAAAAGAAGGTGAATATGTTGCAATAAGTGGTGCTGGTCCCATTGGTATTTTAATTGCACAAGCAACTATATATAAAGGTGCTATACCGATTTTAATTGATCTTGTAAAAGAAAGACTTCATCTGGCAACTAAATTAGGTGTTAACTATATTTGCAACTTAAAAGAAAAAGATCCAGTAGATATGGTTAAAGATATTACAAAGGGAAGAATGGCTGAAGCAGTCATTGAGGCTTCTGGGTCTTCGGCAGCGATAAGAAGTTCTATCGATTACGTTTCTTATGCAGGTAGAATCGCTTTTGTTGGATGGCCTAAAGAAGAAACATTAATGCCTACTGCATTATTTACCAAAAAGGAATTAGATATAAGGGGCTCGAGAAATGGCGGATCAGAATTCCCTGAAGCAATAAAATTAATTGCAGAAGGTAAGATAAATGTAAAAGCTTTAATTACCAAAACTGTTACAATGGAAAAATTACCTGAAGCGCTTATTAAGCAATCTGAATATCCAGATAAGTTTATGAAAATTACTGCTATAATATAAACTAAAAGCTTTTTAATAAAAAAATAAATGCAGGTTAAAAGACGGAAATTCCAAGAAGAAAAAATTGGAATCAAATGAAACTGTTTGCCAAAAAATACAGTATAAGATTTGGAGTGGCATATAGAAATCTAGAATAAAAACAGTTTCTCAAAATAAATTAATAAGACAATTTACTGTAATAGATGGAGTTTTAGTGAGATAGACTATTGGACAAGAAGGGCTCTCGGGAATACATCATGATTTAGACTAAAAGTGTCTAGCTTAAGAGGTTCATTCCAGTTCCAGAGGGGAAGAGAATGGGAAATACAGATGCTAAAAAAAAGGGGGGGTGATATACTATAAAACAGGATTAGCCCAGTGGATTTTGGAAAAATTAAACTATTACAAAAGAAGAGACATTCAGATGCAGGTGGGGGAAGATTTATTTTTATGTTCCTGGAGACCTACAAAAAATCCCAAGGCTATTATCCCAGAAGAGAAAAGCCCTTATTTTACTGTGTGGCATGAGATAGAACTTAAACCTGGGGAGCAATATACAATTGTTCCTAATATTCTCCACTGGTTTCAAGCAGGAGATGAAGGAGCGATTGTATCAGAATTTTCTACAACAAGTAGAGATGAGTTTGACATTTTTACCGATCCTGATATAAAGAAATATCCCGTAATTGAAGATGAATTTAACTGAGGAGGTGTACATTAAATGTCGTATGAACCAACATGGAATTCCATTAGAAAAAATATTATTCCAACATGGTTTCAAGATGCAAAATTTGGAATATATACTCATTGGGGGATATATTCTGTTCCAGCATGCGGTCCAAATGGAACCTGGTATCCCTACGAGATGTATCGAGATGGAACATTTCAATATGAATATCATGTGAAGACTTATGGATATCCTTCAAGCTTTGGTTACAAAGACTTTATTCCAATGTTTACAGCAGAAAAATTCGATCCAGATGAATGGGCTGAGCTTTTTAAAAAAGCTGGTGCCGAATTTGCTGGTCCTGTAGGTGAGCATCATGATGGGTTTAGTATGTGGAATAGTTATGTCAATGAGTGGAATGCAGCGAAGATGGGACCAAAAAAAGATGTAGTAGGAGAGCTAGAAAAGGCTATCAGAAAGCAAGGTATGAAATTTATGGTAGCCCTTCATCATGCTGAAAATTGGTGGTTCTTTCCTCATTGGAAGAAGAAATACGATACTTCAGATCCTAAGTATACTGGTCTATATGGTCCCCTCCATAATCTAGAAGGGGCTGAGAAAATGCCTGAGATTAAAGGTAAAGGCATAGAAGAAGAGTGGAAACTAGTAGAAGAAGAAATGAAGGAAATTTTAAGGTGGAAACTACAGGATAAGCCTATTAAAGAATTCCTAGATAAGTGGTTGGCTAAAATTTACGAAGTTATAGATAATTACCAGCCTGATATGTTGTGGTTTGACAATGGACTTAACTATGTACAGGAGCATTACAGAAGAGAATTTCTTGCCTACTATTACAATAGAGCGAAAGAATGGGGAAAAGAAGTAGTTGTAACATATAAATGGCATCAACTTGTCCCTGGGACTGGCGTGGTAGACCTTGAACTAGGACGTTTTGACGAACTGACTTATCATATATGGATCACAGATTCAACAGTTGATGATGGTTGCGGCTGGGGTTATCTAAAAGATACTAAGTATAAAACTGCAACTGAATTAATACATTACTTGATTGACAATGTGAGTAAAAATGGTCTTCTTCTTCTCAATGTAGGACCAAAACCTAATGGTGAGATACCAGAAGAAGCTAGAGCGGTTCTTTTAGAAATGGGAAAGTGGCTAGAAGTGAATGGAGAAGCTATCTACGGAACTACCCCCTGGTTAATATACGGAGAAGGTCCTCATAAGATAACAAAACCTGGTCCATTTAATGAAGACGAGAAAGTCAAATATACAGGGGAAGATATACGCTTTACAGCTAAAGATGATACTCTTTATGCTATCTTGCTAGGTTGGCTAGGGGAAGAGGTAACTATTAAATCCATAGCAGAAAAATTTTATGAGTCAGAGATTAAATCTATAAAGATGTTAGGGGTAGATGAGACACTATTGTGGAAAATGACAAGAGATGGGCTTAAAATCAAAACACCTAGCAAAAAACCATGTGAACATGCCTACGTATTTAAAATTGAGAGGAAGCATCCATTTTAGTTTTATTATTGTAAAATATTATTAGAGAAATACGATTAATAACCTCCTAGAAAATTTTATGTGCCTTATTTCTGAGTTTCTAGGAGGTTATATCCGGTAAGTTGGATAAACCCATTTAAGATAATGATCTTTGATATCGATCTCTTAATTCTTTGGTTACTGCCTTTTTCTGCTTCACAGTTAACATCCCTTTTTACCTCCTCATATATTAAAAAAGAGATAATTTCTTCTCTTTAAATATAGAGGAGATTAGGTTATAATTAAAATGTTTCATTTGGATTTTTGATGAGGCAATTCGAATGCTTTACAAATATAAAATAATATGATAAAATGCTAAACAGGTAAGAGGTCATACCAGTGGATAACACACTACATTTCAAAATTATTTTCCTATAGGTAATGTCAAAATGAGTTTTAAAACAATAAAAAGGGAAGAGTAGAAAATTATTCTGGAAAGAAGATGTCTTGCCTGATCGGCAAGGATTATAAAATTTAAAGTACTAAAGAAGGTACAAAATGTCTTATTATTATGAGTATGAATTAGGAAAAGCAGCTAAAATTCTTTGTGAAGATCTCTTCAAATTGAAACCAGGAGAAACATTTGTCATTACTGCAGACACGGAATGCGAGAAGAGGGTTATCGACGCTACAGCTACAGCCGCTTTTGCATGTGATGCGAAACCCATGGTTATTTACACAGCTTCACCATTGGGCGTGGGAAAAGCAGCAGATCCCATGCTTCCCTTAGAATCTCTCACAGCCGCTCTTTTAAAAGCCGATGCTTGGGTGGAGTTCAACAACAAGTGGTTGCTTTATTCTACTCCCTATGACATCGCAATGAAAGAGAACAAAAAGCTCCGTCATCTGTGCTTGGTAGGAATGAATGTGGACATGATGGTCCACAACATTGGAAGGGTAGATTACCCAAATCTGGAAAAATTTATGAAGCTGGTTACCAAAAAAACCTTATCCGCCAAACATATGCGGATTACCACTCCAGCTGGCACAGACGTAGAATTCAATCACGAACCTGGTCGCAAGCTAATTATGGAGCTTGGTTATGCTGACACTCCAGGATCCCACATGATGGCCGGACAGATCGGCTGGTCTCCAAATTTTGAGTCCATTAATGGAACCATCGTTTTTGACGGTTCCCTCGTTCCCCCTATTGTTGGCATTTTGAAAGAGCCAGTTTGTTTAACAATCAGAAAGGGAGAAGTTGTGAAGATTGAGGGAGGAAAAGAAGCCACAGAGTATGAGAAGTGGCTTAAGAGCTTCAACCACCCACAGATGCTCAAGCTAGCCCATGTGTGTTATGGTTTCAACCCTGGGGCAAGACTGACAGGAGACATCCTAGAGGATGAAAGAGTCTGGGGTGGAACCGAATGGGGGCTTGCAATGTTGGGGCCATACTCGTTCCTGGTGGGATTTCTGGACCCTCACACACCGATGGCATTTGCTTGAATTCCTCCGTATGGTTGGATGGCGTCCAGATTATGGACAAGGGTCAACTCTTAGACCCAGAACTTAAAAAGTTAGCAGAAAAATTAGGGAAAGTTTAAATTAAGAAGAGAGTGACCCTTAATAAAGGGTCACTCTCTTCGAGAATGTTTATGGAGGAAACAAATATGAGCGAGAGAATGGTTAAAAATTTGTGTGAGATGGTAAGCATCTCAAGCGAATCCGGTGAAGAAAAAGAATTCATTGAGTTTTTAAAAACTAAACTTCAACAGGAATTCAACGGGCGATGCCAGGTTGATAGCTACGGTAACCTTATTTGCAAAATACCTCCGAAGGACTCTTCGGCTTCAGAACCGCTAATGCTCGCCGCTCATGCGGACACAGTAAAACCGGGTAAGGGTGTAAAACCAGTAGTGAGAAACGGCGTGATCTACTCAAGTGGAGACACCGTACTTGGGGCCGACTGTAAGGGAGGGATCGCGGAGATTCTGGAAGCGGTTATGAGTGCACCTAAGCATCCACCTTTGGAGGTTGTCATCACCCGCGAGGAGGAAATTGGTTTTATAGGGGCCAAAAATTAGACTATTCGCTAATAAGCGCAAAACGTGGTGTCCTTGTGGACATGGATGCGCTTGATGCCATTGTAATCGGTGGCCCTTCCCATATGCTTATTGATATCGAGATCACCGGTAAGGGGGCCCATTCAGGAATGGAGCCCGAAAAGGGGATATCCGCCATTAAAGCAGCCAGCCTAGCCATAGCAACACTGAAAGATGGCAGAATAGACCCTGAGACCACTGCAAACTTCGGAATTATCCAGGGCGGTTTGATCCGGAATGGTGTTCCCGAGAAATGCGACATAAAAGCGGAGGTGCGTAGCTTAAATCACGAGAAGTGCATAGCCCTAAGCAATACCTACAAGGAAGTTCTTGAGGTAATATCGCGCTCGATCGGAGCCAAGGCTAAGGTGAATTTGAATCTGACTTATAAGGCAATGAGAATTTCAGAAGACACGCCCATGGTTCAGGTCGCAAAGAAAGCTTTGAAGAGTGTTGGGATTGAACCCAAAGTTATGGTGATCACTGGAGGCCTGGAATCAGCAATTTACAACGAAAAAGGAATTGAAACAATCCCCATAGGAAATGGAGTAAAGAGCGAACACTCAACTTCTGAAAATATCTCTGTTGAGGATATAAATAAGGTGGTCCGGGTTCTTCAGCATATCCTTAGCCAATTTGCCTGAAATTTAACATTTAAGGAGAAATGGATAATGTATATTTGGGCAGCGATTAAAAATAGGAGAAGCATAAGAAACTTTACTGCCGACCCGTTGGAAGAGCTGGAAAAAATTCAAGAAAAAATTGAGCAGGGGAAGTACAAGGTTATGGAGAATGAATCTCAATTCAGTTTATTTTTAAATTAACTTGTTCTCTACATCACGTCATTGATGGGGGATCAAAATTAAAACCTGTACTCTCTGACAGCGAAAGGAGGTGGAACGAAGGGAATAATGCGGTACTAAATTGTTAATTGTTAGAGGAAAAGAAAAGTAAAAAATTAAACCTTAAAAAGGAAAGGAGAAAAGTTATGAAAGCAAGTAAGTTTATTAGATTTTTAAGGAATGGATTGTTTTTAATTTTGTTAGCGAGCCTGGTGTTGATTCTATCTTGTGCCGGATATACACAACAAGAGGTTAAGGTCATTCGCAATACCACTTCGTGGCCTTGCTATATCGATCCAGCAGTTGGATCAGATGGTACAAGTACCCTTGTTCTTTGCAATATGTATGATACGCTGGTATTTCCAAATGTGGATGGCAGCGTAAAACCCTGGCTAGCAAAGAGCTGGGAAATCTCTGGGGATGGATTGACCTATACATTTGAATTGGTACCCGGAGTCAAATTCCACAACGGAGACGAGTTGACAGCAGAGGATGTGGTTTTTTCTCTCCAGAGAATCTTGACTATCGGGCAGGGATATGGGTATCTCTTTGCCACTTCCGTCAAAGAAGCCAAAGCCCTTGACACATACAAAGTTCAATTCACCCTCAAACACCCCTTTGGACCCTTCCTGGGAGTGCTGGTAAGGCTTTACATTCTTAATGAAAAACAGGTAATGGCAAATCTTCAAACTGGTTCCTACGGAGAATTTGAGGATTATGGTATGGAATGGTTAGCCACCAATGATGCTGGCTCCGGACCTTATAAACTTAAGGAAATGAACGTCATGGCATATCTCGTGATGGAGAAATTCAACGATTACTGGGCCGGATGGGAGAATAAAGATGCCCCGCAGTATGTGAAAGAGATCGGAACCCTTGAGGCGTCAACCGTGAGGACGCTCATGTCCCTAGGGGAATTAGAAATCACTGACGATTGTCAGAGCGTCGAAAATCTCGCTACCCTTGGCAAACTTCCCAATGTCGATGTGTCCTCTCACTTTGAGGGTTTAGTTGTGAACATCATGCTTAACACCAAGAAACCCCCGACAGACGATATTCACTTCCGCAAAGCCATGGCTTACTTAACTGACTACCAACAAATTCTTGACAATTTTATCCTCGGTTCCCATCGTTCCGGTCCTGTTGGTCCCGCTACCCCTGGATTCGACCCCAATCTGACGCTATATACACTGGATCTAGTAAAAGCAGAAGCGGAACTAAAACAGTCTCGCTATTACGGAAAATTGGACCAGTACCCCTTTGAACTCGGTATGTCCGCGGACGTTTCGGATCAGGAAAAAGTTTGTTTGATAATTCAGGCTAATGCCGCTAAGCTGGGAATAAAGGTGAACATCGTCAAGCTCCCCTGGATCTCCATAGTTGCAAACCTGGCTAAAATCGAAAGCACTCCTAACGGAATCATCATCGCTGCCAGCCCTTCTTATGCTGAAGCCGGGTCCCTGTTGGAATCTCGTTATACTTCTAAGTCTTGTGGAACTTGGGAGCAGGGAGAATGGCTGCAGGACCCCGAGATGGACGCAATGATT
>Ga0307379_10013561_pt1 | contig 10552 bp, 6 predicted proteins | sample UN2MG_FD_202237 | JGI IMG/M metagenome (GOLD analysis project Ga0307379, IMG submission 202237) | Soil microbial communities from Risofladan, Vaasa, Finland - UN-2 | ecosystem: Environmental > Terrestrial > Soil > Coastal area > Acid sulfate soil | place: Finland: Risofladan, Vaasa | collected... | reverse complement strand
AGTCGCGGCTGACGTTCAGCAGGCGCGGGCCGATGACCTTGTAGACGAGCTTCTCGCGCCGGGCGAGGCTGTCGGCCTCGCGGATCACGTCCTCGACGGCGCGGGCCAGGAGTTTGTCCGTCCCGGCCAGGCGCTTCAGTTCCGCCAGCCGCTGCTCGGCGAGGACCAGGCGGGGGTGCTCCTTCACCAGCCCGGCGAGCGCCTCTTCGGGCTTCGGTACGCGGACGGGCGAATCCGCGGCCGCGGCATGGCAGAGCGTCAGGGCGAGGGCAAGCACGAGAGTTGCTTTGAGCAGCATGTTCGGTCTCCGTGGTTGTGGGCTTGACTTGCTCTATGGAACGTGTGCGGGCATGATGCGGGTCGGCGGGGGGACCGCCACGGGGATCGGAAAGGAAGCGACGAATGCTGAGGACGTGTGCGACGGCGCTGGCAGCCGCCCTGGCGGCGGCGTGTCCCGCGGCCGCCGGAGAGGCCCGTGTGCTGACGGACTTCACCGGCGAGGGCGAGTGGACGGTCTCCCAGTGGTCGAAGGCCAAGGGGCGGCTCGCCGTCCGGCCGGAGTCGCCGCCGCCACTGGGCGAGAAGGGCCCCGGCAAGGCCCTGGGTGTGAAGATCAGCTTCCCCGGCGGCGGGGGGTTTCACTTCCTCAACCTGCTGCCCGCCAAGCCCTTCGCGCCGGTCTCGCACAAGGTGCTGTCGATCAGCCTGTGGGTCATGGGCGCCGGGACGAAGCACTACCTCCACGCGACGTTCGAGGACGCCGACGGCAAGGAGCAGAAGGTCGGCCTCGGGCAGCTCGAGGGCGAAGCGTGGCAGAAGCGCACGTTCCAGGTCCCTTCGAGCTGGGCCCAGCCGCTGACGCTGAAGTCCATCAGCTTCCACGACTGGGGCATCAACGACCCGGCCGATCTCACCACCTACCTCGCCCGCATGGAGGTCGAGGTGGACCCGAAGGTGAAGGTGCAGCTCGCCCGAGGCCGACCGACGCCGGTGGGCGACCTCGGCGCGAGCGGCTCCTGGCGGCCGTACGAGTGGAACAAAGCCAAGGGCACCGTCACCGTCTCGCCGGAGTTCCCGCCGGAGGCCAAGCCCGCCGCGGGGCGGAGCGGCAAGTCGCTGAAGGTGGACGTTCGTTTCGCGGCCGGCGGCACGTTCGAGTTCTTCCAGCTCTACCCGGCCGAGCCGCTGGAGACGAAGGACCCCAACACCGTCGTGGCGGCGAGCTGCTGGGTCAAGGGCACGGGCACGGGGCACGGGATCGAGTTCTACTTCAGCGACGGCGAGGGCAAGCAGCAGAAGGCGGCCTGCTCGCCCGCGACGCTGGGCTTCGACGGCTGGAAGCTCGTCCGCGCCCGCGTGCCGCGGAAGTGGGCCCAGCCGGTGAGCTTCGCGGGGCTGGGCTTTCACAACTACGGCCTCGCCGAAGCGGCGGAGATCGGCTTCCACCTGGCCGAGTGCGTCGCGGAGGTCGGCGAGATCGAGAAGAAGGTCTACGTCCCCCTGCCGCGGGTGAAGCTGCCCGGGGCCGAGCGGGTCTACAGCGACCTGAACCTGCCGGGCGAGTGGCGGCCCGGGGCCTGGAACAGCGCCGTCGGCACGGTCCGCTTCGCCGACGACTTCCCCGAGGAGGTGAAGACCGCCCCCGGCGAGCTGCGTCGGTGCATGCAGGTCGAGCTGACCTTCGCCGGCAGCTTCCAGTTCTTCGGCCTCGACCCGGCCTCCGCCGAGGCGATCCCCTACAAGGTCAACGGCGTTCAGGTCTGGGTGAAGGGCTCGGAAACGCCGCACACGATCGAGTTCCACTTCGCCGACGCCGACGGCAAGGGCGTGAAAGTCAGCCCCAAGCCCGGGCGGCTGGACTTCTACGGCTGGCAGCAGCTCACGGCGGCGATCCCCAAGACCTGGGCGCAGCCGCTGACGTGGAAGGGCATCACCATCCACAACTACAGCTTTCGCGAGGCGGCGGAGATCCGCATCCGCGCGACCCGGCTGATTGTCATCATCGACCCCAAGCAGAAGCTCGGAGACGCCCATGACGCCCGGAAGACGAACGACAATTGGTGATCGCTGCGCCGCGGCGGTGCTCCTGGCCATCGCGGCGGCCGGCGGGGCGGCGGGGGCGGATGCGCCGAAGCTGACGGCCTTCTCCAAGGCCGAGCACGCGCTGGTGAGCGGCGCGGCCGCGGAGGTGTACGTCAAGCTGTTCTCCTGGGAGGCCGCCGCCGGGCCGATGGAAGTTCGCTGCGGGCTGACCGACTGGACCGGGCGGACCACGGCCCTCGGCACGCTGCCGGTGGAGCGCGTGGCGGGGCAGTGGGTCCGCGTCGTGGCCGTGGAGCTGCCGCGCTTCGGGCCGTACGAGTTCCAGGCCGAGCTGCACAAGGCGGGGCAGGCCAAGCCGCTGGCCACGGCCCGCCTGCCGCTGATCCGCCCCGTGCCCGTGCCGGAGCTTACCGACGCCGAGCGTGCGGCCAGCTCCATCGGCGTCAACACGCACTTCAACGCGCCGTGGGGCGCCTTCCAGAAGATGGGCATTCACTGGGCGCGGGACTACTGCTGGGGATGGCTGGGCTTCGGCGAGCAGGCGCCGAGGGCCAGCAACAACGTGGACTTCGCCAAGATCCACCGCGACGCCCAGTCGGCGGGGATCGTCGTCCTGCCCGTGATGATGAAGCCCTTCCGCACCGACGACGGGCGGCGGTACATCGACGACGCCCAGCGGATCGCCGACGCCTTCGAGCGGCTGAGCAAGGCGTTCCCCGCGATCCCGTTCTGGGAGCTGGACAACGAATCCGACCTCCAGTTCCGCGGCAACCGGGGCGGCTGGGCCGAGTACTGGGCGAGCTACGTGAAGTACATCCAGGCCGCCGACGCGGGGCTCCGCAAGGCCGGCGCGGGCGCGAAGGTCGCCCTCAACGGCGACGCGGGCATCTACCCCGACCGCACGGCGGACCTGCTGGCCTCGCCCGCCAAGGACAGCTTCGCCGTCAGCAACTTCCACTACTACACCGGCACCGTCCCGCCCGAGCTGTGCCGTCGCAACTACAACCCCGGCGAAGGCGGCAACGTCGGCAGCCAGACGTTCCTCGACGAGCTGCGGGGGATCTCCCGCCTCGCCCACGAGCACGGGCGCCAGGCCTGGCTGACCGAGGTCGGCTGGGACGTGACCTACGGCCCGGCCGTCGGGGCGAGGCTCCAGGCGATCTACCTTGCCCGGATGTACCTGCTGGCGCGGTGCTGCGGCGTGGACAAGACCTTCTGGTTCTTCGATCGCGACGGCGACGGCACGAACATCTTCAGCTCGTGCGGCCTGCTCGACCTGGGCGGCAACGCCCGCGGCTCGGCGGCGGCCCTGGCGGCCGTGTCCAGCTTCACCGCGCGGGCCGAGTACGCCGGCAGCATCGACCTGGGCGCGGACCGCTGGTGCCTGCTGTTCCACGGGCCCGAGGGTCAGTGGCTGGCGGCCGCGTGGAGCGTCCAGGCCGAGCACCCCGTCCCCGACGCCCTGGCCGGCGCGAAGGCGGCGGACCTGTTCGGCAACGAGATCGCGCCCAAGGGCCTGACGCCGGAAGTGACCTACTTCCGGCTCACGGCCCTGCCGGCCGGCTGGGACGAGCAGCGCCGGGCCGAGATGCTCTCGCCGACGCTGCTGAACGTCTTCCCGGGCGGCAGCGGCGCCGTCGAGGTCCGCCTGCCCGAAGGCGCGTCGCTGACGCTGAGCGGCTTGGGCAAGGGCCTGACCGCAGGCCCGGCGGCCTCCGCCGGCGGCGTGGCCTCCGCCCGCGTCCAGTGTGCCCCGGCCGTGAAGATCGGCGAGTATTCCCTCGCCGCCGTCGCCACGGGCAACCGCTGGCGGCGGGCCTGGCCGCTCGTCGTCAACGTCGTGCCGCCGCTGATCGTCTCGGCCGAGCCGTACGTGCCGGGCGAGCCGGCGGTCGTGGCGCTCCGCGCCAACGGCGATACGCCCCTGGCGGTTTCCCTGAAGTCCCTCGAAGGCGGCGAGGTCAAGCCGGGTCGCCTGACCGTCCCGCCCGGCGGGGCGACGGCGCAGTACACCGCGGCCGGCGGCGCGAGCGGACCCGTCAAGGTCGTGGCGCGGCTGGACAGCGGTGTCGAGCAGGCGATCGTGCTTCGCCCGGCGCGGCTGAACGTGGTGGAGGTGGGTGGCCTGCGGCTGGACGGCAAGCTCGACGACTGGCCGGCGGCGGCGAAGCTTGCGGCGGGCGTGTTCGTCGCCTCCGACCCGGCGCACCGAAGCGAGGTCTATCTCGGCTGGTCGCCGGAGGGGCTCTGGCTGGCCGTGCGGGCCGAGGCGACGCAGCTTCAGGGCGGGCTGGCGAAGAACTTCTGGCAGTGGTCGAACCTCGAGCTGTTCGTGGACGCCTCGGGCGAGGCGAAGGGCGGCTGGCCGGCCGGCTCGCACCAGTTCTGGTTCATGCCCGTCCGCGAGGGCGACTCGTGGCGGGCCCTGGCGGGCGAGTGGAAGCGCGGCGAGGCCATTCCCGCGACGCTCTACGACGACCGCCGCGGCAAGACGGCCATCGCCGTGGGCGACGCCGGCTACACGATGGAGGCGTTCGTGCCCGCCGTCGCGCTGGGGGCCGCCCCGCAGGCCGGCAAGACCTGGCGAGCGGCCATCGCCGCCCAGACCAACGTCCCCAACCAGCCCCACGCCCAGATCGCCTGGCCGCGCGGCAAGGCCGACGGCATCCTCGACGGCCCCGCGCGCTGGGGCCAGTGGCGGCTGGCCCCAGCCGAACGAAAGTAAGGGCCGCCGCGATGTCACTGACAGCATTGAGGATTGCGGGCCTGCTGTCGCTGCTGGTCTGCGGCGCGTCGGCGCGGCCCGCCGAGCCGGTCGATGCCGGCGAGCCGTTCGGAAAGCTGCCGCTGGTGGACGAGGTCCGCTGCGGCGAGGGCGGCGACGATCACGACTTCACGGAAGACCCCAAGGGCGCCACCGAGGTCCGCGCCGTCCTCGGCCGCCCGTGCCGCGTCATGCCCAGCCGCGACGGCGACGGGCCGAGGCATTTCAGCTACCTGCTGGGCAAGGGCAAGGGCCTGAAGGCCGGGGCGGCCTACGTGCTCAGCGTCGAGTTCCCCGAGGACGTACCGCGGACGATGTTCCTCCTCAACCGCGGCTGCGAGGCGACGCGGGGCTTCAGCACGGGCGCGGCCCTGGGCGACGTGCTCTACACGTACACCGACAACAACGTCGAGTCGGTGAAGGTGCCGCTGTCCGGCGCGTACCGCTCGTGGAGGATGCTGTTCCACCTGCACGACCGCTTCCCCGACGTTTCGCAGCCGCGGGGCGCCGGCCCCCGCCCCAGCCGCCCCGCCGACGGGTTCCGCGTGGTCATCGCCCAGGCGGCCCGCAAGAGCGCCCCGCTGTCGGCGGGCGCGGCCGTGGCGAGGGTCCGCCTGTTCGCCGTGGACGATCCCTCGCGGTTCGACCTGCCGGTTCGCCTGCCGCCGGCGCCCCTGCCGCGCCGCCGGCTGTTCTGGCGCGAGGAGATGTCCGACGGGGTCGTCGCGAGCACCAGGCCCCAAGAGCGCGGCCTGGACGACGAGACGACCTGGTTCGAGCACCAGGCCCGGCGGATGAGGTTCCTCGGCGTCAACACCTTCTGCAAGGACCTGCTGGAGTTCGGGCACAACCAGGGATGGGACGCCTCGCCCTTCGGCGGCGACGACTGGTACTGGGCCAGCAAGCAGCCCCAGCGGTGGCGAAACATCCTCCAGATGGTCCGCCGCTACGGCTTCGACGTCCTACCGTACTACGAGTGGGCCGGGGGGACCGGGCGCAAGGGCCTCGGCCGGCAGAAGCGGTGCGTGCCGCTGGGGGGCGGGGCGGCCTACACGCACATCACCTGGAGCGAGAAGCTCTACGCCGACGTGACCGACCCGGAGGCCCTCGCCGACGCGAAGGACCTGCTGACGGCCACGATCCTCCGCCACAAGGACGAGGCCCGTTTCGCCGGGGCGTGGTTCCGCACCCGTCCCAGCCACCTGCCGATGAGCTTCGCCGACGCGTGCCTGGCGCGATTCGAGCAGGAGGCCCGCCCCGGCCGGAAGGTCACACGCGAGGCCCTCCGCGCCGACCGCGGGCTCCTGGAGAAGTACTACGCATGGTGGTACCAGAAACGGCGGGCGTTCCTGGCGGCCCTTCGGGAGCACCTGCGGAGCGGGCTGGGCGGCGAGCCGGTCGTGCTGTTCACGGCCTACGGCGCCGAGCCGGGTCCGGCCATCCACGGCCACCAGCAGCGTGTCGTCACCGACGACGTCGAGACATGGCAGGCGATCCTCTCGCGCCCGCCGCACCAGGGGCGGTCGGCCTACCCGCTGAGCAAGGCGATCGAGGGTGCCGAGCACCTGGCCGCCGCGCTGCGCCCGCCGCAGACGTGGGGCAAGTGGGAGTGGCAGCATTCCCTGCCCCCGCCGGACCCCGCGAGCTACAGGCAGACGCCCGGCGTGCTCATGACGATGCCGTTCAACCGCATGTACACCGTCTCCGGCGAGGGCATCTTCGACGCCTTCCGCGGGCCGGCGGGGCTGGCCGTCGTGCGGCACTACCCGCTCAACGAGAACGCCCTCGACAAGAAGCTGGGCTACTTCGTCTCGGACGTCGAGCGGGCCGGGCCGTACTGCATGCTCGCCGAGGCGCGGGCGGTGGCGTTCGGCGATCCGACGCACGTCGGCTACCTCACGGCGGCGAGCTTCCACCGCGGCTTCCCCGAGCACGTGCGGGCGTTCAACGCGGCGTTCCTGGCCCTGCCGGCCCTGCCCAGCCGGCGGCTGCCCGATGCCGCCAGTCGCCCCGGCGTGGCCGTCCGCGCGATCGAGACGAAGGCCCACGGGACCTACCTCGCCGTGGTGAACGTCGGCCTGAAGCCGGTCGAGGCCGTGACCGTCACACTGCCCCGCGCCGGCCGCGTGACCGACGCCGCCACGGGCCGGGCGCTGGCGGCGGACGGCCGCTCCGTACCGCTCGGCCTGGGCCCGTGCGAACTGCGGGCCTTGCACATCGAGTAGGCCCCGCAGGATTGTGCCGCCGCCCGGGCCACGCTATCCTGGGCAGGTGGCTTGTCCCCCGCAACCAGGAGCATCGAACATGACATCGTTCCGGACGATTGCCGCGGCCCTGCTGGTGGTCGCGGCCGGCCCCGCGGCGGCCGAGACAAAGGCCGCCAAATCCGCGACGACCCAGCCGAGCACCCAGCCCGCCAAGGAGAGCCGCTGGGAGAAGTCGATCCGCGCCTTCGAGGAGCGCGACAGGAAGGACCCCCCGCCGACCGGCGAGATCGTCTTCGTCGGCAGCTCGAGCATCCGCGGCTGGGACACGAAGCGCTACTTCCCGGACCTCAAGACGATCCAGCGCGGCTTCGGCGGCTCACAGGTGGCCGACTCGGTCCAGTTCGCCGACCGGATCGTGATCCCCTACCGGCCACGGGTCGTCGTGTTGTACGCCGGGGACAACGACATCGCCGGCGGCAAGACGCCGCAGCGCGTCCTGGACGACTACAAGGCCTTCGTTCGGAAGGTCCACGCCGCCCTGCCGAAGACGCGGATCGTCTACATCCCCATCAAGCCGAGCATCGCCCGCTGGAAGCTCGTCGAGAAGATGCGCCAGGCCAACGCCCTCATCGAGGCGTACACAAAGACCGGCCCCCGCCTGCGGTATGTGGACATCGACAAGCCGATGATCGGCGACGACGGCCGGCCGCGGAAGGAGCTGTTCGCAAAGGACGGCCTGCACCTCAGCCACGAAGGCTACGTGCTCTGGACCCGCCTGGTCCGTCCGCACCTGGAGGCGGAAGGCCCCAGGGCGGAGAAGGACAAGTAGGCCGTCAGTCCGCAGAGACGTCCCCGCCGCCGCCGATCAGGACGTACTCCAGCAGGTCGTCCAGCGGCGCCGAGGCCATGGCGATGCACGTGTCGCAGCAGCCGTAGTAGAGGTAGTACGTCCCCTCGTGCACCACGTTGCCGCAGGGGAAGACCACGTTGGGGATGACCAGCCCGAGCTTCTCGTACTCCGCGTGCGGCTCGAGCACCGGAATCCGCGTGCGGGCCAGCACCCTCGTCGGGTCGTTCAGGTCCAGCAGCATCATGCCCACGCGGTAGACCGTCTCGGCGTCCACGCCGTGATAGGCCGTCAGCCACCCGGCCTCCGTGCGGACCGGCGGGCAGGAGCCGCCGATCTTCCCGGCCTCCCACTTCGCGCCCGGCTGGGGGCTGGCGATCCGCCGCGGCTGCGACCACTCCGCCAGGTCGTCGGAGTACGAGACGTAGATCGACGGCGGCCCCTCGGCGTACGGGCCGGTCTGCGGGCGGCGGAGCAGGGCGAACCGCCCGCCGATCTTCTCGGGGAAGAGGATCACGTCGCGGTCGTCGACGCCCTCCGGCGTGCAGAACGCCAGGTGCTCCCAGTGGACCAGGTCCCTCGAGACGGCGATCGCCGAGCGCGTGTAGTTGTCCTCCGGGCCGTGGTAGTGCTCGTAGCAGTTCTCCAGGCGGAAGCCGGCCGGCTGGCCGAAGTGGATCGAGAACGGGCGGACCGCGTAGGTCATGTAGAACGTCCCGTCGATCTTCACCACGCGCGGGTCCTGCACGCTGCCCAGTGGCCAGCCCATCTGCCCCGGCGTGAAGACGGGCTCGTCGACGACGTGCTCGAAGTGGACGCCGTCGTCGCTCTTGAGCAGGCCGATCCAGCACTGGTGCGGCCGTAGCGACGGCGAGGCCCGCTCCAGCAGGTAGAACGTGCCGTCGTCGAAGATCGCGGCGGGGTTGTAGGTCGTCGCCCGCCGCCAGGGGAACTTCCCCGGCCGGACGATCGGGTTCTCGGGGCACCGTGTCAGGATCATGCTCGTGGCTCCCGCGGGTTTCAGCCGGGCCATTACACTGCCCCGCCCGGCCCGACTCAAGCCTGACCGACGGGACGTGGTCCTGGTGCCGCAACGTCCACGTGGGCGAGCCGTGGAATGAGTTCGAAGGCCTCGCGCCGGACTCCTCGTGGGTGATCTGCTCGCCCGACTCGCCGGGACGGGGGCCTACGGGATCCTGCGGAGGAAGCGGTCGCCGTGGCGGGTGGAGAAGACAACCGTCGAAGCCCGGCCGGCGATCAGACGCTCGGAGACCGGGCCGAAGTAGCGCGAGTCGTGGCTGTCGTCGCGGTTGTCGCCCATCAGGAAGCAATGCCCCGCGGGTATCTCCACCGGGCCGAAGGAACGCATCGCGGGGGCCCACGGCGTGAACCGGACCGGGTGGGGCCGGCCGTCGAGGACCTCTTGCAGCGCGGTGGGGACCGGGGCGTCGTCGAGGGCCTCGTAGCGCACCGCCCGCCCGTCGATGGAGAGCAGGTTGTTCCGCATCTCGATCGTCTCGCCGGGCAAGCCGACGACGCGCTTGACCATCCGCTTGCCGTCCTGCGGGCCGAAGAAGACCACCACGTCCCCCCGCTGGGGGCGGGACCACTCGGCCAGCCGCCAGCTCGTGAACGGCACGCGCAGGTCATAGGCGAGCTTGTTGACGAAGATGCGATCGCCCTCGACGATCGACGGCCTCATCGAGCCGGTGGGCACGTCGTTCCAGTCCGCCACGGCCGAGCGAAACGTCGTCACCACAATCGCCACCGCCGCCAGGGGCTTGATCCACCCCTGCCAGAATCGCCCCAGACGCCCGGATGGTTTGCCCTTCATCTTGCCGATCTCCCTTGGGGCCGCCGTTCTATACCGTCGTAGTACGGCCCGGCGGGGCCGGCAGTTCGGGTACCATGGACTGGGGCGGCGGCCTGCGGAAAGGAAGGCGACGAATGGCCGGACAGACGACCGTCGGCGAGTACCTGGTTCAGCGCCTCGCCGAGCACGGCATCCGGCACATCTTCGGCGTGCCGGGCGACTACGTGCTGGGCTTCTACGATCAGCTCGTGGCCGGACCTCTGGAGGTGATCGGCACGTGCACGGAGGCGGGGGCGAGCTTCGCCGCCGACGCCTACGCCCGGGTGCACGGGCTGGGTGCCCTGTGCGTGACGTACTGCGTCGGCGGGCTGAACACGGTGAACGCCGTGGCCGGGGCGTACGCCGAGAAGAGCCCGCTGGTGGTCATCAGCGGCGCGCCGGGCCTGCGCGAGCGGTCGCGGTCGCCCCTGCTGCACCACCTGGTCCGCGACTTCCGCACGCAGCGGCGGATCTTCGAGGAGGTGACCGTCGCCTCGGCCGCCCTGGAGGACCCCGCCCGCGCCCCGGCGCAGATCGACGAGGTCCTCGCCGCCTGCGTGCGCACCAAACGCCCGGTGTACCTCGAGCTGCCGCGGGACATGCACAACCGCCCGTGCGCGCTGCCGGGGGTCCGCCCCGCCGAGCCGTCCCAGCACGACGGCGAGACGCTCGCCGAGGCCCTGAACGAGGCCGCCGCCATGCTCCGGGCCGCCCGGCGCCCGGTGATCCTCGCCGGCGTGGAGGTGCACCGCTTCGGCCTCCAGGACCTGCTGGTGGCGCTGGTCGAGCGGACGGGCTACCCCGTCGCCGCGACGCTGCTGGGCAAGAGCGTGATCTCC
>Ga0307379_10013559_pt1 | contig 10553 bp, 10 predicted proteins | sample UN2MG_FD_202237 | JGI IMG/M metagenome (GOLD analysis project Ga0307379, IMG submission 202237) | Soil microbial communities from Risofladan, Vaasa, Finland - UN-2 | ecosystem: Environmental > Terrestrial > Soil > Coastal area > Acid sulfate soil | place: Finland: Risofladan, Vaasa | collected... | reverse complement strand
GCAGACATAGCCCAACGGGCGGGTTTCAGACGGCTTCCTGACGGTCCGAGTGGCCGGGCAGTAGATTGTGCGGCGTCTAATTTGCTTGCAGATCGTATGTAGAATTTTGCAACTCGCCAATCTCGAAAAGCCCTTGCGCCCCCAATCGATCCAAAGCGCCTCCGAAATTACTCCTCCTTTGGAGGGATGGAGACCCTATGCGGCTCCAGAATATATTGCTGCTAGATGGACCCGTGGATGCGGACCGCTGCTGGCGCGATGCGACGGCGGCCTCCACCCGATGATCAAGAGGCAAAATGAACAGCTTTCCTATCAAAGATATCCGAGCCGAGTTCCCGGCCATTTCGGTCGTAAACGGCGCGCCCGCGCCGGTGTTTCTCGACAATCCCGCCGGCACACAACTGCCGCGTCGGGTGATTGACGCCGTCAGCGCCGCCATGATCAACTCCAGCAGCAATTTGGGTGGCTACTTCGCCAGCTCGCGAAATGCCGATGGAATCTGGGAGCGCGCCCATCAGGCGGTGGCCGACATGCTCGGCGCGACATCGATGCGCGAGATCATCATTGGCCCGAACATGACCACGCTAACGCTCCATCTCTCGCGCAGCATTGCGCGGACGTTGTCGCCAGGGGATGAGATCATCGTGACCAGGATGGACCACGAGGGCGACGTGGCACCCTGGCTTCTGATGGCCGAGGACAACGGGCTGGTGGTGAAATGGCTGCCCTTCAACGAGGAAACCTGGCGCATCGAGCCGGAAGATCTCGCCTCGCTCCTCACTGATCGGACCAGGCTTCTGGCCCTCAACTACGCCAGCAATCTGACCGGATCGATCAACGACGTGCCCGCGTTGACTGCGATGGCCAAGGCGGCCAGCGCGATGGTATTTGTCGATGCGGTCCAGTTCGCACCGCACGGGTTGATCGATGTTCAGGCGCTGGGATGCGATTTCCTGGCCTGTTCGGCCTACAAGTTCTTTGGCCCGCATATGGGCGTGATCTGGGGGCGCGAGGATCTGTTGCGCGCCCTGCCCGCCTATAAATGCCGATGCGCCGACGATGCGCTGCCGGGGCGCTTCGAGACCGGCACGCCACAGACCGAGTTGCTGGCAGGGTTGGAGGCGGCGGTGGGCTATCTGGCATGGATCGGCGAGATAACGGGGCACTCGGGCGATAGGCGAGCGCTGCTGACCGGCGCATTCGAAAGTTTCGCCGATTACGAGCGCCGGCTCACCACAAAGCTGATCGACGGTATTTCCGGGTTGGGCGGAACGACGGTACACGGGATCACCAACTCGAACCGCATCGCCGACCGAGTGCCTACCGTATCTTTCACCCATCACGATTCATCGCCCCAGAAAATCGCAAAGCTGTTGGCGGACCAGGGAATTTGCGTCTGGTCGGGACATAACTATGCCTACGAGGTGGTCCGCCAGTTGGGCCTGGACGAGGTCCAGGGCGTGGTGCGGATCGGCTTGGCCCATTACAACACCGAAGCGGAAATCGACGGCACGCTTGCGGCACTTGCGCGGGTACTGCAGTAACCGAGTGGGCGGTGCGATCTGAATTCGACTGATTTGGCCGGTCACTTGCGCTACGATAAGCCCGAGAAGCAAATTCAGGTCTCGGAGCCCAGCGCCATGTCGATCAGCGCATCACCGACTTCAGACGCGAGCACATCGCCGGCGTGGACTGAAGGTCTGGCCCGGGCGATCGATTTTGTGGGCGACCCTCGCTGCCCGGGTTTTCTGATCGATGCAATTTCGAAACTAGTCGATTTCGACATGGCGATGTCAGTCGTCCACAATCTGCGCGCAAAGCCGATCCTGATCCATGACACATTCCAAGGCGGCGGAGCCCAGCGCGGGTTGTCCAACTATCTCGACAGTACCTATGTGCTGAACCCGGTCTATGCCGCCCATTGCAATGGGCTGAAGCAGGGGGTGTACCGGATCGGCGACCTGGCCCCCGATGCGTATCTCAGCAGCGAGCATTATCGCACGTTCAAGGTCAAACGATCGGCCAGCGAAGAAATCGGATATGTGACCGATAGCTGGCCCGCCGGCATGGAGGAGCTGGTACTCGCCATTGAATTGCAGGATGGCAGCCTGGGTGAAATTTCGCTGTCGCGCGCAAGTTCTCGGGGAGGCTTCAATGAAGATGCGGTTGCCACCTTGCGCAACCAGATAGCGGTGATCGGTGCGATTTTCCGGCAGTTCTGGCTGCATTCCCTGCCTGGAGTGCAGATTCCGGGGCCGACGACGTCGATCGACGACAGGCTCGATCGGTTCGGCGAAACCCGCCTCAGCCCCCGCGAACGCGAGGTCGTCCAGCTTATCCTCAAGGGCCATTCCGGCACCTCGATCGGCGCGCATCTCGGCATTTCCCAGACAACGGTCAAGTCGCACCGCCAGAACCTCTACGCGAAACTCGGCATCGCCTCGCAATTCGAGCTGTTCTCCCAGTTCCTGCAATCGCTGTCGCCACTCGACGGCTGACCGGGCGTCTTTCGGGACATCCTCCTTTGGGGGGATGGTCACAGGCCAACCGCTTTCCCGATAGTTGGCAAAGCTCTGATTTTGGAATGTCGTTGTAAACCGGCAATCTCGGTGTAACGTCATTCAATCAGACTCATAGAAAACAAGGGAGGAAGCCATGAAACTCAGAAATTCGATTGTTGCGGTCGCGCTGGCCGCTGGTGCGCTGTTCGTGACAGGCTCTGCGCAGGCCGAAGCACTCCGTGTCGGCATGGAATGCACCTATGCCCCATTCAATTACAAGAACACCGATGGCCAGCTTGAAGGCTATGACGTGGATGTCGCCAAGGGTGTCGCTGGTCTAATTGGCGCCGATCTGGAATTTGTCTGCCAAAAGTGGGACGGCATGATCCCGGCGCTTCTGGCCAACAAGTTCGATTTGGTCGTGGCGTCCATGTCCATTACGGATAAACGCTTGGAGAAAATGGATTTCTCCTCGACTTACCGCATTTCAGTCGGCCGCCTGGTCGGCAGAAAAGATGCCGGCTGGACTCTTTTCGATGATGCGGGCAAGCCGATTGCCGCCAACTTCGCCGGTCTCAAGGTCGGCCTGGAACGGGCAACGACTTATTCCGACTGGTTCGAAAACGAACTTCCGGAAGCCACCGTGGTTCTATACGATTCAAATGAAGCTCTGTATCTCGATCTGGTGAATGGGCGGACCGACATGATCATGACCAATCCCATGAAGGCCCATCTCAGGTTTCTCAGCAAAGAAGACGGCGCGGGGTTTGAATTCGTCAGCCCGCAAATCGACGAGCGCAAATACTTCGGCATTGGTGTCGGTATTGGCCTTCGCCAGGGCAATGATGAGTTGAAAGCCCGTCTGAATGCCGCCATAGCGACCCTGACTGAAGACGGCTCTCTGGAGAGCTATGCTCTGAAATATTTCCCCTTTGCCATCCATAAATGAATGTGGATACCTGTGAAGCAGGCAAGCATTTCACGTGCATGACATTCCGCGGCGGGGGCGCTGTATCGGCCGCCGCCGCGGTTTATTACTTTTTCGTTAGGCCTCTTGAGGTGACGATGTATCAAGCTTCGACAAGCGGATGAGGTGATCGGTTGTGGGAGCGATATCTGGTTGGTGGGATGATTTTTTCTGGGGCTCGCTCGTTGTAGTCGAGATTTTTTTTGTAGCCCTGATCCTGACGGTCCTGTTTGGACTGATTGGAGCCGGCGCCAAGCTGTCGAAGAGCCGGGTCGCTAATGCGATTGCCAGCGGCTATACGATTGTGTTTCGCGGGACACCCGAAATTCTGGTTCTTTTGCTGTTTTACTTTGGCTCGGCAGTCGCCCTGACGGCGATCGCCCAGGTCTTCGATCCCGAGGTCAAGTTTGTGGATTTTCCGCCATTCTGGGCCGGGTCATTAGCCATTGCACTGATCATCGGATCCTACGCGACGGAGACTTTTCGCGGCGCCTTCCTGGGTGTTGAACCAGGGCAGATCGAGGCCGCCCGGGCCCTCGGCATCTCGAACCTGCAAACCTTCATTTATGTGCGCGTTCCGGCAATGTGGCGGCTGGCTCTGCCGCCCTTCGGTAATCACATGCTATCCCTGATCAAGGATACCGCGCTGATTGCCATCATCGGTCTGGAAGAGACCCTGTTTGTCGCCGAACAGGCCACCGCCACCACCGGCAAACCGTTCACCATGTTCATCCTGGTCGGTGCGATCTATCTGGGGTTTTCAACGATCATTACCTTGTCGGTCATGGCGCTCGAGAAGTATGCGAACCGGCATTTGGCGGTCGGGCGATGAGGTTTATTGATGTCGCCCTGATTATCGACAGCATTCCCAGAATACTGATGGGAATCGGCCTGACGTTTCAGTTGCTGTTCCTGTCGCTCACGCTGGGTACGGCGCTCGCCATTATCCTGCTCCTGTTGCGTATCAGCGGGCGATGGTATCTCGCCGCGCCCACGATGGTCTACATCTATATCTTTCGCGGCACCCCCATTCTGGTGCAGATATTCATTATTTACTATGGCCTGCCGCAACTGGAGTTTATACGGGAAAGCATTTTCTGGCCCATTCTGCGAGAGCCCTTTGGCTGTGCAATTATTGCCCTTTCACTGAATACCGGGGCCTATGTTTCGGAAATATTTCGCGGCGGCGTTCTGGGCGTGGACCGTGGTCTGAAAGAAGCGGGCGCGGCGCTGGGACTCTCGGTAACCCAAAGATTTATCTACATTACGAGCCCAATCGCCATCCGTTTGTGCCTGCCGGCCTACAGTAACGACGTCGTCAGCCTGATGAAGAGCACCGCCCTGGCCAGCACCATCACGCTGCTGGATATGATGGGCATTGCACGAACCATCGTGGCCGAAACCTACGCACCCTATGAGATTTTCCTATCGGTGATGGTCATCTATCTGATCATTACGTGGGTTATTCAGAGAACTTTCGGCTGGATAGAAAAACGCATGAGCCAGCATATAAGAAGCGAGGCGTGATATGAGCGATAGCGGACATACCAACATTATCGAACTGGAGAATGTCGATAAATTCTTTGGGGTGTTTCAAGCTCTGAAGAATGTTTCTTTGTCGGTGAAGACAGGCGAACGGATCGTCGTCTGTGGCCCTTCTGGATCCGGCAAATCGACCTTGATCCGGTGCATCAACCGGCTCGAGGAACACAGCAGCGGAAAGATTGTGGTGAATGGCCACGAACTGACCAGCGCCGTGAAGAATATCGATGCCGTGCGAAGAGAAGTCGGCATGGTGTTTCAGAGTTTCAATCTGTTTCCCCACCTGACGATCATCAAAAATCTGATGCTGGCACCCACGTTGGTGCGCAAGGCCTCGAAGTCCGAGGCCCGCGACACGGCGATGAAGTATCTCGAGAGGGTGAAAATTCCGGAGCAGGCGGACAAGTATCCCAGCCAGCTATCCGGCGGCCAGCAGCAACGTGTCGCCATTGCCCGGGCGCTTTGCATGAATCCCAAGGTCATGCTGTTCGACGAGCCGACCTCGGCGCTCGATCCGGAAATGATCAGCGAAGTCCTCGACGTTATGACCGATTTGGCGCGGGATGGCATGACCATGATTGTCGTGACCCACGAAATGGGGTTTGCACGCTCGGTGGCAGACAAGGTGGTTTTCATGGATTACGGCGAGATCGTTGAGATGAACCCGCCCGAGGAGTTCTTCGATAACCCTCAACACGAACGCACTAAGCTATTCCTAAGCCAGATCCTCGCCCATTGAAGGTTCACCGCCATGCCTCCCGCAATTTCCACTGACCTCACCGACCAACTGACCCGTTTCGCTGAAACCCTGGCCGATGAGAGCCGGGCCATTCTGAACGACGCCGCTGGCAGGCTGCCTGAGGTCGATATCAAGAGCGACCTCAGCTACGTCACCGATACCGACCGCGCGGTCGAGCAGCGCCTGCGCGAGATGATCGATCGCGAATTCCCCGATCACGGCGTCATGGGCGAGGAATTCGGCTCGCGCGATCTCGATGCCGAGTATGTCTGGGTGCTGGACCCAATCGACGGCACCGCGGCCTTTGTCGCCGGTATCCCGGTGTTCGGAACCTTGATCGGGGTCGCCCGCCAGGGTCGCCCCTGGATCGGCGTGATCGACCATCCCGCCACTGCCGAACGTTGGGTCGGTGTTTCGGGCGAACGCGCGACCCTGAACGGCAAGGCGATCAAAACACGCCCCTGCGGCGACCTTGCCTCCGCCCTGATGACCAACAGCAACCCGGATTTCTTCCAGCCCGCCGAACGCACGGTATTTGAGACGCTCCGCTCACAGGTTCGCTACACCCAGTATGGCGGCAGTTGCTACGCATATGGCGTGCTCGCCTCCGGCCGGACCGATCTCGCAATTGATGGCGGGCTGGAACCGTTCGACATCTTCGCCCCGGCCGCCGTGATCGAGGGCGCAGGCGGTGTCGTGACCGATTGGTCGGGCGCAGGAATCACCCTGGGGTGGAACGACCTCGTGCTCGCCGCTGGTGACTGCAACCTCCACGCCAAAGTGCTGTCGGAGCTGTCCAGCGGCAGATGAACCGCGTTGGTATCGTCGATGAAAGACCATTGGGCCGCGTCAGATTCCGGTTGCGGCCAGACAGCCAGCGGAGTTACGCAATATGATGCAAAACCACCGACCGCGTCGGTCGAGACCGGCCGATTAACTTGCCAGTGCCGTTTAGCTTCCCAATTTCTCTCGCCATACAGGATCGTCGACGATGGCGGCGTTGACGATTCCACGTGGAACGAAGCCCTTGATCAGATCGCAGACGGCCTGGACGTCGGCGGCGCCGTTACCGGCGAAACATTGATCGGTCCAGCACAGCGCGTGCGGCGTGAGGATCACGTTGTCGAGCTTCAGGATCGGGTCATCAGGGTCCGGCGGCTCCTGCTCGAGGACATCCAGCCCGGCGCCGGCGATCCGCCTGGCAGTCAGAGTCTCGGTCAGCGCCGCCTGATCGACGATCGGACCGCGCGCCGTGTTGATCAGATAGGCGGTCGGCTTCATCAGCGCTAGTCGCTCGGCGTTCACCAGCCGCGTGGTGTCTTCGGACAGCGGGCAATTGATCGCAACGACATCCGCCCGGCTGAACACGTCATCCAACCCGACCAACTCGACCCCGAGTTCGGCCGCAGTCTTCTGATCGACATAGGGATCATAGGCGATGAACCGCATATCCAGCGGACGTGCGAGCCGGAACATCTCGGCCCCGATATTGCCAATCCCGACCGAGCCGAGCGTGCGGCCAACCAACCCAAAACCCATATGGTCAATCCGCTGGGCAAACCGTTCCGGTCCTTCGCGGGTCAGCCGGTTCTTGATCATCAGATTTCCGGTCAGCGCCATCATCAGCGTCAGGATTGATACCGCCACCGGGCGGCGCACTCCGTCCGGGGTGATGACCACCGCGACATGAGCCGCCGAGCATGCGGCAACGTCGACGTTGTCGTAACCGACGCCAAACCTGGCGACCATTGCCAGTCGGTGGTTTCCCTCAAGGCTGGCGGTAGAAATCTTCGGCTGTAGCAGGATCAGGGCATCGACGCCGCGAAGCTGATCCGCCCGGATTTCGCCCACGGATTCGAAGATCACCAGCTCGATGTCATCGCGTTCCTTCAACGGGTTAAGGTCAAACATCGGGAAGACGGGCGCACCCGTCTGGTCAAAGAAATCACCGCTCAATGCGATCCGTTTGATCATTTGCCCCTCCCCTTCAAACCTGGCTGCGGATATCCGCCAGCGCCGCCGCCAGTGCATCGCCAAGCACCCAAGCGTCGGCGGAGTAGGCGATGAAGTCAAAGCCCTGCTTGTACAGCGACACGCCGCTGGCAATATCGGGAACCAGCCGCCCAAGCGACTTGCCCGCCGCTTTGGCGCCATCGACGACCCTCTGGTTCGCAGCGACGAATTTCGGGTGATCGAACTGGGCCGGGATGCCGAGCGAACAGGACAGATCAAAATGCCCGACCCACAGGCAATCGACCCCATCGACGGCGGCGATTTCGGCGGCGTTCTCGACCCCCTCCTCGGTTTCGATCTGCGCGAACAGCGTGGTGCGCGCGTTGGCAGTAGCGAGCTTCGCCATGACGTCGCCGGGCGCATAGTCGTCAAGTGCCGCGCGCACGATCACCCCCCGGCCACCGCGCGGGGTGTATTTCATCGACTGTACGATGCTTTTCGCCTGCGCCGCCGTTCCCACCATTGGCAGCATTACTCCCTCGGCTCCGGCATCGCAGGCGCGCGCGATGTCTTTGTAATCGGACGATGGCACCCGGACGATCGCTGGCAGGTCGGCCGCCTTGAAGTACTGAAGCAAGCTCTTGACGGTCTCGAAGCCAAAGCCGCTGTGCTCGGTATCGAGCAGCACAAACTCGCCTCCCGCCTGCTTGATGATGTGGCCGATACCCGGTGTGGCGAACTCGAAAACGAAATGACCGGCCTTCAGGTCGCGCGTCTGCGTCATGGCCTTGAGATTTGTGCTTCGCATGGTCTTCCTCCCTTATTGCCCCGGTGCCGCACCCAGTACTACGACGGCGTAGGGTTCCAACTTCAACGGGCCGGTGAAACTGGTGCCGGTTTTCGCGAACCCCTCGGCGCCGGCGCAGTGCTCGAATGTGTCGGCGTCGAGGGTCCAGATTTGGGCTGGCGCGGCGCCCTCCAGGCGAACCCCGATGGTCTCACCAGTGAGATTGGCGAGCCAGATTTCCGCGCCGCGCGGTGTCTCGAACGCCAACGCCTGAACGTCGCGGGGGGCGCTGCTGGTGGTGGCGCGCCGGTTGGCGCCGGAGGCCTGATACAGGCCCCGCATCACATGAAATGCCGGGAAAACGCCACCGACAACGCCACCGGCCTCGTCGTACCAGGGCTGGCTGTGGGATGCCTGCGAATAAAGCAGGCCGAATTCACCGGTCGGCGCGCCGATGGTGAGCGAATCCACTCCCCCCGCGGCCGCACGAGCCACATAGCCGAGATGCCAGGCAGCACCCAGAAGGCCACGCTGCCTGGGGTCGGCACGGGTCATGGTCACTCGGTTTGCATCGGGGTTCGGCGTCGGATCGTTGCCGAACGGGCTGAGACGAGATCCGATCCCGGCCGGGCTGATCCGGTAGGGAACGCCGGGATACTGCGCCCGGATCGAACCGAAGATATAGGGCAGACATTCCAGCGTCTCGGTCACCGAGCGGTCATCGGCGGCATGGATCAGCGCCGATGTGCCATGCATCACGAAGTCCAGATCGCGGGTCGGAACCGGCTTGCGGTTAAGCTCGGTGAAATAGACGAAGTTGCCGCCGCCGATACGTGCACCCCGCCCATGGGCGCGGGCGGCGGCGAACAGGGCATCGAATTCCTTGGTGTCGGAAAATACCGTACCGGGCATGACAAAACCGAGGTCGGTGTCGAGCGAGACGGCAATGTCGGCGAATTCAACGCCAGCCGCCTTGGCCGCTTCCAGGGCGTTGGCGATATCCCGCTCGGCCGAGGCATGGCGCACCACCAGCTCAATCGACAGCGGTGTGCCGATGGTCTGGCCGATCTGGTGAATGTCAGCCCAGAAATCGTCGGGTATTTGCTCGCGGGCGTTGAGGTATAGGCTTACGAATGCTGGCGAAAGCTTGGCCAGATCGACCCCCAGCGTCGCCTTGATATGCCGCGCCTCCAGGGACATGCCGATCTCGGGCATTTTTCCCGCCAGTTCACCAACCGTGACGACGACGCTTTGGCTCGCTGTGGTTGTCGCTCCCGGCGCTGATTCGGTAAAGGAAAGCTCGACCGACTGGGTCACATCCTCGCCCGCCGTCAGGGTATATGGCATCGGCAATGCCAGCGGGCGAACATAAGTTTTGTACGAGGCGTCGGTCCAGTTGCGCTGATCCTCCATCTCGAATGTGTCGCCCAGCATGGCGCATCTGACCCGGAGGCCGGGGGCCACGGTATGGGTTAGCGCGCGGATATCCATGATCGGCTGCTTGGGGTCGATCTGCTCCGGGAACACCGTCTGCTCAACGGTCCCGTCCACATGCTCGACAGTAACCGGCTGCCCGGCAATGCCCTCGACGCCGTGCAGAACCACAAAGCCGGTGCGGTTGGTCACGAAGTCGGTGTCACCAGCGCCGGTCGCCGTGAAGCTGAGGTCGCCATTGGATGCGCCCTTGATGCTGGCACGATAGGTGAAACTTTGGCCGCCGCCAGCGCAATTCCCGGTGTAGGAAACTGTGAAGCTGTCGCTTAGTTCCTCAACTGCGAAATCGGTGATCGAGACGTTGAACGTTCCCCAATACTGATCGCGCACCACATAGGCGATTGCCCGAATGGCCTCGCGGCCGCCAAACCGGATGTAGCGCAGGTTGCCCGCGTCCAGTTCCGCCGTCAGCGGCCCGGCCCGCAGAACACGGGTCTGGGGCGCAGGCTCATCGGTGCCAAACAGTTTGACTGCGAGCGACGGTGAAACAGTCATGGTTGTGTCCCCAGGCGTCAGGCGGCAGAAGCGGCAGAACCGATATGTGAGATTACCAGATCGGTTTTTGGGTCA
>Ga0307379_10013558_pt1 | contig 10554 bp, 7 predicted proteins | sample UN2MG_FD_202237 | JGI IMG/M metagenome (GOLD analysis project Ga0307379, IMG submission 202237) | Soil microbial communities from Risofladan, Vaasa, Finland - UN-2 | ecosystem: Environmental > Terrestrial > Soil > Coastal area > Acid sulfate soil | place: Finland: Risofladan, Vaasa | collected... | reverse complement strand
AAAGATAATTTATTTTGGTTTTTGTTTGATTTTGCTGGCTTTAATTATTTGGCGTTATCAGGTGGTTGAATTAAGAATAGAGAATTATGAATTAAGAGAATATAATGATTCAGAGCAAGAAATTGTTTTAATCGGAAAAGTTGTTAAAGAGTTGGATGTTAGAGAAACTACCACAAAGCTAACTTTCAAGCCAGAGGGCATAGAAGGCAAGGTTTTGATAACTGTTAACAGATATCCAGAATATAAATATGGAGATAAACTGAGAATTATAGGTAAATTGCAAGCTCCTCTTGTTTTTGAAGATTTTAACTATAAGGATTATCTAAAAAAAGATGGAATCTATTCCGTGGTCTATTATCCAAAAGTTGAATTATTAAGTAGGGGAGAGTATAAAAACTTTATTTCCGCAGGGTATGCGGGAATTTTATTTTTCAAAGATAAATTAAGACAAAGCATTTACAGTTCATTATCGCCTCCCCAAAGTTCAATTTTAGGAGCAATGCTTTTAGGAGATAAAAACAGAATATCAGACGAATTGAAAGAAAAATTAAACATTGCCGGCGTTCGCCACATAACAGCGGTTTCCGGTATGCATATTGTTATTTTAAGCGGTATTTTAATGTCGTTGTTGCTTGCTTTAGGATTTTGGCGGGGCCAAGCATTTTATTTTTCAATAATTATTATCTTTCTTTTTATTGCTATGACAGGATTTCAAGCATCTGGTGTCAGGGCAGGGATAATGGGCGGTTTATTTCTTTTAGGCCAAAAAGTTGGCAGAAAATCTGTAAGTTCCCGGGGGATAGTAATGGCGGCAGGTATAATGCTTGTTATAAATCCTTTGCTTCTATTGAATGATGTTGGTTTCCAACTTTCATTTTTAGCAGCAATAGGGATTATTTATTTATCTTCTATTTTTAGAAGATGGCTAAAGTTTATCCCCAAAAAACTTATTAGGTTAAAAGAAATTATAGCAATGACCTTCGCTGCCCAAATTTTTACTTTGCCAATTTTGGTTTATAATTTCGGCAGGATATCTTTAGTAACTCCTTTAACTAATGTTTTAATTCTGCCATTTATTTATTGGATTATGATTTTTGGTTTTATTTTTGGCTTAGCAGGAATACTCTGGCAATCCCTGGGAATGTTTCTTTCTTTGCCTTGTTGGTTTTTATTAACTTATCTGACAAAAATTGTAGATTTCTTTTCTCGGGGTGGATGGGCAGCCAAAACTTTTGAAAACGTCCATTGGCTTTGGCTGATAATTTCTTATCTAATTTTAGGATTTATTGCTTGGCAGTTGAACAAAAGAAAAAGATTAAAGTTTTTGGAATATTAAGGTATAATGAATAAATATGGATAATAAGAAAAAAATTTACCCTGAGTTTATTGAAAGGGCTTGGGTAGTAACGGTTAATATGGGCTACGGCCACCAGAGAACCGCCTACCCCTTAAAAAAATTTGCTTTTGAGCAGAAAGTTATAAACGCCAATGATTATCAGGGAATTCCCGGAAAGGATGAAAAAATCTGGGAGTCAACAAGAGGATTTTATGAGTTTATTTCAAAATTTAAAAAAATTCCCTTGGTTGGTGATATAGCTTTTTCCATTTTTGATAAGTTTCAAAAAATTCCTACTTTTTATCCCCATAGAGATCTATCTAAACCAACTTTTAGTTTAAAGAGAATCTTTTCTACAATTAAAAACGGATGGGGAAAAGATTTAATTTTAAGATTAAAAAAGGAAAACCTGCCCTTAATTACTACTTTTTTTACCCCGGCTTTTATGGCTGAGGTTTTTAACTATCCAGAAGATATTTTTTGTGTTGTTTGTGACGCTGATATTGCTAGGGCTTGGGTTTCCTTAGAACCGGTAAAAAGCAAAATAAAGTATTTTGCCCCTAATTCCTGGGTGGTCAATCGGCTAAAGCTTTACGGAGCAAAAGAAGAAAATATTTTTTTAACCGGTTTTCCTTTGCCAATAGAAAATATTGGGACAGAGAGTTTAGGAGTTTTAAAACAGGATTTAAGCTATCGGATCTTAAACCTAGATCCTCAGAATAAATATCGCCAAAAATACAAACCATTAATTAATAAATATTTAGGGCCTCTTCCTCAAAATCCAGACCATCCTTTAACTATTTTGTTTTCTATTGGTGGCGCCGGCGCTCAAAAAGAAATTGCAATTAATTTTGTTAAAAGTTTGGCTGAAAAAATTAAAAGCGGTAAAATAAAAATAATTCTATCAGCTGGTATCAGAGAAAAAGTTAAAGAATATTTTTTAAACCAGATAAAAGAACTTAATTTGGAAAAAAACCTTGGCCAAAATATAGAAATAATTTTTGCCGAAAAAATAGAGGATTATTTCCAGATTTTTAATCAAAGATTGCGAAAAACCGATATTTTGTGGACAAAACCAAGCGAACTTTCTTTTTATTCAGGATTAGGTCTGCCAATTATCGTTGCTCCTTCAATAGGTTCCCAGGAAGATTTTAATAGAAAATGGCTTTTGAGAATAGGATCGGGAATTTTACAGGAAAATCCAAGGTATGCTAATCAATGGATTTTTGATTATTTAAATAGCGGAAGATTTGCCGAAGCCGCTTTGGATGGATTTATTGAAGTTGAAAAGCTGGGAGTTTATAACATTCAAAAAATAGTTTTTCAAAAATAAGAACCCCCCGTCTTAGCGGGGGAACCTTGATTCGCTATTGTATAAAAAACATATAGTCTTGAAATAAGAACCCCCCGTCTTAGCGGGGGAACCTTGATTCGTTAAAGTATAAATATATATTCTTGAATTTAAAAAATAAAAAATAAAAATTCTATTGTTATGCTTTGGTTAACGCCCATAATTTTAGCTTATTTTCTTTTTGCGATTGTTGCTTTGGGGGATAAATATCTTTTAAAAGGCCCTCCGAATCCAAAGATATATGCTTTTTATGTAGGGATTTTAGGAATTTTATCTTTGTTCTTGATTCCTTTTGTTGGTTTTTCAATCCCCGGGATTCTTGAGCTCATTTTTTGTTTATTAGCAGGAACAATTTATATCTTTGCTCTTTTAGGACTTTACGAGGGCTTGGAAAAATTTGAGGCCTCTAGAATAATTCCAGCTATTGGCGGATTTTCGCCGATTTTTATTCTTGCTTTAACTTATTCTTTTTCTGGAGGAAAAGAAATTTTAGGATATCGAGAGTTGTTAGCTTTTCTTTTTCTTCTTTTAGGAAGTGTTTTAGTTACCATCGAGCCGACTAAAAAAATTTCTTTTAAAAGTCTTAAAATCTCGGCGCTTACTGCTTTTCTTTTAGCTTTAACTTTTGTTTTAACAAAATATGTATATTTAATGCTTCCTTTTTGGACCGGTTTTATTTGGATAAGAATTAGCGCTTTTCTAATTGCCTTATTTTTTATTCTTTTTAGGGAAGTCAGAAAGGAAGTTTTTTCTGCAAAATCCAGTTTCAGTAAAAAAACCAGTGCCTTTTTCATTTTTAATCAAGGCGTAGGAGCTGGTGCTTTTGTTTTACAAAATTGGGCAATTGCTTTGGCAGGATTTGCCTATCTGTCTATTATTGGCGCCCTTCAGGGTATCCAATATGTTTTCTTATTTATTCTAGCAGCTTTAATTCTAAAAGAAGGGCTTTCAAAGAAAATTATTTTACAAAAAGTTATTGCTATTTTATTTATAGGATTAGGGCTTGTTTTTTTAACATTGAATTAAAATTAAATCCGGCTTAACGCAAAATGAGAGAAATTAAAAAAATTATAAAAATGATTTTATTAATTCTATTAAGTTTATTTTTAATCATTATTGGTTATTTTTTCATTGGTTCTCCAAAACAGGCAGAGAATATTACTTGGGGAGTTAATTTTTCTCAAAAGCACACGGAAAATTTGGGTCTAAATTGGAAAGAGGTTTATTCGGCTATATTGGATGATTTAGGGGCAAGAAATCTTAAAATAGCTGCTCATTGGGATTTCATTGGAGGAGATGAGGGAAATTATTATTTTGATGATTTGGATTGGCAAATTAGAGAGGCAGAAAAAAAAGAAGCGAAAATTATTTTGGTAATAGGGATGAAAACTCCTCGTTGGCCGGAGTGTCATATTCCTGAATGGGCGGTTAATTTGAGCAAAGAGGAACAGCAAGAAAAAATATTAAAGTTGGTTGAAGAGATTGTTTTACGTTACCGAGACACAAAAGCAATTGAATATTGGCAAGTAGAAAACGAACCATTCTTTTCTTTTGGCGAATGCCCTTGGTATGACGAAAAATTTTTAAAAGAAGAAATTGATTTAGTAAAATCCCTGGATTTTCAAAAAAGACCGATAATAATCTCAGAGAGTGGAGAATTTTCATTATGGACTCGGGCGGCCAGATATGGAGATATGGTTGGAACGACTATCTATAGGAGGATTTGGTCTAAAGAGTTCAAAATTTATTTTACTCATTTTTTCCCTCCGACTTTTTATTATAGAAAAGCCCAAATTATTAAGAAAATTTTTGGCAAGGAAGTAATTTGCGTTGAACTCCAAGCAGAACCCTGGGGTCCCAAATTGCTTTACGATTTGTCCTTAGAAGAACAAGAAAAAAGTATGGATTTAGATCGGTTTCAAAAAAATATTAAATTTGCCAAAAAGACCGGCTTTGATGAATTTTATCTTTGGGGAACTGAATGGTGGTACTGGTTGAAAATAAAACAAAACAAGCCCGAAATCTGGGAGGAGGCAAAAAAACTATTCTGAAAATGAACTTCGTAGAAGAAAAGAAGCCAGATTCTAGAAATAGAATCTGGCTTCGAAGGAGGGTGATGAAAAGCTGATAATAACAAACCCTCAAAAAATAAAGAGCAAAAATATAAAATAACTATCTATATTTAGATTACCAGAACCAAGACACCTTGTCAACCCCTCACCGGTTTATATGATATGAACCGGTATATATTATTTGAAAAAAAAGAAAAACGAGCTATGATAAATACAGCGTAAGCTGCAATAATTTTAATATGTCAATTTACGATTTGCCAAAATTTAATTTATCTTGGAAAAAGAAAAAACCCATTCAGTTAATTGCTTTAGTAGTTTCTGTTTCTATTATTTTCGGTTTTTTAGCCGGAGCTATTTCTAGCGCTTTTTTCTATTTTCAGATTAAAGATTATTTAGAAAAACTAAATATTTTACCATCAGCGACTGAAAAAGAGCTTGTTGAGAAAGAAACAATTAAAGAATATCTTCCTCAAACTTCTCAAGAGGAGATAATCATTAAAGTAGTGAAAAATGCTTCACCAGCTGTTGTTAGTATTATTATTTCCAAAGATTTACCAATTTTTGAGGAGTATTTTGAACCGGGTCCTTTTGGTTTTCAAATTCCTCAGTATCGCCAGAAAGGCACTGAAAAAAAAGAAATTGGAGGAGGGACAGGGTTTATTATTTCTGAAAACGGGATGATTTTGACCAACAAGCATGTAGTTTTGGACGAAGAGGCGGAATACACGATTTTTACTAATGACAGCAGAAAATTTTCAGCAAAAGTTTTAGCTCGGGATCCTATTCAGGACTTGGCTGTGCTGGGAATTGAACAAGAAAAAACAGTAGATGGCAATGGTGAATTTATTTTGGAGCCGTTTCCAACAGTAAAACTGGGTGACTCGGATAAATTAGAGAGCGGCCAGACGGTAATTGCTATTGGCAATGCTTTGGGAGAGTTTCGAAACACTGTTTCGGTTGGAGTGATTTCCGGGTTAGGAAGAGAGATTACAGCTTCTGGCGGGGAATTTGTTGAGATCCTGGAGGATGTTATTCAGACGGATGCCGCGATTAATAAAGGAAATTCCGGCGGCCCTCTTTTGAATCTAAGAGGCGAGGTAGTGGGGATAAATGTGGCGATGGCTCTGGAAGCTCAGAGCATTGGTTTTGCTATTCCGGTTAACAAAGCTAAAAAAGATATTGAGCAAGTGAGAAGTTTAGGTAAAATTGTCTATCCTTTTTTGGGAATTCGTTATGTTTTGATAAGCGAAAAGATTAAAGAAGAAAATGATTTACCGGTAGATTATGGAGTTTTGATTGTTGATGGAGGGCCGGGGGAACCGGCTGTTTGGCCAGATTCAGCTGCCGAAAAAGCCGGCTTAAAAGAAGGAAACATAGTTTTGGAATTTAACAATGAGAAAATTATTGCCGAGAATGGCCTGGCAAAAATTATTATGAAATATAATCCCGGGGATAAAATAGTTTTGAAAATTTTAAGAGCTCCTTCTTCGGCAGGCGGGGACTGGGAAGAAATAACCGTTGAGGCCACCCTAGACGAGAGAAGCGAGTAATCCACTTGACAAATTTTTTTGAATAAGTAAGAATGAAAAATTATGAAACAAATTAGCCCAAGATTTAATAATTTCTTTTTTGCCTTTTTTGCAAGAAGGGCTGGTTTGGACTTTGAGTAAAAATAAGTAAAATTTTCCAAATTAGCCCTTTTCTTAAAAAGGGCTTTTTTAGTACTAGTTCTTTAAAAAGGAGTTAGAGATGGATGTAATGTTTGACAGAGAAGGAAATTGTTTAAAGTGTAAAGGAACAGGCAAATGTATTAGTTGCGGAGGTAGTGGTAGAAATAGGTTTGATGAAAAACTTGTTTGTCCAACTTGTAATGGTAATGGAGATTGTATTTGTCATGGCAAGAAGAAAGAGGTTTCTCCTTGTGATACTGAAAAAGAAATAGAATCTCTGAAGGCTCTTTGCTATTGCACAATGGCAACAAAACATAGGCCCCTGATGAAATAACCAGGGGCTTTTTTTCTCTGTGGGGTTGATTTTTTGAGATATTTATGGTAAAAAATAATATATGAACGGAGCTAATTTTACTCATAAAACGCAGGAAGCTATACTTTTTGCCCAATCTATTGCTCAAGGAAAAGGGCAGCAGCAAATTGATGCCTTGCATTTGCTTTTTGCTTTGCTTTCTCAAGAAGAAAGCGTTGTTTTGACTTTGCTTAGAAAGTTGGGGGCTGATATAGAAAATTTAAAAAAGAAAACTAAGAGCGCCTTAAATATAATTCCAACCATTGCTACTCCTCAAACTTTTGGCCAGTTTTATTTAACTCAAGATATGGCAAAAGTTTTAGAAAGAGCCAGGCAAGAAGCAATGAAGATGGGGGATGAGTTTATTTCAGTGGAACACTTATTTTTAGGCCTGCTTGGTTCTGAAACTAAAGCTAAAGAAATTTTAGATAAAGCTACTTTTATAAAATCGGGCGGTGGCAGCACGGCTGCTTTAGAGTTTGGCAAATTAGATTATGATACTGTCTTGAAAACCTTGGCTCAAATTAGAGGAGGAACAAGAATTACTGACCCTGAGCCAGAATCAAAATACCAGGTTATTGAAAAATATACCCGGAATTTAACTACTTTAGCCCAACAGGGAAAACTTGATCCTGTAATTGGCCGGGAAAATGAAATTCGCCGCCTAATGCAGGTTCTTTCCCGAAGAACAAAAAATAACCCGGTTTTAATTGGAGAAGCCGGAGTCGGAAAAACAGCTATTGTTGAAGGATTGGCCCAGAGGATTATTAGAAGAGACGTTCCCGAGAGTTTAAAAGAAAAGGAAATTATTGGTTTGGATTTGGGAGCTTTAGTCGCTGGAACAAAATATCGGGGCGAGTTTGAAGATAGAGTCAAGGCCTTGCTTAAAGAAATCAATCGGGCAGCCGGCAAATATATTGTCTTTATTGATGAACTTCATACTTTGGTTGGAGCAGGAGCTGCCGAAGGAGCAATTGATGCTTCAAATCTTTTGAAGCCGGCTTTAGCTAGGGGTGAACTGAAAGCAATCGGAGCAACCACTTTAAAAGAATACCAAAAATATATTGAGAAGGATATGGCTTTGGAAAGAAGATTTCAGCCGATTTATGTTCGGGAGCCGTCAATTGAAGATACCATTGCTATTTTAAGAGGGATTAAAGAAAAATATGAAGTTCACCATGGTTTGAGAATAAAGGATTCAGCATTAGTAGCGGCAGCTGAACTCGCTTCTCGATATATAGGCGATCGCTTTTTGCCCGATAAAGCAGTTGATTTAATGGATGAAGCAATGTCAGCTCTTAGATTGGAAATTGAATCTGAGCCTGCTCAGCTTGATGAGTTAAAAAGAGAGATCCAAAAATTAGAAATTGAAAAACAGGCAATTAGTCCCGTAAGGGATAAAATTTCTAGCGGGATTAAAAAAGAAGGAGCTGATAAAAATCGTTTAAAAGCCATCAATCGTTCTTTGGCTGATTTAAAAGAAAAAGCCCGCGCTTTTGAATTGAAATGGAAGTCCGAAAAAGAACTGATTCAAAAAATCAGAGGGTTGAAAAAAGAAATAGATGCCCTTACTTTTCAGGCAGAGATTGCTCAAAGACAAGCTAATCTCCAAAAAGTAGCTGAAATTAAATATGGAAAGATTCCAGAGCTTTTAAAAGAAGTTCGGAAAGCAGAAAAAGGATTAGCTAAAATTCAAACAAATCACCGAATTTTAAAAGAAGAGATAGAAGAAGAAGATATAGCCCAGGTTGTTTCTAAGTGGACCGGGATTCCGGTAACAAGGTTGATAGAAGAGGAGGCAAAGAAGCTGGAGAAAATGGAGGAAATTATTTCTCACAGAGTTATTGGACAAGGAGAAGCAATTTTAGCAATTTCCAATGCTATTCGGCGCTCCCGGGCAGGAATTTCCGAAGAAAACAGACCCTTGGGTTCATTTATGTTTTTAGGTCCAACCGGTGTTGGTAAAACCGAAACTGCTCGTGCCTTGGCTGGGTTTTTATTCAATGATGAAAATTCTTTGGTGCGGTTAGATATGTCAGAATATATGGAAAAACATACTGTTTCTAAGATAATAGGTTCGCCTCCCGGTTATGTGGGCTACGAAGAAGGAGGCCAGTTGACTGAAATTATTCGCCGAAGACCTTACAGTGTAATTTTACTTGATGAGATTGAAAAAGCTCACCCAGAAGTTTTTAATATTTTGCTTCAAATTTTAGAAGATGGCCGGCTGACCGATGCCAAAGGCAGAGTAGCTTCTTTCAAAAACGCTATTTTGATTATGACCTCAAATATTGGCTCAGAATACATAACCAGGATGGGCTCTTTAGGTTTTGTTAATGGGAAAGAGGACTCAGAGAAAAAATCCTTAAAAGAAAAAATAATGGGGGCTCTTAAAGAGGACTTTCGGCCGGAATTTTTAAATAGAATTGATGAGATTATTATTTTCAATTATCTCGGCAAGCCAGAAATTAAAAAGATAGTTGACCTTGAATTAAAAAAAGTTGCCGGGCGTTTAGAGCATAAAAAAATTAAGATTAAAGTTTCAGAAAAAGCAAAAGAACTTTTGGCAGAGCAGGGTTTTGACCCTAATTTAGGAGCCAGGCCCTTAAAAAGAGTAATTCAGCGAAAGGTTCTTGACCCCTTATCTTTAAAAATTGTAGTTGGCTTGGTTAAAGAAGGAGAAGAAGTGATAGTTGATAGCGAAGCTAAAAAAATTATAATTAGAACCCCAGCTGATTTAGTTAAAATTGACAAGAAGACAGAAAAAGTTTCAGTTTAGGGCGAATGCAAATGCACGAAAAATTTGGCATTAATTTACTACGCCGCCGGGTCGCGTAGTAAAAGCACTACGCCCGCACTATGCCCGCACTACGCCGCCGGGTCGCGTAGTGAAGTTTTCCACAACAGTTCAGATCTACTATTTTTTTATTATGCTTAAAAATATTTTTAGAATCATTGTTGTTTTTATAATTGGGATGGTCGGGGGAATTTTTGCTGACCAAATTCTTTGGCCCTATCTTGGAGAAGGGCCCTTTTTTTATAATCAACTTGCTAATTTTCCAGTTTCTATTAGTGAAACTAAAGAAGTAACAATTCAGGAGAATGTTGCCCTTAAAGAGGCAGTTGAAATGGTTGAAAAAGCAGTGGTAGGAATAAAAACAAAGACAAAGGATGGAAAAACTATATCGGGCTCTGGTATTGTGGTAACTTCAGATGGTTTAATAGTTACTTTGGCAGAACTTGTTCCCCGCGAGGGGGATTTTGTTTTTTTTGTTGATGGCAAAACGCCTGATTGGCAGATTTTGAAAAGAGACGTAAAAAATAATTTAGTTTTGATAAAAGTTGAAGAGAAAGATTTAGCCACCGTTGGCTTTGCTGATTTCAATGGATTAAGATTAGGAGAAAGAGTTTTTTTGGTCGGAGTGATTTTTCCTGAGTCAAAACCTATTAAAATAGTAAATGAGGGAATTGTGAAATATCTGACCGAGGACTATATCAGGACAAATATTTTTGAAAATAATACTTTAACCGGAAGCCCTTTATTTAATATCAAAGGAGAATTGCTCGGATTAAATACAATTGATTCTCAGGCAAGGGTTACAGCCATTCCCATCAACACAATCCGCGAATTCATTGGATTTTAAACCTAATTGTTATGGAAAAATTGATTAAGTCAAAAATTAGGGAGATTCCCGATTGGCAGAAAAAAAATGATATAATAAAATAATAAAATAAATACAATGGACACAAGTAACGAGTCAAGAATATATGCT
>Ga0307379_10013557_pt1 | contig 10554 bp, 9 predicted proteins | sample UN2MG_FD_202237 | JGI IMG/M metagenome (GOLD analysis project Ga0307379, IMG submission 202237) | Soil microbial communities from Risofladan, Vaasa, Finland - UN-2 | ecosystem: Environmental > Terrestrial > Soil > Coastal area > Acid sulfate soil | place: Finland: Risofladan, Vaasa | collected... | reverse complement strand
TGGAATAGGCCTGGCAGCCGGCGCAGCTTATCCGATGCTTAAAAGCTACGACAGCGGCATCGGTGCGGGAGCCAACATCGACAAGTACGTGGGAGCAGACAAGCGCACGCCCCAACAGAAGGAAGAGGATCGATATGCACTGCAGGCAGAGCGAGTGCATAGGGTTGGGAAGAGGCAGTCGGAGAATAAAGGATGGGGTTTCCTAAACAAGGTCAGCAGCTTCCAAGATCCTCTAGTGGGGCAACACATTCCAATCAGCTACTCTCTGGACCTTATCCAACGAGACCCCTTCATCCGCGGCAGGGATAAGATGATGGTCTCGTCAATCATCCAAGGAAGTGAAGAAGACTCCGGACTGACAAACGGCAGGGGAATCATTAGCACAGCCATCAGAGCGGGTGTAGGGTTCGTACCAGCATACGCTTTCGGAAGAGTAATATCTAACGTAGCAGCCCTCTCCCCCACACAGGCATCCGATCTAAGCATGGCCGGCGGACTGGCTGGAGCAATCTACAACACTGGCATCATACAGGAGCTTATGAGATAATGGAAGAAGACACAACAAAGATACAGGGCTTTCTCCTGGGGTATATGTCAAAGTCGGCAGGGGGCTTTCTGGAAGCTCTTGGAATAGGTGCGGGAGGCGCAGCACAACTTAGCGGGGAAGCCACTGATAAGATCGTGAAATACCTTATGGCAGCGCCGGTAATTGCAGGAGCGGGCGCAGGGTACCTACACTCTAAAATGACGTCCCCGTCCAAGCTGGATGCGCGATCTGCGCAGCAGGCAATTGAACTGGGAGAGCTGCAGGAGATGGAAGCAGAGCTGTTGCGCAAGCAGGAAATAGACAAGGGAAATGCAAAGAGAGGGGTACAAGGTGAGCGTAGCCTCAGAATCTGATACCAAGGAAGGTCCCTTGAACAATGCCTCGAAACCGTTCAACCCGTTTAATGCAGACAACCAACTGTTCCAGCTTTCCAAAGGAAGATCCAACGGCGTACACGAGGGGAAACCCTATCACGGCCCCTCCCTGGATCTGAAGAAGGATGACCCGGAAGAGAAACAACCTCAGCTAAGACACAAGGCTCACATCAGGCAGTTCGACTTAACCAACCCGGAACACCTGGCCCTGTACGAAGCAGTATGCCAATGCATATTCGACGGAGGCGCCATACTGTCGTTCGAAGACAGGGTGTATGATCAGGAATTAAAAAGCTGGCGCGTGCTTATGCGGTGGACAGAGATATATTACGGAACACCTGCAGCCTACGCACAAGCAGAAACCTCTAAGCACCCCTCGAGGAAGACCAATGGATAACAGACAGCTTATAACCAAAACATTGAATACGTTCTTCAACCCTTTTGAGTGGGACAATATCCTGAAGCTGAGAGGGCAGTCCGAATCAGACGCTGCTCTAATGCATGGCGCCTCCCTGACAGTAGGTCTGGGAGCAGCGGCGGCTCTTGCCAGATCTCTCAGCAGAAAAGGAGAAGGGAACAGGGAAAACGAAATCAGAGCCTGGTCAAATGCCCGGTATCCTGTGATGTCTATCGACAACTCTCTTAGAGATTCCGCAAAGGAAGAAAAGATCAGATCCGCAGGATCACGCGGACAGATAGAGGATCTGCCGGAACTAAACAAGACGTCGAAAGACGACGGGAACAAGGCAGACCAGTCCTTCACGCAAATTCTCCCATCCCCTACAAAGGTAGTAGGAAACATAGCCGGCAGTAATTTCAGCGTAGATCACCCTGCAGTAGCCTTGGCAGCGGCCATAGCAGGACTGTATGGCGGATACAAGCTGTCCGACTACAGCAAAGACGCCAACAGATCCGAAGAGCTAGACAACAAGATCAAGCAGAAGCAGAACGACATAGACAAGCTGGTGTATCAGGAATACATGCGGACCAGAGGTCTTGAAAAGGCCGCTGTAGAGAAAAAATACACCTATACGGATTTCGACAAAAGCCCTACAATAACCGGAACCATGACGACCGAGCCAATAAGAGGGCTCAGACGCTTTTTCGGAACGGGGTACAGTATGTGGGTACTGGGAGCTGCCTCTCTGGCATATATCTATTCCAAAAAGTATCACGATAAGAACGACCCTGCTCGCAGCAGAGAGAAGCAGCTGCAGGAAGTTGCTCGCGACCGGGCCAGACAGACAGACGCACCAATCATGCTGTCTTCGGGAGGCTTCCAGGACGTGTCCGCAGGATCTCGGAAGGTGCAGCAGGCTCCTCCCAAGAGATCTGCGCAGATAAGCACAGTACCCAGCACGACCAACGATTCCTTTGATGACCTTCTAAATCCGTAGGAGGACACATGCTACCGGAACAGAACAAGCCTGACTTGTTGGATTATTCAGACTACGATTCCGTCCGCTCCCGTCTGTTCGACAGAGCGATGGCGTCCGTAGCGGAAGCGGTCCCTGCAGAGAACGACAAATACAAACTCCACGTAACCGACCTGAAGTACACGGGACCGTCCTCGTACAGCCTGTCCGATCAGAAGAAGGCAATCCTGGAAGGAAGATCCTTGAACAGGAAGATGACGGGCGTATACAACCTTACGGACGTAGCTACAGGGAACGTCCTGTCGAAGACCGGCCGGAAGACAGTGCTAAACGTCCCGTACCTAACAAACAGAGGAACCTTCATACGCAACGGCGTGGAAAACATCGTGATGAAGCAGTTCCGGCTGTCTCCCGGGGTATACACCCGAAACATGGATGACGGCAACATTGAATCACAGTTCAACGTGGCTAAGCGCACGGGTCAACAATTCCGCATAATGATGGACCCGTCCTCAGCTGTGTTCTACTACAAGCAGGCCGGCCGCAAGATACCGCTGCTCCCTATGCTCCTGGCATCCGGATACAACAGAGACGCCCTAAAGCAGCAGTGGGGTCCTGAGATCTTCAAGGCAAACGAGAAGTTCGAGAGATCTCCTCACGCCATCAGCTTCCTGCGCCAGTACCAATCAAAGGAAGAGGAACTTCCCAAAGAAGCCGCGGACGGAACAACCCTCGACGATCCCTATGCAAACATCCGCCCCAACCTAGTTGCATCCCTAGACAAGATGCGGCTGAACGATTCTTCCGTGGAAAGGACAATGGGAGTTAGGACGGACCGAGTAACCCCCGACTTGATGGTAATGGCAACTCGCAAGCTTCTGGACGTACACAGGGGCAAGGCAGATACGGATGACCGAGACAGTCTAGCCTTCCAGACAATACACGACGTAACGGATTTCCTACCCGACAAGATAAGGAATGACCAGAACGGGGTCTTTCGCAACCTATTGTGGAAGATCACCAACAAGCAGGGGGACCTGTCGACGATACCGGCAGGACTAATGGACGCTCACGTGAAGCACCTGTTCAACGAGACGGGGCTGGCGCAGAACGTAGAGGGCATTAACCCCCTTGACATGTACGACCAGAACCAGCGCGTAAGCCGCCTGGGAGAAGGCGGCATACCGAGCCTGGACGTCGTACCTGCAGAGAGCCGCGCAGTGCAGCCCAGCTACATGAGTTTTGTCGATCCCGTTCGCAGTCCGGAGAGTTTAAAAATTGGTGTAGACATGAAATTGGCCCGCAATGCCCGCAAGGGTCCGGACAACAAACTGTACACAAAACTGCTGGATACGCGCACGGGACAACCTACATGGGTAAGCAGCGACCAAACCTCCCAAGGGGTCATAGGGTTCCCGGACTTCCACAAGACGAAGGACAAATTCGTCCCGGCGATGGTGAAGGCCAAGGGGATCTTCTTCGTACCGAGAGAACAGGTAGACTACGTAATGGAGAACGGAGACGACATGTTCTCGGACGTAGCGCAGACGGTTCCTCTTAAATCAGGCGTGAAGGGAATGCGACTCTTGATGGCCAGCAAGTTCTCCGTTGCAGCTCTCCCTCTGATAAACAGAGAGGCGCCCTACGTACAAACCACAGAATCCTCCGGCGGCGAGAGCATGTACAAACGCCTCGGCGTTGCAATGGGAGCCGTACGATCTCCCGTCAACGGGATCGTCAAGAGCGTGTACAAGGACCACATGCTTGTAGAGGACGCAGACACCGGCGAGATACGTCGCCTGGACATGTACGACGACTTCCCGATGCCGCGCAAGACAAGCTACAAAAACACCCCTACGGTAAAGGCCGGTCAGCGCGTGGCGAAGGGGGATCTGATGGCCACCAGCAACTATACCGACGCCAAAGGAATGGCAGCGCCCGGGATGAACCTGCGTACGGGATACCTGAATTACCGCGGCTTCAACTTCGAAGACGCAGTGGTGATATCCGAGAGCGCGGCAAAAAGACTTACCAGCGCCCACACGTACAGCCAGACCGCAGACGAGGACAAGGAACGCAAGATCAACAAGAAGACGTTCGTATCCGTGTTCCCCTCGCAGTACAACAGACAGCAGCTGGAGAAGATAGACGACAACGGCGTGATAAAGAAAGGGCAGACGCTCTCCTTCGGTGACCCGATGATGCTGGTGACGAAAGAACGCGAACCAACCCCGGGCACGATGAACAGACGGATCCGCACGAACGCAGCGGTAACCTGGCAGCATCACTTCCCTGGAGTCGTGTCCGACGTATCCAAGACAAAGGACGGATACAAGGTGTACGTCTCTGCAGAGGTCCCTGCGTTGCTGGCCGACAAATTGAGCAACAGCTTCGGCGGGAAGGGAGTTATCTCCAAGATAGTACCGGACGATGAAATGCCGCGGGACGCGCAAGGGCGACCCCTAGAGCTTTTGCTTAGCCCTCTGGGGATCACCTCCAGAACAAACTCCGCACAGCTCGTGGAAGCGGCACTGGGAAAGGTGGCCGAGAAAACCGGTAAGCGCTATGTCCTCCCAGGGTTCGACGACGCCGACATGGTGGAGTTCGCTCAGAACGAGCTAAAGAAGTACGGCCTGTCCGACACGGAAGACATATACGATCCCCGCACCAAGAAAACAATCCCCCAGGTATTCGTAGGCAACGCATACGCCTACAAGCTGCAACATACCTCCGAGAGCAAGGGCAAAGCCCGTTCTACCGCAGCATACACTGCAGAAGGAGCACCTGCCCGCGGCGGTAAGACCGGCGCCAAACATCTGGGCTCCCTCCTGCAGCAGGCCCTCTTGGGACACAACGCAACAGAGACCATGAAGGACCTGAAGCTTATCTCCGGACAACAGAACGATTCCTTCTGGAGACAGCTAAAGCTGGGACAGACTCCTGTAATGCCCGGGACACCCATGGTGTACGAGAAGTTCAAGGACATGATCCGGGCCGCCGGCGTAGAGCTGCGGGAAGAGAAGGATGCCGACAGCATCTTTGCAATGACCCGAAAGCAGGTCGTAGACATGACCGGCAACAGAGAGATAACCTCCGGAGACACGTACGGAGCAAACTCCATGCAGCCCGTTACAGGAGGCTTATTCGACCCGGATGCAACAGGATCCCTGGGTAAAGGCGACCTATGGTCATACATCCGTCTCCCAGAGCCCATGCCGAACCCTGTAATGGAAGATCCCATGCGGAGGATACTCGGACTCAAGCAGAAGGAGTTCGCAGCTCTGATGGGCGGAGAGACGCCATACAAGGGCATGTATGGAGGACAAGCATTGACAGCAATGCTGAAGGACGTAGATCTCAAGAGCGAACGCATGCAAGCAATCGAGACCATCAAGAACGGCGTTAAGTCCAAGAGAGACGACGCAGTGAAGAAACTCTCCTACATCGAAGCCATGATCAGCCAAGGCGTAGCGCCTACAGACTTCCTAATGGACCGCATACCTGTCCTACCGCCCCGTTTCCGCCCCATTACACAGGCCGGCGGCATGACGATGGTAGCAGACCCCAATTACCTGTACAAAGCCATCCTGGACTCTTCTGAGGACTTCAAGGACACCGCAGGGATGCCGGACACTCTAAGAGCGGAAGCTCGCGGAGCCATGTACAAAAACTACAAGGCCCTTGTAGGGATGACGGACCCAGCACAGCCGGAGCTACAGCAGAAGAACGTCTCAGGGATCCTCTCCCAGATGTTCGGCAAGGGATCCCCCAAGCACAGCATGTTCCAGCGCCGCGTACTGGGAACCAACATCGACCTGTCAGGCCTGGGCGTGCTGTCGCCAAACCCGTCCTTGAAGATGAACGAGGTAGGGCTGCCCGAGACCCAGGCATGGGACCTATACGAGCCGTTCATCATTCGGTACCTGGTGGAACGAGGCGTGAAGGCCGCAGACGCGGCAGAGGCTGTGGCAAACAAATCCAAGGGCGCATATACCGCCCTCCAAGAAGTTGTAAAAACAAGACCCGTGTTGATAAATAGAGCACCATCTTTGCACAAATACAGCGTGTGGGCGATGAACCCCGTGCTAACAAAAGGCACAACTGTACAAATTCCTCCACAATTAGTAGCCTCAATTTCGGGAGATTTCGACGGAGACACTGCGTCCTTTTTTGTACCAATCAGTGATAAAGCAGTAGAAGAAGCTCGTAGAATTATGATGCCGGACAAAAATTTATTGTCTGCTAGAGACGATCGCCCGCTGTTCGTTCCATCAAACGAATACCTGCAGGGATTGTACGTCGCCTCGAAGGAAGCACGCAAGGGAGTTCCCAAAAAGAAATTCAAGACCGAGCTGGAAGCCATGCAGGCCTACAAGCGCGGAGACATCCGCATAGACGATCCAATAGAGATAGGGTAATGCAAAAGAAAGCAGCAGTCACGCTAGACATCGAGATCGGAGACGTTGTTCTTACAGGCAAGTACAAGAACAAACGTACCGTTGTAGAAGAGCTGGGCACAGACGATTTAAACCAGCCTACCGTGAACGGCCAGAAGCTGTTGGCGCTACGCATAGAGAAGAATCTTCCCCCCGAAAAACAGAGTGCGCAAACACAGGAAATGCAGAAGAGCGCGTTTGTTGCAGGGTATATGCAGAGGCTGTGACGCGTAGCAGAAAGTCCATACGTATGGACTTTGTTTTGAACTATTCCCAACAAGGGTGTACGGTACAGGCATCTTACAATAAATCCTTTTCAATCCCTACCACAAACAACATAGGCTAAACCATGTCAGCTGATAACAACTTACTGCAACGCGTTCTTCGTCTCACTCAGAAAACAGCGTACGTCCCACCATCGCCTCCCCCTATGGATCCCTCGATGATGGGTGGAGCACCTCCTATGGATCCCTCGATGATGATGGACCCCTCGATGATGGGTGGAGCACCTCCTATGGATCCCTCGATGATGGGTGGAGCACCTCCTATGGATCCCTCGATGATGGGCGGAGCACCTCCTATGGATCCCTCGATGATGGGAGCACCTCCTATGGATCCCTCGATGATGGGCATGGACCCTTCCATGATGGGTGGACCTCCTCCCCCTCCGGACGGCGGAATGCCTATCATGCTCAGCATGCCGGACCTGCAGGCAATCCTTGCAGAGGCTTCCGGGAAGTCTGACGGAGGCGGATCGTCGGAAGGCAGTGGTCGGGTAACCAACAAAGATCTGGGCGAACGCATGGATCAGATGGAGGCAATCCTGAGCCACATGGCAAACTTCATGGGCATACCCCTTCCAGAAGGACCTATCGTTCCTACTGAAACTTCTCAGATACCTCCCGAAGCACCTCTTCCAGAGGAATCGGAAGATCCCTTCACACCTGCAGCAAATATGGTCGCGGAACAAGGTATGCCGGACCCAACTGGTGGAATGCCAATGCCTTCCGGCGGCATGCCCGATCCTGCAGCAGGCCCTGAGATGGGAATTGGAGGAATGCCTAAGATGGCCTCGCACAAGAATGCCAAGAACAGAGATTCCCTCCTAAGAACAATCCAGCAAATGAACAACTATCGGTAATCAGCAATGAAAGACCAGGACTATCGACTACCGGGAACGGCGATCGGCGCAGTGATGGGCCTGTTGGCCGTCCGAGGGCTCCTCCCCAAGAACAATCGCACCGTGCAGAACTACCTGTACGGAACAGGCGTTGGAGCTGGAGCAGGATACTTGGGGGGATCCTATGTAAATGCATACAAAGGCCCCTTGAAGGATCTATTCTCGGATGCAGTGTCTGGAGGAGCCGCTCGACCAATAGACGACGTCAGAAGATCTGCAAGAGACGCCGTAAGCAGTCTGGCCGCTTCACCTGGAGGTGGAATTACGGGAGAGGAATCCAAGGTTGTTATCCCACCGCAGCTCAGACAGGAAGGCTACGATACAGGATACGGAAAGGTTGACCTTGACCCGATATCCAACATGGCAACGGCCGATCCGCAGTCCATAAAGAAATCAGACTACCTGAAGAGGCTCAACATGGTCCGGGCCGACCTTGCAGAAAGGGTCAGCAATGCTATGGGAAATACCAAAGGTGCTGAGGAAGCCAGAGATGAATCCAGGAGTAACAGAGAACGCCTGAAAAACTTGTCAGGCCGTACAGACGAAGATACCGCCCCTTACAGTTTTATCGGAAACGCGGTTCGGCACAGCATAGGTGATCTGGCGGACACGGTAATGCCTTGGAAAGAGGGCAACTAGGTTTATATGGCAGAGACTCTTACAATTGGGAAGATCCTGGTAAACAACGCTATCCCAGAGGATATGCGCGACAATTCCAGGGTGTTCAGCAAGCAGGGAGCATACGACTTCTTCAGACAGTTGGCGGAGAAGCGGCCAGACGAGTACGCGGAGATTCTGCACAAGCTTAACAACGTCTCTCGGGATGCGGCAACCGCGTACGGCGGCGCTGCCAGCATATCCCTAAAGGACCTGCAGATACCGCCTAAGATGAAGGCGTACAGGGAGCAGATAAGACAACAGCTGCACGCAATATCCCAGAGAGAAGACATAACCACAGAACAGAAGAACGCAGCCATTGTGCAGCTTATGTCTAAGGAGATCCCCTCGCTGCGAAAGAACCTCACAGAAGAGGTGAAGGCGCAAGGCGGCGCATTCGGACAACAGGTAGGACAGGGAATACGAGGAAACCCTGTACAACTTTCCCAGATACTGTTTGGAGACATGCTGGTTGCAGACCACAAGGGTAAGCCGGTACCTATCGCAGGAACGCACGGATACGGAGAAGGAGTAACCCCGCAGGAATACTGGGCAGGCTCCTACGCATCCCGCGCAGGATATATTTCAGTTCAATTCGCTACTGCCAAGACGGGCTTTTTAGGTAAGCAGTTGGCCATGATGGCACAGCAGCTGGCCGTTACTTCCGACGACTGCGGAGCAGATAACCTAGGCATACCTGTAGAGGGAAGCAACCCCGAGATAATCGGATCCGTATTGGCGGCTCCTGCGGGAGGACTCCCTGCCGGGACAGTGGTAGAGAAGAAACACCTATCCCTCCTGAGAAAAGATAAGCCTCTTGTCAGATCTATCATAACCTGTCTGGAGAAGAGCGGAGTCTGTCAGAAGTGCGCAGGAAAGCGGGAAAAGGGAGAGTTCCCCGATATCGGAGAACAGATCGGAATCAACGCCGGCCGCCTGGTATCTGAGCCTGCCACGCAGCAATTGGCGCTATCTGCCAAGCATTCCGGGGGGGCCGTAGGAGTAACCGACAAGGATGCGGAAGGGTTCGACGAGATCAACCAGTTCGTACAGATACCCCAGAATTTCAAAGGGAAGTCCGTACTGGCGCCGGAGGACGGAGTCGTACGCCAGATAGTGGAAGCTCCGCAAGGAGGTCACTACCTGCACGTCAACCAACAGCAGCTGTACGTACCGCCCGGCAGAGAGATATCCGCTAAGGTAGGGCAGAAGGTGGAGGCAGGCGAGATGCTCACGGACGGCACGCCTAACCCAGGCGAGATAGCACAACTCAAAGGGCTTGGAGAAGGGAGGGTGTACTTCTCCAACAAGTTCGGAGAGATATTGCGCAACAACGGAATCCCTTCTCACAAGAGGAACGTAGAGGCCCTCGCCAGATCCTTCTTCGACAAGGTTAGGATAACGGACTTCGACGGCATCGGCGACAACAGATACAACGAGGTAGTCTCGTACAACGCTCTGCAGAGCATGTACAAGCCCCGCAAAGACGCTAAAACACTCAGCCCGAACAGGCTTGTTGGAAAATATCTGGAAACACCTTCCTTGCATTACACAATAGGCACGCGTATTACTGATACGGTGGCAGATGACTTTAAGAAAAGAGGGATAACCCAGATAACAGCCCACGACAACCCCCCTGGATTCGAGCCGGAGATTATCCGAATAATGGCGCTGCCCTCGGCAGACCAGGACTGGAAAGTGAACATGGCTGGATTCGGGATAAAGAAGTCTTTCCTAGAAAATGCAAGAACCGGCTCAACAAGCCGAAACGACTCTACCTCATACATACCAAAATTAATGGACCCCGTCAGATTGTAACTGACTTTGCACATTCTCTTTGTTAGTGTAAATTACCGTAAACCAGTAACGGCCTACCGTAGGCCACCACATAGAAAAGGACTCTCACACAATGTCGGTCGAAACAGGCTTCGAGCAAAAATTTGGTCAGCTAGTCGATGCGCACCTAAACGAGAAACTACCGTCA
>Ga0307379_10013556_pt1 | contig 10554 bp, 10 predicted proteins | sample UN2MG_FD_202237 | JGI IMG/M metagenome (GOLD analysis project Ga0307379, IMG submission 202237) | Soil microbial communities from Risofladan, Vaasa, Finland - UN-2 | ecosystem: Environmental > Terrestrial > Soil > Coastal area > Acid sulfate soil | place: Finland: Risofladan, Vaasa | collected... | reverse complement strand
GCCAGTCCTGTCCGGTCGATATCGGCTGCGGCGACGACCTCACATCCGTCCTGTTCAGAAAACGCCTTGGCATGGTTCCCGGCCATGAACCCAGTACCCAAAATCAACAGTCGCACCATCGGTTTTTCCATTTCTTGACCGCGCTTGCCGACGGTTACGGTGCCTTAGCGGTACCCATCTTCACCGTCCTTATGTAAACGCGGCCCCTTTTCAATCAGCGGCTCGAGGCTGTCTTTGGCCGCCCGCATCGGCGCATCCACCACATCGCGCCAGGCTGGCGCCGGGTTGTACGCCCACCGGACGGCGTTCCGCAACAGCTGGGCGACCTCCGGGTTGTGGTAGATCGGATAGATTTCGTGGCCGGGGCGGAAGTAGAAAATCCGCCCGGCGCCACGTTGCCAGGTCATGCCGGAGCGGAAAACCTCGCCGCCCTCGAACCAGCTTATCAGCACCGTTTCCATCGGCTCGGGAACCGAGAAGGGTTCCCCGTACATTTCGGTACACGGCAGTTCTATGGTCCGGCCGAGACCCTGCACGATGGGATGGCCCGGGTTGATCACCCAGATCCGTTCGCGCTCGCCGGCCTCACGCCAGGTCAGGGCGCAGGGCGTGCCCATCAGGCGGCGAAAAATCTTGGAAAAATGGGCCGAGTGCAGGCAGATCAGGCCCATCCCTTCCCAGACCCGGCGTTGCACGCGTTCGACCACCGCCTCGTCCACCTGATCGTGGGCGCAGTGGCCCCACCACAGCAGAACGTCGGTCGCCGCCAGCCGGGCCTCGGTCAACCCGTGCTCCGGCTCCTGCAAAGTGGCGGTCGATGCCTTGATATCGGCGTCTTGGTTCAGACCCGATGCAATGCAGGTATGCATACCGTCGGGATAGATGGCGCGTACGGTCGCGTTTCTCTGCTCATGGATGTTTTCGCCCCAAACCACCGCACGGACGCTCATGAAAATACCTCCTGATCCGATCAATCACTGTCGAAGACTCGCGTGCAAACCTTGGTAGCCCGAGTTTGCAAGGTCAACAACTTCACCGCCAATGCGGCGAAATCCTCGACATCGCAGGCCCGCGCCATCGCCCGCCGTAAACCCTCGCCCGCGGTTGCGGGGTCAACCGGGGTCTCCAGCGCCACGCGCTCGATCTGTTGCAGGCGCTGCATCAGCGCCAATGCCTCGTTCAGCGTCGCCGCCTCACCGGCGCTGATCCAGCCGCAACCGGCCAACGCGGTCAGCGCTTCGCTCGCCGCGCGGCAGGCGAGGCCGTGGAACAGCACCCCGGTTTGCGCCAGAAATTCAATCTCCATCAGCCCGCCAGCGGCGTGTTTCAACGACCAGGGGTTCTGGCGATCGCGGGCATGGGCTTCGAGCAGTTTGCGGCGCATCTCGGATGCCTGGGCAAGGACATCCGGGTCGCCTTGGCGCCGCGACAGCGCCATCCGGATCGTCTGCTCGACATCTGTGGCGAGACCGGGGTTACCGGTCACCACCCGTGCGCGGGTCAGTGCCAAGTGCTCCCAGACCCAAGCCTGCTCCGCCTGGTATTTTCCGAACGAGCCGAGCGAAATAGCAACCGGCCCCTGACGTCCCGAGGGCCGCAATCGCATATCGACTTCATAGAGGCGCCCCTCGCCGGTTGGCGCAGTGAGGGCGCCGACCAGCGCCTGGGTCAGGCGCGGAAAATAGGTCGCGGGGGGCAGAGGTTTCGGGCCGTCGGATGCGTCAGCGCCCTCGGCATCGTAAAGCGTGAGCAGGTCGAGGTCGGAGCCCGCTGTCATCTCGCGGCTGCCAAGCTTCCCCATGGCGATCACCGCCATGCCGCGCCCGGGGGGCGGGCCGTGACGGCGGGAGAATTCCTCGACCACTCTCGGGTAAAGCGCTGTCAGCGCCGCATCGGCGATCGCTGAGAACGCCAACCCCGCCTCCGCCGCACCGCCGACGGCGCGCAGCACCTGGACCCCGGCGCGGAAGGTCTGCTCGCGCGCCCACAGCCGCACGCTGTCGAGCACAGCTTCGTAGTCACGTTCACCCCGGAGCCAGGTTTCCAACTCGCCGGTCAGGGTCACAGCGTCGGGCAATGGATCGAAGAACGCCCTGTCGAGCAGGGCATCCAAGGCCTGAGGTTGGCGCCCCAGATGTGCCGCCAGCCGGGGAGCCGCAGCGCAGATCTCGACGATCAGGTCAAGCAAATGCGGGTTGGCGGTAAACAGCGAGAATACCTGTACGCCACCGGGCAACCCGGTCAGAAAGCGATCGAACTGCGCCATCGCTTCGTCCGGACTGCCAGCTCGGGCCAATTTGGTGACAATCAGCGGCTCCAATCCCTTGAACAGCGTTCGCGCCCGCGCCGAACGAGTGGCGGGCAGGCTGGCACCGCGCCAGCGCTCCAACAACCGTACGGCGTCGGCCGGGCGCTGGAACCCGGCCTGGGCGAATTGCTCCTCGCCGATATCCTCCGGCTTGGCGGTCCGGCGCTCGCTGCCGGGGGTAAAGAACTCCTCGGCGGTGGCGTGAACGCGCGCCAGCCTCTCGGCCACGTTGCGCTCGAAGGCACGTCTGTCGGACCAACCACACAGGGCGGCGAGACGGTCGCGGGCCTCCTCCGATTTCGGGAAGATGTGGGTCTGGGCGTCCTCCATCATCTGCAACCGGTGCTCGAGAGTGCGGTGCAGCGTGTAGTCGTTTGCCAGAAGTTGCGCGATGTCGGACCCTATCCAACCCGCCCCTGCCAGCGCGTCGAGCGCCCCCAGTGTCGTCGGCACCCGAAGCCCCGGCTCGCGGCCACCGCAGATCAATTGCCGGGTCTGGGCGAAGAATTCAATCTCGCGGATCCCGCCGGGGCCAAGCTTGATATCGCAGCCGGGCAGCGCGCCGGGCGTCAGGCGACCCTTCTGCTCGCGAATCTTGCGCAGCATCTCGTGAGTATCTTCAATGGCAGCGAAGTCCAGATGGCGGCGCCACACGAAAGGTGTCAGGCGGGCGAGATAATCCGCCCCCGCCACCAGATCGCCCGCCGCTGGCCGTGCCTTGATATGCGCTGCGCGTTCCCAGGTGCGGCCAACCGATTCGTAGTATCGCTCGGCCGCCTCCATCGCCATGCAGACCGGCGTGGTCGAGGGCGAGGGCCGCAAGCGCAGGTCGGTGCGAAAGACATAGCCCTCGCCGGTGGTCTCGGACAACAGCCGCACCATTTGTTTGGTGACATGGATGTAGCGCGCCTTGGCGTCGGCGAAATCTGCGGGGTCGAAGCGGTCCTGGTCGAACAGGCAGATCAGGTCGATGTCGGAAGAATAGTTCAGCTCGCGGGCGCCATGCTTGCCCATGGCCAGCACCACGTAGCCAGCACCAGTGGCAAGGTCGGCTTCGCTCATACCCGGCAAGCGGCCTTTGGCAATTTCGGTCCGCAACAGCCAGCCGGTGGCGGCCTGCAAGGCGGCATCGGCAAGATCGGTCAGCCCGCCGGTGACCCGCGCCAGGTCCCAGACCCCGCCGAGATCGGCCAGGGCAATCACCAGTGCGGCGCGTGACTTAACCTGGCGAAGCTGGACCCCGAGCGTGCGGCTATCCGCGGCCTCAGCGCCGAGCGCGGCCAGCAACCCCTGCATCGTATGTTCCGGCGCCTCACCGGCGATCTCGGCAAGCCAGCCGCCTTGGCGCTCGATCAACCGCCCGAGATAGGCGCTGGAACCGGCGGTGCCGCGCAGCAAATCGCCCATCGCGCCGGTTTGCAATTCGCTTGCCAACCCGGCCAGAACCGCGTCGGCCCGAGCCCGGTCACAGGGAACTGGGGCGGCGGTGATCCGCGATGTAAGGGTGCCTAGCTCCATCGCCCCAGCTTCCCCGGTGGTGTCGCGGCGTCAAGGTGGTTTATTCGCCGCGCCTCAGCGCCCCTCGTAGCTGGCCGGGCGTTTCTCCATGAAGGCGGCGATGCCTTCCATGAAGTCGCGGGTTTGCCCGGCCTCGCCCTGCAACCGTGCCTCCAGCGCAAGCTGGGTCTCCAAATCGTTCGACATGCTGGCGCGCAGTGCCTGCTTCATCAGCCGGTAGGCCACCGTCGGTCCCTTGGCCAGACGTCCGGCCAGTTCGGTCGCCCGGGCCACGATCTGGTCGTCATCGACGACCTCCCAGATCAAGCCCCACTGTGCTGCCCGCTCCGCCGGGATCGGGTCGGCAAAAAGGCACATCCCCATCGCCCGCGCCATGCCGCCCAGGCGGGGCAGCCAATAGGTGCCCCCGGCATCGGGGATCAGCCCGATCCGGGCGAAAGCTTCCAGAAATACCGCCGAGCGCGCCGCGATCACGACATCCGCCGCCAGCGCCAGGTTGGCGCCCGCCCCGGCGGCCGCGCCATTGACGGCGCAGATCACCGGCGCCGGGCAATCGTAGACCAGCTTCAGCAGCGGCTCATACTCCTCGCGCAGCACCCGCTCGAGGTTGAGCTCGGCAATATTTCCGGTGTCGCCGAGATCCTGTCCGGCGCAAAACCCCCGTCCCGCCCCGGTCAGTACCACGGCCCGGGCGTCGCGCGGGGCGCGGCTCAGGGCATCGAGCAGTTCGGACCGCATTGCCGCGTTCAGGCTGTTCATCCGGTCCGGCCGGTTCAGGGTGATCGTGGCGACATCGTCGACCACGGCATACAGCAAGTTCTCATATTGCATGGGGGGCCTCGTTTGTTGCCAGCCGGTCAGTTGCTGGGAACATTATTCGTCGCAAGCGGCCGCGAGCCGTCGGAACCAACAATCGGTGTGAGTGGCGAAATTCCCCCGCTCAGCTTTGACGCCGGCTGCTCGAGTGGAATTTCGGCAACGATCTGTCGCACAATCGGCATCGCCTGGTCGGCTGCCATGCCGGGTTTGAGCCGGGGGTCGTAGAGAATGCGCAGCAGATGCTCGTCGTGTTCGGTCAACAATGCGAACTCGCCGTCATCGTTGAAGATCGATGGGCGAACATCCGGATGGTCGTTGGCGAGGCCGAGCCCCTGGACGATCTCCTCATGCAGGCAGGCCTGACGCAGCAGGTCTGTCGTCTCCGAGCCGATCACAATCAGTGCGGCGATAATCAGGTCGTTATCCTCGTGCGAGAAAAGATTGTTGGCGACGCAGATGACCTGTGGCGTGCGGCGCCAGAAATCAAAAGTTTCCGCCAATGCCGGATTGAACTTCGCGAGGTCGGCGCTATAGCCGTCGCGTTCTTCGGGCTTGGTGATTAGAATCAGAAAATTCGCATTTTCATCCGTCTCGGTGATCTTTAGCCCGGTCAGCGCGCCAATGCGGTTCATCAGTCGCGCAGCCTCGGCCCGATCATCCGGGGTGATAGCGTCGCCGAACAGCCCATAGTTCAGTGGACCGTCCCAGCGCATCAGCGGGTTTGGGTTCCAATTTCCTTCACCACCGGGCACGGTCGCATCGGCCTCGTGATGCAACGCAACGCGCTCGAAATTTCGCACCAAGTCGGCGGCACCATAGGGGGCGCCTTTCGGGGCTGTCTCGGTGCGCAACTTGCCGCTCGCGCGTAGGGCGGTCTCATAGTCCGCATAGTCATCAGCAGACGGGCGCCCGCCGCACCCGGCAACCAGGGCGAGCGCCGAAATGATCAATGCGCTCAGCGCTAGTCGCAAAACCGATCTGGACATCGGCGATATGGTGCGTCCTGAATGCGATGGACGCAAGGAGGAATGACGATGTGCGGAAGATTTGCGGTTGGCGATACGCGCGGTGACGACTGGGCCGACTGGCTCGGCATCGATATCGACAGTCCATGGCCGGCGCCGAGCTGGAATGTAGCGCCGACCCAGACCGCCGGGATCGTCGGCCAGGGGAAGCGCGGGCGCAGTCTGGTTCAAGCGCGTTGGGGTCTGGTGCCGCACTGGTGGAAAAAGCCGCTGGCCGAATTTCGTGCCACCACCTTCAATGCGCGTTCGGAGGAGGCGGCCGAGAAGCCGATGTTCCGCGATGCATGGCAGCGCGGCCGCTGCCTGGTTCCGGCGATCGGATACTATGAATGGTCGGGCAAGGCTGGCTCGAAACGCGCATTCTTCATCACTCTGAGAGGCAACGCGCCGGGGTTCTGCATGGCCGGGCTATGGGCGCTGGCGACAATCGGGGGCCAGAAGTTGCTCTCGTTCACGGTGTTGATCTGCCCGGCAGGCGCGGCGACCCGCCACCTTCATCCGCGCAGCCCGGTTGTTCTGGGCGAGGCGGACTGGGAGCGCTGGCTCACCCCGAACTCCGATATCGCAGATCTGATGCGCCCGGCTGCGGATGATCGGGTCGAATTGCGCGAAGTCGGGTCAGCGGTCGGAAATGTGCGCAATAACGGGGCGGATTTGATCCACTAGCGCGCGATCAGAAGGTGCCGGTTCGGTCGTTTCTCGGGCTCCGGTCCAAACCGGTTCAGGCGTGGCACGCTAGGCCGGGTCAGCCAGGCCAGCATCAGGAACTGTCCGACCACGGGCACTAGAAAGATCAGCATCCAGCCAGCCGCGCCGATGTCGTGCAGACGGCGCACGGTGACGGCGATTGCCGGAAGCGTCAGGGCGGCAATCACCACCAACCCCGCCTTGGTGAGATCGGTGGACACGGCGAGCGCGATCAGAGTGAGGAGGATGACCGAGACATAGAGAACCGCGAACCACCAGAACTCGCTCGAGCGGGCTCGACCGGTGAAGACGGCATATTTCGACAAACATCGCAGAATCGCCGCATCAAAGCCCATCAGACACTCCCGACCGAAAGAGTTCATTAACCATGGAGAAACTGCCATGACTCTCGTAAACCATTGGTTAACGGATAGAATTAACTAATTCAGGCGCCAACTATATTGCTGACATTGGCTCGGGAAAATCGTATCTGCATAGTTTGGTTGCCGAAGCGATCTATATATAACCCTCACTTGCATCTCGGATTGAAGCTCGTAGGTTTACCGAGGTCGCTTCTGGTTTCGTCGCCGGAGCAAATGTTGGAGAGCTGATTTGCACAGAACCCTCGCATGCATCGCATTTCTGCTGGTCGGCGGATGTGCCGGCGTTGCCCCCGAGCGGCCGGGCATCATTGTCGGTCCGGGCGGGGTAATTTTGGCCGAACCGGCGCTGGTGGCAGCGCTTGAGCAAGCGCAGATCGTGGTGCTTGGCGAGGTGCATGACAATCCATACCACCATGCCCGCCAAGCCAAGCTTGTGCGGCAATTGCGGCCACAGGGCATCGCTTTCGAGATGGTGCCGGGCGCCAGTGAGGAGGGCATTCAGGTCTTCCTCGCTCAGGGTGGCGCACGGGGTGCGATTGGTCCGGCGATTGGCTGGAGCAAGTTGGGGTGGCCAGACTGGAAGGTCTATGCCCCGATTTTCGAAGCATCCCCGGGCGCCTACATCGCTGGTGGCGGGGCGCTCCGGTCCGAGGTTCGGATGGCGATCAAGGACGGCGCGGCGAGAGCCTATGGCGCCGGGGCGGATCATCTGGGGCTCGACCAGCCGCTGGCGCCGGCGTTCCAGATCGAGCTCGAGGACGAAATGATCGCCGCCCATTGCAACAAGCTGCCGCGATCGGCGGCGGTTGGCATGGTCGAGGGCCAGCGCCTGCGTGATGCCCGCTTCGCCGCTGCCGTCCGGCGGGCACTGGCCGAGGGTGGCGGTGGGCGAGCGGTGCTAATCACCGGCAATGGCCATGCTCGCACCGACCGGGGCGTGCCCGCCTATCTGCGCCTGATGCAGCCCGAGGTCACCGTGCTGTCGGTGGGCATGATCGAACTTGAACCCGGAGCGGATCCCGGTTCGGCGGCGCGGGGCTTGCCCTTCGACTACATCTGGTTCTCCGACCCCGCGCAACGCGACGATCCCTGCGCCGGGTTTGGCTAGCCGCCCTTGCGGATCAGAAAGGTCATCACGCCACCCGGCTCGTCCGCCTGAGACATCAGGGCGTGGCCCTGCTCGCTGCAGAAATGCGGAAAATCGACCCGCGCGGCGGGGTCGTCGGCGCGAATCATCAGGAGAGCGCCGTGGCCGAGCTTCGACAGGCGCTTGCGCGCCTTCAGCACAGGCAGGGGGCACAAAAGCCCTGTTGCATCAAGCTCGGCATCGATCGGATCGGTCGTGGACATGGCAAAGCCGTAGCGCTGCGCTGGCAGCGGCGCAAGCCCTTGCGACGGTGGGGGCGGGCCACTAACTTTACCGCCGACAGGTGGCCGAGGCAGGTTGGGGAGATCGGCATGCGGATGAGGTTGCTGATGGCGCTGCTCGCCGCGCTCGCCGGTCCCGGCCGGGCGGCGGAGCCGGTGGTCGCCTATACCATCATCAACGGCGCCGAGATCACCGACAGCCTGACCGGCGCGCCTGGCGATGCGGATCGGGGGCGGGCGCTGTATAGGGGCGAGGCCCGGGCGGGCTGTCCGGCCTGCCACGGGGTGCCTGGTGTTGCGACCGAGTTTGCCGCGACAGCCCCGGACCTTTCCAATGTCGGTGAACGGCTTGGCGCCGGTGCGATCCGGCTGTGGATCGTTGCGCCGACGGTGTTCTCCGACGAGACCGCGATGCCGTCCTTCTATGCCGCCGGACAGCGCACCGGGGCCGACGACCCGCTGTATGGTGGACCGGCGTTGACGGCGGGCGAGATCGAAGATCTGGTTGCCTATCTGGCAGCGCTTGGCGCGCCGGGGTGACGCATTTGTGACCCATTGTTGGCGGTGCTGCGGCATGCTGGCCCTTTCACCGGACCGCAACTATGCGTAGGTCTGACGGAGCTTTCGGGACAACGGCGAGAAATTCGGGCATGGAAATCAGCATACTGACCGCATTTGCCGGCGGCATCATCAGTTTCCTCAGCCCCTGCGTGCTGCCGCTGGCGCCGCCGTATCTGGCCTATCTGGGCGGCACCACGCTGGACCAGATTTCCGGCGAGGATCAGGAGGTCGATCCGCGCCTTGCCCGTCATGTTTTCATCTCGGCCTGTTTTTTCGTCGCCGGGCTGGCGACGGTGTTCGTCATCCTCGGCGCGACCGCATCGGTGCTGGGTCAGGTGCTGTTGCAGTACAAGGTCGAGCTGGCGCGGATCTCCGGCGGCGTCATCGTCGTGCTGGGGCTGCATTTCCTGCACATAATCCGGATCCCGTTCCTGAACCGCGAGGCTCGCTTCGATGGCCCGGCGAGGGCTGGCAGCCACGGCACCAGCTATGTGATCGGCATCGCCTTCGCCTTCGGCTGGACCCCCTGCATCGGCCCGATCCTGGGGACCATCCTGGCGCTGGCGGCGCAGGAGGAGACGATCACATCGGGCACCCTGCTGCTGGCGGTCTATGCGCTTGGACTGGGCATGCCGTTCCTGATCGCCGCCGCCTTCATCGGCCCGTTCCTGCGCTGGGCGCGCGGCTTCCGCCGTCATATGGGACTGGTCGAGAAGCTGATGGGCGTGCTGCTGGTCGCCGTCGGTCTGCTGATGATGTTCGAGCAGTTCGAACGGATCGCGTATTGGCTGCTGGAGACATTTCCGGTGCTGGCGACGTTCGGGTAGGGATTGGTTGGATAGGAAACCGCGGCGGATGGGGTGCGTGAGCAGCGGCTGGGGGTGTGCTCAAGGTTGAGCACATAGTCAAGATATTGATTTTAGGGGTAAAAATAGTTAACGTGGTTTTGGGAGGTGTGGTCAGGCTAGGCGCTTCACGCCCTTGCGGCTGACTTGACAGGTCAGGCGTCTTGAGACGCGTGTGAAGAAATTGTCAGGCTTGGTGTCGTCGGGATGGAAAAGCAAAACTGCGTTGAAGGCATACAAGCTCGTTTGGCTGAAGTTGGTGGGAAGTGCTCGGGCAAAGCCGGCTGAGCGGTCATCTGCGCTTCGGACAAGAACCCTTGGTCAGAACGATGCGGTAAGAAACGGTCTATTCCGTCCCGGCCAAAAACCTACGATTTTTTTTGTCTGCTTCGAGCAACATTGCAGCCGTTGCCGGTTTGGGTCAAACGTCGGCTGAGCGGGACAAACCGGTCATCCGACAAAATTTCTCAGATGACTGGTCCTGACTCAAGACTGCCATTGATCTTCGTTCGTTGTTGACTGGATGCCAATTCGATAGTCGGCGAGACTTGTGCGTAATTAGGCGTCGCCCTACTAAAACAGTGTCTGGGGAACGCGGACTGAGAAGGGATAATCGGAAATGACGCAGGCGGTGATTGAAGTCGGTGATAAGCTACACATCATCACACGTCGCAATTTCATTGAGGACCTGCGCCGCCATTTCGCTGGGTCTGTATTGGCAGTATCCGGAGGGTTGGTGCGAGTTCAGGGATACGCGTTTGTATTCAAAGACAAGGCGTCAGGTTATCGTCGGAAACCAGAATTTCGCACGCGAATTTTTGGGGTCGCCGATGCCCAGCTGATCATAATTGCGCTTCCGTCAGGAGTCGCCATCGACAGTCTAAAGTATCAAATGGATTCTTACAGTGGATCCCTAGAGCATTTCGATCAAATGTTGAATCTTTTGGGATTCCCACTGGCTTGGTTTTGTGATTCATCCTTTTCAGGAGGATCTGCCGATGCCCATGCCGCTTTCGCTCGACATTCGCCGTCGCTTTCAT
>Ga0307379_10013554_pt1 | contig 10555 bp, 11 predicted proteins | sample UN2MG_FD_202237 | JGI IMG/M metagenome (GOLD analysis project Ga0307379, IMG submission 202237) | Soil microbial communities from Risofladan, Vaasa, Finland - UN-2 | ecosystem: Environmental > Terrestrial > Soil > Coastal area > Acid sulfate soil | place: Finland: Risofladan, Vaasa | collected... | reverse complement strand
AAGGGACATCTAGTATTGGTGGATTTGGTGGATTCGGCGGTGGCTATGGCCAAGGTAGTCATACAGCTTTTAAGAGAAACACAAGGGCGGCCCATGGGAAAATGGGCATTTGCGTTTCTGCATACAAGGGGTTTGGTCTAGCTAAAAACGTCATCGACCTAATGGCAAACTTCGCTGCTGAAGGTCTGAAGATTAAGCACCAAAACAAAACAGTCGAGCGCTTCCTTAATAGATGGGCTTTCCATGTAGACCTACAAGGAAGAGTAAAGGATATCCTTCGCTACTATTACAAGTACGGAAACGTTTTTGTTTATAGAACACCTGGCGAAATTGACAATAACGCCTATATGAAGATGAGGCGCTCTACTAAGGCAAATTTGGATGGCGACATTCGTCAACCAATATCTGGATTTAAACCACTAGTTTTAGGCGCAGAAAACATAGACCCACTAAGTAATCCCGAGCAAAGCGAGCGAATTAAAAAGGCTCAAAAGGAATCTGAAAAAGAAGTTGGCAAACGAATTATTCCGTGGCGTTACACTTTATTAAATCCATTTCAAATGGACTTGCGTGGAACTAAATACTTTGGCAGTCAACGATGGGTTTTTATTCTAGACCAAAATACGGTTAATGACATTAGTCGCGGCGCTCTTAAAAACAACCATACGTATATAGATTTCCTAGATGATTCTAAAATGAATCTTCCTCCTGAGTTTAAGAGGTCTTCGCAACAGTTGAGCAATGATGCTCCAGTTGGAGAGAATAACGACCCAAGAGTTGTAGAGCTTGACCAGGAAAAAATCTATACAATGCACTATATGAAGGATGACCATGAGGACTGGGCGGAACCGCTTTTATGGCCAGTTATGTCAGATATCTCATACAAAAATAAATTGCGCCAAATGGATATCAGTGTTTGCGATAGTGTTATCAACGCTGTTACTATTTTCAAGCTTGGTAATTTGAAAGAGGGCTTCATTCCTCCAAAGGAACATTTCTCTAAGTTTGCTGAGTTTTTGAGAACGCCAACTGCGGCGATGACGCTTGTATGGAATGATGCTATTGATGTTGTAGACAGTTACCCACCAGTAGATAAGATTCTTGGCATGGCTAAGTACGAGTCTGTTGACAGAGATATTCTACGCGGTATCGGTATTCCAGATTCACTTATTGGTGGTGCAACGAATGGCAATTTCTCAACTGGTTTTCTTGGAGTTCGTACTTTACTTGAGCGCCTAGAAGAAGGTCGTAATACAGTAATGCGTTGGTTGATGTTGGAACTACAACTATTAATTGAAACACTTGGCATTAGAAATATGCCTACGCTCAAATTCGGAAAGATGAGTCTTCGTGATGAGAAGGCAGAGAAACAATTAATTATCCAACTACTAGACCGCAATATTATTTCTATCGAAGCAGTATTAGAGACATTCGATGAGGACTTCAATATTGAACTTGAGCGCTTGCGTGAAGAGAATGCGATTCGTGAAGAAACAGGATTGCTTAAGAAGCACAGTCCATATGTTGACCCAATTAACGATATGGAAATTGAAGAGCAGATGGATAAGGAATCTCAATTAAAGCAACAAGAACAGAAACTTATGATGAAGATGAAAACTGCTCAAGATAGAGTTAAGAGAAATGATAAGGGTCCAAATGGCAGGCCGCCTGGTACAGACGGTATAAGTCAAGACAAGAAGAGGGAGACAAAGCCTCAAGGTATGGCATGGTTGCTTGACTACGAAGTCGCAAAGGGCAAAGCCATATCTCATGTTAATGCTATTGAAAAAGTTGTTTCACATCAGATACTTAAGGCGCTTGGTAAGAAAACAAAGAGGTCTTTAACTAAGCACGAAGCTCAGGGTATTGAAGAAATTACATTTGCCGTTGCCGCTGCTATGCCGTGGGATATGAATGTTGAAGTTGATGCTGTGAAGAAAACTTTAGCGAACAATCCAGTTATTGACGGAAATATCTACCTCGCATATACTGATATGAAACAAGAGGACATGACTCTTGCGGATAGAAAAGTCGCGATGGCTAGTGCGATTGCTTACTGTAGACTTAGGAGCGTATAATGCCGATTGGTAAAGATATTTACAAAGTGCTCTCGAAACATCAAGATAGAAAAAAACTGGGTGTTGATACTGAACAGGTTGCCCCAGCAACAATCGACCAATGGAGAGTAAATTCTGTAACGCGAGCAAAGTCGAAGAATGTTCACATTACTGAATTAGCCGGCCCAAAACGAAGGATGATTTCTCCTAACGAGGGTATTCCTGCTGTTAATGGAAAATCTGGTGAAGAAGTTAAAGAAAAATTTATTCACAAACCAAGATTGATTAATGTGAAAGTTGACGTTACTGCTGGCGCTATTGAACCAACAAAAACCAAGAAGGTCGCTGCACCAAATAAGATTCCAAAAGCTAGAGTTAAAAAGTGTAGCAATTGTCATAAGCCTGGACATACAAAGCGCACTTGTACTGAATAGGAGTGAGTCATGTTAAGTAATCGTGAAAAAAAACTATTAGCTAGGGAATTAGAAAAAGTTAAGGCAGCCGATAGGCTCGCTCGTGGTGACTTAATGCCAGAGGAAGAAAAATTTTTTAAAAATAAATTCCCTGGTGGTGGAAGCCACGTTCACGATGAAGATAATCCATTTGGTATGCATCGTCATTTTCTAGATGATGAAATTGATGCTCCACATACGCACAGTCCACAAAATCCAGGCGGTGAACACGCCCATGGAGAATTTGAAGGACGAGCGCTAATTGACGGTAAGCATTACCATAACAATAATGATACTGGATATCATCATCATAGTAGTGAAGAGTCTAATGGAGAAAATCCAATTCCACAGAAACCAGACGGCGTGCTATAACTGGTGTATTATTATTAAGGACTTTCTACGAGGTATAGAATGAAACATAAGATTGAATTACTCGTTCCGTGCGAGATTATTCAACAACCAAGCAGTCTGCACAAGTCGCTAGCAAAGATGATGCCAGCGTGCGCAGATTTCGCACCTCTAAATTCCCAACCAGATTTACTCTTTATGCGCTCACTATTAGTTAGTACGGGCGAGAATTTAAATGACGATGTCTTTCTTCCAGATGAAATGTGGAAAGCCCGTAGTACTCCGGTTTTAAAGCCTGTTGATTGGGAGCACAATACTGGTAGAGAACTTACTCAATCAGAGCAACTCCAAAATCCAGGAAAAGTTGTTGTAGACAACCAGACAATTGGTGTAATGTATAATGCATACACAGTTGATGAAAATAACAATAGAATTGATGAAAGCGTCGCAATGGCTTCTGACTTCCAGATTCCAGATAAGTTTCACATTATTGATGAAGCAGTTATTTGGAAGGCTATCTATCCTACTACCGCAAAGAGGATTGAAGACGGAGCTACTCAAGGAACGTTGTTTGTTTCTATGGAAGCGTGGTTTACTGATTATCATTATCTAGTAGCCAATAAAGTTATCGCTAGAAACGAAGAAACAGCTTTTCTTGATAATTCATTGAAGGCTAACGGTGGAACTGGAGTATATGGTAATAGCAGAGTAAGAAGGGCCTTGCGAGATATCACTTTCGGTGGTAAAGGTATAGTAGCAAGACCGGCCAATGAGCCATCTGTAATTACACATGTAAGTCACGAACCGATTAGTGCGACTGCTTCTTTAAATAAAGCTATTGCAAAGAACATCATTTGTGATATAACTAGTATGAGAGTCGAGGCATCTGAGCCTAGGAAGGATTTGGCAATGAGCGATACTCAGAAGAATAAGGAAATTCCTCTTGAGCTTTACACTGAAGCGAAAGATGAGAATGCCACTCTTAAGGCTGAGGCTAAGAAGAGTCAGAGTGACCTAGAGGTTAGCAAGGCAGCACTTGCAACTTTAGAAGGTCAATTGGAAAACGTCAAGACAGCCTTTACTAAGGCAGCAAGTCTTCTTGATGCACAACTACCAGGCTTCTCTTCTAGAATTACAGAAGGTAATCCAGAGAACTTTTTCGCATCTCTAGCTGATATTCTCTCAGAGAATAGTAAAGTTAAAGCTGATGTTGACCAGAAGTTGGCTGATGCACTTGCTAAGATTGCTGGTATTGAGCTAGACACTCGTACAGCCGCTCGTGAAGCTAAGATTGATGCACTTCTTGGTATCGCAGCATTCCCTGACTTCTTGAAGAAAAAGAAGGATGAGAAGGATGGCGGCGACAAGAAGAAAGAAGACGAGAAGGCAAAGAAAGCTAAGTCTCAAAAGGACAAGATGCTTGCCGCTGTCAAAAACCTAGCTGACGAACAGTTCGACGCTCTTTATGAGGTTTGGGCTGAGCAGCAGGCAGAAGCTAATGAGATGCAGCGCGGTTCACTACCTCTTCAGGGTGGTAGCGATATGGGTCGTGGCGCATCAAAGGGTCAACCAACCAGTGCTGGTGAGAAGTCGCTTGAAGATACTGTCAAGGATGTTATCGCTCGTATGGTAGCAAATCCAAATGGCGACAGCGCTAGTGTGGCGTCTGAACTAAGCCAAAGCGGTCACAGCGTTTCTAGTGTTGAAGCAGTCATGCGAGCAATGGCTGGACACCAGGAACCAAGTGACGAGGAGAACTTGATGGCTCTCCTTGATGGCGTTAAGGCTTCTGAGCAAACCCCACCAGCAGGTGAGGTAGCTCCTCAAGGTCTTGATTTAAGACAATCTTTTGGTGGACTAGTCAACTCTATGCTTGGCGTTCCTCAAAAGAATGACAAGTAAGTAGTTAGGTTCAAGGAGGAATAAGATGGCTCTTGCACCAAGTAGACAGGTCTTTCAGACCAATATCAAGTATGCTCTAGATGAAGTCACTGAGCGAGGCGTAATTTGCGCTATCGTTGCTGGTACGACTGCACCTGGTGAAGTAACCGCACTTGCAAGCCCAACGGGCGTCGGCGTTCAGCCGGTCGGTATTTTACTAGATGACGTTGAGGACCTAAACTTTGACCGTCACGGCGAATATCGTCAGCGTAACGTAGTCGATGTTGGCTCCGTTGTTGGACTCGCTGCAAAGGGAGATTTTGAAACCGATAGGCTTACTGGCACTCCAGTAGCAGGTAACGATGCTTACCTTGGTCCTAACGGCACACTATCTCCAACACAGTTAACGGATGGAATTACTGCCGCACCTCGCGTCGGTTATTTCCTAAGTGCGCCAAATGCCAATGGCTTTGCCGCAGTCCACCTTGACCTATAAGGCATAGAAGGAGAAGTCAAGATGAGTAGGAAGAATAACTACATTAGCGTTCCTCCAGAGCAGCAAGCGCTATTGCGCCTAACTGCTAGCAACAACCGTGACGTAGCTATTGCAGCTATGCGTGCGATGGCTGCTGCGCTAGACGAGCCTTTGCGTATGGGTATTTTTGACGAGGACAATCTCGGCAATATCTACCGTCGTGAGGTTCTAGCCCCTGGTGCTCAGAGCAACTATCCATTGGATTTTGTTCGACCAGGCACGGAGGACTTGGACTTTACGGCAGTCACTCTACCTAAGCAGGGCCGTGTTCCAGAGCGCCACGTTGAGGGCGATGAGCTTTGGGTCCCAACCTTCCAGATTGCTAACAGCATTGATTGGAGCCTACGTTACGCTCGTGACGCACGTTTCGACGTTGTTGGACGCGCTCTTCGTGTTTATCAAATGGGTTACACCCGTAAGATTAACGAGGATGGTTGGCACACACTTCTAGCTGCTGCTGATGCTCGCGGTCTAGTTGTTAATGACGCCGCTGCACAGAACGGTCAGTTTACCAAGGAGCTAGTCTCCAAGATGCAGTGCGCCATGAAGCGCAATGCTGGTGGTAACGGACAGGCTGGAACGCTTACCGACCTTTATACCTCTTGTGAGGCTATGGAAGACATTAGGGCTTACGACCTTTCGGAAATTGACGACCTAACTCGTCGCGATATCCTAAACAGTACGCCAGAAGGTCTTGCTCGTTTCTATGGAACACTACTTCACTTTATGACCGAGTTTGGTGTTGGTCAGGAGTATCAGTTGTACCTAGCAAACGTCCTAGGTCGTAGCGTAGTCGCTGTTGACCCAGGTGACAATGAGTTCGTTGTCGGCCTAGACCTAAGCACGAACGACAGTTACGTTCAGCCAATTCGTCAGGAGCTAATGACCTTTGAGGCTGGCCCCGAGATGCATCGTCAGCAACGCGCTGGTGTTTATGGCTGGATGGAGCACGGCTTCGCTGTTCTTGATAACCGTAGGGTTCTACTAGGAACCTTCTAAGTTTCAAAAGTGAGACAATAGAATTTGAGCGGACTTTTGGAGTAACCTCTGAACGTTCGCTCTTTTTCTATATAGAGGCTTTGCAAATGCTTGTTTACTTAAAGGAACAGATGGGTCGTACGGAAATTAATGGACATGCCATTTGTGGTAAATACTATAACTATGGCCGTGGTGGTCCAGCTAATATTTCCCGACAGCTATATCTAAAGCACAGAGAAGTCTTAATTGAAGTTCCTATTACTAGTGAATGGCTTTCAGAAAAGTTTGGAAAAGAATTTCCACCTATCAAATTTACCATTGAAGAGATGTATCGCATAAAATGGCGAACTTTGGTTTCCATTGCTCGTTTAATGGGTATTGAGTATGTAGGAAATAGTAACAAGGAACCCTCCAACCTCCACACTCGCGCTTTGAGACTGAGTGTAATAAAGAGGATAGAGGGGATATAGTCGCAGACGAAAGTGTCCGCATCTCTATGGTGTATAATTACTAGAGACCACCGGCCTAATCTTAGGAGGTATTAAAATGGGTGATTTATTCAAGAAGAACTGGAAGAGACTTACCGGCGTTCGCGGTGAAGACCCAGTTGAACAACTAGAGATTGTTCGTGTCAAGGACGTTGTTGCCAGCAGTGGAGTTGGCGGTAGCGGTATTGTCGGCATGGGTGGTGATGTTACTGGAACTAGTTCGGCTAGCGTTGTAGCAGCACTTCAAGGCCAGGCCGTAGCCGCAACTGCTCCTGCTTCTGGTGAAGCACTTGTTTGGAATGGTTCAGCATGGGAGGCCACTACTGTAGCCGCTGTTTCTACCACAAGTATTGGTAAGGAATTTAGAGTTGATATTCCTGCCGGCGGTTCACTCGCTGCTAAAATTGCTGGAGCAACTTTACCTCCTGGTTGGAGTATTGTTCTTGGTAATGACGGTAGCGTAGATGCAGAAATTACTGCTGTTGCAACTGACATCGCTCTTGTTCACACGGAGACAAGTTTTGTTGGAGACCTAAGAATTCATGAATGGGATAGTACTGGCGCACCTCTTGGTGGCTACTATGTCATTAATGACAGTGCGGTTGGTTTAATATCTAAGTCCAATACACTTGGTACACAATTCACCGTATTGGGATTCAGCGGCCTTATTACCTTAACAAGAAGACAAGTTCTATACGTTAAGCTACTTCCAACACCATAATCTAATTACATTAGCATATAGCATTATGTTGGGAGAATAATTATGCTGCCACAGGCTGCTTTCCTATTAAATACATCTGGCGGGTCAGGGCTAGGTTTGTATCAAATTGATATAAGCTTCAGCACTACTTCAAAGGCACAATTTCTTGCGCCCGGAGATACCGTTACAGATAAAAATGGAAGTATATATTCGGTAAATAGTCCATCTGGCTGGGTGGGCTATCCTGCTAATTTTTCCAATGCTGGAACTGCAAATGTAGTTCCTGTTACAATAGATGTGTCTCCAGCGAACAGTCTTGCCCTTGGCGATGCGACGATACAAACGCCTGGTCAAATCGACGTTGACGCACAAGTGCAGACGGTCGGTTCTATTTCTTCAAGCGCATTAATAGAGGGTCGTACATATAAGTATCAAGTTAGCGCAGGATGGTCAATTGGTTCTGAGGCTAATAAGGCGGAAGTTGGCGATGGCATAATTGATAATGCCGGTAAAGTATTCATCATAACGGCGCTATCTGGTCAACCTGGAGCATTCTCTTTTCCATTCAATGTAGTTGAAGCTGACAAAATTGGCGATGCACCAAATGCTGGTAATGCATATCTATATCGCGGGACTCCAAACTTTAAATTTTATCAAGGAGAATATCTATCTCAATTAGCGGAAGATAACGTTCGCAATAGAGACGAATTCATTACAGATATAAACTTAGGGGCTACTACCGCTGGCGCTAGTGTAACTGGCGTACCTACAACAACAATTTCTGGCGTTGCATATTACGAGTTACAAACGAGCGATTATTTAATCCTTGTTCAAGACCCTGGTCCAGTTACAATTGTACTTTCGCAGTTCCCAGATGATGGTAGGGCAATTATTGTTAAAGATGCTGCCCCATCTAATCCAAATCGAATAGCAAATCCAATTACTATTCTTCCAAGTGGACTAGGTAAGACAATTGATGGCGGAAATATTCTTGAGATTCTAAATACTCGTCAATCATACAATCTAATCTACGATACTCAAGGCTCAGATTGGGCCATCCTTTAAGGAGATAACTCATGGCATTCTTAGGACGCGGTAATGATGGGGATATTCTCCAAATCGTAAGTGGTCGTTCTGTATATGGGCCGTTGCAATTAGCTCCTAGTGGCTTTGTTGTTGGTCCAAATTCGGTACTTAGCAGTCAATTAATGGTCTTCGACGGCGCGACTGGAAAGTTAGCTCGCGCTGGTGATGCGACTCTTGATGCGCTCGGTAATCTAACTACTGGCGGTAATGTTCTTACTAGTGGGAATTTAACTTCACTTGGTTCAGAAGTAAATCTTTCTGGTATCGTAAGGGTACCTCAAGGTCGCCTATTACCACTTACGGTTGCTGAAGCTGACGGGTCACCACTTAACACTGAGACACTAAGTCTTATTTTCCCTAATGCATCTTTGATATCTAGCGGTACTCAAGTATCCATTGTATTCCCAACTGCCGCAAGCGGAACAATTGTTGGTCCAGGCTCCTCAACAGATAATGCACTAGTAAGGTGGGACGGTGCAAGTGCTACTGTTATTCAAAACTCCAATGCAATTCTTACTGATGCAGGAGCGCTAACATTAGCTCAGGGAATCTCTGCTACCGACGCGACTGTAAACAGAGTTATTAGACCACAAGTTCTTGTTACAACTGGTTGGGTTGCGATAACTGATAGTCAGTATTTAGTTCTAACTTCTGGCTCAGGAAATGAAGTTGTTCTTCCTGCTTCTCCGGTAGTCGGTCAAGAGCACCTTATCAAGGATGCAGGCGGTACGGCTGCAACTTCTGCCATTACCATTCTAGGAAGTGGAGATTTAATTGACGGTTTCGCCTCTGTGACTTTGACTAATGATTACGAAGCATTAGGTTTTATATTCAACGGAACACAGTGGAACGTTATCTAATACTGATAAATCCATTGCGAATTGCTGAGCGTCTAGAATCTTGTCTTTGGTCTGGGACACCACATCGAGGACCGGATTTTTAGACGCTCTTAGCAATTGTAGAGACGTGTATATCCTATTAAGGAGTAAAAACAAATGGGACTTATAGATGACCTACGTCTTGATATTGGCGACGACCAAGAAATATTCAATTTAGTAACGTGTCCGGTTATCTGGTGCGTCAAGATTGTTACAGAGAAGGTATATGACAAAAAACAAGACGATGTAATCTTGTTCGTAAATCCAACGCTACCAGGACCAACGACAATTAACCTGGGTCCATCTCCAGTTCTTGGTACAATATGTGTAATTAAAGACATGAAGGGTGACGCAAACGTAAATCCAATTATTATTCAACCTCCCGTTGGTATTAAGATAGATGGGTTTAATAACTTCATGATTACGCAACGTAAGCAATCATTTATGATTACGTGGAATGGCGTTGAATACAACATTATCTAGGAGAAATACACATGGCCTATAATCCACCACAGATTTTATTCGAAAGAGCCGAGGTCTTTAACAAGGTCGTACAGGTTGGTAGTGGAATTTTGCCAGCACCAGTGGCTCCGATAAGACATCCAAGTACTTTTAGAACAACCGTAGCTGTAAGCGGCGCTGATGCCGAATTAAATCTTTTAGTTAATGTAAGTGGAATCTCACATTCTGTTTCATTAAATAATGGCATTGCTCTTAGCGCAGGCGTTCTTTACACATTTAGCTTTAGTGTATCCCAAAGTGCTACATATGATTTTACCCTAGGTACTGGCGGATTGGGAATACACCAGCTTTTATTGGAAGAGCCTACCGGCTCTCTTATCTAAGGGGATGTAATGGCTAACAAAGAGTTAGTAGTTAAATATAGAGGTGCTGGAAATCCACAAGTTTTTGAGAAAACGCTTGCGTCTCTTAGACAAATCGGTGACGACCTTCCTGGGACTCTAGACTTAAACAACGAGCGCGCGCGTGCAACAAATCGCGCATGTAATTTTGAGGGCGACCAGTATGCTGTTCAAAACTATAAGGTTTATAAACTATCCGCTTCCGGTACGTGGGACTTAGATTTTACACCAGCGGTAAGTATAGGTGCGACTTATGAAGGAGTTGTAGGATTATATCCTGTTCTAATTG
>Ga0307379_10013551_pt1 | contig 10556 bp, 9 predicted proteins | sample UN2MG_FD_202237 | JGI IMG/M metagenome (GOLD analysis project Ga0307379, IMG submission 202237) | Soil microbial communities from Risofladan, Vaasa, Finland - UN-2 | ecosystem: Environmental > Terrestrial > Soil > Coastal area > Acid sulfate soil | place: Finland: Risofladan, Vaasa | collected... | reverse complement strand
GCGGTGCCTCCCCCGGCGGCGCCTCGCGCAGCAGCATCGCCCCGGTGCCGATCCACGCGAGCGCCAGCAGCACGGTGCCCCAGCCCCACAGTTTCTTGTGCACCGGGCGGCGGAACCAGACGAACAGGTCCGCCGCGATGCCGATCGTCAGCAGGCCCAAGACCCCCAGGCCGCGCCCCACGGCCGTGTGCGCGAACAGCACCAGCCACACCGACGGCGGGGCGACGGCGATCAGCACGACCCCGTACACGGCGGCCAGCGCGAACTTGAGGAGCTCACCCGGGATGGAGGCTTTCTCCGGCACGGCTATGTCTACAACGCCCCCCGGCGGGGAGGGTGCCTTGCGATGGACGGTCGGCCGTCAGCCCCCGATCGGCGAGAGCTCCTCCCAGACGTCGATCATGCGGTGGTAGTTGGCGAGCATGCGCGGCGTGACGGGGCCGATCGGCCCGGCGGAGGTGCGGAGGACCCTCCGCTCCTTGCCGCCCTCGAAGGCCGCGCGCGTGGCCGCCTCGGCGTCGGACGCGCTGCCGTTCTCGAGGACGCGGGCCTCGACGTTCCCCCCGAGCGTGATGCGCCCGGCGGCGACGCGCTTCGCCTCGGCCATCGTGATGTCGCCGTCCGGCGGCGGCTCCATCGGCTCGAGGTAGTCCCCCCCGCGCTCGATGACCAGCTCCAGCGTGCCGCGGACGTTGCCGTGGCAGTGGATGTGGGCGACGGCCCCGGCCTGGTGGATGCGCCCGATGATCGGCCGTTCGAACTCGTGCACCAGCTCGCGGTAGAGCCGCGGCGAGCCCATCGGCGGGGTGAGCCACTCGCTGCCGCCCATCCAGACGTACTCGACCTTCCCGCCGGCCAGCGCCACGTCGAGCGTGGCCAGCACGCGCTCGGTGCAGATCGCCGTCAGATCGCGGAGGAGGTCGAAGTGCGTTGCGCAGAGCTCGAGGAAGTACTCGTACGGCATCATGCCGGCCACGCACACGAACGGGGACGACACGCCCGCACGAACGATGCCGCGACGGTCGAAGTCCTCGCCGAGGTCCGATAGCTCCGGCGCCGCCAGGCCCTCCGGCAGCTCCCACGGGACGGAGCGGATCTTCTCGATGTCGGCGAGCGACTCGCAGGGGTACTTGAGCGTCCAGACGGTATGGGTGGTCGCGTTCCGCCCTGTCGCCGCCGTCAGCTTCCCCTTCGGCGTGTCGATCTCCGTGATGACCCGCACGTCGCCGTCTCGCTCGACGCGCGAGACCTCCCGCAGGAACTGCCGCGGCGTCATCAGATAGCGGTTTCCCCCCGTGTCCGCGTGCACCCAGTAGTGCATCCGGCCGAACACCCGCCGCGCGATCTCCCGCCTGCCAGGCTCGTCGATCGCCTCCACCTCCCGGCGCCCGCGAAACAGGAACCCCTCCAGCACCAGCGGCACGCGGTCGGCGGGTCGGCCGTGCATGGTTTCGAGTAGACGTTGGCGAGGGCCCTGGGATGGGCCGCCGCTACCTGGCACCGAGGGATTGGGACTGCTCATGTGTTCTGAAGGACCTCGTCTTCAGCTCGGAGCATTCGTCAGAATCAGCGATTAGCTTCCGCGGAGTGCTTCCAGTTCGTCATCGACCGGGCGGCCAGCGTCCGGGGCCGGATCAGGCTCCAAGGCGATCTCGGCCTCAAAATCAAGATCCAGGGCTTTCATCACCTCTTGGACACGTTTGAGGCTGGCCGATCGGTACGCGCTTGCTTCGTACTTCTGGATCTGCTGGGGCTGGATGCCCAGCTTCTCGGCCAGCTCCTTCTGAGTCAAGCCTCGCGCGATGCGGGCCTTGATCAACACGTCGGCCAGATGCTCCACGGAGTCCATCCGAAGCCGCGATGCCCTACAGACCCCGTCGTATTCCCGCCGTTGCTCGTCCAGCTCGTCGATCTGCGACTGGATCCCGGCCACCATCGCATCATATACGCGTGGAGGCATTCCTTCCGTCTGCTTGGCGGCGGCAAGGGCATCCTCGAGCCTCTTGACCTGCGCCTTCGTCACGCCGTATTGCCGCCTATTCTGAATCATGGTCCGCTCCAAGCCGCACCAGTAGGATGCCTTTGGCATTCCCGTCCCTGTCCACCTGGAAGAAGTCCTGAACCGTCGCGCCGCCGGCCGAGGGGTCCCCCAGCCGGGTGCCCGCGATGAGGAAGTCCACGCCGTACTTGTCCTTCATGGCCCGCCGCGGCGGGGCCGTGTCCAGGAAGACGCTGTCAAGCTGGGCCAGGTCAACCTCCGCGTTGTACTCCCAACAGCCGTCGACGTCGTTTGGTCTGTCTCTGCTTGTCGTGAAGCTGCCGTCGATCCACACCCGCCTGATACCGGCTCTGGCCAGATTCTCCGTCGCGTCGGCCAGTCCCCGGCATAGGCGTCGTCGCAATGAACTCCAGCCGAAACGCTGCCAAATGTCGTGCATGGAACACTCATGCACGCCCGGTGGAAGGTTCCCATTCTCATCAAATGGTGGTAATCCGGCCACGGTCCATCCAGCCCAACCGGCCCTGTCGATCCGCCAATTGCCAAGAGGGTCGCCTGCTCAATGCACCTCATCTATACACATTATACGACGGATCGATCATCTGACAATGATTATTGCTTTACTTATTTCATACGTGTCTTTACGCTTGTTGTGATCCAAAGGCAACACCCCCGGGGCAAGATGTATAAATGTTTTCGTGTCCAGGATTAACAATGAGACGGCGGAGATCACTCCCCCACCGGCACGGGGCCGGCGAGGGTTTCGAAGTCGGTCATGATGGAGCGGTCGCCGGAGCAGACGAGTTGCTTGTTCATGTGGAACTCGGGCAGCCGGGCGGAGAGCCAGTACTTCGCGACGGCGAGCTTGGCGCCGCTGGCGGTGGCCTGGCCGCAGAACAGGGCGCCCACCAGCAGGGCGATGCCCATGTCCACGAGCTTGCGGCCGCAGAGGTCCATGTACTCCGTCCCCCCGGGCTGGTCCTTGACGAAGGCGACGGTCTCGGCCAGCTCGGGCAGGGCGGCGCGGACCTGCTCGACCAGCGGGGCGACCTCCTCGGGCCAGCTTTCGCGCCCGTCGAGGACCTGCTCGATGGCCGTCTGTGCCGTGCCGGACGACACCCCGCGCACGGCCGCGATGACCTGGAGCTGGCTGGTGCCCTCGTAGATCGTGGTGATGCGGGCGTCGCGGAGGTGGCGCTCGACGGGGTAGTCTTTCATGTACCCGCTGCCGCCGAGGACGGCCATCGCGTCGTTGCTGACGCTCATGGACATCTCCGAGGCGTAGTACTTGCTCATCGGCGTCAGCAGGGCGTTGGTCCGCTTGTAGGAGCGGGAGAGCTTCTTGAGCACCTTGGCCTCGTCGTCGCCGGCCCGGCCGGACTCCAGCTTCTTCAGCGCCCCGTGCTCGACGTCCACGCAGAAGCTGGCCCAGTAGGTCAGGGCCCGCGCGGCCTGGAGGTCCACGTGCATGTTCACCAGCAGCTCGCGGACGGCGGGGAAGCTCTCGATGGGCTGGCCGAACTGTTTGCGGCTGTGGGCGTAGTCGCGTGCGACGCGATAGGCGGCCTCGCCGATGCCGAGGGCCTGGGTGGCGATGCCCACCCGGGCGCCGTTCATGAGGCTCATGACGTAGGTGATCAGCCCGCGCTGTCGCTCGCCGATGAGCTTGGCGGGCGCGTCGTCGAAGAACAGCTCGCACGTCGGGCTGCCGTGGATGCCGAGCTTGTTCTCCAGGCGGCGGACCTTGACCTTCGGCCCGCGCTCGACGAGGAACAGGCTCAGCCCGCGCCCGTCGCTGATCTCCGGCTCGCTGCGGGCCAGCACCAGCAGCACGTCGCCGCAGCCGTTGGTGATGAACCGCTTGACGCCGCGGACGTACCAGTTGCCCTGCTCGTCGCGGTGGACGCCGGCGGGTCTCTCGTCGCCCGCGCCGGCGGCCTTCTCGAACCCGGCCGTGCGGACGGACTGGAGGTCGCTGCCGGCGTCGGGCTCGGTGAGCACCATCGCGCCGGTCCACCGACCCGAGGCCATCGGCGGGAGGTACTCCTGCTTGATCTGCTCGGAGGCGAAGGCGTCGATCGTCTCGGCGATGCCCTGGAGGCCGAAGATGTTCATCAGCGACGCGTCGGCCCGGCTGACAATCTCGGTGGCCATCGCGTAGAGCAGGTTGGGGCAGTTCAGCCCGCCGAAACGGTAGGGCAGCGTGAAGCCCATCAGGTCGGCCTGGCCGAGGCGCTTCAGGGCCTCGCGGATCCCCGGCGCGTAGGTGACCGAGCCATCCTCGTTGAGGATGTTGCCGACCTGGTCGGTCTGCTCGGCCGTGGGGGCGATCACGTCGCCGGACAGCTCGCCGGCGACGTTCAGGATCCGCTCGTAGCTGTCGACGGCGTCCTCGGCGTCCTCGGGCGCGAAGTCGAACTCCTCCTGGAAGCGGAAGTCCTCCTCCATGATCGCCGCGAGGCGCCTCATGTCCATGTGGTGGAACAGGAACCGGATGTCCTCGTTGTCGCGGTAGAAGTTCGCCATCGAATCGTTTCCTGTCGGCTCACTCGCCCGAGGGGCGGGGGGCCCTGACAACCTGCGCGACCGGGTCGATGGCCAGGCCGCATGCCTGCATCGTCTCGTGGCCCAGGCGCGGCTTCTCGCCCGCCTCGCCCCACGCGGCCTTCGCGTAGGCCCCCCGCCCAAGCACACGGAAGTACACCCGGGCGACCCTGCGGACGGCCTTGGCCCCGCCGCCCAGCTCGACGGTCTCCTTGCCGGACGGGGCGACGCCCAGGTCGTCCAGCACCTTGCCGGGCACGAGGCTGATCGGCGCGTCGGGATCGACGAGGAACTCCATCTCGACGGGCACCGGCGAGCCCTCGTCCGCCCGAACCGTTGCCGTGATCTTCGTCAGGTCCATGGTCGGTCCTTCGTCTGTCGTGCCGCCGGGCGTCTAGCTCGCCGCTCCGGCGACAGCCGCCCCGCGGCGGATGACCTTGACCAGCTTCGGGATCACGTCGTTCAGGTCGCCCACGATGCCGTAGTGGGCCACCGAGAAGATCGGCGCCGCCGGGTCGGTGTTGATCGCCAGGATCTTCGCCGACTCCTCCATGCCCGCCCGGTGCTGGACGGCCCCGCTGATCCCACAGGCGATATACAGCGCCGGGCGCACCGTCGTGCCGGTCTGGCCCACCTGGTGGTCGTGGTCCACGAAGCCCAGGTCCACCGCCGCCCGGGAGCCCCCCACGGCCGCGCCCAGGCAGTTGGCCAGGTCCCAGATGAGCCTGAAGCTGTCGCGGCTGCCGACGCCCGCGCCACCGGCGACGATGATCCTCGCGGCCTTGAGGTTGACCCTCTTGGGCCGGCGATGGGTCTCGAGGACCTTCAGGGGCAGCTCCAGGCCGCCCCGCTCCGCCGCGCACTGGACGACCTCGCCGGTCCGCGACGCGTCGGGCTCGGGCATCTTCATGACGCCCTCGCGGACGGTCGCCATCTGCGGCCAGCGGTCGTAGTTCACGATCGTCGCGATGATGTTCCCGCCGAACGCCGGGCGGATCTGGAACATCAGCTTCTCGTGGACCTCGCCGCTGGAGGCGATCTTGTGGTCGCCGATCTGGAGGTCGGTGCAGTCGGCGGTCAGCCCGCACTTCATCGCGCTGGCCACCGTGGGCGCCAGGTCGCGGCCCAGCGGCGTCGCGCCATACAGGCAGATCTGCGGGCGGTGGGCCTCGATGAGCCGGCAGAGCACGCGGCTGTAGCTGGCGGCCTGGTAATGGCGCAGCACGGCGTCCTGGACCAGGTAGACCTTGTCGGCCCCGTGGGCGATCAGCTCTGCCGCCAGGTGCCCCACGTTCTCGCCCAGCAGCACGGCCGCGACGGGCACGGAGAGCTTGCCGGCCAATTCGCGGGCCTTGCCGAGCAGCTCCAGCGGCACGTCGCTGAGCTTGCCGTCTTCCTGCTCCGCAAAGACCCAGACTTCGCCTTGTCGATTGACGTCAATCATATGTGTGGACTCGTTGATTCGTTGCCTCAGCCGATGGTGTGGTCTTCGATGAGCGCGCCGACCAGCTCGGCGATGCCTTCCTCGGTCGGCGGGTACTCGTGGTACTCCCCGCCGGCCAGCACGACGGCTTGGATGCGGTGGACCTTGGTGGGGCTGCCGTCCCGCCCACACCAGGCGAGGTCCGCCCCGATGTCGTCCAGCGTCCACTGGTCGATGAGAAGCCCGCGTTCGGCGAGGGCGGCCAGGCGCCTCTGCCTCTCGGCGTCCTGGTCTTCCTTGGCGGCGTCGGGCATGGCGTCGGCGACTTCCTTGGCGGCCTCCATCGCCGAGCGGGCCTTCTTGTACTTCATGATCCGCCGGGCCGACTGGGGCCGGGGCGTGTTGGCCGTGTCCATCACCGTCATCAGGGCCGGGAGCCCGCACTCGACGACCTCCCAGCCGTTGCCGACGCTGCGCTTCACGCGAACGGACTGCTCGCAGACGTCCATCAGCTCCTCGACGTACGTCACCAGGGGCATGGCGAGCTTCTCGGCGAGCTGCGGGCCGACCTGGGCCGTGTCGCCGTCGATGGCCTGCCGCCCGCAGAAGACCAGGTCCGGCGAGAGCTTCCGCACGGCGCAGGAAAGGATGTAGCTCGTCGCGAGCGTGTCGGACGCCGCCGCCCGGCGGTCGCTGAGCAGGACCACGCGGTCGGCGCCTCGGCAGAGGGCGTCGCGGAGCACCTCGCACGCGGCCGGGGGGCCCATCGTCACCACGCTGACGGTGCCGCCGCAGCGGTCGCGGACGTCCAGGGCGGCCTCGAGGGCGTTCATGTCCTCGGGGTTGAAGATGGCCGGCAGGGCCGCCCGGTTGACGGTGCCGTCCTCCTTCATCGCCTCGCCGGTGATCCGCTTGGTGTCGGGCACCTGCTTGACGCAGACTACGCAGTTGATCGCCACGTTCTCGCTCCCGAATGGCTGTTCCACGCGACGCGGGCCGTAAGGCATCAAAACGACAATGGTCCGCCATAGCGGACCACACGCACGGAAGGCAAACCGGGATGATACGCACGCGCCCCCGGCCAGTCAAGGCGAAATGGCCAGGCGCCAGGGCCCGATGGTGCGTCCCATCGGGGCGGGAAAAGGGGACAGGCTAGTTTTCCGATCAGGCGGAGGCCATATTATATGCAATAATACGCTCTTACAGATGACAATCATTTGGGGTCCTGCGCCGAATCGCCTGAGAAGGCAGCCTGTCCCCTTTTCGGGTCGTAGCGGAACAGGTACACCTTCATCGGGCCGCTGAAGCGGGAGGGGATCAGCATCACGCAGACGTCGCGCTGCGGGTCGTAGACCATCGCGCACTCGGTGCGGTAGAGGCCTTCGGGCATCTTCACGGCCAGCTCGCGCCAGACGAGCGTGTCGTGCTCCAGCACGTGCAGCTTGCCCTCGCCCAGCGAGACCAGCGCGTCCTGGGCCGTCGAGTACACCACCTCGCGGGAGTTCTCCGTCGGGCCGGTGGTCTTGAGCTGCTCCCAGCCGGGCGAGTCCAGCCGGCGGGCGTAGACCTCCACCTGCGGGCCCTTGCCCATCAGCAGGAGCAGTCGCTTGCGTTTGCCGTCGTAGACGAGTGGCTGGAACTCGTAGCTGAAGCCCTGCTTCGCCTTGGGGCAGGCCGTGTCGACGACCTTCCAGCTCACCCGGTCGTCGCGCACCGTCGCGAGGTACAGGTTGTTGTCGTTGACGCCCGGCCGGGCGAAGACACCCCTCGGCGTGCTCACCAGGGCCAGGCACCAACTCTGGTCGAACGGCCGACCGAGGCTCGGGCGCGGGTAGCACCGCCGGGCCGGGTCGTACACCCAGCAGAGGTGGCCGTGCTTCTTGCGGTCGTAGACGAACGCCTGGTTGGGGTCGTCGTCGAGGAGCGCCTCGTCGCCGTCGTACGGCCCGGCGGGGCGGGCGCAGTAGATCACGCGTTTGGAGACCGGGTCGTAGGCGTACCAGCGGTAGGTGTGCTGCGACCACGGGCGCGGGCCGTAGCTCAGGCCGAACACCGAGGAGTTGGTGCTCTCCAGGAAGGGCGGGAAGCACGGCCGCCAGGACAGCGACCAGCGGTTCTCATCGACGCGGTAGTGTGCGACGTCGTTGCCGGAGTACCCGCTGTGGCCGCCGCCGGTGTAGATGACCTCGCCGCGGTCGGTGTCGATGGTGGCCGAGCTCCACGTCTTGCTGATCAGCAGGCCGGGGAAGTTGGCGTCGACGACGGTGTTGGCCGGCAGCGTCCGGAAGAACTCCGCCGCCGCGGCCGGGCTGCGGGGGAGGGCGGCGCGGAGGGAGTCCCACTGGTCGGGGTACTTGTGGTGCACGGTTCCGGGCGGGGCGCCCTTGTGCTTGCCCGCCGGGGCGGCAGGATCGTAGCGCAGGGCGTACGTCCGCCGGATGTCCTTGCCCGGCGAGTCCGGCCGGTACGCCACGAGAAAGACCACGCCCCGCACCCCGCCGCCGGCGGCCGTCAGCCAGTCGTATCGCGGCAGGTCCAGCCCGCCCGGCAGCGGCCGCCATGCGTTGCCGGCCACGTCATACGCCCACGTCTCCTTGACGGTCGCCGTCTCGCCGTGGCCGCGGCGGTAGTTCAGGGCGTTGGCGCCGCAGGCGAGGACGTAGCCGCCGCCCGGCACGGTCGCGGCGGCCGGGGTGAACATCGGCGGCGGCGAGGGCTTCGGCTCGCGGCGCTGCCAGCGCGCCTCGCGGCAGTGATACACCCACGTGTCGTTCAAGGCGGCCGTCTGGTCGTAACCGCCGAAGAGGACCATCGCCTCGGCCTTGGCGTCGTAGACGATCGGCGCGTTGCAGCGGAGCGGCGGCTCGATGTCGAGCTTCGGCCGCCGCCACGTGTTGGCGGCGCAGTCGTACAGCCAGGTCCGCGCCCCGCCGTCGGGGTTCAGCCCGAGGCCCCCGCCGAACAGCAGCGCCCGGTCTCGGCCGGGGTCGTAGCACAGGCTCGCCCAGCAGAGCGTCCCGCAGGCCGTGGGGCTGCGCGAAGGCTTCAGGTCCGTCCACGTGTTCGTCCGCGGGTCCAGCACGAACGTTCTGCCGCCGGCGAAGAAGAGCACCCGCCCGCGCTTCGAGTCGTAGCAGGCCTGGTTGAAGATCGCCACCGGGCTGGGGCGTTCCAGGCCGTCCGTCTGCCAGAAGCTCACGCGCCCGGCCCGCATGCTGCCGACGGAGCGGATCCGCGGGCCGTCGGTCCCGTCGTAGCCGTGGATGCGGAACGGTGGCCACTTCCCGCCCGCCCAGGCCTCGCGCCGGGGTGCGGGCAGGGCGTCGGCCCAGCGCCCCTCGCCCGGCGGGAAGCTCTCCAGCTCGAACCGCTCGTAGAGCGACCGGCTGAGCATCTTCCCGCCGAAGCCCCAAACGTACAGCCGATCGACGCCCTCGGCGCACACCGCGGCCGCGAAGCACTTGCCGCGCCCGGCGACCTCGTCGAGGAGCACCCACTGGTTGGCGGGCAGCGAGGCCAGTTCGGCCGCCGAGGCCGCCGGCGCACACACCAGGAGGACGAGCCCGGCCCATTCCACACGCCGCGAGCGAGAAGACCCGTTCCGCGCCGCCATGTCGCACCTCCCGTCGCCCGGCCGCGCCGGCGACCCCGGCGCCTTGCCGCGTCCTGGGGGCCATCCTACCATGGCAGAGATGGACTTCTACGATCACATCGCCGAGGAGTACGGCGAGGTCACCGGCGAGGCGAACCGCGTCGCGCCGGCAGGGGAGTTTCTGCGCGAGCTGCGGCGGCGGCGACGGTTCGAGCGCGTGCTGGACGTCGCCTGCGGGACGGGCCTGCACGCGGTGATGCTCGCGGAGATGGGGGCCGCCGTGACCGGGGCGGACCTTTCGGCGGCGATGCTCGCCAGGGCCCGCCAGCGGGCGGACGCGGCCGGTGCGAGCGTCGCGTGGGTCGAGGCGCCGATGCAGGAGATCGCCCGTCACGTCGCCGGGCCGTTCGACCTGGTGCTCTGCCTGGGCAACTCGCTGCCGCACCTGCTGAGCGACGAGGACCTGGACGCGGCGCTGGGCGGCTTCGCCCGGCTGCTCGCGCCCGGCGGGGCCGTCGTGCTGCAACTGCTGAACTACACCCGCGTGCTGGTGCGGCGCGAGCGGATCGTCGGCATCACGCGGCGGGGGCAGGTCGAGTATGTCCGCTTCTACGACTTCCTCGGCGGCCGCGTCCGCTTCAACCTGCTGCGGATCGAATGGGACGGCGACTGCTGCACGCACGAGCTGACCGAGACAACGCTTCGCGCGTACCGGCATGAGGAGTTGGCCGCGGCCCTCGCGCGGCACGGGCTGGGGGGCATCGAGGCGTTCGGCGGGATGGCCTTCGGCCCGTTCGACGAGGCCGGGTCCGATACGCTGATGGTCGTCGCGGCCGCCGGCGGGCCGTAATGGATGCCCCGCCGCCCTACGTGTTCTTCGAGATGACCACCAGGTCCTCGCGGTGCTGCCAGCCGGCGGCGGCGTAGAAGTTGCGGGCCCGGACGTTCGCGGCGAAGACGTGCACGTGGCACCTGGTGATTCCCGCGGCCACCAGTGC
>Ga0307379_10013546_pt1 | contig 10557 bp, 5 predicted proteins | sample UN2MG_FD_202237 | JGI IMG/M metagenome (GOLD analysis project Ga0307379, IMG submission 202237) | Soil microbial communities from Risofladan, Vaasa, Finland - UN-2 | ecosystem: Environmental > Terrestrial > Soil > Coastal area > Acid sulfate soil | place: Finland: Risofladan, Vaasa | collected... | reverse complement strand
AGCACCGTCACCGCGCCCGTGGCCAAGCCGACCGTCACAAACGGCAGTCGGAATGACCTAGAGATCGGGGACATCGTCCTCCTCAACTCTGCGAACGTGGGGACTTCGTACACCTGGTCCCTGGCCTATGTGCCGGAAGGGAGCACTGCAACCTTCTCTGGCTCGGAGTTCAACCAGAGTCCCGGAACCTTCACGGTCGACAAGGAAGGTCCCTACCTCATTCAACTCGAGTACACGGATGGGAGTGGGACTACCACCCAGTTCGTGCGTCTCCGGGCTCTGACGACTTTCGGGAACCTGAAGCTCGTTGCAGCCGGGGAGCGGGTTGACGCGGTCCCAATCCCGGTGGACATCACCAACACCGGGTGGGCGGATGAGCAGAACTTCAACTTGCTCACTTTGCTCGGATTCGTTCAGACCACTGGCTCCTCCGGACGCCTCTTGTTCGTGGACCCTGAGCAGGGGGACTACCAGACCATCCAATCGGCGATCAATGCGGCGGAGGCACAGAGCCCCACCGTGGCCGAGCAATGGGTCGTGCTTGTTCGTCCCGGACTCTACATTGAGGACCTGATCTTCTACGACTTCGTTCATGTCTTCGGCTGGCCTGGGGGCCAAGGGACTCAGATCGTCAAGATCCGGAATGCCACTACCGCATCCCATACCGCAACACTTCCACTGGCTGGAAGTGAGACGGCCCTCTCGAACCTCTACTTTGAGCAGGTCCTCACCACAGCGAACGGTATCCTTGCCACCAGTGGGGTCGGGGCGCTGACCCTGAACAAGTGTGCGTTTGCTTGGACCGCGTCGGGTGCGTTGGGTCCCACGATTTCGGCTGGGTCCGGAACAACGGTCACGGCCTTCGACTGCAGGTTCTCGGGGAGCATCACCTCAACGATCTCGAGCTACACCTTCATTGCTTTGACCGGTGCAACGGCGGAGTTCCGGGAGTGCCGCTTCTACAACCGTGGCATCCTGATGACCAACGCCACGGTCACCCTCATCGATTCAGAGGTCTCGTCCACGGGTTCCTACGCAATCTGGTCGAACGGGGCCACCTTGGGCATTCAGTATTCCAAGGTCACGGGGGGCACCGGCAACACCATTGTCATGAACCCCTTCGGGGCGGCCTTGGCGAATGACGTGATCACCAGGATCCGTTGGTCCCAGGTCGGGTCCATCCTCATGGACGTGACTGGGGTTGCGGGAACCACCGAGCTTTCCTTGGGCTCGACTGAGCATGGTTCGCTGACCTTCCCTGGGGGAGCCCCCTCAGTTTTGGCCGCAACAACCCCCTCCTCCACGTTGTTCTACGACAACACGACCTCCGGGATTGCAGCGGAGAATGTCCAGGATGCCCTAGATGAGGTTTGGGGGTTGGCCGTCGCGGTTCAGACCCTCGACGATGCCTACAACGGGGGAGACCCTGGCATCACCGGGTCGGGTCGCACTATCAACGCTTCTGCTGGGGCGGTCCGGATCGTCGATGCATCTGCACCCTCGGACCCGATCCCACCCTCCAACCCCAATGGCAATCTCGAAGTGGTTGGTGGGGTCTTCCTGGGGGCCATCAACAAGCCTGAGATGTCCCTGGACCCGAACCCCTATGGGAATGGGCCGGTCCTTATCATGGGCCGTGAGATCTGGGCGAACGATGCCCCCAACGGTTCGACGGCGTCCATCCTTGGAAACGCGTCGGGAAGTCCGACCTTCCACAACTACAACCTCACCCTCGGAACCTCTTCCGCTGCGGGCGGGTCCGGCGTAGGTCGAGTCAGCCTCCGTGGAGGCGACTCTCTCGGAGCTGCCCTCGATGCAGGGTCGGTCTTCGTGCAGGCTGGCCGGGGGTCGGATGCAGGTGGTGGTGACGGAGGGTCCATCTACATCACCCCAGGCGACTCTGTGGCGGGGGCCGGAGGTGGCCTGTTCTTGGTTCGACCGGAGGACGCGACTCCGGCAACCCTGACAGCAGCAGGTGCCTTTGTGGGAGGGGTGGCGGGGTTGATCCGCTTTGCATCCGACCTCGGAGCGTTGGAGATCACCGTTGGTGCGGGTGACAACCTGGCTGCGGTGATCGCGAAGTTCGACGCGACGGGACTCGTCACCGCCGTCGATTCTGGTGGTGGGGTTCTACAGCTCACCACGGTTTCGACGGGTGTGAACGCGGAGGTCTACTTCCTCAACGCGGACGTTGGCGTGGACGCGGCCCTTGGGGTGTTCGCGGGCCAGGCGATGGTTGCCGGCACGTGGCCTTCGGTGATGGAGGTCCAAGTCTCCGCGGCCAATGAGATCACCTTCGGGCCGAACGACCCGAACCCGATGATCTACAACTCGACGACGGGCAAGCTGACCGTTCCGGGACTCATCGATCCCATCGGCTTGATCTTGGACAACACCATCCCGATCAACGCTGACCCTGGGAAGGGGATCATCTTCGTCGGAGACGGGTCCCTGGGGACGACCCTCGGGGACTTCTACTTCCGGTATGAGAGCGGATCCCTCCAGAACATCTCGGCAGCGGCTTTGGGGTCGACCTCGATCGCTGTGCAGAACGGGGGGTCGGGCATCGGGAACTACACGACCCTCAACTTCACAGGGTCGGGGGTCTTGGCGGCTGATGCGGGTGGGGGTGTGTCGAGCATCACGATCACCTCCGGGAGTCTTCTGCGGATCGAGGAGGAGGGGTCTCCGGTGGAGACCGACACTTCCACCATCAACTTCACGGGCGCGGCTGTCACTGCCACCTCTACGGGGGCCAACGAGGTCACGGTCAACGTCACGGGGTCGAGCCTTCTCACCGGAATCGCGCAAGAGCGGTTCCTCGCCTCCGCCTTCACAGGAGGCACGCCGTCCTCGATCACCCTCGCCAACACCCTGGACTCCAATGCGGTGATCCAGGGCCTGGTGATCCTGTACCGCAACGGGAAGGCGGACATGGTTCGAGTGGTTGGGGTTCCGACCACCGAGGACGAGTATCGGGTGGTCGGAACCACCCTTCAGGTGGGGACCGACATCACGGCCACCAGCAATACGTACCTTATCGTCTACCCCCATCTGTAGTCTTCCCACACCCTAGTAAGGGGCCCTGAACATGGCCGGATCACGCTTCGACCAGCTTCGAATTTCTACCACCTTGGCGAACTCGGGGTTGCAGTCCTACACCGATGGCTCCATCGGCGAAAGCGCGATTCGTGTAGGTGCGGGCTTTGGCTTGGCGCTCGATGCGAACGGCGTGTCTGTCGATGGGACTGCCGCAACGTTCAAGACCCCATGCCGGGTGCGTTCCTCCGCCAACGTGAGCATCGCCTCAGCCCCGGCGGCCATCGATGGTGTCACGCTTGCGAGCGGGGATCGGATTCTCCTCGACAGCCAGACGACGGTTACCCAGGACGGCATCTACGTCTTCAGTGCGGCTGCGGCTGCGTTGACCCGATCAGCAGACGCTCCTACGGGAGCAGAGGCCGCAGGTTGGTACATCCAGGTCCTCGAAGGGACGCTGGAGAACCTGTACCGGATCGATGCGGTCCTTGGGGGCGCCACCATCGGAACGGACGACTGGACCACCTCGGTTTTCTCGGGTGGAGCGAGTCGAACGGCCGGTGCTGGCCTTGTGGATGGGTCTGGGGATGACCTCGATGTGAACCCCGGCAACGGCATCCAGATCCTCACCGATCGCGTCGTAGCTCGGCTCGCCCTGGCTGTGGGCGCCCAGCAGTACGGCGGCATCGTCGCTTCCCGGAACGCCGACGGGTCCGCAGCCGGCACCGCGAACCAGGGCTACATGGCGGTCCAGACGGACAACACCGGCCTGGAGGTCAACGCCTCCAACCAGGTGGCTCTCAAGGCGAACGGCGTCACGGCGACCCAGATCAACACCTCGGCTGTGGGGAACGGCCTCGCGGGAGGCGGGGGAACGGCCCTCTCTGTCGATCCGGATACCGGCATCTCGGTCTCCGCTTCGGGTGTGGCCTTCGACGCTACCGCAGTGGACGGCAACGGCCTCACCGGCACGGGCTCGACCCTGTCTGTGGATGTGGACTCCGAGACGGGCGGCAACATCCAGGGTGTGAACGTCACCGCCAACGGTGTCGGTCTCGACGTTGCGGCCATCGCAGGTACCGGAATCGAAGCGGACGGCTCCGCCAACCTCCGGGTGGCTGCGCAGGGCAATGGCATCGCCGGAGGCGGTGGCACCACCCTCTCGGTCGATGCGGACACCGGCATCTCGGTTTCCGGGTCGGGCGTTGCTGTCGACACGGGGTCGACGGTCACCTTCGTCTCTCCTGCGGCCTGGACCTTCCCGAATGGAACGACGGCCGAGGGCCTCTTCGTCACCGGGACGCCGACGGACGCGAACCACGCGGTCAACAAGACCTACGTGGACAACGCGGTCACCGGTGTCAACTGGCGTCAGCCGGCATCGGTCCTGGAGTACGCAGGTACCCGAACCATCGCACAGATCGATGCCCTCTCTCCGACCTCGGGCCTCGCACTCGTTGCAGGCTCTGCGGGCACCCCGGCAGCTGGCACCTCTGATGCTCTGGCGATCGGTGACATCGCCGAGTTCGACGGTACGTCCTGGAAGGTTATCGTCGCCAACTCCGCGGGCACGCCTCCCTCGGGGACTCGTGCAGTGGTCGCCTACCCTGTCGGGGACACTCTGTACGCTCCGCTCACGGATGGGACGGACGAAGGCAAGATCGCCCAGTGGCCCGGTGGGAACCTCACCCCGGCGCTCACGACGCCTGGGGATGGTGACGCCATCCTGATCAACGGCGAGAACTCGGTCAACGAGAACTCGGCCTTCGTCTACGACGGTTCTGTCCCGAGCGGTGAGTGGGTCCAGTTCTCCGGTGCCGGACAGATCAACGCAGGTATCGGACTCACCAAGTCCAGCAACACGATCAATGTCGGCGTCACAGCGGTGACGAACGCCAATGTGACGATCATCGGCAACACCGACTCCATCGAGGTGAAGTTCGCCGCAGCAGGGTCCGGCACAGGCGGCCTCGCGGCTGACGTGGGCGGCCTCGCCGTAGACCCAGGGGACGGCATCGTCCTGACGACTGGCGGCGTTGCAGTCGCCCTCGAAGCTGCGGGTGCAGGGACGGGTGGTCTCGCTTTCGACACCGCCGAGGTCCGCATCAATGTGGACGGGACGACCTCCCCGGGAACCACGGCATCTGTCCTGAGCTTGAATGCGAACGGCCTCGCGGTCAACGTGGACAACTCCACGGTGGAAGCATCGGCGGCTGGCGGAAGCCTCCGCGTCAAGGACCTCGGGATCACCACTGCCAAGCTCGCAGCGAGCGCAGTGACCGAAGCCAAGATCGGCTTCTCCTTCCGGGAGGAGACCTTCGCAGCCGCCTCCTTCGCACTGTCGAGTGGCAACTACGTCGTCAGCTTGGCGAACACCGCCATTGCCGCCGCCAAGACCTACGGGTTCAACGAGTGCTACCGGAACGGAGTGGCCGACCTCACGAACACTCTGGCGGTCGACCCCGCCACTGCTACGGAGTACCGTGTGACCTCGACCGAGCTTCAGTTCGGGGCAGACATCACGGCTTCTGGCGACGTGTACCGGGTCAGGTACCTATCCACCGCACTGACCTGATCCCAGGTCACCGTTGAACGGGGGTAGGGTCTTCTAGCCAGGACGGGAAGACCCTTCTTGCTGGAGGCTTGGTGGCCAACGTATTCGCGATCGAACTGAAGGCAGACACTGGAGGGACGATCTCCATCCTTTGCCAGCAGCTGGTCACGGACCCCCTCTTTCCCGAGAAGGTCGTCATGGTGGGGATCCTTGGAGTCTCTCTGCCGATCTCCGAGCGGTGGATGCACGTCCAGCAGTGGTCGGTCCACAAGTCCCTCGTTCAGAGCTGGAAGGTGGGGCCTCTTCGAATGACTCCCGAGCTGGACTTCGAGGGTCTTGTGAACCGGGAGAAGGTGATCCCCGTCTTGGCGGGCACAGAGCCGAGCCAGGTCCTCCTCTCCCACCCCGAAGAGGTTCTAGCAATGACGGAAGCAGAGGATGCCGCAGAGACGGGAGCCAAGAAGACCACTGCGGCGAAGCGCGCCCCTAAATAGCCTTTAGGCGAAGGTGATGGCAGTGGTCCCGACCGTAATGGGCCCCGTCGTGCTCAAGGTGAACCGTGTTCCGCTCTGGGTCCCCTCTTGGATGTAGGTCTCGACGCCAGCCTCGATGTGGTTGAGGGCCCCCACGGCCCAATCTCCGTCTCGGACCCATGCACCGTTCGCTCCAGTGCCCACGGTGACCACTCGGTAGATGCCGTTCTGGTTTCCTGTGGACTGGTTCTTGACCAGGATCCGGTTGCCTGCAACCACAGTCACGCCGTCAACCGTGTCCGGGGCTCCAGCCGCGAGGTCTGCGATGTTCGCTGTGGTGGCCAGCCTGCACGGTCGCTTGACCGGGCTGTAGTGGAGGAGACTCGCGTCGACCCCTATGTCGTCGCTGTAGACAATGGCGCTCGGGGTCTCGTTCTTGATCCAGAGCTGTCCCTTCGTCGACTGGTTTGCTAGCGCTGCAGCTCGCTCGGTGAGGAACAGGGGAGCGTCGAAGTTGTAGCCCGAAGCGGCTCCGGCAAAGGACAGCGTGTTGGTGAAGTGAGTGATCGTCACGTCTCCGTTGACGAAGTTGATCACTCCTCCCGACGCGATGAACAGATCCGACCAGCCAAAGGTCCCACTCCCAAGGGCCCCGCCGTCATTCACTTCCGGGAGCAGATCCCCAGTGTCGTTAAGGATGACATTGTTACTGGCGTTTCCGCCTTGCATGAGCTTCCCGGTGGTCCCGTTGAAACGCGGCAAGGCGTTGTCGACACTGGAGCTTGGTGCCGACATGTCTCCAAGGACCGTGTCTGTGCCTACGTCGTTAGTGAACACGAGGACGTTCGGGTTTGTGTTCTGGACCCAGAGTTGACCGAAGCCAGCAGTGTCAGTGTCAGCAGCTGCTCGCTCTTCCATATAGAACGGCTTCCAGGCTACGATTCCCGTCCCTGCAAAAGCCGAATGGACAAGCTCTGTCATCGTCAGCATTGATGACGGAAGATTGGTCGTCGCAGCTGCCGTGGTGGCCTGCGTGGACGACGGGGTGAAGACACCGAGGTCGTCTCCGTCAAACCCTAGCCGGAAGTACACGGTCTGCGCGATTCCAATGTAGGAGCGAGCGCGGAGCGAGATCGCCCCACCCACAGCAACGTCCACCTCCACCTGAATCATGTCGCCGAAGAGGCCGTTGTTCAAAGGGCCGCTGGTGTAGAGTGGTTGGTGGATCTGAAACCCGCCCGAATTGTTGGCGTTCCGAAGGATGAACCTGTGATGTGCGACGTAGTCATTGGACGTCGTGGTACCCGTGTAGACAAACAGGCTGAAGGACTGGCCTGCGGAGTTGGGGCTGAAGCTTCCCAGCTCCACAGAATCAGTGCCGACAGCCGGCATGCTTCGCGCCAGAGTGATCGAGCGGGGGATCGATAGGTCTAGGGCGTTCTCGTCAGTGAAGGCAGGCAGGTTGACGCCTGTTTCTTGCTTCACCCAGAAGGCCCCGTTTCCCGCTCCGGGAACCACTGGAGCCGACGCCTGCTCGACCATGCTGACACTGGCGAGTGCGGCCATGTTCTGGCTGTCGTCCACGGTGACCCCCGAAGCCTGAACGGTGGCCCCGCCAGTCCCGTCTGCCCGAAGGAGGGCGTTGTCTGTGGCCCCCGTCGACCCTGCGAGGCTTGACCCAGCCCCTGCGGTCGGCCCCAACTCGAAGACGAGTGCGGTCGTGTCGAGGACGATGGCGCCAGAGGTTGTGAGGACGAAGGTCTTCTTGGTGTTAGCAGTCCCCTCCTGGATGTAGACCGAGAGACCTGCCTCGATGCGGTCGTTGGCGACATCGTCCATGTCGAGGGCTCGGGCCCAAGCTCCCGACGCTGCCACGTAGATCCCGTTCTCCTCGCCTGCTGTCTGATCCTTGGCGAGAACCCGATCACCAGCAACCGGAGTCACTCCGTCGATCACGGCAAGGCCCGTCAACCCCAGGTCAACAGTCGATGCGATGCGGCATGGGTTCTTGGCCGCGATTCGGAGCTGGTGGTCCTGGACGGTCATGAATTTCCCTCTATGAAAGGACGCGCAGTATAAGCGGCCTACCGGTACCCGACCGGTAGGCCGCTTATCGGGCGCATGGAGGGTAGAATCTACCCGGAGCTTCTTGAATGCCCGTGGACATCATCCCGCCGACGGTGACAAACGCCCAGGCTCTCGATGGGTTCCGGACGGAGATCTGGGCTGCGGATGCGGATGCCCCATACGGCTCGACAGCCTTCATCCTTGGGTATGCCACGGGTTCTCCGTCCTACCGCAACTACAACATGCGGGTGGGGACAAAGTCTGCGGATGGTGGGACTCTTGTCGGACGGACCATCGTTCGAGGCGGCGACTCGGTAGCCTCCGGAGTCACTGCAAGGCCTGTTTACGTCCTTGCAGGGCGTGGAGCTGACGTAGGAGGCGGTGACGGAGGTAGCGTCTGGATCGTTCCAGGTGACTCCGTGGCAGGCTCTGGCGGAGCCATTTGGTTGGTCCCGCTGCCCCGACGACGGCCAACGAGTATCGGATTTCTGGCGGGGATCTACAGATCGGAGCGAACATCACGGGAGAGGCTTCCGTCTTCCGGATCATGTACCCCCATACGTCTGAGGAGTCTAGATGACGATAACTGACGAAAAGACTCCTTACCTGGCCGAAGTCATCTTCCGAGCCTTGTCCAAGGAACATCCTGCGGATGTGGTAGCAGATGCTCTTTTGATTGCGGCTGCCTCAGCGGAGAGGGGGCGTAAGAAGCCTCGGTCATCCAGGGCCTCCGAAGCCCTCGCCAGCATCAATGCGCATGGGTGACGGGTATCTTCCCTTCAGCTGACTACGGTCCAGAGACGGTTGGTGGCCTATCGGGGGAGACCTGTAGGGACCCAGCTCCCCAGGAGCATTCTGCATGCCAGTCTATCTTCCTGGCCTAACATTCGGAGGCCTCGGCTACGGGGGTGCTTCATACGGCTATTCGCCGTATGGAAGCGGCGTCATCCCTCGTTTGTCGGTCCCGGTTGATGGGGGCTACGGGGGAGCGCAGTATGGCTACAATTCCTATGGGTCCGTGGATGTCATTCCCCCCACGGTCACGGGAGCAAATGCCCTTGATGGATTCCGGGTTGAAGTCTTCTTTTCGGAGGAGATGCTTTCGGATGCGGCTCTCGTAGATCCGACTAACTACACGTTCACTGAGTTGTTCGGAGCTCCTCTAGTCTCCATCTCAGTGGCTTTGGGCACTCCGGGGTCCCTCGGGGGCTACACTTCGGTGATCGTGACCCACTCCGGGTCAACTCTCGGTGGTCAGTACGTCGTCACGGTTCAGGGGGTGCAAGATCTGGCGGGGAACCCCCTCTTCTCTAGTTCAGCGAACTTCGTAGCCTTCGGGGATGCAACGACTGTCTTGGTCTCCTTCCCGAACCCGGATGATGGACGAACGGTCCGGTTGAACTTCAAGGACACACGAGGATTCTCCCAGCCCCTCCTTACGGAGACGGAGTTCTCCCCTGGAGTTGACGATCTCTCATCGTATGAGATCTCCACGACCTACCCGGTCCCCCCGACCCTGAGTGACCCAGAACAGGACGCAGTCGACCTGTCGCAGGTCGACCTGGACGTGCACCCGATGACATCGGCGTTGTACGACTTCACTGTCGGACCGGCTCTGGTCTACACCTACGATGGGACCATCTTCCCAGATGATGACCCGAACCTGACTGGGGTTGAGGTTGGGACTGGGACCTCAACCCCAACCACCACCGATGGGTTGCTTCTCGCGAAGACAATCCCCGACACTTATGGCTGGCAGTTCCTTGATCTGACGGGGAGACTGGTCCCGGGGTCCACCTTCCGGACCGACTTCAGGATCGATGTATCTTCCGCAACAATCACCCCAGCAGTATTCAATTCGACTCTGGCGACTCTAGCAGTGTCGGACGGTGCGGTTCAGCTGAACATCACCCTTGATGACGTAGCGGGGACCAAGGTCCTCGGGGTGACAAGCGGGACTTTGTCAGCGGCTGTCCCTGCTGTGTGGGACCTGGCTGAAGTCACCATCACGCTTATCCGTAACCAGCAAGCCGGGTTCTACACCCTCTTGTTGGATGGTGTTCCGCTGCTGACGGTGGACATCGCGGATGCCAACGGGGCTCCTACGATTTCTGCTGGGACTTCAGTGGTCCTGGGGCCCACCCAAACGGTGTCCTTGTTCAAGCTCTATGAGGTCGGGGTCACTGCTTCCTCAACCCTCTTCACGAGCTCCTGGAACTTCATCCACAACCTCTCTGCTCCGTTCACTGGTTCGACGGCACTGACCAGGGATCGGATCAAGACGAAGCGCGGACCCCTGGTGCGTGGGTGGGGTGATAACACCCCCGCAGAGAAGGAAGATGTCGCCGTTCGGGTCAACGGGGTTGATGTCGGTGTAGCCTCGATCAACCCCTACATCGGAGAGATCTACCCCGCCATCCCGAT
>Ga0307379_10013544_pt1 | contig 10557 bp, 5 predicted proteins | sample UN2MG_FD_202237 | JGI IMG/M metagenome (GOLD analysis project Ga0307379, IMG submission 202237) | Soil microbial communities from Risofladan, Vaasa, Finland - UN-2 | ecosystem: Environmental > Terrestrial > Soil > Coastal area > Acid sulfate soil | place: Finland: Risofladan, Vaasa | collected... | reverse complement strand
AAGCATGACTGGAACCTGGGACCCACCGGGGCCAGGGGATGGATATGGGCCCGGAGCCTCGAGACCACCGACAGCCGCCAGATCCTCGTCACCAAGGTGGACAAAGGGTCGCCGGCCGACGGGGTCCTCCAACCGGGCGACGTCATCCTCGGCACCGGCGGGAAACCGTTTGCCGACGATGCCCGCAAGGCCTTCGGCCGCGCCGTCACCGAGGCCGAAACGCGCCAAGGCCAAGGCATCCTGAAACTCATCCGCTGGCGTGGCGGCAAGCAGCAGCAGATCCGGCTGCCCGTCCTGGGCGCTTATAGCGACACGGCGCCGTTCGGCTGCGCGAAGTCGCAGAAGATCCTCGACGCCGGCTGCCGCCACATCGCCGGGCGCATGAAGGGCGGCATCGACGGAAAGATCAACGCGCTGGCCCTGCTCGCCTCGGGCAAGAAGGAGTACGCCGCCCTGGTCCGCGACTACGCCCGCGAGGTCGGGCCGCCCGATCTCAAACTGAAACTGCACAGCACGAGCGGCATGGCTGCCTGGCATTGGGGTTACACCAACCTCTTCCTGACGGAGTACTGCCTGGCGACCGGCGACAAGGCCGTCTTGCCGGCCATCCGCGAGTACGCCGTCAACATCGCCAAGGGGCAGAGCGGCGTCGGCTCCTGGGGACACGGCATGGCCTGGCCCGACGCCAACGAGGGGAGAATCCACGGGAGCCTCGGCGGATACGGCGCCCTGAATCAGGCCGGCCTGGTGTGTCACCTGTCGATGGTCCTGGCCGGCAAGTGCGGCGTCCGCGACACCGAGGTTCAGGAGGCGGTCGGCCGGGCGAACCGCTTCTTCGGCTTCTACATCGGCAAAGGGGCCATCCCCTACGGCGACCATCGCCCGGGGTGGCAGGTGCACGACGACAACGGCAAGAACTCCATCGCCGCCGTCCTCTTCGACCTCCAGGGCGAGGGCGAAGGCGCGCGGTTCTTCTCCCGCATGACCGTGGCCTCGTACGGCGAGCGCGAGCGCGGCCACACCGGCAACTACTTCAGTTTCCTGTGGGGACCGCTGGGGGCGGCCCGGGCCGGCCCGGCAGCGGCGGCGGCGTTCCTCAAGGAGCAGCGCTGGTACTACGACCTGGCGCGGCGATGGGACGGCAGTTTCCCCTACCAGGGCGGCGCCGGCATGGGCGGCGGCGAGCATAAGTACGGCAACTGGGACTGCACGGGCGCGTACCTGCTGGCCTACGCCCTGCCGCTCGGCAAACTCCACCTCACCGGCAAGGGTGCGAGCGCGGACAACGCCCTGACCGGCGCCGACCTGGCCGGCGTGGTTGAGGACGGCCGGGACTTCAGTTCGTGGCACATGGGTATCGAGCCGTATCGCGGCAAGGGCGAGCAGGACCTGCTGAAGTGCCTCCAGAGTTTGTCGCCGGCCGTGCGGCACCGCGCCGCCCAGGCGCTGGCCGAGAAAGAGGGCGACGTGGTCCGGCCGCTCGTCAGCATGCTCGGCGCCGGCGATCTCAACACGCGGTACGGCGCCTGCGAGGCCCTGGGCGCCCTGAAAGGCCGGGCCGCATCGGCCGTGCCGGCCCTGACACAGGCGCTCGCGCACCGCGACCTGTGGCTGCGTATCCAGGCGTCGTATGCCCTGTCGAGCATCGGGGGACCGGCGAAGGGGTCGGCGCCCGAGATGCTTCGACTGGCCGTCCAGGACGACGCGAGCGATCCCCGGGAGTTCATGCAGCGGTACCTTGCGTTCTGCCTGTTCTATCCCGGCGGCGCGCTGCGGATGGTCGGGCTCCTGGCGCGCGACCTCGAAGGCGTGGACCGGCAGTTGCTCTACCCGGCGGTCGAGCGTCTGCTCACCAACGACGACGGCCGGGCGCGCGGGGCGGTCAGTTCCGTCTACAAGCAACTCAGTTACGAGGAGATCCGTCCGCTGCTGCCCGCCATTCTGCGGGCGATTGAGACGCCGTCGCCGAGCGGCGTCATGTTCGCCAGCGGCATCCGCCTGCGCGGCCTCGAACTGCTGGCCGAGCACCGCATCAAGGAGGGCATGCCGCTGTGCCTGAAGGTCATGGACATCGAGGCGTGGGGCAAGCGAGACCGTATCGCCGGGTGCCTCAAGATCCTCGCGCGCTACGGCGGCGCCGCCAAGGCGGTGCTGCCTGAACTCAAGGCCCTCGAAAAGCAACTGCTCGCCCACCGCGAAGCCCGCGGCCTGAAGGAGCAGATCGACCTGGTGCGCAAGACCATCGCCGACATCGAATCCGCCACCGACGCGCCTCAACTGCGCACCCTCGATGCCCCCGCGAAGTCCTAACGTGGCCGCCACGGACGCTCGCGGGAAGCGGCGCGCTTCGGACAGGACCTTGCGGAAAGGAACCCGGCCGCATGCACACCGCCGACATCGTGTGCCTGGTGCTGTACCTGGTCGTTATTACGGGGGTGGGCATCTGGGCGGCTCGCCTGGTGCGGAACACGGGCGACTTCTTCATGCCGCGCCGTTTCGGCAAGGCCATGATGATTACCCACGCCTTCGGCACGGGCACCCATTCCGATCAGGCGGTGTCGGTGGCGGCCAAGACGTTCTCGAACGGCCTGAGCGGCATCTGGTACCAGTGGCTGTGGCTGTTCGCGACGCCGTTCTACTGGGTGATCGCGCCGCTGATGCGGCGGTTCCGGGCGATTACCACCGGCGACGTGTTCGAGGCCCGGTACGACCGCAGCGTGGCGGGGCTCTTCGCCGTCATGGGCATGGCGGTGCTGAGTCTGAACATCGGCGTCATGCTCCTGGGCTCCGGGACGGTCATCGAGGCGGGAACCGACATCCCGGCGCCTCTGGCCATCACCGTCATGACGGTGCTGTTCGTCGCGTACGGCGTGGCGGGGGGCCTTTCGGCGGCCATCGTTACCGATTTCATCCAGGGCATCCTGACGGTGGTCTTCTCGTTCCTTCTGCTGCCGTTTGTCTTGCAGGCGGTGGGCGGCATGGAGGGGCTGCACGAGACGATCACCAAGCGGGAGATGTTCTCGCTGGTGGCGCCGGGCGAGATCGGCCTGTTCTACATCGTCATGATCGCGGTCAACGGGCTCGTCAGCATCGTGGTCCAGCCGCACACCATGGGCAACTGTGCCGCCGGCCGCACCGAGATGGACGGGCGCGTGGGGTTCCTGTGCGGCAACTTCGTGAAGCGGATCTGCACGATGGCGTGGTGCCTGACGGGGCTGGCGGCGGTGTCGTACCTGGCGGGGCGCGACGTCGATCCCGACCGGGTGTACGGCATCATGGCGAAGGACTTCCTGCCGCAGGTCCTGCCCGGGTTGCTGGGCGTGTTTCTGGCGGCGCTGTTGGCGAGCGTCATGAGTTCGTGCGACTCGTTCATGATCGCGTCGGCGGGCCTGTTTACGGAGAACATCTACAAGCCGCTGGTGCCCGGGCGGCCGGACCGGCATTACCTGCGGGTGGGGCGCCTGGCGTCGCTGGCCGTGGTGGCCGGGGGAGTCGGGGCGGCGTTCGTGTTGCCGGACGTCCGTGAAGGCCTGAAATGGTTCTGGAAGATCTCGGCGATGATGGGCGTGGCGTTCTGGCTGGGTCTGTTCTGGCGTCGGACGACGGTGGCGGGCGCGTGGGCCGCCACCCTGACGGCGGTTGCCGTCCTGTTGGGCACATCGTTCCTGCCGCAGGCGGTGCTCGCGCGCCTCCAGGGGACTGCACCGGCCGAGCGTCTCTGGCTCGTCCACGAGACGGCGAAGGGGCTGGAGATCTACCTGCCGTGGCAGATGGTCTTCTACCTGTCGGCGGGGATGCTGGCGGGCATCATCGTGAGCCTGCTCACGAAGCGCGTCGCCGAGAGCAAGTTGGAGGCCTTTTACGCGCTGACCCGCACGCCGGTGGCGCCGGGCGAGACGGTCGAACGGCCGTGCACGCTGCCCGAGGGTGTTGCGGTTCCCGCGCGGCGGCGGCTGCTGCCGTGGCGTGATTCCGAGATCCTGGTTCCGACCGTCACGTCGGTCATCGGTTTTTTTGCGGCCTGGGTCATCGTGGGTGCCCTGATCGCGGTCTTTTACGTCATCACGCAGTGACGGCTGCGGAGGCCGCTGGCCGGCGTTGAGCCGTCGCCGGCACGGCGACGGTCGTTGCCGTTGAAGCGCCGTCGGCCTCTCAGTAGACGCACTCGCGTGCGGCATCGGCCATGGCCTGGAGGTTCTTGAGGGGCGCCTCGAAGAAGTGGTCGCAGGCGGAGCAGATGTATCCCCCGTCCGGGCCGGCGGCCTCGAAAAGCCCCCGCACATGGTCCCGCACCTCCTCCGGCGTGCCCTTCTCCAGGATCTGGAACTGGTTGAGGCCGCCGATGAGAGCCACGCGGTCCCCGATTCGGCGTTTCACCTCGCCGAGGTCGGTCACGTCGCCGCCGACCTCCGGCGGGCTCAGCGTCTCGGAGGCGTCGCACCCGTTCGCGACGATGAGGTCGAGCAGGGGCATCATCCCGCCGCATGTGTGGTACGCCACCTTCTGGCCGGCGGCGTGGCAGGCGTCGTGCAACTTGCGGTCGTAGGGCAGGCAGAACTCCTCGTGCATCGTGGGCGAGATGACGGTGCTGGAGCCCGCCCCGCCGCCCGTCTCGATCAGGTCGAACCTCGCCCCGTCCAGCGACTGCTCGATAAACCGCAGTTTCTTCTCCAGCAGCACCTGCATGAGCCGATGCGTCCACGCCGGGTCGTCGATGGCCGCAAGGATCATCTGCTCGTGACCGAAGAGGCAGCACGCGTGCTGCCAGCATCCGGCCTGGTCGCCCCAGACGAAGCCGCGCAGGATGCCGGCGTCGCCGAGGTCGTCGTACGCCCCGGCCACCCCCTCCTTGCTCATCGTCGGGACGGGCATGTGCCTGGCGATGAGGTCCACGTCCTCGGGTTGCTTGATCATGCACTCGGTGATCCAGGTGGTCATCCGGTTGCCGCCCGTCTTGTAGGTGAGCGTGCCGCCGGGGGTGCGGACGGTGTGATGGACGATGCGGTCGTCGGGGTCGTCGTTGACGACGGTGAACGTGTGCCGCCAGTTCGGGTCGGCGTCGGCCGGCTGCTCGGTCGTCTGGACCCAGACTTGGCCGACCGCAGCGGTGTAGGCGATGGAGGCGTCGAGGCCGAACCGCCGGAACGCCTCCAGGTCGGTCGCGCCGCCGAGGTACTTCTCCAGGTGATACGGCTGCCACTGGTGGACGGTCATCGGCAGACGGTCGGGCACCTCGCGCGCCAGGGCCCGCAGCATGCGTTCCTTGCTGGTCATGGCGGGGACTCTCCTCGGGGGTCAATCGTAATGAAACACCTCTTCCATGGACGCCCAGAACTCGTCGGGGCCGCGCGTTTCGAGCGGCTCGAGCAGCGGCTTGCAGACGTCCCACCACGCCTGGGTGGCCGGGTCGGCTGCCATCCGGGCCATGTCGGCGTCGAAATCGTCGCCCGTGTACTCGAAGTAACTGAACAGGACGCCGTCCTTGTGGTAGATGGAGTAGTTGCGGATGTGGCACTCGCGGATCATCGCCAGGACGCCGGCCGGAACGGCGGCGTGCAGCCGCTTGTACTCCTCGACGTTCTCCGCCGGCACCCGCACCATCATGCCGTAACGTGCCATCGCGGACTCCCACGTTGTGCCGTCAGACCGTTTTCGCGTCGCATGGCGGCGCGGTGGTTCTCCTGAACCACCGCGCCTCAAGTGGTCAGGCCCCAAGCGCGGCGGGTACGGAGACCCGCCGCGCAGAGGCTCAGATAGCGTTGTAAGATCAAACCTCCCGGTCGAACTCGCCGAGGTCCAGCGGATAGGTCCCGTGCTCGCGGACCAGGTTGACCAGGTAATCATACGTGGCCGGTGCGACGTTGTCAGGCACGGAATGGTCGGACTGGAGGATGAATCCGCCGCCCTTGGCCGCATTGAGTTTCGTGAGGACCTCCCTCCGGACGGCGTCGCGGTCGTTGGTGGCGAGCACCCGTACGTCGATGTTGCCGTTGAACGCCCATCGGTCGCCGTAGCGGCGCTTCAGTTCGACGACGTCGAGCCCCGCCTTGGCCTCCAACGGGTTGTAGGCGTCCACGCCCGCCTCGATCATGTCGTCGAAGACGGCGCTGGCGTTGCCGCAGCCGTGATAGACGGTCACGAGCCCCGCGTCGTGGGCGGCGTCGCAGAGGCGCGCCAGTTGCGGCTTGTACGCCCGCCGCCAGTAGTCGGGCGAGAAGAACATGCCGCCGTCGTAGGCAACGTCGCCCCAGATGTAGAGGCCGGCGAGTTTCCCGTCGGCGGCAGCCACTTGCCCTTCGACGATGCCGACGAGGAAGTCGCCCAACCGCTCGATGATCTTCGCCATACGGTCGGGCGCCTCGGCGATCTTCATCAACACGTTCTCGGTGCCCATGATGCGCCAGACCATTTCGTGCGGTTCGCAGACGCTGCCGAAGACGCAGAAATCGTCGGCATAAGCGTTCACCCGGTCCACGAACGACGGCAGGCCGAGGTTCAGTTCGTCGCCGACGGCGTTGATCTGGTCGTCGATGGCCTGGGTGTACCGCCGCGGGTCGCGCGGGTCGTCGAACTGAAGGGCCTCGGCTTGCTCGAAGGTCTCCGTCTCGAAGTCCAGGTACTGCGGCATGGGGTACGTGCCGCGCCGCTCGATGCGCGCGCCGAAACCGGTCCGCACGAGTTTACGCTCCGGCGTGTCCTCCAGGACCTCGATGCCCGTCAGGTGCGGGTCCATGTTCGGGTTCATCACGATCATGTCGAGGTCCCAGTGGCGGTACGGATCGAAGTTGTCGCCGACGTTCAACTCGCGCTTCGCGCGGCGGAGGAAGTTGGTCCAGAAGAACTCGCCCACGGGCACGCGGTCGGTCTCGCGATGGCCGATGGCAGCCAGGACGCGGTCGGTCTTGGCCTTGGCGTCACCACCCATGAGGAAGACTCCTCATCGTCACTGCGGTTCCATGGTCACGAGGTCGGCCCGGCGCTCGGACGGTGTGACCGTGAGTTTGCGGACTTTCCCGCCGCGGACCGTGCACTCAACGGTGGTCTTGTAAGGCGCGTGCAGCCGGAACTCGACGTCCCAGTCTTTGGGCCACGCCGGAAGCAGGTACATCTTGCGTCCGTCGGTCTGGAGGAGCATCGCCTGGAGGGCCTTCATCAGGACGCCGCCGTGATCCTGGTCGGGGATCCAGTCGTAGTTGGGTCCCCAGAAGGCGGGGAAGCGCGACCCGTCGTGCTTCTTTCGTGCGCGGCCGACGAGGTTCGTGCGTGCCTCGTCGGCCAGGCCGAGGTACGCCATGAAGATGTCGTCCTGCCGCCACCCGGAGTTGCCCTTGTCCCACCGGTGCCGCAGGGCCTCGATGCCGAGTTCGACGCCCGGCCGGCCGATGGCGATGCGGCGGAAGGGAAAGACCGCGTAGAGTTCCGGGTTCTCGCTGTTGCGTTTGCTGGCGAAGCGCTCGGCGGGGGCGAGCATGCGTTTGCCATCGACCTCGCGCGTCGGCAGGTCGGGCAGTTTCTTCCGCAGGGCCGTCCAGAAGGTGCGCTGCGTCTCGGTGGTCAGCCCCGCGGGAAGCGTGAGCAGCCGGTCGGTGGCGGCGTGGAGGCCTGCCACCTCGGGCATCGGGTTCGTGCAATCCCACCACGTCTCGCACGCCTGGGACGGATGCATGACCAGTTTGCCGCGCTCGTCCACCTTGTAGTGCTCGTCGAAGAAGGTCAGGATCTCGTGGGCCGCCGGCAGGAGCGTCTCGGCGAGGAACGCCTCCTCGAGCGTGTGGTCGTAGTAGTCGAGCATCATGTGAACGAGTTCCGGCCCGGACACCCACTCCCACTTGTGCCAGCCGCTGGCCTGGAGCCGGTCCTTGCGCTCGTGGTACGGCGTCCAGCCGTAGGTCTCGCTGAACATGTCGCCCCAGAAGTAGATGCACTCGGGGATGTAGGCCCCGCCGTGGCCGAGGTACAGACGGGTCCGGAACTTAAGGAGCGGCATGAGGTCGCGGCCGTACATCTTGAAGAACGGCTGCATAAGGTCGAAGTCGCCCGAGGTGCACAGGCTGATGTACGGCAGCCGCGTGTTCTGCCACCAGTACCCCGGGCCCCAGCGGCGGTAATCGGCGTCGCCGGGCCTGTTGGGATAAGGCACCGTGAAGATCGTGCCGTTGAACTTGATGGGGTAGGCGCCCCGGCCGGCGCAGGCCGTGATGAACCGCTGGAGGGCGTACGCGCGGCTGACGACGGCGGCGTCGTCTCCCGCTTCGACGGCCTGCTCGGCCAGCGGCGTGCCGCCGAGGTAAAGCGTCGTCTTGCCGGTGGCCGGATCGACCACAGCCGCCACGTGCGACCATTGACCGGCCGGCAGAACATCGCGCTTCCCGAGCGTGGCGCGTCCGACGATCAGGCGCAGGCCGTTGCCGGGCCAGGTGTCCAGGAGGAACCCGTCGCTTCCGCCGGGCGTGATGTTGTCCACGAGGCGCCCGCCGCCGGACCCCATCTTCTCGGGCTTGATCCACGCCTCGATGGTCAGGCCCTTCTCGAAAGCCCAGTCCTCGGAGCCGTCGAGCGCGGCGTGCGGTTTCGGCGCGCCGCCGTAGAGCAAGCCTTCCCGATCCTCGGGAGGCTCCGAGCGCTGGAGTTTGGCCAGCCGCTGGACGGCGGCGTCGGACAACGCTTTGCCGTACAGACTCAGGCGACCGATCTCGCCGGCGAAACGGTTCCCGCCGCCCTGGTCGAAGCCGATCCGCACGGGGTGGGTGTTGGCCGGAACGAGGCGAAGCGTCTGCGACGGGCCCGACGAGGTCACGCTGATCCAACTGCGGTCCCAGAAATCATGCCACCATCGCTCGTGGGCTTCGCGCCGACGGGCAAAGGGAATCTTCTGCGTCGCCGCGATCGCCTCGTCCATGACCTTGAGCCACTGTTCGGGCGTGGCGGGGTGCTGCGTCGCCACGTAGATGTCGAAGCGGTGCGCCTTCGATGCAGGCGATTGGAGATTCAGGTCATCGAGACGCCGGCCGCCCTCGGCCCGGATCACCGCGCCGAACGTGCGGCCGAGCAGCGGGTCGGGCCGCTCGAAGCCTTCGAGGCCCTGGATCTCGCCCGTCATGGCCGGGCCGACGGACTTGACGTTGCGATGGTACCACCCGATGCGGCCGGTCTGGTTCTTGAGGACCGTGTCGGGCTCGACGACGGTGGGGCCGTGTTTCTTGCCGGGCTTGGAGCGTTCGAGCAGCACGTCGCTGACCTCAACGCTCGGCAGTTCCTCGCGTTTGGTCCGCCACAATTCCATCGAGGCGGTGGCGGCAATCGGCTGGGGGCTGTCCACGGCGACGTGGATGACGGGGTGGTTGGCGTCGGCCCACAGCCGCAGTTCCACCGCCTCGCCTTCGCCGTAGCGGACGATCATCGTGGCGTCCTTGAGGCTGAGCGTCTGCCGGAACCCCGGCGAGGAGGCCTGCGGACGCGGATCGAGGGCGATCCGCACGCGGCCGACCTTCAGCAGCCGCGCGTTGTCGCCCCAACTGTCGATCCGCGAGATGTAGAACAGAAGGTCGCCGTTCTCCTCGACCCAGGCGTTCAGGCCCGTGCTGCCGTTGCCCAGGGGCATGGACCCGGACGAGTCCTTGCTCGGCGTCTGCCAGACGACGTTGCAGGCGTCCATCCGGTGAGCCGTCTCGGCTGCGCCGGCGGTCGCCACAAGGGGAACACACACGGCCAAACTAACGAGAACCAGTTTGAGAGCACTCTCCATGGCCATCTCACTCCTTCCGTGCGACGTCGTTCAGAACTGGCCCTTGAACTCGTGGGCGTTCTCTTTCGTGATGGCCGGGCAGGGGATCATGTACCGTTCCTCCAGCACCTCGCCCTTTAAGTGCCGGACGGCCAGGCGGACGGCGCTGCGGCCTTCCTGCTCGGGCTGCTGGAAACTCGTGCCCGTGAGCCGGCCTTCCCGGATGGCCTCGATGGCCTCCTGGCTGCCGCCCATGCCCACGACGGCGACGTCCTTGCGTCCGGCCTGGATGCAGGCGTCGGCGGCCGCGATGGCGAAGTTGTCGCCGTGCGCGTAGATGCCCCCCAGGTCGGGGAACCGGCCGAGCCAGACCTGGGTCTCCTTGATGGCCTTGCCTCGGTCGCCGTCATGGGGCGCGCGGCCGAGGAGTTTGACGTCGGGGTACTTCTTCAGCACGTCTTCGAGGGCCTTGGACCGGGCCAGTTGCGGCCCGGTGCCCAGATGCTGGTGGAGTTCGACGATACCGCCCTCGCCGCCGATGGTCTTCATCAGGATTTCGGCCGACGTCACGGCCCCGGCGTAGGTGTCGGTGCCCGTGTAGCAGAGGTAGTCGCAGCCTTCGTCAACTTCGCGGTTGACGATGATGACGGGGATCTTGGCCTGGTTCAGCGCCCGGACGCCCGCGACGAGCGGCTCCTTCTTCATCGGGACCACGCACGCCAGGTCCACCTGCTTGGCGATGAGTTCCTGGATCTGCTGGATCTGGAGGACCGGGTCCTCCTTGGCGTTCATGATGATGACCTCGGCGCCGAGTTTGCGGCCTTCGTCGATGG
>Ga0307379_10013542_pt1 | contig 10558 bp, 9 predicted proteins | sample UN2MG_FD_202237 | JGI IMG/M metagenome (GOLD analysis project Ga0307379, IMG submission 202237) | Soil microbial communities from Risofladan, Vaasa, Finland - UN-2 | ecosystem: Environmental > Terrestrial > Soil > Coastal area > Acid sulfate soil | place: Finland: Risofladan, Vaasa | collected... | reverse complement strand
GCCATGTCTATCGCCAGTGCCAGAGCCACCCCCGCGACGGCCAGTGCTGCAGCCGTGCAGATCGTCCGTGTTCCAAGTCGTCTCATCGGTGGTTCTCCTAGAAGAGAAGAGGTTGTGTAACAGCGCCGGGCGCCACAGAGGCCCAGCGTGCGGCTGCGACGATCAGTCGATGCATCAGTGTAGCGTCCTGACGGTCCTTTATCAATTCAACCCGCTCGGGGCGGCGGGGTACCTTGGTATCCTTCTCACAGAGCGGCTGGCCGCCGCAGCCCCCTGAGTATCAGCAAGACTGCGACCCACACCGTAACGGCCCCGACCGCGATATAGAGCACCGGCAACGGCCCCCATAGGGCCAGCAACGGAATTGCCATGGAGGTCCACAGCCCGCCGCCCATGAACGGCTCGTGAAGGAGCTGCTTGGAGGCGAAGGCGTCGGCTGCCGGTGTCTCGTAGTCCGGATCGACCACTCGCAGCAGGAGCAGCCCCGTTGCCGTGACGCCCATCGACTGGCCCATCTCGGCGATCGACCGCTCGAACCAGGCGTTCGGCAGAAGACGACGGGCCAAGACGACCACGCAGAACACGTTCCAGGCGATGCCCGCGGCGACAACGATCACAAAGGGCGCCAGGCCCTCGTAGAGCATCTCGATGCGGATCGTGGCGATGGCCGCCACCACCAGGAAGTCGAGCGCCGTGTTCTGAATCCGCCGCGTCAGACCCACGTCGATCAAGTGATGCCGGTCGAAGCGGTCTTCCAGCAATTGAACGACCAGCCCGCCGAGCATGCACAGCGGAAACAGCGGGAAGCTGTCGGCGATCTGAATGAACGTCTTCTGCCCGGCCGCCTGGGCAACCGCCACAAGCCCCTGCTTCAGGCCGAATCCGATAAGCACCGCCACGCCGACGACCCCCAGGTGCAGGCTGAACGACTCCACCGCGTCGGACGAGACGGTCAGCCGCCCCGCCGACGGGCGGCGATCGATGGGTATCACGCCGATCGAGTCGTCCTCCGGCACCGACTCGGGGTCCTTCCGGCGGGCGGTGTAGCCGCGACGTGTGGCCCAGTTGACCAGGACCATGCCGAAGACGATGGCGCTGATGATGCCGGCGGATGCGCTGGCCAGGCCGAAGTCCTTCCCCGCCTCCCAGCCCAGCTTCTCAAAGACCGGCCCCATGCCGGCGGCCGTGCCGTGCCCGCCCTCGAAGCCCACCGGCAGGATCCCGCCGAACATCGCCGGCACGCCGAAAAGCGGCGTCAGCAGCGCCACGGTCAGCCCGACTCCCACGACGTATTGCCCCCATGCGACAGTCTGCCCGTAGGCGAGCTGCGGTCCAGCCCGGCGTGCCAGTATCCTCAGCGGCGGGATGCGAACGCCCAGGAAAAGGCATGCGAACACGATGTTAATGAGAAACCCCGGCAGCTTGCCCCAGCCCGGCACCCAGCCGGACTCCACGGGATAGCCCACCCGCTGCATCACCTGCACGACGATCAGCCCCGCAAGACCGCCTATCACGCACGACGGCAGGTAGAGCTTCTGGAGCAGGCGGATGTGCATCCGCAGATAGTGGCCGAGCACCAGCAGCAGGCACAGGGCGACGAACGATTCCACAATCGGCATCGGCCTTCTCCTTCGCGCGAAGGGCGCACGACACGGGGGCGAAGGATAGGGCAATCGCAGCTTCAGAGCAAGCCGGCGGGCCAGCCGCCGGCAAGGCCGATCAGCCCACAAGCTCGGCCACGCGGGCCTTCAGCTCGTCGGGGTCCAGAGGCTTGCGCAGGAAGCCCTGCACCGGCAGGTAGTCGCCGGAGTTGGTCGCATCGATCGTCTCGCCGGTCTTGGCCTCGATGCAGGTCAGGATGATGATCGGGATGTCCTTGAGCTTCTCGTCGGCGCGGATCTGGTGGGCCAGGTGGAAGCCCTCGGTGTCGGTCTCCATCATGACGTCGAGGATGATAAGATCGACCTTCTCGGCCTGGAGTTTCTGCTCAGCCTGCCTGCGGCTGTCGGCATGGAGGACCTCGTAGCCGGCGCCGGACAGCACCATGTCCATCGACTGCCTGACGTCGGAATCGTCGTCCACAACCAGGATGCGCTTGGCCATGCTGCCACTCCTCATTGCGTCGCCGCAGTGCGGTCCGGGTCCCGGCCGCCGCAGGCCGACGAGAGATCACAGATTACACACACCGACCGGATTATACGGAGACAATTCGGATTTCGGAATCGGATTTCGGGTTGTGCGGCGCCTTCACTTCGCGCTGCCTTGCGGCGCGTGCATCTTCTGCTTGCGCCCGATCCAGGATGAAACCCGTTCCTTAATCAGGTACGCGATCCACGACCAGAACACGCCCAGCGCCGTTCGCCGCACGCGGCTGACGTTCGTTCGCTGTGTGAACAGCGAGCGGATAAACCGCCAGCCCAGGTACACCTTCAGATACGCACGGTGCATGATGGCATCCATGTCCTTCTTGCTGAGCTGCCCGGCCATCGTCGGCGAGGTAAAGTCGAAGCAGTCCCAGTCGCTATGGAGCAGGCTGTCCGACTTGACGGCCTCGGTGTAGAGGTCGCTGCCGGGAATGGGCGTGGCCACCGTGATCTGGGCGATGTCCACGTTGGACTTGGCGATGAACCGGCCGGTCTGCTCGGCCTCCTCGTGAGTCTCTCCCGGCAGGCCCAGCGTGAACGTGCCCCATACTCCGATGTCGTGCGCGTGAAGCAGCTCGATGGCCTGGAAGGCCTGATCGACGGTGGTCCCCTTGCCGGACTGCTTCAGCAGTCGCGGCACCGGCGTCTCGAGGCCCGTAAGGACGGCGGCGAAGTGCGCCTTGCCCATCCACTCGACCAGCTCGGGGTGACGGACCAGCGTGTCCACCCGGGCCTGGCACCAGAAATAGGCGTCGGTCCTGCGCTCGGCGATGGCGCGGCAGATCGCCTCCACGCGGCGGATGTCCGTGCAGAAGTTGTCATCCGCGAAGTAGATCACCTTCCGTTCTGGATATCGTTCGAGGATGGAATCAACCTCCATCATCACGCGCGCGACGCTCTTCGGCCGCCACCGGCCGCGGTGGAAGTTGCGGATGGAGCAGAACGAGCAGCGGAACGGGCAGCCGCGGCTGGACTCGATGCCCTCCACGCGATAGGCGCCCATGCGATATCGGGAGCGGTCGGGCAGCAGATCGCGCGCCGGGGGCAGCACGGTGTCCAGGTCCTCGATCAAGGGGCGGTCCGGCTCGTTGCGGATCGCGCCGTCATCTCGCCACGACACTCCGGCCACACCGCGAAACTCGCCGCTGGACAGCACCTCGCAGAGTGGCTGCTCCCCTTCGCCCCGGATCACCGCGTCGAAGTCGCCGGGCCGGAGCAGCTCCTCGACGATGAACGTCGCGTGCTGCCCGCCGGCGATGATCCGCAGGTCAGCCCGGCGGCGCCGAATGGCCCCGGCCAACGCCAGGGAATACTTGGTGTGCGGCGCGCTGTTGACGCTGATGCCGACGATGTCCGGGGTGTCCTTCAAGAGCTGCTCGGCGTGGGCCTCGACGTCGTGGCCCATGCCGCGCATGTCCGCAAGGGCGACATCAGCGTAGTCGCGGGCGTGGGCCGCCAGGGTCTCGATGCCCAGCGGTGAACTCGAGAAGTAGCCGTCGTATCCGACCTGCAAACCCGTGGGCGTCACCAAAAGCAGCCGCATGAGATACGTCCTTCCAGCCCGCAGGGCCTCTTCACCACACGCTTACACACCACGCGGGCATGCCCCCGCAAAGGGGCGGACAGTCTACCGCCCCGCAGTCGCCCGAGTCCAGCGAAGCCGAGAATGCCGCGCTGAATCAGCGGGCCGCCTCGGCCAGCGACCTGCCGAGCTGCCGCGCCTTTTCCGCGCCGGCGGCGTCGGGCGCGCCCTTGGTCAGAACGCCCGGAGCGACCATCCTGAGCTTCACCGCCTTGGCCAGCTTGTCGATGCAATCCAGCACCTTCGCCCCGCCGCCGTGGGTGCCGAAGCTGACGTACGGCTTGTCCTTGAAACGCTCGTCCCTGAGGGTCTTGTCGAAGAAGGTCTTCACCTGCCCGGCGACGTAGCTGAAGTAGTCCGGCGAGCCGATCGCCAGGGCGGCCGCCTTCGCCGCGGCGTCGTAGTCGATCTCCGACGCCTTGACGAGTTTGACGTCCGTGCCTTCAACCGACCTGGCGCCTTCCGCCACCAGCTCGGCCAGCTTTTGCGTGTTCCCTGTGTCACTGTGGTAGATCACGTGGATCGTGGCCATGCGCGTGTCCTTTCTCTTGCCCGCGTTGCCGGTCATCCTCAGTTAGCTGTCGCGGCGCAGCCATGACTGATCCGTCCATTGTCTGCGCCTGCGGCGCCATGTGCCAGTGGCTGCGCCGGCCGACGTCCGGCCTCCGCCACGGCGCGTGCGGCGCCGGGCCCTGCGAACCGTGCGGAATCCCCGAAGCCCCCTGCTATCTTTCCTTGTAGTCGAAACGGTCGTAGGCGTTGATTCTGTCGTTGGGTGCCAGGACCTCCACGTGCCCGTCGAGGAAGAGGAAGTTGGCCGTGGCCCGCTCCTGGTAGAGATCGACGTCGATCGGCAGGACGTGTCGAAACGCGAACGCGCCGCTCAGGCCGGCGTATGGCGGATAGTATGAGTTGTCGTTCAGGGGCACCTTGTGCGGCGGGGTGGCCGGCCATATTGCGCTGACGTAGTGGCTGCCGGCCTCGCTCTCGGCGATGAGAAACTGCTCGCTCGGCCGCGGGAAGTTCCACAGCACGGCGCCCAGGCTGTAGTACTCCCAGTGGGTCACCATGTCGTCCGGAATCGGTGGAGGCGGGGGGTCCACCAGCACGCCGTACGGGCCCTGGACCGGGTTGCCGCCCCAGGTCGGCCCGCCGGCTGCGTCGAGATTCATCCGATACGCCCGCGGCCAGAGGTAGTTGAAGAACCGCATCGACGGGCAGTAGAGCCTGCCCTCCTGCGGCTCGGGGCCCATCAACTGGATCGCCGTTCCCTTATTGAACTGCCAATAGCGATCCTGCCCGAAGACCTCGACATTCAGACGAGTGACCCACGTGCGCCCGCGACTAGTGCTAGCGTCGTACGTGGCGGGGCCGCTGCAGTAGCCTGTACACCGGCCCTCATGCTCGGCCGCGAACGTGTGCATCGCCTGGCCAATGGCCCTCTGGTTGCTCTGACAGACCGTTCGGCGGGCTATGTCCTTGGCCCGGTTCAGATACGGAACCAGCAGAGCAAGCAGCATCGCAATGATGGCGATCACGACCAGCAGTTCGATGAGCGTGAACCCTCGCCGCCCCGCCGCGGGTGGCCCGATCCGCTTGATGGCTTCGCCGTCCGGTTTGCTCATTGCACGCAGCCTCGCCAGCATCCCCTCCATGGGCTATTCTACTCTGCATTTCCGCATAGGACAATCTCCAACCGCTTGGCCCGTCGCGAGTCCGCCCGTCGCGCCCGAAGCTCCAATGCCCAAGCTCCGAATGCCAAGCAAGGTCCAAAACTCCAAGCCTGGCTCTGACGTTTGATCTGTGCACCCATCTTTCTACCCCTTCCCACATGGCTTGCCTTAGGCGGAATCCCGCGCGAACGAGATAATTCTACGCCGGCCGCAGGCCGCCGGGCAAGGAGCTGAACCGAGTCGCTGCAGATGCCGACACCCCCCGCAGACAGCCGGGACGGGTGGGCGGAGAATTTGTGAAAAATTTCTCACAGTCTTGACACATCCCGCCGGATTTCTGTAGGCTCACGTCAGGTTCAGGCTATCTGGCCTTTCGTTTGCGGCGGCTAATGCATTCGCCCATTCGCTCCTTATCAGCATAGCCGTTCGACACCTGGCACTTCTGCAACTGTCCTTTTCCGCAAAGGGAATCCGTGACGGCGAAGCACATATCGAACGCATCGTTGGCGGGCGTTTTTGACAGACTGCGGGGAACGTCCGTCCTGGGGCCCATCTCGACCGAGGGGCTATCCTGGCTCCACCGCGTGGAGGCCGCCTCCGCGCCGTCGGGCTCGATAGTGGAGGCCCTGCGCCGGCCACGCGCCGCGCAGAGCGCCAAGGGCTCGCTTCTGGCGGCCAGCGAGCCGGTCGGTCGATACGGCCGGGACGCGCCGGCGGCGACGGCGACCGAGACCGCCCCGCTGGTGCTGCTGGGCGTGCGGGCCTGCGAGCTGCGGGCGCTTGGGTACCTCGACAAGGTCATGCTCGGCGGAGACTTCGACGACCCGACCTACCGCGCCCGGCGCGAGGCGACCACGCTGGTGGCCTGCGACTGTGCCGAGTGCGCCGAGACGTGCTTCTGCACGCTGGTGGGCGGCCGGCCCTTCGCGACCGAGGGATTCGACGTCAACCTCACCCCGCTGAAGGAGGGATGGCTCGTCGAGGCCGCCGGCGAAAAGGGCGCCAAGCTGCTGGAGGCATCACAGCTCGCCGACGCCGCGCCGGCGCAGCTCGCCGAGCGCGACAAGCTCCGCGCGGAGATAACCGAGCGCGTTCGCTCGCAGAACGCCAAGTACGGCTTCTCTGCCGACGACGGCAATCAGCCGCAGCTTCCCGAGGGCAACGACGACGGCTGGGGGCGTTTCGCCGCCGACTGCGTGGAGTGCGGCGCGTGCACCAATATCTGCCCCACCTGCCACTGCTTCTACCTCTACGACCACACGCCGAGCCCCGAGACGTTCGAGCGCGTCCGCACCTGGGATAGCTGCCTGTTCGGCACGTATCACCGGATGGCCGGCGGCGTGAACATGAAGCTCAGCCCGCGGCCGAACCTGCTGAGCCGCCTGGCGAATCGCGTCCTGCACAAGTTCACCTACTCGCCTCAGCAGTACGGCCTGCTGGGGTGCGTCGGCTGCGGGCGATGCATCGACGCATGCCTCGGCGCGATCGATATCCGCGACGTGGTCCAGGAGCTGTCGAAATGATCTCAGGCAATCCGTATGTCCCCCAGCCGGCCGAGCTCATCGAGGTCATCGACGAGACGCCGACGATCAAGACTCTCGTCCTGAAGCCTGCCACCCCCATGCCCTTCCGCGCGGGCCAGTTCGTCCAGCTCACGCTTCCGGGCGTCGGCGAGGCGCCGTTCACGCCGTCCAGCTCGCCGCTGGAGCCCAATCGCATCGAGGTCACCATCCTCAAGACCGGGGCCGTCACCGACCGGCTGCACGAGTGCAAGGCCGGCCAGACGCTCGGCCTCCGCGGGCCCTTCGGCAAGGGCTATCCGATCGAGAAGCTCGCGGGCAAGGACGTGCTGGTGGTCGGCGGCGGCGTGGGCCTGGCGCCCCTGAGGGCGCTGATACTGGCCCTGCTGGCCGACCTCGGCAAGATCAAGAGGATGAGCATCAAGTACGGCGCCCGCTGCACGGAGGAGCTGCTCTTCCGCAAGCAGCACGAGAGCTGGACGAAGGGCGCCAAGGTGGACATGGCCGTCACGATCGACCGGCCTCAGGCCGGCTGGAGCGGCCACACCGGCGTGGTGACGACGCTGCTGACGGGCATGGACATCGACAAGTCCAACGCGATGGTGTTCGTCTGCGGGCCGACAATCATGCTGAGGTTTGTGGTCGTCACGCTGGTCGGCGAGCAATTCCGCAGCGACCAGATCTACCTCTCGATGAACCGCCGCATGAGCTGCGGGATGGGGCTCTGCGGGCGCTGCAACATCGGGCCGTACTACCTCTGCAAGGACGGCCCGGACATGAACTACGCGAAGATCGAGAACTATCCGAACGTGTTCTAGCATTCTGTCAATGTTGAATGTGTGAGCAGCTGCCGAACGTCATGATCTCGACACAGAGACACAGAGCGAAAGAGAGAGACGGATGTCTTGTTGACTCTCTGAATCTCTGCGCCTCAGCTTTTTGCATAACTCGGCGTTCCACGCGGGTTCAGCCTGTCATAGTTCTTGCGGCCCGAAGGGCCGCGATTCACCAGCCCAGGGCAACGCCCTGGGTGTCCGGTCCGCCAGTCTCACCGAGCCCTGAAAGGGCGTCACAACAGAGGGTCTCGCCCTTACAGGGCTTGGGCACGGTCGGCGCTGTCGACCCAGGGCGCCGCCCTGGGCTAATGAATGTAAGCCTTTCAGGCTTAGCCACCCGCGAGTCGCAGACCAGCGCGGCTGACTTACGCAAGAAGCTGCGTCTCTGTGTTGCACTTCTTCATCCATGGCTTCGATATTGACGGATTACCAGGCGCAGGCCTGCCGTCGGCGCCACGAGGAATCTGAGCAGTGAGTCAGACTGAGCAGAAGCATGAATCGGTGCCGCGCTGCACCCTATGCCCCGCCCTTTGCTCGGTCGTCGCGGTGCAGTCCGGCCCGGACGCCTGGCGGAGCGAGTGCGAGCAGACGGACCAGGGCGCGATGTGCCCGCGGGGCAGCGCGATGGGCGACCTGCTGGGCCACCGGCGGCGAATCCTGTCCGCCCGTCGGCGCCGCGGCGCACAGACCACGCACGTCGACATCCCGGCCGCACTGAGCGAGATCGCCTCCCGCGTGGGCGGCACGGACGCAACGATCCTGCTGGACGGCAACCTGCCGTGCGAGGAGATGGCCGTCGCGGCGGCGTGGTGCAAGGCCTGGCCGGGCGCCAAGCTCTGCCTGGTGATAGAGCCGGCCGACGAGCAGTTGCTTCTGGGTATTGAGGCCAGCGGCGCGGATTACCTGGCCGGGGCCGACCTGTCGGAGTGCGACGGCTTCCTGATCGTAGGCGACGCGTTGGCGGCCAACCCCACCTGCGCAAAGGGGATATTCGACCGGCGCAAGACCGCGACAAGAACACCCATCGTGGTGATCGACCCCGGGGCGGGGACAGGCAGTAAGTTCGCGACACACGTGGTGGACACCGCCGTAGGCGGCGAGCTTGCGGCGCTGGCGGCTGTGGCGGCGGCTGCGGGACTGGACGCGGCGGCCGGCGACAACGCATCGGCGGCGGCCGCCGGCAAGGCGCTGGCCGGCTGCAAGCGGCTGGCCGTTCTGATCGCGGCCGAGCACGCACGCGGCGCGGCCTGGAGGCAGATCGGCTATCTCGCCGGCCAACTCGCCAAGGCCAAGGGCGGCGGCGTGGCCGCCGAGACGTTCGGGGCCAATGCGCTGGCGGCCGTGCGGCTGGGACCAAAACTCGGCGCCATACCCCTGGCGGCGGCCGCGGAGAACACCGCCAACTGGATCGCCGTCGGCTGCGACCCTATCGGCCTGCTGGGCTGGACCGGCAGGAATATCCTGGCGGCCGCCTGCCCCCTGCCGAACGCGACGACCGATGCGGCCGAGATCGTCCTGCCGGTGGCCCTGCCGTGGGAGATCGGCGGCACGTACCTCGGCGGCGGCGCCCGCAGCGTTAAGACGTTGGCGATGCTGCCTCCGCCGGCGGGCGTGCCGACGCCGGCGCAGCTTGTGGAATCCCTGGCGCGTGCGGCGGGCATCGGCGCCTGCGAGCGGCTTTCGGCGCCCGACCCGGCCGCAAGGACCTCGCCCGACAAGCCCTCCTCGGCGCCGGCCCCCGCCAAGGCGCCCTCGCCCGCGCTGCTGCTGGGCCGGCAGGCGGCCCACGCCGGATCGGGCGCGCTGAGCGGATACGGCCCATGGCAGGCCGAGGCGATCGGGATGCCGGAGCTTCGCGTCTCCGTCGAGGACGCGCGAGAGCTGGGGCTGAAGGCGGTCGCCATCGTGACCGTGCGTGCCAACGGCCAGGCTGCGGGCGCGCGAGTCAAGATCGCCCCGGAGCTGAAGGCCGGCAGGCTGGTCATCTCCGAGGGCTTCGCCCTGAGCCGGGCGCTTGCGCCCTGCCGGGCCGACGGCGGACAGATGGCCGCCGAGCCGGTCGTCGTGGCCGTGAGCAAGGAGTCAGCCTCCGCGGAGTAAGCGTTCATGACAACTGCAAGTTCCATCGCCGTGGCCAAGCGCGTCGTGACCAACCTGGACCGATGCATCGAGTGCGGCTCGTGCGCGGCGGCGTGCTACGTCAGCCACGGGAACATGCCGGCCGTCAACTTCGCCCAGTCGGGCGCCGCCCTGCTGCCGGTGATCTGCCGTCAGTGCAAGGCGGCGGCCTGCGTGGAGGCCTGCCCGGTGGAGGCGATGGTGCTCGACGAGGCGGGCGTGGTCCGGCGGCGTATCTTTCGCTGCATCGGCTGCGGGTCGTGCGCGCGGGCGTGCCCGTTCGGGGTGCTGCCGGCGCGGACGGCCGGCGTGCCGGCGGGCTTCAGGAGCACCGACCGCATGAGCGGCCACCAGATACCCAAGTGCGACCTGTGCGAGGATCGCACGGCCGGGGCCGACGGCGACGTCGTGCCGCGTTGCGTGGCGGCCTGCCCGGCCGGCGCGCTGATGTTCGTTGACGAGCATCGCGCCGCCGCCGAGCACCTGGCCATCCTCGGCGGGCGAACCACCGGAGAGAACCCGTACAAGCGAAGGTGATTCAATGGACTTCGGCGTCAGCGTCCTGGTGTTCATCATTGCGGCAGTCGGCACGCTGGTTCTGGGCCTGCTGCTGAAATGGGTGGACCGCAAGGTCACCGCCCTGGTTCAGTGGCGCGTCGGGCCGCCGTGGTATCAGCCGGCCGTC